>VYLT01000122.1_pt1 | contig 25267 bp, 18 predicted proteins | sample 5114261 | NCBI WGS metagenome assembly VYLT01 (sample SAMN12291815, study PRJNA351875) | freshwater metagenome | isolation source: freshwater lake | place: USA: Michigan, Little Long Lake | collected 2011-07-12 | reverse complement strand
TAACGGTTTTCACCATCTTCTCGGGTTCTTTGGTCTCTGCGTTTGCAGGGATAACCACGTCTTTGGTTTCAACGGTAACGCCTTTGGTTCCCGCTAAGACCCCTGATTTCTTCAGGTTATCGACGATGGTGTTGGCAATTTCTTGGTTCGACATTTTGCTTGGAGAAGCCGATTTCAAGATCGGGGTCTCAGCAAAACTCACCCCACCGATCCCTAGTCCAAGAGCGGCGGCAAGATAGCATGAACGGATAAACACGTCAACCTCCATGTTTGGAAGAGGGCAGGTGATACAGACTCAATTCCTATTGTGTTCATCGTCTGGAAAGAACGGGTGATTCCAGTAAGACGGGCAATATCGTATGAATCGACAAGAACGCTCGGTATTGCAATCGACACACAAGGCGCATCTTGCCAAGATTACCAACGGTCGGGATTCGGGGACTGGGGCTACCCAAACTGAAAACGTGAACCTTCGACTTGGGTGTTTTGTCCACAAACAAAACATTAAACATGTTTAGGGAGCATTACTGTGGAACTTGTAGAAGCAAAAGCTCGGCTCAAACAGATCGAAAATACGCTTGATATTCGACCTTTTGTTGAGTTCCATCGTTTTGAACGCGAAGGTCGGGCGTTACATCTGACCCTGACAGAAGGTCTTCGCAAATCGGCCCGAAAGGAAGGGGTCTGGCGTTCGCGTGAAATGCTAACGACACTCAAGAACGCAGCCTACGGCTTTGACGAGAAACACGCTCGCAGTGTTAACGGACGTGATGGTATCTTTATTATAGACCGGTCGTTCCGACCCGTGAATGCAATGATGGTCAAACTCTTCGACCGGTTTCTTGACAAGGAAGAAAGCGGAGTCGAGGAGATAGCTCTTTTGCTCGGTGTTTCTGTATCCGAATTGCTTCCCGTTCGATTAGTCTCCCATCACATGCGTTTACTCGGTGTCCTTGCACGAAAAGAAAATGCCGATTGGTTAGTCTTGGTGGATTGCGACCGATCCGAGGGGTAGCCCCACGTAGCAATAATCCTCATTTGATGAGTTCTTCGCAAGTCGCCTTAGATCGACTATACTCCAATTATGTAGAGAATAGGAGTTTGTCCGATGGGTATTCTTCGTTCGGATCGAGTTCTTTTCGGGGATTAAGTCTGTTACGCACGGTTTTTGGGTCTTGGTTGATTTCAGAGATATACTTTTCACAGGGTTGTTTGGGCTCCAAGACATTCGGATAACAATGGAGTTGAGTGACTTCCTTGCTTGTCCCCAGAAGGTGCTTACTCTTACTCTTCCGTAGAATGCTTTTTCTAAATCGCAACTCCGATTCTCTATAAAAATTGAGTATAGGCGCGCTTGCGTGACTCACAACGACCCTGACAAATTAAGCCAGACCTGACACAAGCACCAAAACAAGGAATTCTTATGAAATCGTCGGTGACACAATCGTTCTTCGCTTTCGTTGCGTTGTTGGGGGTGTTCTCGACGGCGTCGGCTGCGGAGCGTAAACCGAATTTTGTTTTCATCTATACCGATGACCATCGCTGGGATGCCGTTGGGGTTGTCCAGAAAGAGCAAGGCAAATCGGCTCGCTTTCCGTTTTTCAAATCGCCGAATATGGACCGACTTGCCAACGAGGGTGTCCGCTTCCGGAATGCGTTTGTTACCCTTTCGCTGTGTGCCCCAAGTCGGGCAGCGTTCCTCACGGGTCGCTACAACCATTCCAACGGTATTACGAACAATAGTAGGCCCTTCCCAAAGGAAGCCGTAACCCATGCGACGCTCCTTCGAGAGGCAGGTTATAAAACGGCCTATATCGGGAAATGGCATATGGGGAACCAGAGTGGCGCACGACCGGGGTTCGATTACTCAGCCAGTTTTGTTGGACAAGGTCGATACCAAGATTGCCCGTTCGAGATCGACGGCAAAGCCACCCCGACCAAAGGTTGGGTCGATGATGTGAGTACCGACTATGCGATTGCGTGGATGAAAGAGAATAAAGAAAAACCGTTCTCTATCGTGATCGGCTTGAAGAGTCCTCACGGTCCTCGCGGAGGAAATGCCCTTCCCGAACGATTGCGAAAGCTCTACGCCGGTGAGACCAGTAAGCCGACTCCGAATTGCGACATCCCTGCCATCTTTCACAAGAAAGACCCGACGACCGACAAGTACCCAACGGGCCTTTCTGATAATGCTGTTCACTTGGATTATCTTCGACATATTGCAGGCGTGGATGAGAATATCGGGCGATTGCTCGATACACTCGACGATCTCAAACTCAGCGAAGATACCGTCGTTGTTTACACCAGTGATAATGGCTATTATCTCGGTGAGCATTGCTCAGGCGATAAACGGTCTCTCTACGATGAATCCCTTCGAGTGCCGATGTTGGTTCGATATCCGAAGATGTTCGGCAAGGGAAAGACCGTTGACGAGATGATTCTGAACATTGATCTTGCACCGACTTTTCTTGACCTTGCAGGGGTGAAAATACCCAAAGAAATGCAAGGGGCAAGCTGGAAGGAATTGGCATCGGGTCGCAAACCGGAAACGTGGCGAAAGGCATTCCTTGCCCAATACTACAAGGAGCTTGGCGACGTACCGACATGCTATGCCGTTCGCACAACGACACATAAACTTGTGAAATACCCCGGACACCCAGAATGGACCGAGGTCTTCGACTTGGTTGCCGATCCCTACGAAATCAAGAACCTTGCTGCTGATACCAAGTTACTCGAAACACTCGAAAAGGAACTCAATACTCAGACCAAGACCTTTGGCTATACCGTTCCGAAGGCAGCCGAACCCCCTAAAAAATCGCCGGAACCCGTGCAAATTCCGATTGTGGATACGCATGTTCATCTCTGGGACATCGAACGCAAAGAGGGTATCGGGTGGATTACGCCGGACAATAAAACGCTCTATCGTTCGTTCCTACCGAAGGATCATAAACCGCTTGCAACCAAATCGGGTGTAAGTCGTGTTGTGGTGGTGCAGGCGGGCCAGAGCATTCCCGATAACCAGTGGAACTTAGACATCACCGCAGAGGAAAAAGGATTCTACACAGGGGTCGTTGGGAATCTCTCGAAAGTGATTGGTACTGACGAATTCGTTCCGTTGTTCGAGAAACTCTGCAAGGATAAACGCTATGTTGGCTATCGCCTTTCTGGACGATACCAGAAAAAATTGAGCGACGAATTTTTCAAACACCTCGAACTGACCGCAAAGGCCGGTCGGACAGTCGATATTCTCGCAGGCGATTATACCCTCGACGATGTGAACGAGATTTGCAAACGTGTACCGAAACTCAAAATTATTCTCGACCACTTTGGTAATGTTGAATTAACCGATCAACCCTTAAATGCCGATTGGATTAAGCAATTCCAAGCCGTTGCCAAAAACGAGAATGTTTATTGCAAGGTTTCGGCGTTGTACGGACGGGTGAAAAAACAACCCGCACCAAAAACGCCGGAGTTCTATAAACCGATACTCGATCTGGCATTTGAAACCTTCGGCGAAGATAGGATCGTGTTCGGCAGCGATTGGCCCGTCTCCGAAACCACCGACAACTACGACTCTATCGTGGAGCTTGTCCGCAAATACTTCGACGCCAAAGGGAAGGGAACTCTGCAAAAGGTGTTTGCGACTAATGCCGTGCGTTTTTACGGGATTCCCGAACCGAAAGTGGGCGAGTGAATTGGGCGAGTGAAACGGGTTAGCCTTTCTTTTTGGTTGGCAAGCTCTTGGTATCGCCCCAGACTTGGCGTTGCTTTTCGAGGAGCTTTTTCATTTCGGCTAATTTCGTTTCGGATTCCTTTTTTGCGGAAAGGTCGTTGAGTTCGTCGGGGTCTTCTTTCAGGTCGAATAGTTGGTAACGGTCAATCTCGGGATACCACATCAATTTATATCGAGAATCACGAACCATTCGTTGGCAATCTCGATAGGCAGCAAAGAGGGTATCTCGAACCTCTTTTTTCTCGCCGTTAATAATTGGTTTTAAAGATACCCCTTCCCATTTATTGGAATCGGTAATCTCTGTTAATTCAATTAAGGTCGGCAACAGATCGAATAAATAGACTAAGGCATCGGAACGACCGGGTTTGATTTTCGGGCCGGAAATAATCAGAGGGGATTTGAAATGCTCATAGAGATTTTGCTTCCCCATAAGCCCATGTCTTCCACCGACCGCTAACCCTTGATCGCTGGTGAATATCACAATCGTTTCTTGATCGAGCTTTTGTTTTTTTAACTCGGCAAGAACCCTGCCAACGTGATGGTCTAAGCAACTAATGCAGGCAAAATAATCGGCGAGGTGTTTTTTCATCTCGTCTTGGTCACGGGGGAGCTTGGCCAATTTCTCGTCACGCACATTTAATTCCCCGTTATCGAAGGGGTGTTCCTTCATGAAGTTTTTAGAGAGTGTGATTTTCTTCGGGTCGTACAGTTTGGTAAATTCTTCAGGGGCTAATCTGGGATCGTGCGGATACTGGGGCGCCAAGTACATCAAGAAAGGTTTATTGGTATCCCGTTTTTCAAGAAATTGAATCGCTTCGTCTGCAATAATTTTTGCTTGATCTCGTTGCACATCGGCAGGCGTTTTACCATCGTGACAGTAATGCACCTTTCCGAATTGCTCGTTAGCGACGGTAAACCCGTTCCCCTTTTTTCCAACGTGCAAAGTTTGGTAGCCAGCCTTATTAAACACGGTCGGCAGTGTTGGACCATCGTACGTTTTTGCATTGGGGGCAGGGATGCGAAAAAGCGATTTACCCGAAAGGAGCATCGTTCGACTTGGGGCACACACGGCAGGGACCATCGCCCCTTGACAATAGGCGTTGGTGAAGACGAATCCATTTTTGGCAAGTTCGTCCAAGACGGGTGTCTTCACTTGCGAATCGCCCAACGAACCTATCGTGTCGGCTCGTTGATCGTCCGCCAAGATGAAAACGACGTTCGGCGGTTTCGCTGCCCAAACCGACCCCGTAACACAAAGCCAAAGAAACAATGTTCGCATGACGATTACCTTGCAAAGGAGAGAATGCGTATTCTATTAACCCGTCCCTGCTTACTTCAGAAGCTCGGCGACCTTGTTCAAGATTATCTCTTCGATCTTCGGGTTCCACTTCGTGGGTAACCCGTAGTAAATCATGGAAGAATCGGCCTCGTAGCCGCCCTCTTTGATGATGCGGGCAGAGGGGATATACGCAGGAACATCGTCGGCGTAGGCCGTTATCCAGACGGGTGTTTTGGAATCCTTCTTGATCTTGAGAGCGTAATCGACGACGACTTCCCCACCGAGCGACACCCAATTCAATTCGCTACCGAATTTCCAAACGTGAATGGGATACCCCTTGTACTCGGTCGGAATTGCTTTGCCATCTTCGAGGAGTTTCAACATCCTTTCGGCTCGTTTTTGCAAGGCAAGGTTCTTGGTCAAAAGGTCGGCAGACCATTTTGCTTTGTCGGGTATCTCGCCAAGCGGAAGGGTAATCTCGGCGAATTTCGTTTCGATCTTCGCACTCAACGGGGTGAGCTTTCCTTTCAAGGTGTCGCTCACGGCTTCGGCGAGTTCCTTTCCATGTTTCTCGGCAAGGTCTTTGGTTCCACGCGGATTGGGGTTGGCGTCGGCACCGCAGCCACTCCAGAACATCGCTGTTGCACCCTTATGCTTTTTCTCGATCTCAATTTGAGCAAAGCCTGCATAGTCTCCACTCCATTCGTAGCCCGAAAGTGTAGTATTGTGGCACGCATACCCAAACACAATCGCGAGTATTTGTCCTTCGCGTTCGACCTTGAGGACCGGTACCGAAGGGTCGGTCGGACCTTCTGGGTTTTTGCCCAAGATGATCCCCGTATCTTTGGCCTCACGTCGATTCATCACAAAGCGAGCCGTTCCTGAACCGTGCGCGAGCTTGGCCGGGGCCAAATTCTTGATTGCTTCCTTGCAAAGGTCGGCGGTCTGGGTGATGAGCTTCTTGGTGTATGCCTTGATCTTTTCGGGCTGACCTTCGGTGTAGGGGTACATATCGCTGAGGTTGCCATCAATTACTGGCCCTGAATGGGTGTGGGAACAAGCCAACACAAAGCCGGCACGCGACGTTTTCGGAACCTCTTTGATTAACTCCCACACGCTACCGGTAAACGTCGCCGGAACCCCACACAGATCGGCGGTGACGAACAAAAAACGCTCACCCCGTTCGTCTTCGAGTGCCAACGCCTTGATAAACAGATCGTGCTGCTTGGTCTCGCAAGGCTTATTGCGACCGGCGTAGCCCGCCATCCACAAAGGCTCTTCAGGGGTAATTGCTTTGCGAGCTACCCCTGCTTTGAATTCGCCTGCGTAAAGGGAAGAGGTGAATAGAAAAACCAACGCGGTCAAGGAGAGATACCGCATAGAAGCTCCTGTAAAAGGTGAAACGGACGAGCATTGCTAAGACTGTACGAATCCCTTGTGATAAGAAAAGTGCCCCATCGCTAAAGTTCGCTCTGCTGTTGTTTCGGGCAGTTAATAAAATACCCCGATGAGTAACCCGTCTGCATTACCCCTGATCCGACTCCGGACTGAGCGGAAGAATTGGCACCCTTGGATTTTCCAGAAAATGGTAGATCGACCCCCGCGTATCCCTCCTGGAAGCGTGGTCGATGTGGAAGATCGCACGGGGGCGTTGCGTATCCTCACGGCCGACCCGACTGAGATGATCGACGAAGATTTCTTTCGCCGGTCGATTGGACGGGCGGTTGCGCTGCGACGCGACTTCCTCAAACTCGATGAATTATCGAACGCCTATCGGTTGATTCACTCGGAAGGGGATGGGCTAAGTGGCCTTGTGGTGGATCGGTTTGGCGAAACCATTGTGATCGAGTTTTTCTCGGCAGGGATGTTCAAATTCCGCGAAGCGATTCGCAATGTACTCGGCGAGCTTTTCCCGAATTCGCAGTTCTATTGGTTCGCCGAAGAGCATGTTGCTAAACAGGAATCGTTCGACTGTTACCCGATGGCGTTACCGACACCCAATGTAATTACCGAACACGGGGTGAAGTTTCGGGTTGCACCGGGGAGCAAGCACAAAACCGGCTTTTTCGTCGATCAACGCGACAATCGAAAGTTCGTTGCAGAATTAGCGAAAGGCAAAACCTTACTCGATCTTTGTTGCAATACGGGTGGCTTTGCCGTCAGTTCTAAAGTGCTTGGGGCTACCGAAGTTCAAGGGGTGGACCTCGACGAAGGAGCCATCGAACTTGCGAAACAAAATGCCCGTCTCAACGGGGTCGAAGCAAAATTCACACAGAATGATATTTTTGCATGGCTTCGCGATATTCTCCCATTGGGAAGGCGTTGGGATGTCGTTGTGCTTGATCCCGCCAAGATGACCCGTGACCGCGAATCGATTCCCCTTGCGTTGAAAAAATACTTAGACATGAACCGGCTTTCGTTGCAAGCCGTGAAACCGGGCGGAATTTTCGTCACTTGTTCTTGCACGGGGTTAGTCAGCGAAGAAATGTTTCTCGATGTGATTCGACGGGCAGCATGGCAAGCGAATCGTCCCGTGCAAATTCTCAAGGTATCGGGTGCGGGTGGCGATCACCCGTATCTTGCTCATGCCGACGAAAGCCGATACCTGAAGTGCGTTGTCTGTCGCGTAACCGAAGATAAAATTACAAGCCCGCGAGAGTATCACGCACCCCAAGAGGAAGCGGAAGCAGGTGATGACGACCGTTAGTAGTTGAATTGCAACTGCATGCGGAGCAGATGCCCTTTGAACTGTTGATAAGGGGTCACACCGACTTGATCGATAGCCGTTGTGTTGGTTCGGTCGGTGACGGTGTACATCAGGGTGAACTCCAACTCTTTGCGAGGGCAGTACTCGACCCCAAATTCCCATTCGTTGATTTTTGCATATGGGGCGTTTCGTTCCGAACGATAACCCCCTCGGAAGTAGTTCCACTTCACGAAGGGAATCACCCACGCATTCTCCTCGATATCGTATTTGTACATCGTTTGGATGTAACCCCCTTGCAAGGCTCGTTCTTCGACCCGTCGTTGATCGGGTGTCAGTGAGGGGCCAGTCCCAACGGTCCATTCTGCTTGGAACCCAAACGGTTGCGGGTAGTAAACAGCGGTGACGGCAACCCGTTCGTCGCGAATCCCTTGTTTGCCGTTATTTTCGAGGGTGTTTAATGGTCGGATCGAGGCCCCGCGACCGTTCGCACGAATCGTCGAAGAAAGCACCGTGTAGCGACCCGTGAAGGCTTGGGCACCGAACTCGACGATCTGCCCATTATCAAGCACAAAGGGGTAAGCAACCCGTGCGATAGCGTGGAGGTTGTTGTTCTGCTCTTGCAAAGCACCCCCTTGACCGTTGTACACCCCGATACCGAAGATACCGTAGTTACCCGATCCTTTTAGGTTCTTCTCAATCAAGAAGCGGAAAATCTCTTGGCGATCCTCTGGCGTGAAGTAGTAGAACACACCGATATCGCGTTCGTTTCGGGCAGCACTATTGATGGCATCGTTACGATCAAGGGCCAATCGATTTTGCGACGACTGCAAGTTTTCCCAACCGTAAGGAATCTTCGATTGACCAACACGGAACCGGTGAACTTTGGTACGGTCAACAAAGATATCGGCATACCAGTCCCGAAGCTGAGTAAACTCAAAGGCATCCGTAATCCCGGGAACACTTGCTGCAAAGTCTGGTTGCAAATAGATGCCCAAGTGATCGGTAATATCACCGAACAAAATCAAACGGGCTCGGCGAATGATAAAGTTCTTGGAATCGCCAATCGAGGCATCTCCCGGCGATTGGGCAACGCCTCCGCCATTCTTTTCAATGATCGTTTCATTCATCCGAATTTGGGTATAACCGCGAAGCGAGATTCGGTCGTACCATTTCTTCTCTTTGGCCGACGAACCCGTCATCTTGTCGTCGTTGCCTTTCTCTTTGTCCTTGCCTGCCTCAAGAAGGGCTTCCTTCTTTTCTTCAGGGCTTTGGGTCAACAAAAATTCTGCCGATGTTTCCGACTTCTCGAAGTTGGCTTTCCGGCTTTCAAGTTCACGAATCCGATTTTCCGCAGCGTTAAGCCGTTCCATCATCGCATTGTAAAACTCGGGTGAAGGAGCTTGTTCCGAGTTCGCCGAGGATGGCCCCTTCATCGTCGTGGACACCTTCGTGCCACCCAACGGATACGCCGAGTCATCGGGCAGGCGAATCGTCGCAGGCTGTGCCGATACTTTTTCTTGCGCCTGTGTACCATCTGCGCTAAACCACGCACAAACCCCGAGGAGGACGATTCCCCCGAACCGTTTCAAGTGCCGCATTTTTTCACTCTCTTACCGGAATAAGACCAAACGCTCGTCGAACTTTTACGACAAGCTCCAGTTAAGTCGGCAAACTTGCGTGTAGAAATTGTGAAGTTTGAACGATTTTAACGATTCTTCTCAATAAATTGAGATTTCGCTTTTTAGGTTCTGCTTAAAATCGAGCGTTTAGAGAAATTGGAGAATCCTTCAAGTTACCTCAACGACGGATTTTTTCCTCAAACTCCCAAACCTGTTCTTTGGAGCATTTTTCGTTTCCTCGTTGTGACGGGGTTGCACAAAGGAATAGGCGAACCGGCGAGGGTAATCGCTGGGGGAAACACCCGACCGAATTCAAAACGGGTAGGCGTATCATACCCCGTAGGCGTTGCTGGTTCCTAAAAAATTGACGTGGTTCTTCTTTTGTTCACCTCTTGCGCTTATAAATTCCGTATTGCCTTTTTTGATCCTCCGAGCCTTGCTGATGGAAGTGCCGACGCCGATTTCGTTAAAACGTGAAGGGGATGCCCTTGCCATTTCTTGGTCGAACGGAAAGGCGACTTTGCTTTCGTGGCTTGCCCTTCGCAAGGCGTGTCCGTGTGCTGCCTGCAACGACGAACGAGCCAAGCCAGTCAATCCCCTTCGGGTGCTTTCGGAGCGGGAGGTTGCAGCAGGGATGCCAAGCCCCGTGCAGATGATTCCAAAAGGTCGCTATGCCTATCAAATCGTTTGGAACGATGGTCACGACACGGGCATTTATACACTCGATTTTCTTTACGAATTAGGTTTGAAACAGGAGTCCTAACAGATGGAATCGCAAACGCCCAATAGCACGCCAAGTCAAAACGTCATTCCCGCAATCGCAGGGGTGAAACGTGTCGTGGCGGTTGCATCGGGGAAGGGTGGCGTTGGTAAATCGACGGTTGCTGCCAACCTTGCCCTTGCCCTTTCGAGCTTCGGGGAGAAGGTCGGCCTGATGGATGCCGACATCTACGGACCAAGCGTGCCGATGATGATGGGTCTGAAAGCCGTCGATCCTCAGATTGCTAATTTTCCCCTCGATAAGTACGGCCTGAAACTCATGTCGCTCGGCTTCCTTCCCGATGCAGGGAATGGGGTACTCCTTCGCGGGCCAATGGTCGGTAAATGGGTGACGACGTTCTTAACGCAGATTCCTTGGGGCGAATTAGATACCCTTCTGATCGATATGCCACCGGGAACGGGTGATGCCCAACTTTCGCTGTGCCAGACAGCGAATGTCGCAGGGGCTATCATCGTGACAACCCCGCAAGATGTGAGCTTGATCGATGCGGTCAAAGCTCTGAATATGTTCCACCAGTTACGCACACCCATTTTGGGTATTGTCGAGAATATGTCGTATTTCGTGGGTGATGACGGCAAACGCTACGATATCTTCGGACACGGCGGCGGCCAGAAACTCGCCAAAGAAGCTGGCGTCCCGTTCCTCGGCGAATTACCCATCGATCCGCGTGTCGCTCAATGTGGCGACAACGGCGAACCGATCTTCCGCAAAGTCCCAGACTCACCCGTCACCAAAGCCTACATCACGTTAGCCCAACGGATCATCGACTCGAAGAACGCCAACGACGCCAGTGTCCTTCCGAGCGTCGAATTGTAGTCGGAAAGGCGCAAGCATCGTGTAATCGGTTTCGCTTTCTGTATGATAATAGTGCCTCCCGAATCTTCAGCACGATTGGCGTATATGGTAAATCAGCAACTCAAGGATGTGATTTTTCGCTTGCTTCCGCAGGTGAGTACCCCTGCTCAGTACATGGGCGGCGAACTAAACTCCGTTCGCAAAGACCATTCGCAAATACGCGGAAAGCTCTGCCTTTGCTTTCCGGATGCCTATACCCTCGGCATGAGTCATCACGGCTTGCAGGTGTTGTACAGCATCCTGAATAGCGATCCGCAGTGGGCATGCGAGCGAGCCTTTGCACCGTGGCCGGACTTTGAAGCGTTGTTGCGTAAAAATCAACTTCCCCTCTATGGGCTCGAGACGTTTACACCGTTGAAGAACTTCGACCTGATCGGGTTTTCGCTTCAATACGAGGTCTGCTATACGAACGTCATTAACATGATTGACCTCGGCGGAATTGCACACTTCTCGAACGAACGCGACGTGAATCAACCGCTCGTCATTGCAGGGGGTCCGGGTGCCCAAAACCCCGAACTGCTTGCCCCTATGGTAGACCTGTTTGTGATTGGCGACGGGGAAGAATCGCTTCCGTGGCTCATGGAAAAATGGATGAGCTTGAAGGAAGTAGCACTGCGAGAAGGTGACACCTCTTTTGCACGCCGTCAAGAAATGCTGGCCGAGATTGCAAGTAGCACCGATTGGGCCTATGTGCCGATGTTCTATGAACCGGAATACCACAGCGATGGCACTCTCGCTGCAATGAATCGCACCCGCAACGATGTCCCCGTGATGATTGCCCCTTGCACAATCAAACAAGACTTTGACGATATTCCGCTGCCGACCCGTCCGGTTGTCCCGTTTATTCAAACGCCACACGACCGAATCGCCATCGAGATCATGCGGGGGTGTCCGCATCAATGCCGTTTCTGTCAATCGACAACGATCAAGCGACCGTTACGCCTACGTTCTGTCGAGACCATCGTTGCTGCTGCTCTCGAAAGCTATCGCAACACGGGGACAAACGAAATCTCACTTCTGAGTCTCTCGTCAAGCGATTACCCCCACTTCGAGGAACTCGTTAAACGGATGCACGAAGTCTTTCACCCGATGGGGGTGAACGTGTCCCTTCCGAGCTTGCGGATCAATCACCAATTACGCACACTCCCTGCCCTGATTAAAGGGATTCGCAAAGCCGGTTTAACCTTAGCTCCCGAGGTTGCACGCGACGATATGCGAGAGCAGATTCGCAAGAAGATCAAGAACGACGACCTTTACGAAGGTTGTAGGGAAGCCTTCAAAAACGGGTGGCGTAAGGTCAAACTCTATTTCCTGTGTGGTCTGCCCGGCGAACGCCCTGCCGATCTCGATGGAATCGTTGACATGGCGGAGACCATTTCCACTATCGGGAAAGAGGTCATGGGTAAATTTGCTGAAGTGACTGCGAGCGTGAGTAACTTCGTCCCGAAACCGCATACCCCCTATCAATGGAACGGCATGCAAACGAAGGAATACTTCGAGTGGGCAGGGCAATATCTACGCCGTCGCTGTAAGATTCGGGCTGTGACGATCAAGCAACACGATATCGAAACCAGTTTGCTCGAAGGGATTCTCACACGGGGCGACCGACGAATAGCCCCTGCCCTGTATGAGGCATGGAAACGGGGTGCCCGTCTTGATGGTTGGAGAGAACACTTTAACGCTGAGCTCTGGAAAGGGGTCTTTGCCGATCTGGGAATTGATGTGAGTTTCTATTCCCAACGCGAACGCCCCATGACCGAAATCCTGCCGTGGGATCATGTCAACGTCAAGAAAGGCCGAGCCTATTTGGAAAAGGAACAAGACCGCAGCCGGATTCAACTTACCGTTATGGCCGAAGCCGTGAGCTAACTCGTCACGGGTTTGATTCTCGAAATGACGGCACCTGCAATGTGTTCCACCGGAAGCGATTGCGTGGCAGCACCCGTTTTCATGGCAGCCTGGGGCATCCCGTATACCACGCTCGTTGATTCATCTTGGGCGATTGTGTGCCAGCCGTTTTGTTTGAGTGCGAGCATCCCTTTAGCACCGTCGTCGCCCATACCCGTCAGAATCACGGCTACGCCCGGTATCTTCCAATTGGCAGCAAGCGAACTAAACAGGGCATTCACTGAGGGGCGGTAGGGATAATCTTTGGGATCGTTCGTGTAGACGAGGCGACCGCTTGGTGTCACAATCATGTGATCGTCCGAGCACGCAATATAGATTCCGCCAACATCGGGGAAGGTCGGTGCCGTGACGGGGAAGATTCGCAACGAGGTCTTTTTCTGAAGCGATTGCACAAGGTTCGGAACGGCACTGGGGTCGATATGCAACGAGACCAGCACCGCACCGGGGAACTTTGCGGGCAACCCGTTCAGGAAAGTCCCGAGGGCAACGGGTCCGCCGGTACTGACACCCACTGCAACAACGGGTAAACTTCGCGGAAGGTCGAGTATCCGCACCGCTTGGCTATCGGTCATGTTGGGTGTGGCGATTTTCGGAATCACCGGAACGAGACGTTTTTGGGCAACCTTTGCGAGTTTCGCCAAAAGGGGTTCCGTTTCAAGGAGCTTTCCACCCGGCCCAAGCGTGGGGGTGTTCACGGCATCGAGACCGCCGAGGGTCATCGCACGATGGACTTGCGAAAAGTTAGCCGTTGTGCTGGAAGTAACCAGAATCACTGGACACGGCGATTCCTTCATAATGCGACCCGTTGCTTCGACTCCATCCATGTTCGGCATGATGAGGTCCATAAGGACGACATCGGGTTTATCCGCTTTGGTTTTAGCAACGGCTTCGAGTCCGTCGTTTGCAGTCCATGCAACCGAATAGCCCGGCACGGAGATAATCACCGAGCGGAGAACCTCGCGTGCAAGCGGTTGATCGTTGACAATACCGACGCGCATAGACACCATTTCACTTGGGCGAAGGCTTAACCAATCTTAAATGACATGAGATCGGTTTTACCGGGCCATGATTGATCGAACCGCTTCGGTAAAAGTATTATCGTGAAGCGATGTCTTGGTTAGATACACATCGGCTCCGACTTCCTTACCTTTAGCTCGATCTTCGGGACGATCCTTATATGAAACCATAACGACAGGGAGAGAACGAAAACGAGGATCGGTCCTTAACAACTTCACAAACTCATACCCAGTCATTCTGGGCATGTCCACATCGGATACTACGAGGTCGAAGGCCCCTCCGGTTCGCAACCGGTTCCAACCTTCTTGACCATCTTGGGCCGTTTCCACATCTAAACCCAAACTACTTAAAAGCTGGCGTTCGACTTCACGGACTGTCGGGGAATCATCCACGACCAACACCCGTTTGCGATGCCCGAGGCTAATTGCCCCTGTTTCTTTGGATAACCGGCGTAGGGTATTCGCCTGAATGAAAACGTCCGCAGTCCTCATCAAATCATCAACATCGGCAATCAGAACGGGCGACCCGTCATCCAAAATTGCTGCTGCCGAGATATTAGGAACCTTGCCGATCCGAGTATCTAAAGGACGCACAACAAGGTCTTGCTCACCGATAAAACTTTCGACGACAAGGCCGTATTGACCCGTCGTATCCGAAAGCAAAATAATCGGTAATGGGTCGGGCGGAGGATTGCCGGTTAGCTCCATCACCTGCGAAGCCGAGACAAGCCCGACGTTCACCCCATCTACCATTATAAACTGTTTTCCTTCGAGTGAGCGAACTTCTGAGGCAGGAACCCGTAAAAGTCGCTCGATGCGGTTGTGCGGAAAGGCATAAGGCTCCCCTGCAATCTTGACCAATACAGCACGCACAACCGAAAGAGTCAAGGGCAATATCAAGTGGAACATCGCCCCTTGACCGGTTTTCGACGTGAGCCGCACTGTCCCGCCCACCTGACGAATAATCCCTTGTACAACGTCTAAGCCGACCCCTCGCCCTGAGTATTCCGTCACTTGCGATGCCGTTGAAAAACCCGGTAGAAACAGGAATTCAAGGAGTTCCGTTTCGGTAAGGGCTTTGGCCGTTTCGGGGGCCGTGAGTTGCCTTTCGACCACTTTGGCACGCAGCTTCTCGATATCCACCCCACGCCCGTCATCACGAATCGTCACCGAGAGCATTCCGGCACGGTGCTTCGCTTCGATGATGATTTTACCCGTTTCTGCTTTCCCTGCTGCAACCCGTTGTTCGGGAAGCTCTATTCCATGATCGATGGAATTTCGGAGCATATGCGTCAAAGGGGACTCTAATCTTTCGAGAATATCCCTATCGACTTCGACTTCGTCGCCGAGAATCACAAGTTCGATTTGCTTACCCAAGCTCTTGGCCATGTCCCGTACAAGGCGAGGGAGCCCGTGCAAGCCATCGGCAAAGGGTCGCATGCGACTGGCAAGAACTTCCCGATAAAGTCTTGAGTTGAGGTCATCGGAACGGGCAGCATGATTCTCGAACTCGGCAAACAATTCGGCAAAGGTTTGTCGAGCGATAGAAAGTACCCGTTTCGATTGGGCGACACCCTCAAGGGAATTTTCGCCCACATGTTCTTCGAGTAACTTGCTCGACAGACGATCTAACAGATTACCAAGTTGATCGTGAGATCGTTTTAGCTTGCCTAACCCGTTGGCAAAAGTCTGTAACCAACGGGCCTGCACCATCGACTCCCCTGCAAGGCCAAGTAACCGATTGAGGGTCTGTGCGGTCACTTTGACAATCGATTCCATATCGGCTTTTGGGGCCGAAGGGACTTCGACACGCGGGGCCGGTTGCACCTCTTGCTTAGCGGGTACTGGAACCGGAACGGGGTCGGGTTTACTTAATTCTTTGGGCGTTTCGGCAACGGGTTTCGGTGATTGTGGATTCAAACGGGGTTGATTGAGCAATATCCGGTCGAGTTGCTCGACGATGCTTTTCACTTCCCCTTGATGTATCCCCGACCATTTCTTGAGATAAACACCGTCGGCAGATTTGAGCGACTTGAGAACGTCGTTGGTTTGAATAAAGACATCCACATCGGCATGATGCAAAGTGATTTTGCCGACTTGGGCGGCGACCATCACGTCTTCAAGGACGTGGGCCAAATTGACCGCAGCATCGACCCCCACGATACGAGTTGCCCCCTTCAAGGAATGGGCTGCCCGCATCAGTGGTTCGATAAGTTGAATATCGTTCGGACGTTGTTCGAGAGCCAGTAAGCCCGAATCGAGTGAGTCGGTATGCGTTTGGACCTCTTCGCGGAAAAGCTCCAACAAAGATGCCGAGATTGTCTCTTCTGGAACGGGTATTTCCGACGGGAGTTCGTCAATCGTTTCAGGAACGGTTGCAATCACAGGCGAAAGAATATCGTCTGGGTCGGCTTTGATGGGTGGAGGATCGACGATTACGGCAACCGGTTCGATTATCAGCGACGCTTCTTTGTTGAGTAGATCGGTAAGCTGTTGAACGAGATTCGGATTCTTGGGCCACACTCGAAGTTGCTCATCGTCGAGATCGACTTGTGTGCCGAGAACCGTGATGACCTCGTTCAATGCTTGAAGGCGTCGGCTAAGATTATCGCCTGCATTCGGTGCTGAAAGGATTTTCTCCAGATCGACCGTGAGACGACAAACCGCTTCAAGACCGACTATCCTTGCCGAACTGCGAATTGATTTCACCGCATCGACCATCTCGCCGAGGATCTGCGACGGCAACGGGCCAAGCTCAAGACTGACTAATCCGCGTGCCAGTTGTGCGGTGGCATGTTGGACCTCACTGCGATAAAGGTCTAAGAGAGGGTCGCGTGTTTCGTCGCTCATCGGATGCGTTCCCTCAAGGTCTCAAATAAGCGTTCATCGTCCAGTAAGCCCGCAGTCTTCCCTTCCCAAGAGAGGGTCTTTTTGGTGTATCGTCCCGCAGCACGGGCAACGGTTGCGGGTGTCGCAAAGAGGGCACTCATGGGCACACGTCGCACGCGGTCTACTTCGTCAACAAGGAAGACCCAACGCTCGGCTCCACCGGTGACGATAATCCGTTCGTGTGGCGAATGTGAGTCACGGGTGAGGCTCAAAAGCTCGTCGAGCTTTACGCACGGAAGCAATTCGCCACGAATGTTAATCAGCCCTGCAAGCAACCCCCGACGGTGCGGAAGTCTGCGAATTTCACGGGGAGGCGAGACTTCCGAAAGTGCCGGCACTCGTAACGCCAACCATTCACCGCCGATGCGAAAGGTCAGCAGGCTTATCAAATTGGCATCGGTTTCTTCAATGGTATCGGCAAGGCGTGAAGTCCACTCGCTCAGGTAACCCATCGGTGAGGGGTTATCGAGAAACCGCTTGCCTGCATTGGCAAAAATGGGGCAATTGTGGCAGTGAACGACCTTTTCAAGTTCCGGACAAGTGCGGTCGCCTTGCACCCCTATTGTGTTCCAACAATCGTTGGCAACCGGGGTCGCAAGCACATTCAAAGGAATAGGCGAAGGTTGCTCGCGTGTGGAACGAAGTACGCCAGAACTTGCAGGTTGCGTAGACGGGACTGGGCGAAGGGTTCCGGAATCCTTTGATTGCGAGGCCAACCAATTTCCCGCAGAGGGGCTGCCCAAAGTATCGTTGGGGATATCCTTCAGACGTCGGAATATCCCGTTCGTGGGCGAACCGAAACGATCCCATACTTTGCGATTCAGTTCGTTCGATTCGGCGTGACCAAGTGCTAACAGACCGCCGGGAGCTATCAACCGATCTAAGCGAGTGACGACGGCTTTACGAGCTTCTGCGGTGAAGTAGATCAAGACGTTTCGACACAAGATGATATCGTAAGGGCGTTCACCGACGAGAAAAATCGGATCGGCAAGGTTTGCAACACGAAAGCGGACCGCATTGCGAATAAACGGGAGAAGCTCCAAGAATCCTTCGGCATGTCGAAAATACGGAGCCATGACAGAGGCATCGGTCGTGCGAAACGAGAAATCGTTGTAGCGTGCTTGGCGAGCTTTCTCGATATGCCGTGGGGAAAGGTCAACCCCTTCAATCTCACACGATGCCAACGGGACGCCAAGTTTGTGCAACGCAATCGCTATCGTGTAGGCTTCTTCCCCTGTGCTGCACCCTGCCGAGAGAATGCGTATTTTCGTCCCTTGTCTGTCCCGCAAAAAGGTCTGAGCGAATTTCGAGAGCGCATCGAACGTCTCGGGGTTACGGAAGAACCATGTTTCCGGTACAAGGATATCGGAAACGTAGACGAAGAATTCGCTATCGTCTTCGCGTAAACGTGCTGCGTAGACATGCGGGTCCGAGATACCCAGCGTGGTCATGCGATGTTCAATCGCCGACGCCACCGGATTTTCTCCGAGTGCGACCGGATCAAGCCCCGTGCGACGACGCAAAACTTCTAACGCAGGTGAGAGATTCATACAGACCCAAGAGTTTCCCGTGCAGAGTATTGTAAGGATTCGCCAAAAGTGGGTAGTGGGCGAACTGAGGAGTAAAGCAGAAGACAAAAAGGCAGTCTGCCAAAAAATCCGGCAAAAGGCAAAAGACAGTAACGCAGAGGACGCAGAAACGCAAAGAAGACAAAAGAGAAATAAACCGCATACGAACGGAGGATCGGAGGATACAAAAACTCCAGCAAGCGTCAAAGGATTTCACTTGGAGTTGCTGCCAGACTTCGCTCGATCTCGCCCTTATCGGGCAAATTCCTAAAACGGTTCCATGCAACCTTCACGCTGGTTTACTGCGAATACTGGTTTGTTTTTGGCCCTGTGGGTTATTTTATTCGTTGGGGGGCGTTCGCGTTTCTTTCAAGACCCCGGAACCTATTGGCATGTGACAACGGGGAACCGCATTGTCGATAGCAATCACTTCCTCAACCGCGACCCGTACACGTTTACTTTTCCGGAAACGTGGTGGATTCCCTATCAGTGGCTTGGCGAAATCGTCATGGGGCAAGTAGATCGTCTCGCAGGGTTCGACGGGTTGCTTGTGGGGGCGATTACCCTTCTTGCGGGTTTGTTTACCTATTTGGGGTGGCGACTGAAAGCAACGGGTTTGCATTTTACCCTCGTTGCGGTGTTTGTGTCGATGGCATTAGCAGCGTCGGCTAGTCATTTTCATGTGCGTCCCCATATTGTAACGATGATTGGTTTCGGTGTCCTGTTTGCGTTTCTGGTGGAATACGACCGGCGACGTATTTCCGCGAAGCAGCTTCTCTGGCTTGTGCCGATCTTTGTTGTGTGGTCGAATGTGCATGGCGGAGCGTTAGGGGGTATCGGAACGCTTGTTGTTGCCATTATCGGATGGATGATCGAGAAACCCGTCTCGAAATTTTGGAAGGGTGACTGTGCGATCCAACACAATAAAGATTATCTGATTCTTGCCCTTGTGGGGTTCGGGGTGATTATAACCCCTTACATCGGCCCGTATGGAAGTGGTTTACCCGATACCTGGAAGCTCATCTACGGCATGAAGGGTTTGCCCCTGATTATCAAAGAGCATAGCCCCCTTCCGCTTGATGAGTGGTCTGGTTGGGCGATTATTGCCTTTGGCGTGGTGTACATGATTCTGATTCTCTCGGCATTGCCGACCCGTCCGCGTGTGTCATGGGTGCTGGGGTTGGTGTGGCTTTTGATGGCATACCAACGAGTTCGGCACGGCCCCCTGTTTGCGATTGCGGCTCTTGCGGTTATCCCTGATCTCTTTCCCAAAACGAAGTTTGCAGAATCGCTGTTGCGGAAAGGAAGCGACCTTTTCGAGCCACACAAAATACCCGACCCGAAACCGTTAGACCAACGGGTGCAACAATGGGCTATTCCAACGATTTTAGTAGCGGTCGTGTTTGGCCTTTTTGTGGGCAAGGTGTTTACGTGGGCATCGCCTCCGAAAACCCTTTGGCCCGAAGAGTGTTTAGAAGAACTCAAAGCACGCCAATACGACAACCCGAACGGGACCAAGATATTCTGCGAGTATATTTACGGCGGCTATTTGATCTATCACACGCCGGGGTACAAGGTCTTTGTTGATGATCGGTGCGAAGTTTTCGGCGATAGGTTCCTTTTGGATTACGAACAAGCCCGCAGCGATCTGAAAGACGGTACGAGAAACGGTATCGAGTATTTTGAAGAGCTTGAAAAAATCTATCTCCGGTTCGATTATGCCCTTGTGGCAACCGATGGCGGATTTGATATCGGCCTATCGATGCACTTCGGCCAGAGGTGGGAAGAGCTCAAACGCACCCCAACCGCCGTGCTTTATAAACGTGTGGGTCCTTAAGTTGGGCAAACTTTATTCCTTTGCAGTAAAGTAAGCCCGTGCTGTAGGGTGACACAAGAGTACGAACCCCCCAAGTCCAAAAAGAAAATTCAGAAGGTCGAGAGAGTGTAGGAATGGAAACAAGCCCTTACTTTTGAGCAGTTTCCTTCACAGAGTTCTTTCTTTTGGCCCACTTCAAAATTGCGTAACCTCCGCCAATCAACGCGACTGGTACCCCAAACATTGGGATTGGCTGATAGATCGGAACGGCAAAGGATGCCAAACAAACATACCCCCAGATGGCAGCAATCCCCCACCAAAATAAAAGGTAAATTGTGAGGAGTTGGCGTTCTTCGATACGATCTTGCCGATCTTGCTCACGTTTATCGTTTTCGATTTCGCGTTCCATTTCCTGATTTGCAAGTTCAATTTGATTGTCGCTAAACCTACGAAAAACGTCCATTAACTCACGTCCCATCCCCGGTTGAATTTGCTCCAATTTTTCGATGTCGTGAACATTCGGGTAGGGGGTTGATGAGACTTGGCCTTGAATAATAAATTGTTGACTCCCGCCATCAACCGCAAGAAGCTGTTTCTCAGTTGTGCTCGGTTCTTGGGTGGGTGTCACCGTTTTCTTGGGCTGACGTTTTGCCATAATTGTACTTCTTCTGGACTTCGGCAAAGGCTTGCGAGAAACACGCTCCAACATCCAACGAAACTTTTGCCATCAGTTCCATTGGTGATTTGATTCTAATTTTTCTTGGAGTGTAGGTTCGTTTTGGTTTTGAATCGGACCACAATACCGAGAATATGGATTTTCTTTGACGCGACGACATGTTCTTCGTTCCTTTCTCATTTGGTCATCCTTCAAATGGCAACGATACTGCTGAAGATGACCTACTCTCACTTGGTTGTTTTGAAAACCGTTGAATCTCATCTTTATGATACACCAAATCAACAACGCTCGCTCTAAAATTTGCACGGGCTCACTCCTTTGCAGTAAAGTAAGCCCGTGCTGTAGGGTGACACAAGAGTACGAACCCCCCAAGTCCAAAAAGAAAATTCAGAAGGTCGAGGTTGCAGATCAAAAGTATCTGGGCGAAGATAGTCATTTCGGGTCGGTTGCGTGTTGAACCTGTCCATAACCGGATACCTTGTACCAGTCCCATAACCGGCCAGAGAATGCTCAAAAGGTTCAGGGGCGAGAAGCAGCAAATTCCGCCCGATAAAATTCCCCAGAGAATCAGGTTGGCAATACTAACCGGCACGCCTAAGATTAACAAAACAGATGCTTGCTTGACCGATCTTGGTACAATGTTAGCAGAACGTGCCTCGGATCGAGTCACAGGGAGACTTGGTAAGGTCGGAGAATGGCCAAGTTTTGCACCCGTAGGTGGCGGTTCAAGGAGAACCGGAGCTTCGGGCAAGGGGGGAATGACCAAAGATTGGGCAGGAAGGCTTTCTAAAAGGGGTTGTGATTGGGCGGAAATTATCACTTTCTGCTGACAAACTGGGCAAGGGGCTACGCTCCCCGCTAACCTCGGTGAAACACCAAGAAGGATTCCGCAGCTAGGGCATCGATAACGGATCATGGGTGCAATATCTTTGGGCAATCGGACTACAAGGATGCCGGAACCGTCAGCAATAAATTCTGACGATCTTTTTTCCTCTTGGAAGTTTCTGTGACGTAAGGTATTGGGACGATAGTACTTTACGATAATTGTTGGGCAGAAAATAGACTTGGCATCTAACTTGCAAAGAAATTATCTCGGGTGGTCGTTTCGCACTGCCGATGAACTGAGAATCTTGCTGAGTTTAGAACCAGTTCCGAAGTCAAAAGGTGTAACATGGCCACCACACAATTAAGCTCCCAAAAACGGAGCGACTTGAACCTAAACGTCTGTCCGGTTGTCCTTTCGGGCATCAACCAAAAACAGGCGATTGTTCAACGGGTGATTTCAAACCGGTTGCCGCTTCTCGAAGCCGCAGCCCTTTTTGAATCGACTCACCAGCAAGGGACTGCAATACTTGAGGCTGCAACTGGTATATTCCATACCGTGACCGACCCCGAGCAATCGTGTCGCACGGTAATTGGTTGGGTGGAATTAGCCCTCCGAGACCGACCCGAAAAAGCCCAAGCGATTATGAACCGGCTCGAAGCCGAATTGAACGAGATTTTAGTCTCGGACAATTCCAACACAAAATAAACCCTCTTACGGATTGCGAGGCACGATCCGTAGGATCGAACATGCCTCGCCAACTGAGGAGAGGGGATTGTGAGCAACCCCGCGACAACTTTTTCGCCACCGACTATCAACACCGCAACGGGGTTTCTCCCCCCCGCAAACAGCGCACCAACACCTTGGAACGACCCCGACGTGATCGAGCTTCCCTTGCTCATTACTCGCGCTCAAGCCATTGCCCTCGAAGCTCTCGCTGCCGCCCGAGGGGTTACCTGCGGCCAGATGCTCCGCTCGCTGATCGGTGCAACCCTCGCTGCTACCACCGCTAACAGTTAACCCTCCGCACAACCAAACATAGAAAAAGGCATTAGCGTTCGGTCGCTAATGCCTTTTTTTGTTTTCGTCACACCCTACTTCGCTAATTCGTGAATCGTGTTGTGAATCGTTCCGATGATCGCACGTCCGTCGGTTCCCTTTAACCTGTATTTGATTTCCATACCCCATGTCGGAGCCAGATCGGGTATTTCGATGCGGGCGGTTTTGCCGTTGTCGCTCACGATGACCTTTTTCACTTCGAGTAACTTTTCGTCGATGTGTTTTGAACCGTAGTTCTTCGTGCGGACCAATCCCCAGACCTTAACCTCGAAGCTCTTGGGATCAACTCCCTTTGGGTCTATCGGGTCGGTGAAAGTCAGTTCGATTGCCCCTTGTTTTGCCTTGATCCCGATGGGCATATCGACGGGTTTTTCGGTGTAACGTACTCGGTAGAATCCGCCCCCTATCGTTTGATTCCCCGCCCACGCATACATACCACACACATACAAACTGCCGTCGGTCGGGTGGAACCTCGGACGCATAATCCCTGTAGGGAACGTCGGCAACGGAAGGGGACTCATTCCTCCTTGTGCTTGGCCTTTGATTTTCTCATGTGGGACAACGTAAATTTTTCCATGTCCATAAGAGGTATTGAGCAACGAGCCTGCAAGCGGTCCCCATGTCTTTTGCGGAATCCAAATAAGCTCGGCGGGTGACCGGTCGAATTGATTGGTGATCCAACACAACGGCTGTTTCATCGCCGAATCGGAGGTATCGGTTACGTCGGTGTAGCCCCACATATTGCCGTAGAACCCCCCTTTTTCGACAAGGTTGATCCGATTCTTAGGGGTCCAAAAACCCTCTTGATCGGTGACGAAAAATGTTCCGTCATCGTTTACGCACACGCCGTTGGCAGCCCGAAAACCCGTTGCCAGAATCTCCGTTTTGGAACCATCTTTGCTGACCTTCAAAAGTGTCCCGTGATGCGGAACGACAGCAAGTCGGGCATGACAACCGCTCTTGGCGTAGTAGAAATTTCCTTCGCTATCGGTTTGCAGACCCATTGCGAATTCGTGGAAATGTTCGGTCACTTGATGATCGTTGTTAAAGCATTCGTAGAAGTCGGTTTCGCCATCGCCGTTGAGGTCGTGCAACTTCACGATCTGGTCACGACAACAAACGAAGATTTGACCTTCGCGGAACTTCAACCCCAACGGTTGGAACAACCCCGATGCAATCCGTTGCCATGTTAAACCGGCTTCGGGCTTATCCAGTCCGCTCACGATCCAAACGTCACCATCCCACGAACAGACTGCCATCCGTTTTTGATCGGGAAAGAAGTCGAAACCGGTCAAACGCATTTGAGCATTCCACGGGTTGCGTTCGGGAATGCCAAAGGTATCGACCGCAAAAGGACCATCGTTTTTGCCGACCGTCACGGTAGTTTTCAGAAGATCGGGCCAGCGTTTTGGTCCCCCTAATGTCAGAGCTTTCAGAGGTCGAGGTTCTGCCGACGATTTAATTGTTGCTTGAAGCTCATCCGTAGTCCCTTTGGAGATAAACACTTTGATACGGATCGGGGTATCTCGGGCAGCTATTTTGAGAACGTGAAAACCATCTTGTTTGATGAGGGTTGCGTTTTTATCGACGAGTAACCCGACTTGCAAACCTTCAGGGGCAATGCGTGCAAGCAATTCGTGCGACGATTTTCCGATTTCAAGTGTGCGAGTGAAGACCGTGCCTTTCTTGCTCGAATCAGGTTCAGCCCCTGCAAGCTCCAAGATATTCGCATCGCCGACTGTGTAGGAAATAATCGTTTGGTCGCCGTAAGAGTATGTTCCTTTGAATTGGCTCCACTCTTTCGGGAGTGGACCGTAGGGGCGTTTGTCCTTTCCGAGAAACCGGGGGTCTTTGAAACTACCCGTTTTCGGCTCTGCCCACCCCGGCCCGACAGGATTTGCAAAAACGATATCGCCTATAATCTTCGGGTGAATTTGATGTTCGCCGTTGAAGTGAATCCCCTTCCAATCGATGAATCCGGAACCCGTCCACGCTGAGGCGTATCGCATCGTGTCATGGTCAAACAGACCCCATGTTTTGCCACGCGACACCCCACCTGCCCCCGAATCGAGTCGCATAGCGATGCCCTTATACGCGATGTTAGAGGGGGTTCCACCGATCTCGTAAGTGTTCATCAAACTGGGGCCGTAGTCCATCGAGACCCACGGTTCGACGTTGCTCGGTTCGGGGCCAAATTGTTTACCCGGTGGAAGTTTCGCCAGATACTCGGCATCGGCATTGATGTATTGTTTGGGGTTCGGCTGCTTGAGGTATTCTTCACGAAGATAATGAATGATGTCGTACTTCTGCTTCGGGACCAACCACGTTTGCGGGGTCATCATCCCATATCCACGAGTGAGCGTTTGATAAAGGCTAAACGGGTCACTGCCATTCTTGAAGGTGTGGGTAGCGAATCGCGGCGATGTGGGGAGCGACCCGACCTTGTCGCGTGTGCCGTGACAATTCGCACAAACCCGATTGTAAATCGCCTCGCCGCGTTTGTAGGCTTTCTCGTCGAGCTTCTTGATTAACCCTGCG
>VYLT01000057.1_pt1 | contig 25423 bp, 19 predicted proteins | sample 5114261 | NCBI WGS metagenome assembly VYLT01 (sample SAMN12291815, study PRJNA351875) | freshwater metagenome | isolation source: freshwater lake | place: USA: Michigan, Little Long Lake | collected 2011-07-12 | reverse complement strand
CAAATATCTTCGAGAAAGAGCTTTCCTCCACCGATGCTTTCGTATTGACCGATCATGGAGTTTTTAATCACAAGGGTTCGTTTACAGGCATGTTCAAGCCAGACCTTTTCTTGAGAACCGTAAGTGATGCTCATGCGATCCAGTAAGACCGTTTGTTCGTCGCCGTCCTCAAAACGAAAAACGGGCTTATTCGATCCTTTGAATCCTTTCCCCGCAACCAACTGCGATTCCATGAAGATAATCGTGCGAACCTTGCCTCGAATTTTTACTGTGTCGTTCAGCACATAAAACCCACGCGGAACCACAACGGTTGACTTGCCTGCGTCAATGGCTTTTTGAAACGCTGCGGTATCGTCGTTCTTCTCGCGGTGATTGTAATCGTTTCCGCCAGCCCCGTGTTTGGTCACACTCTCCCAAGTTTCGGGGTCGTCAACTTTTACATCTGGGGTTTCTACGACGGGGAGGTTCAACGATTTCTTCGGGTTTGCAAAAAGTCCCATAGATGGTGAATGGGTGAACTCATCGATCTTGAGACCTTCGGGAGATTTCTTATCCCCTGCCGAATTCTCCAAAACTTTTGCGTACCCCTTTGCATTTACATTGCGGGCAAAGATTGGAGCATCGTTGATGATGGCAGGCAGCTTCGAGGCGTCACCCGTACCGATCAGCTCGGAATCGAGAAGAGTCAAGAAACTTGGCCCTTTGGCATTGAAGATAGCAGGTACCGCATTCGTGCTTTGGAGTTTGCGAATCGTCAGAACTTGCCCATCGTTTGAAAGGCCGTACTTTCGTTGTTGTTCAAGGGTAATCTCTTCCATCGTGATGCTATCGACGGCATGGCCGATTTTGATACCCGTTTCAAAACCGATGACCTTGACCTTTTTGAGCAAGCACGGCCCGATTTCGTTCGTGTAAATCATGTCAATCCCAATCAAACCATGTTGATCGGGTGTTTGCACGGTCACGTTCAGCATCGTTCCTTGATTATTCGCCATGAACTGGGCACCAATCGCCCCGCTATTCTCCTTGCCGATGTCGATGGTAATGTCACGAATGGCATTTCGGAATCTCTGGGCAGGGGCTTTCCCGGTCCAGACCATTGCCTTCGATTTCGTCGGGTCTTGAAAACCTTCGCACTTATCCTTCAGTTTGAGAAAGGTCTTCTCGCGTGATTGCCCTTGCAGAATGGTGTTCTTCTCTTCCATTTCGCCACGATTTCCCTTCGGCCATTTGATCGTGTCGGTAATGAGATAGGTTCCATTCGGAAAGTAAATAATCGCCCCTTCGTTTGGATGGTCGTCAAAGGCTTTCTGAATCGCCTTCGTATCGTCGGTCTTGCCGTCACCTTTGGCCCCGTAAGGTGCTTTGGTCACATCGACGATGCCCGAGTTGGCCGGAAAAACTGCCTCCTGAGCAGGTGTGACTTTCGGGACCAGCAACAAGGCTAAGGTCAGTATCGAAAGAATAGATATTTTCATAAGTCAAAGAGTGTCAGATGAGAGAAAGAAAAAAGGGCGACGCTTTTGGAGAGAAAGTCGTTGTTCGGCAGGAGAATCAGGTTTATTTATCGTCGTCTTTCTTGGGTTCGCTTTTCACGGCTCGCAGCCCGATGAGCTTGTCGGCACCTTCGACCCGTAATTGCACTTCCCAACCTAATTGTAAATCTTTGAGTGTGCAGGGTTTTCCGTTGGCGTAAAGCTTCGATTGAGCATTGGTTTTCACGACGATGTCGTATTTTCCGTCTTGACCATCAATCGTGAGGGTAATCTCGCCTTTGGTCGCGTCAATCGTTTTGATCTCCCCTTCCATATCCCCCATACCAAACCACTTGGCCCGAACCCGTGCCACTGTTTTTTCGTCGGCAGCGTATTCAATCGTCACGGTCTTGCAATCTTCTAAGTCTTTGAGGTTACTAAGATAATCGTCGATGTAGATCGCAGCGTCTTTGCTTACCGCGATTTCTTTCGTGACGACCTTGTCGTTATCGTCGTCTTCTTCGTGCTTGACAACTAACTTATCGCCGTCGATCTTGATAAGTTCCCCTTCGATCCTTTTTTGCACGGCATCGACAGTTTTCACGGTTCGATGATCGTCACCCAAAACGAGGGTTACTTCGGCTCCTTCCTTGAGGTTTTTCAGTTCGGTCGTTTTCCCTGCCACTAAAATTTTGGCGTCCTTTGCGATGTCGAAGGCAACCAGAACCTTTTCGTTTCCATCAAGACGAATTGTGACAACGGCAGGGGTCTTCGTGGTGTCGAGCTTCTTGATCTGCCCACTTACGCCAATGGGGTCTTCGTACTTTTCGGCAAGCGGGGTCGCTTTATCGGTTGCGGGCGGTTCGACTTTGCTAGGGGTGTCGGCGTTTGCAGGGTAGAAGTAAGCACCGACTGCAATTGCGAGTACTCCGGCGAATAAGAAGGCGAAGGGTTTAAGTTTGGCGTACATCATGGCTTTAAGCATCCTTTGAGTAAGTTCGAGTGTCGAAACCGTGACGGCTCCTTCGACGTTACGCCCCAAAGCAAAGCTGGTCGCAACGTGAGAAGTCGTCGTAACGAGAGATTCCGAGGCCGACGCACTTGATGCCGTTTGCGTGAGAAGGGTACTTACACCCGCCACCGTTAGGGCTTGCTGGTACTTGGCGAGGCGTTCTCGCAGGAGTTCTTTTCCGCGAAAAAGATACCCGCGTAACGCACCGACCGAATACCCCAATTCCTGTGCTGCTTCGTCCTGCGATTTTCCTTCGAGGTAACAAAGGAGCAAGGCTTGACGATAGGTTTCCGGCAGGCGTTGCAATTCCCGATCCAAAATCGATTTTAGGTCGAACGAATCTTCGCAAGAGTTTTGCGTCTCTTGGGGGTGGCTCGCTTGGTATTCTAAAGATCGTTTCTGTTTCGTATTGCGTGACGACCGAGCTTTGAGGGACACCCGATAAGCCGTTTGGTATAACCACGGGCCAACGGAATCGCTCCATCCTCGGCTGCCTGCTTTTTTGGCAAGAACCAAGAACACCGCTTGGAAGGCATCTTCGGCGTCGTGAGTGTTTTGGAGTACCCGGTTACAGACACCCCAAACTAAACCGGCATGACGTTGCACAAGGGTTTCAAAAGCACGTTCGTCCTTCTGGTTGCTGAATTGCTTGAGCAACAGACGGTCGCACACTTCGGCCCCCAGTTCCGGATATTGGGGAGAATGTCTCATAAAACCAACTCGCACGGGAAGGGTCTTTGTCATCGCCAGACCTCCTGAATCTCTTCAGAAGGTAATGCCCAGCCACACCACCAAGCGCACGCAAAAAACCAAAAAATTTGGAAACAGGGCTATTTTAATGAATAGACAGGGCAGCGAGTGCAAATCTCGTATTGCATCTATGCTTCGTTTTGGGTGCTGATTGAATTTTTGGGTATATAGAAGATTGTTCCGACTATCAGAAAAGCCGAGGGGACTTGCCGTAGCAAGTCCCCTCGTGTTGATTTACTTCGACCCCTAGAAGGACGGAAATCTCACGGATCGGCCCCGTATATACTGCGGGGATCGCCGCCGAAAACTACATTGGTGGAGTTGTTCCAGACTCGGCGGCGATCCCCGCAGTATATACGGGAATAGCCGATCTGAAACAGAGTTCCTCCTGACGAATGGCAAGCAAAACTCTCAAACGACGCAGCATCGTTCTGCTGAATATCAGCGAGCTAAATCAACCTTGTATTGATACGAAATTTTTTCGATTGGGAAACCATGCTAAAACTTGAGATGGGTTTTATTTTTTGGAAAGGTCGTAAATTCTAGGGACTCCGGTCGCTAACGCTTCCGGCTCGTGGTCTTTGCGGTTTCGGTAAATAATTGGGTAAACCGGTAAAGGCCACGATCCCCGAACGTCAATGAGGGGAGCAACAACCCCCTGAATCCGTTGCCACATCCAAATGCACTCACTCCTCAATCAATTCAATGCCGGAAATCATTGGTGGGAGGGATTTGCTTGCACTACGGAAGGAGAGGCGGAATTCTTCGGCGATTCGGACGCCTCTAAATTCTTCGACGACGATTTTGAAGGAGCCGTTGGCTTTCTTGGTGATGTCGTAATCGGTGAGTAATCGGCGTCCTTGCAAGCTACCCGAAAACACGCGTTCGCCTTCTTTGGCGTTTTCGAGTTCGCAGAAGTAGAGACGAACGGTATAGGATCGTTCGAGGGTGTTAGTTGGCCCCATCTTGATTGTGATATTCTCGGCCCCAATCACCGCCGACGAGCCGACCCAAGGTTTTTCGCCCGTTACGGTCGAGGGGTGGCGTCGCAGGTATCGTACTTTGGCACCCGTTACGGTTGCGGGTGGAATCGGCGAAAGTCCGCCGACGCTGGGGAACTCAAGCCACATGGTGTTGTTGTCGGCTTTGCGGTCACCGGCTGCTCCAAAGTTAATTCCGATCTGTTTGACTTGCGTTTTATAATCGGCTTTTCCGACGAAGGTCCACATCTCGTTTTCTTCCATCGGAATCAGGGCAATCGAGGTTTGATTCTGATAACTGCAAGTACAGGTTCGCGTATAATCGGGTACGCTCAACACGCCACCGGCAACAATCAGGTTCATCGTGCAACTCGAACGGAACCCGCCGAAGTTACCCGTTCCGCCGTCGTTGCACAGGTCGTAGAAACCGGCAGCACCGGAACGGAACGTAAGCAGGTTTTCCGACGCCGCAGGGGTATTGCAACCGTAGTGGCGTAACCATTTCCATTCGACCAACTCGCCGGTCACGGGGTCGATTTTGCGAATCGGTTTACCCGTGAGAATATCGCATGCCCCTTGTCCTTGTAGCACCGTATCACCGCGAATCATCGCAGGGCCGGTGAAGGTTTTGTCGAACCAGATTGCTTCGCCTTTGGTGGCGTTCCAACCGCGTACCCCTTTGGGTTCATCGCTGAGTGTGTCGCGTGCGACTCGTCCCGATTCGAGGAGAACATCGTGCTTCTCGGAGTAACTTAACCATGTTCCGAAGACCTCTTTGTTACTCGTCCAAAGGCGTTTACCATCCTTCAAGGAGTAGCACGAAACAATCGAAGCAGGCACTTCGAGTTTGCCGCCTTCGAGACGTTTGATAGCCGATCCCGAGAGGCGATCTATCACGAAGAGACGATCCCCTCCCGCACAAATGCTATTGTTTCGGAAACCTAATTCGGCATGGGCAGTCCAGAGAACCTTACCCGTTTTGCGATCCAAAACCGAAATCTGTTTCGAGGAATAGAAGTTATCGTTCTCCCAGAGTTTGAGGAGTTTCGAGGGGGTCTTACTTTGCTTTTCAAGAGCCGCATCGAACTCGGGGTCGGCGCCACCAATGAGATAATCCCCTATCAGACTAATGAAGCTCCAACGGGGGTGATCTTCGGTATCGGCTTCTTTCGGGAGTTTATATTCTTTGATGATTTTACCCGTTGCAGGATCGAGACAAACGCACTTCTTGAGGTAGGCAATGTAAATCCCCTCTGGCGAAGAAACGTAGTTTGCACCCGATGCGTTTGCTCCGGCTTGGTGAGCGAGGTTGTTGTAAATATCGCCGAGGCCCGGCAGTTGGGCTTCCCATAAAAGGCGACCCGTGTAAAGATCGACGGCTCGCATTTTATCGACACCCTCGATAAAAATACGCCCGTCGCAAACTTGCGGTTGTGGCCCGTGCCCGTGACGCGGAAGGATACCATCGTGCGATGTGCCGCCAAACCAAAGGACACCCAACGGCGTCTTGACAACGGTATCTTTGCTGACGCGGGTGTTGGCAGCGTCGGCGTGTTCGTGTGTCCAGTTGGCAGCACCGGGGATTGCACCGTCACGTTCCAGAAGAATCGTGCTTTCTGAAGGGGTAATTTTGACCTTTGCAAGGTTCAACGCTTCGATAAGCGTCTTGATTGTTTCGAGTTTATCCTTCGACACACCGAGGACAAGCTTACCGCCGTAGGGTCGCAGCGAACGATAGCTTCTCTCGATGGTCTCAAGGGTCGAACCTTCGGGTAAGTATGCGAGGTTGATAAGGTAGGCAGGCATTTGAGCGGTGGTCATGTCACCGAGAATCAATGCACAGCGAGTCCCGTAAATCCCCTCTTGGATGAGGGTCTTTTTCATGCTCTCAAGGGTTTCGGTCTTGGGTTCGAGTGCAAGAATGTGAAAATTCGTACTTGCTGCCAAATCGCGTATGCAGTCAAGGTCGGCTTTGGCAAGGAGCAAATACCCTTCGCGTTCAGGGGTTGTTTTCAAAAGTTGTTGCACAACCGGAGACAATTTCTCAAGCACCTTCGTACGGGGTAATGTCTCGAAGTGGGTCGGGAGTTTTGTCGTTCCGGCATCGGGTCCGAAGCAAAGGAGCTTGCCTTCAACGGTGCTGATAAAAATTCGTTCGTCTGCCGTGATGATGCTAAAGGGTACGCCTTCAAAATCAGCTTCCCACAGGACTTTCTCGATATCTTCTGCGGAGTGAACACGAAGTTTCTTCGGCCCTGCAACGATGAGTTGCTCGCCTGCTTTGATGATCTGCGTCATTCCGATAGCGGGTGTGGCTGCCGTGTGTTTACCCGTGAAGCGTTTGAGGTCTTCCTTCTTGGGGTCGGCTTTAGGATCAACGGGTTTGGGGTCGTCCGAAACAAAACTCCACCCCTCTTCGAGAGCGACTTTCTTCGGGTCTTCTTTCTTGGGGTCCGCTTCGGGTTTTTCGGGTTTGGTTCCACCTTCGGGTTTTGGTGGTTTTGGTGGCTTGACAACGTCTTTGGGTTTCACAACCTCTTTCAAGATGTAGACACGAAGTTCGTTGCTTTCGATGACATAGGCTTTCTCGCCATCGACACAGATTACTGAAGAAAACTCGCTGAGGAACTTTCCATCTTCGACCCGAAACGCTGCCGTCCCGTTGAAGAAGAACTTACCCGCAAGAGTTACCGAATGTCCGCCCCCTTTCTTCGAGTTTTCGTTCAAGTGGTAGTAAATGACTTTACCGGTTCGTTTGTCGTAACAGGCAGGGATAGACCTTCCACCTGCGATAAAAAGTTTATCGCCTTGAATCGACATATGACCTTGCGGGGCAATCCCTGCAAACGATTCTGCCGAGTGCGGTTGCTTGATATACATGGAACCATCGCCATCGTTTGTCCATTTGATTTGACCTGTGTGAGCATCGACCGCATGGATAAAGATACCCATGAAAGGCCAAATGCTGGCTGCGAAGTAAACGACATCGCCATCGACGACAGGGGCGCCGCGTGCAGGCCACGTTGAGATTAAACGCCCGTTGCCGAGGAGCTTCCGGTCACTTGGCCCCCCGCGAAGTTTCCAAACCATTTCGCCAGTTTCAATCTTGATGCAATAAAGGTAGCCATCATCGCACGCAATGTAGGCGTTTTTGTGGGCGCATGTCGGTGCAAAGCGAACCGGTCCACCAGCCGAGAATCGCCAGAGTTCTTTACCCGTGCGGGTATCCAGTGCGAGTACCCCGTCTTCGCGTGAGGAGCCGACAAGCAACGTATGCCCCACGACAACGGGTTCGTAACTCACATCGAACGGAATCAAAGGTTGATCGGGCCAAGCGGCGGTGAGGGGCGGAAGCTCTCGCACCCAATTCAATTTCAGGTCAACCGGAGGGGCATCGGTTCCCTTGTTGGTGTGTGTAGAATTCGCTTTCCATTGAGGCCAATCACCAGCCAAAAGGGTTCCCGAACCATTCAGGATAAGCAAGGAAACAAACGCAAAAAGGGGGCGTAACGCCATGCGATTCATAGAGAATTACGACGAAAGGAATTTGAAAATATCTGTCCTATTATAGGTATCTAACCCCAAACGTATGCGAAAGGATCGTGTAAATCTGGTTAAGATGGTTTCCCCTTCCTTCCCAGATTTCCTTGTCATCAATCTTGGACCTACCGAGGTCGAAGAATCTGGAGAGTGTTTCTCAAGTCGTATTGGAGTCGTTACCGATAGAATCGTTAAGGTTCAAACTAATACACCGACAGGATGGTCGGTATGTCTATGACAGGGAGGGGTCCGATGACTTGGCTTCGACGGAGGCTTCTGTTTGCCCTCGGGATAGTCCCGCTAATTGCGACTGGTTGTAATCCGTTGGGGGCAGGTCTTTTGACACCCATTCCGATGCAACCATGGGTCGCAGAACACATTGAAGAAAAGGCCAAATACAAGAACGACCATCGGGCAGTGATTATGCCTCCGATTGTCGAGGGTGCTCCGCTCCCGTTGTGCGAAGATATGCCAACGGAACGTGAAGCACTGCGGGCGATTCGTCGTCCGGCTCGTGGGGTCCCCTTCATCTACGAAGAGTTCCGCGACAACATTCGCTTCAACTTCGAGCGATTGGTGGACAAGATCGACCCGCCACGACCCTTCCCGCTTGTGGGTTGGGCACAGGTTCACCACTGCCACTGGCGTGTGACCATCTATTGGGACGAGACAATCCAGTCGGATTATCCCGCTCCGTACCAGATCAAGAAACGGCGTACCGAAGTCGTTTACATCGACAAGGATCACCTGCACTTGTACGTCGGACCTGACGCACAAATTCAACGTGATATTACACGCGAGTTGACCGAATTCGCTCCTTGATCCACAAGGTATATGCTAAGTGCGGTTAAAAGCCGGATAGAAACTCAAAGCCAAAAAAATGCTGCGCCTGATAAGGCGTACTGCATAGCCCTGCCTCAAAGCCCTCTCTTCCACACTCAACTCTCTTCTCTCCACTCTTTGTTTTTTGCCTATACTAACAAGGTCGCATTCTGTTTGGGGTGGATCGTGGCGGACGAGAAGTTTTTCGATGTCTGGTTTCTCTCGAATAACTCGGCCATGAAACGGGTTCCCTATCACGTTGTGGCCGATTGGCTCGTTCAAGGGAAAATTCTTGTCACCGATAAAATTCGTCCGAGTGGCTCGGAAGGGTGGCAACTGGTCTCGAACGTGCCCGAACTCATGGCCTATCTTGCTCCGGTTGAAACGAAAGTTGCCGACGTTGCCGAATCGTTATCCCCTATCGAGATGGATTTTTCGCCTAAACGTCTCGAAGAGGAAGACGACGACGTTGATATGATTCCTCTGATCGATATAAGTTTGGTGCTGCTTATCTTCTTTATGATGACCGCAGCGATTGCTTCCGTGTCACGAATTGCCGTGCCCGATACTAGCAACGGGGCAGCGGTGGAAACCGATCCGGGGATTATTCGTATCGATATCGATTGGAAGGACGAACGTGCAGTCTACTCGCTGGCACTCGGTTCGCAGAATCCACTACCCGAAGACGATAATTTATCCACCGATGTTGAGCTTTACGCGAAGATGGACGAACGTCTTGCGAAAGTAACCGTTCCACCCGCAGCCCGAATTGCAGGGCATAATAAAATCCCCTACGAGATCGTCGAAGAGGTGATGAAATCGCTTGACCGGCGTGTCAAACGGGGACAAATATCCGATTATTCGATTGAAGTGAACGACCGAGGACGCTAAATGGCCTGGCACATCCGGCATGAAGGTTCCCCACAAGCAACCCAAGTTGAAAATGCTCAAGCCGTGATCGACGGGATACGCGACGGGTATTGGGCACCCGATGACGAGGTCCGCGAAGATTCCGAACAGGCGTGGATGCACATCGAACAGCATCCCCAATTTGCCGAACTCCTTAGCGAGTGGGAACCCGAAGCCCCGTTGCCACCCGAAGAAGAAACCCGTCTGGATATGAACCCCCTGATCGACGTGGCCCTTGTGCTGTTGATCTTCTTCATTCTCACCACGTCTTACGAAGAGCTTCGCAAGAAACTTCCTCCACCTGCTGGTGTTCCCGAAGAAAGCAATCGCGGAATATCCGAAGGGGAACTCAAACAAGCTGCCTTTAGTATCAAGGTCATCAAGGACGGTGAAAATGCCATCTTCAAACTCGAAGGGGTCGAAGTCCCTGTTGCGAATCTGCAAAAAGCGATGGAAGACGAGATGAAAAAATCGGGTCGCACGAAACTCGCCATCGAAGTCGATCCCAAAGTGAGTTACGATGCCTTCGTCAAAGTGAACGATGCCGCAACCGGTGCGAACATCACCGAGGTAATACGGGTCGTCCGAAAGAATCGACGCGAAGAGGAAGAAGGGCCGTAACAGATAGCAGAAATCGCCTCGCCTACTTCCCACTATTCAGAGTTGCCCTGTTGTGCTATCATAAAAGGGGAGCCTCTGTTACCTGAAGGTGTGGGTGCATGTTATCGTTTTTTAACTTGTCGTTCCCGATCTTTCGAGCTTTCGGGATCCAAGTACGCCTGCACATTATTTACATCATCCTCACTTTAGGGATGATTACGCGAGCTTACGTCCAAAACCCCGATCATTGGGTTGAGTTTACGATGATCTGGGTGATTCTCCTTTTTGCGATTATCCTCTTGCATGAGTTTGGCCATTGTTTCGCTGCCCGAAAGGTTGGCGGAGATGCCGAACAAATCTTGATGTGGCCTTTGGGTGGGCTTGCCTTTTGCGAAGTTCCGCCAACCCCGCGTGCAAACTTTATCACCACTGCGGGTGGGCCGTTTGTCAACGTGATTATCTGCAATGTGGCAGCGTTAGTCTTGCTGCTTGCGGGGTATCTACCACCTTTGAATATCTTCAACACCGGTCAGCTTTATTATCCAGAACTGCACAGTCTCAATGGCGGGTCGGTTGTACCCGTTGGGTACGATTGGCACTGGACAAAGGTAGGCACAACCGAGACAGTCAACGGGGCAGCTGTGGTGTTGCGTGACGGGTCGAAGTGGGTGATTCAGAATCAAAAACCTATTGAGGTCGAACCAACGAAATTCACGACCTACCCCGATTGGATTTTGTGGACAGCCCGTGTCTTCTGGCTCAGTTGGTTGCTGTTGATCTTCAACCTCTTGCCTGCATATCCCCTTGACGGGGGACGGCTTTTGCAAGCCATTATTTGGGGAAGGACCGACGACGCCAGACGAGCATCAACAATTGCGGCGTACAGCGGGTTTGGTGTGGCTATCTTCTTTACGATCTACTCGTTTGGGTTCGGCGACCCGATGCACTTTGCCCTTGCGTTGTTTATTTTCTTCAGCAGTTACCAGCTAATCTATGGCGAACAATACAACGAAGAACGGGGAAGTTTCGGTTACGATTTCTCGAAGGGGTATGCAAACTTCGAGGAAAACGATCCGCCTCCGAAGAAGCCAAAACGAGTCGGTTTTTTCACCCGTTGGCGTTTAGCACGACTTGCCAAGAAAACTCAACGCGATGCCGAACAACGTGCCCAAGACGAAGCTCGCCTCGACCAGCTTTTGGAAAAGATCAACCAACAGGGCAAAGATTCCCTTACCAGCGAAGAGAAGAAATTCTTGGAACGGGTCTCCGCTCAACGACGCAATCGGTCGTAATTGAAGCGAGTCAGAAAGAGGGTTGTGATTTTGTTAGACCTGTGCGCAAGCACCGGTTTTGGATTGAGCGGGTTGAGAATAAATCGTCCCCATAATCCTAATTTGGAACCGTTGCTTGCGCACCGGTCTAACAAATCCAAAACCCCAACGGGGCTTGCTTAACCCATAATTTTTCCACGCCCCTTTCTCCAAAACAGGAGCACACCCGCCGTGACCGAAACGCTCACCTGTCCGACCTGTGGTGCTGTGATTGGCGTGCCTGAAACGGGTATTCCGAAAGGGGGAATCGAATGCGTTTGGTGCGGTACCAAGTGCAGTAAACAAGCCATCGATAAACCCCCTCCACCAAGAACGCAGGAGCCTGAGCCGACCCCGAAACCGCAAAAGGAAAGGGAAAGGGAACGCAAAGCCGAACCCGTGCTTGCAGAGGTTCCCCCCACAAGCAAACCCGAACGGGCGAAAAGTAAATTTGTACGCGAGCAGTACGACGCTTCCGACGATCCCGAAGATATGCTCCCGTATCTCGTCGAAGCCAAAGAAGTCACGACCGAGAAATGCCCTTCGTGCGATCTCGATAAACCCTATAACTCGGTTGTCTGTCCGCATTGTGGGTTCGACACACGCACACGCAAACGGGTTCAACGCGAGTTTGTACCGATCTCGAAAACGTGGATTCTCGGTTGGCCCATGCGGGTTCGGATGCCCATTTTCATCATCTGCCTATTCATTAACCTGATGACTTTTGGCGTCGGGTACTTTGTCAGCAAACAACCACCCGCGACCCTTGTGGGTGCTATGATTGTGATTGTAATTCAGGCATTTTTGCTTGGCACGTTTTCGACCCTCTCGGTCAAGCGAAATAGTCGCGGAGCAAGTCAGGTCCAACTCAGTTGGCGCTTTTGTTTTCTGCCTGCAATCGATAGGGTGATTAAAACCAATTCGTTCGCAGGGGTGTTGGCAGGTTCGTACTCATCAATTGGCCTTTCCGAGATTCTGGTCTTCATTATTTTGCTCTTTGGGGCTGCGGCGCCGATGTTCGGAATTCTTTTCGATGGTCCGACTGTCCTTTTGGTGATTGAGCTTTTGGTGCCGTTAATCTCGGCGGGTTTCTGGTGGTATTATGCGATGTGGTCAGTGCGATATTATTCGGCCCTGACAACCCAGAACAACTACCCAGATACCTATCTCTATCGAGGATTGTCGCAAGAAAAAGCCCAAGACATTACCCGAACAATAAACGAAGCAACGACATTGCCCATCGTCGGGGGAGCATAATACTCATGCAAGTTTTAGTGACCGGTGGAGCAGGTTATATCGGCAGCCACACGGTGAAAGCTCTTCGTGCAAAAGGTCACGACGTTTGGATTTACGATAACTTAGTTTACGGTCACAAACAAGCCGTTCCGCAAGATCGTCTGATTGTCGGCAACCTTTCGGAAATAGATCGGCTTGATCATTTCTTAGTAACGAACACCATCGACGCCGTGATTCATTTTGCAGCGTATGCCTCCGTTGGTGAATCGGTCAGTAACCCCGGAAAGTATTATCTCAATAATGTAAGTGACACGATCGGGTTATTCGAGCTTCTGCGGAAACATCATATTCATCGATTTGTCTTTTCGAGTAGTTGTGCGGTGTATGGGGTTCCTCAAACAATTCCCATTACCGAAGAAACGCCCAAAAATCCCATCAATCCCTACGGTCGCACAAAGCTCATTATCGAACAGGCATTGGATGACTATGCCCACGCCTACGAATGGGGATATGCTGCTCTTCGCTATTTCAATGCTGCGGGAGCTTCACGAGATGGAGAGATAGGCGAAGATCACCGCAACGAGGGGCATTTGATTCCGCTTGCGATCCTTGCTGCAATGGGGAAGAAACCGCCGTTACAGATTTTCGGGACCGACTACCCTACCCCTGATGGCACTTGTGTGCGTGACTATATCCACGTTGAAGATTTAGCGACGGCTCACATTTCAGCCCTCGAAAAACTCGAACCCGGATTGCATTTGAATCTGAATATCGGTACAGGTAAGGGGTGCAGCGTCCGTGAGATTATCACCACCGTCGAAGCCGTTTCGGGAAAGAAAGTTCCTTTCACAGAATCCCCAAGACGTGAAGGCGACCCGCCATTCTTAGTGGCAGACCCATCACTCGCCTTGCACGCTATCGGATGGCAAGCCCGATATACCGATATTGGAGAGATCATCCAAACGGCATGGCGTTGGCACTCCACCCACCCCAACGGCTTTACCAGTTAAGGCGAACCGGCGACTTCATCGAGACCTTTTATGATTGCGCGTATTCTTGAGCCGGAATATATGGACACACCCGAAGAGGCCAGCGATTACGATAGCATGGATCATTCGGGGGTGAATCGGATTTTCGTGGCGGACTTCTTGAAGGTCTGGAACAAAGCCAGCCCGATTCTCGACCTCGGTACGGGGACCGCACAAATACCGATTGAATTTTGCCATCAATCGAACGTCGGCGAGATTATCGCAATCGATGCGGCCCAACACATGCTCGACCTTGCCGAAATCAACGTCAAGCAAGCCGGTTTCTCTCACAGGATACGCCTGCAAAAGATCGATGCCAAAGTGATACCCTATGCCGACGCCTCGTTTGCTGCTATCATGTCGAACAGCATAATCCACCACATTCCCGAACCCGAAATGGTCTTTGCGGAAATCACCCGTTTGCTTGCCCCTAACGGCTCGTTGCTTGTGCGTGATTTACTTCGCCCCAATAGTACCGACGAGATCGACCGCATCGTCAACCTCTATGCTGCCGATGCGATACCCCATCAACGTCAACTTTTCTGGAACTCACTGCATGCAGCTCTCACACTTGAAGAAGTCCGTCAGATAATCGCGAAGCTCGGCCACAATCCCGAAGAGGTCCAACAAACCACCGACCGCCACTGGACATGGACGAAGGGATAGGGCTTGCATTGGGTTCTTCCTATTTGCTTCCCAATAGCGTTCTCGCTAATCTAATTTTATAGGCCAGCTACTTTGATGGGTGCGTTATGGGTTTAGCCGAAGAATTTCCGAAGATCGTGAAAAGCCAAGTTTCGTTGGCACCTTTCACCCGTTTGAAGATCGGTGGCGTGGCGGACTTTGTTGCCGAACCCGAAACGGTGGAACAACTCTCGAAACTCATCCTCGCTTGCAAACGCGAGAAACTCCCGTTACGGGTGTTGGGTGGCGGAGCCAACGTGCTGATACGCGAACAACGTGTGCCCGGCGTGATTGTGCGTCTGGTTACGCCCGCCTTCACGAATATCGAAATAACGGGGAAGGTCGTTAAAGCCGGTGGCGGGGCGAATCTAGCCGATGTGGTTGCACAGACCTGCCAACAGGGGCTTGCGGGGTTTGAATCGCTGGTCGGCATTTCGGCAACAGTGGGCGGAGCCTTGCGGACGAACGCAGGCGATAAACTCGGCGAGGTTTCCGAACCGGTTTTGCGTGTCCATGTTCTTGACGATGCAGGGCAAGTCGGAAAACGCGAACGCTCGGAAATTCGTTTTGGCGATCACGTTAGCGATTTAGATGACCCCGTGATTTTATCTGTTGAATTTGCCCTCGAAAACGACCTTCCCGATTCCATCACAAAACGAATGCGTCGAGCATGGGTTTATCGCAAAGCCGAAGAGCCTTTGGGTTTCACGGCTGCGGTACGGGTCTTCAAAAATCTGCCAAGCAAGTCGGCAGCAAGCCTGATTGTGAAGGCGAATTTGCGACAGGCACGTTTCGGTGCCGCAGAAGTTCATTTTCGTAACCCAAACTACATCATCGTGAGCGAAGGGGCTACTTCCGCAGACGTTCTCGGATTAGTCACGATGTTACGCGACAAAGTCAAAACCGATACCGGAATCCTTCTCGAACAAGAACTAAAAGTGTGGTAAACTCGTTTTTGTATGAAGACGAAAATCGCGATGCCAACACCCCAACCGAACACCCGTAAAAAATGGCTACGCCCCGTGCTAGGGGTGTTGCTTACAATTATCGTAGTGGCGTTAGTCTTTATGGGGATATTCGCCACCTCGAAGGCTGCCCGTGAATCGCTTGGCCCACGCGAACGATTTATGATCTCCTTCCAAGAGATCGAATGCCCCACACCCGTTGGCAAAGAGAAAACCGAGTTCCTCGGTGAAGTGCAATATCTGGGTGCCTTCCCCGATAAAGTAAACCTTCTCGAACGCGGGCTATCCGAAAAATTAGAACAAGCCTTTGTTAAACATAAGCAAGTCGAAACGGTTGAAAAAGTAGAAATCTTGCCATCGAGACGAATACGGGTCACACTAACGTTTAAGAAATAGCCGAGGCCGAAGCCCCCGTCTAAGAGCAAGCCCGTTGGGGCTAAGGCAGGCTTGTTGGCTTTGTTAGACCGGTGCGCAAGCAACGGTTTTTCTGTCTTAGCCCCAACGGGGCTTGCTCTTAGACGGGGGCTTCGGCCCCGGCCAAAAGCTCAGGGATAATCGCCGATGAAGCTGCTTCTGATTAATCCGCGATTCCCCGAAAACTTCTGGACCTTCTCTTGGGTCTTTGAACACATTGCGACCGATAAAGCATCCCTACTTCCTCCGCTTGGTTTGGCGACCCTTGCTGCTCTGACGCCTGCCGATTGGCAAATTACTATCGTTGATGAGAATATCGAAGAGATTGATTTTGACTTCGAGTGCGACCTTGTGGGCGTGTGTGGGATGGCAGTTCAATACCCACGCCAAAAAGAGATTCTGCAACGGTTCCGCGATAAAGGACGCCACACGATTGCGGGTGGAAGTTACGCCTCGCTTTGTCCCGAAGAATACACCGCACATGCCGACACGATTATCGCAGGGGAGGCCGAACGGGTTTGGCCTGCCTTTTGTCGCGATTATTTGCTCGGTGTTTCTGGGGTGTTGTATCAGGAAAAGGATTCGATCTCGCTAGAAGAATCGCCCTGTCCGAGATACGATCTTTTGCAGTTGCATCGTTATCAGAGTATTAGCATCCAGTTTTCGCGTGGGTGTCCCTTTCGATGCGAGTTCTGCGATATTATTGTCACCTTTGGGCGTAAGCCACGCACAAAAAGCCTTGCCCAAATCGAAACCGAATTGAATACCCTTCGAGAGCAAGGGATGACGCAACTCTTCTTCGTGGACGATAACCTCATTGGGCATCTTCCGAAGTTTCGCGAATTGCTCCAATTCCTCAAGGAATATCAGGCCCGTCATCGCTACCCGTTTATTTTTGGGGCTGAGGTCTCGTTGAACCTCGCCGGGTATCCCGACCTCTTGCAGGCGATGCACGAAGCTCGGTTCCACTGGGTTTTTCTGGGGATCGAGACACCCCATCACGACACCCTTAAAGATATTCTCAAGACCCAAAATACGCACCAAGACCTTTTGACATCGGTTCAAACGATCCACAAACAAGGAATCGAAGTCTATGCCAGTTTCGTGATCGGGTTCGATAACGACGATGCCTCCACCTTTGAACGTCAACGGCAATTCATTCTCGATTCGGGAATAATGTTGGCATCGATTGCCTTGCTGATTGCCTTGCCAAAAACCCCGTTGTTTGAACGGGTTGAACGTGAAGGCAGGTTGCGAACGCAAGCGCAAAACCCAGACCTCTGGAACAACCTGCAAGGGACAAACATCGAACCGATTCGCCAAAGTTATCCAGAATTGGTCGAAGGGTTTCGCAAGCTCATTTCCGACATCGCAACCGATCAGGCGATTGCAACCCGTATCACGAACAAGTTACGGGTGCTGCATAATCGTCACACGCAGTTGGGCCTAACTCGGTGGCGATTAACGGGTTATGCGTTGCGGTTTTTCTGGAAGGGAATTTTCAAAGGTGGCCCACACCGTTGGTATCACGTTGCCAAGACAATCGTGCAATCAATGCGACGCCCGAAGACGCTTGCGTGGGTCGCCCAAAATTGGGTGATCGGTCTGGCGATCCAAAACTTCGTACGGGAATTTCTAAATCACAACCCCAACCCGATAATGTCTCCCACACCAGCACAACCACGCAAGCAAACGCTTTCCGACCCAGATTTGATTACCGAAATCCCGTTAAAGCGATAGAGAAATCCGACACTAACTGGTATGGCTCAGACGTCCAATTTGACCTCTTGGCCTAGAATAGGTTGCATCCTTGTGTTATTGCGCATACCCGTATGAATATCGTTCGACCAGCTATTGCCGACTTATCGTTGTTTTGCTTACGGGGACCGTTACACCCCGAGTTGTTCCACCCAACGGAATCGCGTTCCCTTTCACTCGAAGATTGCAATCTCGATTTTCATCTTACGCCCGATGGTCACGTTATCCGGTGGCATCAAGGCTGTTATGCGGTAACCGAAGCGATAGTAAAACGGGATTGGCCTGCCCCCAAAAAAGGACGGCTTGCTTGGGGACGTATTCGGCACCCGTTACGCAAACAGGTGACCCCCTTCCCGTTTCTGAAATGGGAGACCGAAACCCGTGTCGAACAAGCAGGCGATTTCCTTCTTGAGTACCTGCAAAACGAGCTTATAGACGAGAGTAAAAAACGCGGCTTGTTCCATCGCTTCCCGACAAGTAACCGGATTCTCCCTGCACCGATAGGGCTTATCACTGCCGAGGGGATTCGTGGGCGTATCGTGATTCACACCTTTCATACTTATCCCGTCGAGGGGAGCATTCTGAGGACGCAAACCCTGATCGAGTTTGAATAATTCGGTTTTCGTTAGAGTTTCTGTTGAACAATTTCTATAATCTCAGGAAGTCTCCACTCGCCCGAAATAGGTGCTTCGACAGGTTTCCCCCAATGGCAAAATCCAACCGTTTTCGCGATGACGACGAGGACGATAATGATCGTCCTCGTTCCTCTTCTCGGTTCCGCGACGCTTTCAACGATGACGACGATCTGAGTGATCTGAGTGATCCGCCAAACACTCCGAAATCGAATTCGGGGTCGCCCCCACCCGTTCCGCCATCGCCGCCACCGCCACCGCCACCGGCTTCTTCTGCTCCGCCCCCTGTCCCATCGCCTCCACCTGTGCCCAAGAGTGCAAAGGGTCCCCCTTCGCGGGAAGAGCAAGAGGACGAGCTAGAGGATTGGGAAGCGACCAAACCGAAAAGCAAATCCCGTTCGCGTAACGATGACTACGATAACAACGACGATGATTACGATGATCGACCGCGAAAGAAAGCTCGTTCGCGTAAGGATGACTACGAAGACGACGACTACGACGATGACGACAAGGGTTACAAGCCCCGACGCTCGTCGAATGATCGAGGACCGGTCAAAAAGCAAGTGAGCATTATCGGGATTCTCTCGATGGTCAAGGGGATCGTCTCGCTGCCATTGAGCCTGATTCCGCTCGTCGGGATGTGTGCGATGCTCGGTGCGATTATCGGGTTACTCGAAGGGGTTTTGGGCTTAGTTCAAGTCAAGACCTCTAAAGGGAAAGTCGGCAAAGGGTTCCCCGTTGCAGGAACGATTCTGAACGGCATTGCCCTTGCCTTTGCAATCACTTGGTACTTCGTCGGGAATGCTTTTTTTGGTGGCAAGTCGAACGACGATGTTGAACTTGTGCAGAAAGACCCTCCGAAGACAATCATCGAAGATAATAACCCCAAGAAAAACCCACCCAAGAAAGACCCCGAAGGGAAGAAGGACCCTGACGACAAGAAGGACCCTGACGACAAGAAAGACCCCGACCCGAAAGAGCCAAAGGAACCACCCAAGAAAGACCCGCCGAAGGAAAAAGATAAGCCTTTAATCAACCCGGCCGAGTTGGTGAAGATCGATCTTGCGAAGCATGGCCTTTTTGGTACGATCAGCCTTCCGATGGATGCGGTTGCCACACGGGAATACTCTCTTGTCTTCAACTTTAAGGAACCATTTGACGGCACACTTTCGTTTATGCCGTGCCCCAGACCCACGCTGGAAGAGCACAAGAAGCAACTTCAGATGAGGGCTGTCAAAATCCTTGACGAAACGCCCAACACGCTGACGTATGTGATCGGGAATCCAGAGAGTGGGAATCTCATTATGCAGAAGTTCTTGAAGTTCGGTAACGAGCCAATGTTACTTCAAGCAACCAACAGAATGCCCAAGTCGGAAGCCCGCAGGGAAGACCTAAAGACCTTGATAGACAGCTACCAGCTTGCACCCGAAGCGAAATCGGCTTTGGAAAAGAATATCGCCGACCTTGCGAAGTTAAACAATGCGACTACCGGTACCCAAGTGAATGTACGATTTGCTTACGGCCACAACGTCGAAATCGATATGGGCAAGGTCGATAAAGCCACCGTTGATTTGTGTTCCAAACTCCCGTTCATCAAAACGCTCAAACTTACGAACTCTGGTGCCAAAGTCCCGGACCCGAGCCTTTTGAAGCCGTTGCTTGGTGCCAAGAATTGCATGAGCTATGAACTCGTTGGGCGTTGGGTGGACGATGCTGTTTGCGAGTTAATTACGGGTGGTGATCAAGTCGAGAAGATTTATCTTTCCGATGGCCTTTATTCAAGCCAAGCCTTCGAGGTATTTGGGCGATGTCCAAAACTGACCTCTTTGACGATTATTTGTCCGAAAGTGAATCAGCAAGAGTTCAGCCCGCGTAACCTGCCTGCACTTGCGAAGCTCAAAGACCTCCGAATGATCCACCTTGAGAACTTCAAGGTCAATAACTTGTGTGTCTTAGCAATATCGGGCCTCCCCTCCATCGTCAGCGTCAATTTTATGGGCTCGGACATCGTTGGGGAACTTCGTCCTTTGACCAAGTGTCCTAACTTGGCGGCGTTGAATTTGAAATATACCAAGGTGACCACAAACCAACTTCAGTTTCTTACCGATACGAAGATTGCGGAACTCGATATTTCCCTAACCTCCCTCGGCGACGATGTTGTTCCGGTACTCATTAAAGTGAAGAACTTAACTACGGTTCGGCTGAAAGACACAAAGGTCACCGATGAAGGAAAAGCCACCCTCAAGAAAGCCATCCCTCGGATACGGATTGAGTAGGGATTGCCTTGCAAGAATAGCTCTCTAAGAGATGCCCGATGCGATTTCTCACACGTTTGCAACGATTGCCCGCCCAGCTTCTTGGCGAAAGCCCCTTTCGTGGGACGTTACCAATCGAACGTCTCTCGAACCTTTCGACGTTGCTCGCAGTCACACGTTATTTTCGGACCCCGTTGCGTATCCTCGATTACGTTTTTCAGAACGAAGGGGATATCAAATATCTCAACGTGCCGGGGTTCCCTTCGATCTTATTTATACGCGACCCTGAGTTGATCCGACAAGTTACAGTAGCGACGGCGAATCAGGGGGACTTTGATCGAGATACCCTTCCCACACAGGGGATAGCTCGCGTAGTTGGCGAACGGAATCTCCTTTTTGCTCAAGGGGAATTTTGGAAGCGACATCGGACGGCGGTTGCCAAAGCCTTTGGGGCCAGTAATTTCCAAGACCCAGAGATTTATTCTGATATCGAACAGACCATACGCAAAGCCGTCGAACCTCAGCTAGAAGCACTCGTCGAAAAGGTCCGACGTTCGCCAACGGGTACGGTTCGGATGAAGTTGGAACCGAGTATCCAAGCAATGATGCTTCACGTTCTGGTGAATGTGTTATTCGGTTCCCCCATCCCACACGACGAGCTGCGCGACCGCTACCTTCCTGCTATCGCTAACGTGATTCGGTACATCCTTGTCGATACGATTACGAATCAGCTTCGTTTGCCGACGTTTCGTTTACCGACCCTCACACCCCGTCACAAGAAGCTCAAGAAGGATCGACAGACCTTTGAGGAATTGGTGGAGCGGGTTGTGCAAAGTCGCAAAGAAGGTTCGGGCTTTTGGCCGATGCTCACAACCGAAGTTCCGGAAGAAGCCGTTCGCAGTAATGTCCGTGTGATCCTTGCAGGGGCGTTAGAAGCAACCTCGTCCTACCTCGGTTGGGCGCTTTCCAATTTAGCCCGTTCGCCACACGTTCAAGAGAAAGCCCATACCGAAGCCGTGACTACCGAGATCACACCCGAAGGACGTGAGCGTGCAACGTATCTGCAACAGGTGTTATCGGAAACATTGCGTTTGAATGCCTCGCTGTACTTCCTTCCTCGGGTAGCACGACGCGATACCAAAATAGAAACCCCGCATGGTCATCTCTTCATCCCTGCCGATACGCATTTGGTTCTTGCAACCTATCATGCAGGAAGGTGCGAACGCCATTGGGGGGAGAGCATCACGGGCTACCCAGCATCTGAGTTTGAACCCGAACGCTGGTCGCCCGCAAACATGGCCTCACACGGGCGATCAACCAAAGACAGTTTGCACTTCGGGTTTGGACACGGCCCGCGTGTGTGCATCGGCAAACACTTCAGCGAAGTCGAGGCATTCGTCTGCTTAACCCTCTTCCTACGCCGGTTCAAATTCCGAGCGGTCAACGAGAAAAGCGAAGCCGACGCCGGAGTTTCGACCCGTCCCCGCGACGGCGTAGACCTCGAACTCTCGCTCCGATTTTAGGAACTGTTTCCCAATCGGAAGAATTTCGTATCAATACAAGGTTGATTTAGCTCGCTGATATTCAGCAGAACGATGCTGCGTCGTTCGAGAATCTTGCCAGACATTCATCAGGAGGAACTCTGTTTCAGATTGGCTATTCGAGGTCACCGGTGACGATCAATCGGCTAGTCTGGAACAACCTCGCTTTCGTGGTTTTAGCCGATTGATCGTCACCGGTGACCTCGGCCAATCCGTGAGAGTTCCATCCTTCGAGGGGTGAAGTAAATCAATACGAGGGGGCTTGCTTCGGCAAGCCCCCTCGGCTTTTTGGGACTCACAATACGATCTTGTATTGACCGTATCTCGCGGGTACAATTCAATTATCTGAAGCCAATTCTTGAGCGAGAATGCTATGACGATGATGCAACATTTCGGAATCGACAGGCTTTCGAGTGCGGAACGAATTACTCTTGCCCAAGAGATATTGGAAAGCCTTGCTGCGGAACAAACTCCCCAACCACTCTCCGAAAGTAAACGCCAAGAACTCGAACGTCGATTAGCAGACATCGAACAGAATCCAGATGACGAAGTGCCGTGGGAAGAAATCGAAACAGCAGCACTGGCACGGTTCAAAAAATGAGTCTTTCCCTTGTCTTTCGTGGGCCTGCCCGACTTGAGTTCGACGAAGCTGCCGACTGGTACGAACAACGGCGAGCAGGGCTTGGCCCCGCGTTCACGAGGGCAATCCGAAAGGTACTCGATACCATCACCGCAAATCCGTACGCATATCCAGAGGTCTTCCAAGAAGTTCGAGAGCTGTTGGTAACAGGATATCCCTACGCGGTCTACTACCGGATAGAATCAGATCGAATTCGAGTGATTTCCGTGTTCCACACTTCCCGCGACCCCAGTGTTTGGCAATCACGAGTTTGAGAAACTACGAGGTCATCTTGTCGTGGTATTTGTACACAAGTAAATTATCCATGTTGATTTAGCTCGCTGATATTCAGTAGAACGATGTTGCGTCGTTCGAGAGATTTGTCTTACATTCATCAGGAGGAACTCTGTTTCAGACCGGCTTATCCTTTCGCATAAAGGCCTTTAGAGTTCGCGTCTGGAACAATCCCTTTTGCGTGATTTTGCGGACTCCAAAGGCCTTTATGCGAAAGGGCCGATCCGTGAGAGTTCCATCCTTCAAGGGGTGAAGTAAATCAACACGAGGAGACTTGCGGAAGCAAGTCTCCTCGGCCTTTTCATCAAAGGACAAGCTCAAAGGAAGGAATTACGACGATGGGTTACCGCGGGCCTGTTTATGTGCGTGCGCCTGATTATCGCTATTGTTTGCGAAGCGAATCGGGTTACGGCTGGCTTACGGGGGTGATTGACAACAATCGGCAGGTATTGCTTTTCTTTGGGGTTTGGTTTGAGTTTGACAGGAAAGGCCAGTTTATCGCAACTCATGATTTCCACGTCGAACAGACCGATACCATCGAGCAAGTATTGTTCCGTTTCCAGAACCAAGAATTCGTTTCATCGGACGGAAGAATGCAAGGGGTGGTATTTGAAGAATGCCCGATCTTTATTCAGAGATTCTGGATGCCAAATCCGCGTGTCGGTATCTCGGATTTGCCTTATGGCTTAAAGGACGACTACCTCAATCGAGATTCGTTTTCTGAGAAGGAGCGAGAGGTAATGTTAGCTAATGTCCTCGAATGGGTGGAGGTTGAATACTATGCTTTTTCTACCGGAGGTGGCGAGACGTATATCGCTAAAAACGGCGATTGTTTGGCATCACCCGCCTAAGAGGCAGACCACGATTCGGATTATTGCTAGAATAAGGGAGTTGATAGTGTATAGTTGACGCTTGGTAGTGAAAGACAAAAAGAGGTTTAGCCTTTTGACAGGTACAGTAAAATCGGCGTGAGGGGGTCCAATCTTACGGGACTCGCCTTCAGCCTTATTCACCCAATGACTTCTACTCTCCGCTCTCCACTATCCACTCTCCACTCTTCCTATACATCATACCTATGACCTTAACATGTCCCGTTTGTAATGCGGGGAACACTGCACCGAGTACTTGTCGTCGCTGTAAGGCGGACCTATCCCTTTTGTGGGAAATCGAATCGCAACGCGACAAGCTCTTGGGAAAAGTGCGTTCTTGCCTTAGCGAGCAAAATTATCCAGAAGCTCTTGCGACTTTGGATGAGGTGGCCTCTTTACGCGGGGGGGCCGATGTGAATCGATTGACGGCAGCGATTCACTTGCTTGCGGGGGACTATGTTGGGGCTTTAGCGAGCCGTCCGCGAGGGTGATATGCCAGACGTTGTCCTAATTGTCGATGACGAAGAACCCATTCGCAAAACTTTCCGCGATTGGTTAATTCATTCCAATCTCGGAATCGAAGTGCTTGACGCTGCCGATGTAGAAACGGCTCTCAAATTGGCGTCGGAGCATCCCGTTGACCTTGCCATTCTCGATTGGAACTTGGGGAGCGGGTCGGACGGTCTACAACTTCTCGAAGACCTGATTGAGTTTCGCCCACACTTGGTTGCTATTCTGGTGACGGGTTTTGCCCATCAAGCAACCCCTCTCGATGCCTTGCGAATGGGCATTCGCGATTATCTCGATAAGAACCAAGACCTCACACGCGATGTTCTTTTGAAATCCGTTCGCAAGCAACTGGAACGAATCCGACCTGCCAAACGCGAACGCCAATTGCAATTGGGTTTGACGGAATTTCGTAACTCGGTCGAAAAGATGATGCCTCTTTTGCAATCCGCCAGAGCTATCAATAGCTCGGTGGGCTTACCTTCGACCGTAAGTGGGCTTGTGAAATTTCTCGTCGAGATCACACAATCGGAAAAAGGGGTATTAGTTGCCCGTCATTTTGCCCAAGACGGGGTCGAGCATTTTGTGGCCTTCTTCGATAATGGCGAACCCGTCAGCGAACCCCTTGTCCCGTTTGCACAATCTCTTGCTGCCACGATTGTCAGTCTCGGTGAGCGAACCGTGATCGATTCGCTAAATCCTTCGGCCTTTGCACCAGCAATTGCGCAACCCTTCGAGAAAAGCCGTAAATCGTTGCTGGCAGTGCCAATGAACGTAGCGCCGACAACCCGTGTTGTTATCGAGCTATTCGATAAGCCTTCGGGATATACTTCGCACGATGTGGAACTGGTTCGCACAGCAGCCGAGTTTGGTAACGAGCTTTTGAAGCAAGCCATCACCGATAGGCAATCGAGTCGTTTGCTGGTCGATGCCCTCGAAGCTGCGTTGAATGCCAGCGAACGCCTCGGCGAGCATCTTTCAGGGGAGAACTCGACAACGGACGCCCTTCCCGAAGACCCTCTGAAAGCAGCAACGGAAGCGATTCGCCGAAACCTGAACCAAGACCGGACAAGCTCTATCGATGCCGAAACGACAATCACTTTGGCCGAGACGATACGGGACTTCCCTTCGTCGATACATTGACGTAACGCACGAATGACCGTCTCAACATCGCTGCCACCCGAGGGACCAAAAACATCGGCAGAGTACAACTCGACTTGCGG
>VYLT01000055.1_pt1 | contig 25517 bp, 21 predicted proteins | sample 5114261 | NCBI WGS metagenome assembly VYLT01 (sample SAMN12291815, study PRJNA351875) | freshwater metagenome | isolation source: freshwater lake | place: USA: Michigan, Little Long Lake | collected 2011-07-12 | reverse complement strand
CAGCAGCCCCGAGGGAAAGCACATTCACACGCTTGCGACAATCGGCCAGACGTTCGCGGTCGCGTTGAAACTTCTCGACGTAACACAAACACCAATGGGCAGCCAGCACGGGTTGCGCCCGTTGCAGATGGGTGTAGCCGGGGATAATCACATCGAGCGAGCGACGGGCCAAATCAACGTAAGCCCGTTGCAATTCCTTTAGCCCCGTATCGATCTCGTCGATGGCATTTCGTGTCCAGAGTTTTACGTCCGTTACGACTTGGTCGTTGCGACTGCGACCCGTGTGGAGCTTGCGTCCGAGATCGCCAATGCGGTCGATTAACCCTTTTTCGACGTGGGTATGAATATCTTCAAGACCGATCTGGAACGGGATTTTTTCGGACTTGATATCTTCCTTAACAAGGTCTAACGCTTTGCAGATGGTCTCCGCTTCGGTTGGAGTGAGGATACCGACTTCGCCGAGCATACGGGCGTGGGCTTGGCTTGCAATGATATCGAAGGGAAGAAGCCGATAATCGAAGGAAATGGATTCGCTAAATCGCTCGACTCGTGAATCTGTTGCACCCGAAAAACGCCCACCCCAAGTCTTTTGACTCATCGGCAAAACCCGAAGGAAATCACGGAAAAGACCAATTATAACCGAAGGGACAAGAAAAAGTAGGGGCAAAGTCAATGAAGAGAAGATGAACGGGCTTCCTTGCCGAATTCCTTACGTTCCTTCGGGTAACGCTCTGGCTTCGGCGGTTCCCGGTGCGGAGCCGGGGGGCTTCACGGCTTCCACACGTCCGAAGATCATACGTCCTGCCGGTGTTTGCAGCACGCTGGTGACGTTCACGTTTACTTCAAGGCCGAGGCTGCTTCGCCCGTGTTCGACGACAACCATTGTCCCGTCTTCCAAGTATCCGACCCCTTGCCCGGCTTGGTCGCCCGGACGAACAATCTTCACAAGCATGATTTCACCCGGAAGGGCAACCGTCTTGAGCGAGTTGGCGACCTCGTTCAGGTTGATCACATCGACTTGTTGAAGTTGGGCGATCTTGTTCAAGTTGAAATCATTCGTTACCACACGCCCACCAACCGACTTGGTGTAAAGGACTAATCGTTCATCGACGCGGATTTTCTCGCCGTCTTTCGTATCGGGGATGTGGCCATCTTCGACACGCAATTCGATACGCGGATTATTTTGAAGTTTCTTGAGGATGTCTAACCCTCGACGACCGCGATTCCGTTTGAGCTTATCGGAACTGTCGGCAATCGCTTGGAGTTCTTGCAGGACGAATCGTGTCACGATCAAACGGGAATCGACAATCTTGGTATCGCAAAGGTCCGAGATACGGCCGTCGATAATGGCACTGGTGTCGAGAACAAGGGGTTTCGGTCCGCGAACCTCTTTGGCAAACTCGATGTAGGGGATGATAAAGCGAAACTCATCCTTTGTTTGCAACATCGTCGATGTGGTGATGTAGCAACAGACCAAGCATGCCACGATACGCGACATGAGGACGACCGAGGTTTCTCGCTCTTTGTCCACGAGGCCCGTGAGGAACCCTTCGATAACAAGGGAGAGAATCCAACCCAAAAGTAGGCCAAGTAACAAGCCGAAATAAATGGCAGAAAGCGTTGTGATTTGTTTGTTCCGTTCGTAAAGATCGGTGAACAAAACCATCCCGCCAACCAGCAGGATCATCAGGCCGACGAAGATGCCGCTGAGGGTGGTTGTCTCGCCTCCAGAACTGCCAAATAGGGTGAATCCGTAGATTGTAAGTCCTAATATAGCAAGGACATAGCAACCACGGAGAAGCCAAAGTAACATGCGGACTCCTCGAATGAAAAGCGTCGGTGGAAGGTAGGATCACCAACGGGGCAGAATGATTTTACAGAGGGTATTTTATGCTTCGGCGTTCGGGTGGAAAAGATGAAGATACTCTTCTCGGGCAAATCGGTCGGTCATGCCGGCAAGATAATCGGCAACCACACGATGTATCGATGTTTCGATAAAGAAGCTCTGCGACGGTGTGGAGACCCGTTTTTGTAACGGGGAATCCTTCCAACGAAGTTGATAGCGTTCGGGTAAGAGTTGGGGGTTGTTGACAAATTCGGCGAATAACTCCCGCAGGATTTTTTGACCGTTATTCGCCATCCGCAATACTTGATGGTGTTTGTAAACCCGTTCGCGTAGGAATTGCTGTAACTCTTTTTTTAGACCAGTCACTTCACGATTAAACTCGATAATCAATTGATGACATTCCCGAACATCGTCTACCGTTTGAATCTGGTTGAGCAGCAATCGTTTCTCGGCTTCTCGAACCAATTCCCCGACCTGCCATGCAATCAACTCTCGAATAACCGCCGTGCGAAAACGCAACGGGTTAAGGTTGGCATATTGGTTGCGAATCGTGGTTGCCATCATCTTCCAAATCGTCACCCCTTCGAGGTCTTCGAGCGAGATGAGGCCAATTCCAACGGCATCATCGATGTCGTGGGTATCGTAGGCAAGGCTATCGGTGGCGTCGGCAAGTTGGGCTTCGAGAAAGGGGCGTCCCAAACGGAGATACGGTTCAATCTCGGGATGATCTTTGCGTTTCGAGTGTTGGGCAAAGGCTTCCCGCACTTCCCAAGTGAGGTTCAAGCCCGGAAACTCTGGGTAGCGTTCTTCCAGCAGTTCGACCCGTCGCAATCCGTAATGATTATGATCGAATCCCCCATGATCCTTGAGACACTCGTTCAGGGTGCTTTCGCCTGCGTGTCCGAAAGGTGAATGCCCGAGATCATGCGAAAGGGCAATCGCTTCGGTTAAATCTTCGTTCAGGCGTAATCGTCTGGCAATCGTGCGACTAATCTGAGCGACTTCGAGAGTATGCGTCAAACGTGTCCGGTGATGGTCGTTAATACGCCCGACCAAAACTTGCGTCTTCCCCACTAACCGGCGAAAGGCCGTCGAATGGACAATCCGTTCTCGGTCACGTTGAAAGGGACTGCGATAAGGATGGATCGGCTCGTTGTGCCGACGACCCCGAGTCTGGATCGAAAGGTACGCATAGGGGGCCAAAAGACGTTCCATCTCGTTGACAAAATCGTAACTATAGGGGGTATCATTCATGGGTAGATTTATTTCGTCAGGATACGAACGCCAAAGGAAACGAGTTTGCCAAGTCGAACCCAAGTCGCGTTAGTTCGCCTGTCCTGCTTTTTGTAGCGAATCGGTCAAAGGAAAAGAATGTTTGCTTTGGCTATCCGTACCATTGGGTCTGGCAAAAGAATCCGACAAAAGGCAAAAGACAGTAACGCAGAGGACACAAAAATGCAGAGAAGACAAGAAGAGTTAGCCACAGATTCACAAGGATGAACACAGATAAAACCAAAGGCAGATAAGAAAGTAGGCAAAAAATGCTCAGGGTTCCGACCCGGTAATGAGTAGCCCCGCCTGTCCCAAGTCGAATGCGAAGCAGTCGGCGAGGGGGGCGATCCACGGGGAACACCCCAAACGCCAAAAAACGGACGCTAAAAATTTTGCTCAACCGACAAAATTTGGATTCTGAGTAGTATAGATAAACACAGATGGAACGAAAGGCGAACGAAAACAAGGGAAGCATTCAAAGGTCCAAGATTGCTTTTCTGTCTTATCCTACTTCTGCTCTGTGTGTGTTTGTCTATCGGTGGCTAATTCTTGTTTTAGTTTGAATTAGTTTTGGCCCGTTGTATCGAAAGGATTCGATTGCATGTTTCGACAAATCCCGAACGCTCTGAAAATCACTATCGGAGCCGTCTTCCTTGCAATTGTGATCCTTGCAGGAAGTGCTGCGGGTGCCTCGACGGAAAAGACCGTTTACGAACTCATTCGCGAAGTCTTTATCCCACTCTTGGGGTCGTGCGTTGCAGTGCTTGTGCCGACGGTTTTGTTTTACATCATCCCGTTAGGTCAAAATCGTCAACGTGGAGCTATCGATCTCTTCAACGGCTATCATACCGAAGAAATGCGACGGGCACGCAACGAGGCTTGGCAATTCTTTGTGACCGAACGGCAGATACTTTCTGATAAAGACCGTGACCAACGCTTAGATGATTATCTCGATTATCTCACTCGTCCGGAATCGGGTCGCAAAGTTACCTCCAAACTCGACGAGATATACCAAAAGGCATCGCGTATCTTGGACTTCTTCGCCCTTGTGAATGGCACACTCGAACGGGGTACGGTCGATGGGGCGATGGTCCGTTCCTTTATGGGGTACTATTATCTTTGGTGGCGTGACGAGATTTTGACCCCGTTGAGAAACCGGCCCGAACGACCGGGAACAAGCGTTTGGCGACGACCGGAATGGCTTAAAGCCCTGAAAGCATTAGATGCCGTTTGCGAAAGTGCGTAAAAAACTCGAACTCCCTACGCCCAGCCGACACCCGTTGGACCTTCGCGTATTTCGCCGAGGTCGAACGTCGGGTAGCCTTCGTCGGTAAGGCGTTTCTGAATATCTTCGGCGTATTCTTTTGCAACGACCATCACGAAGCCGATTCCGCAGTTAAAGACGCGGTCCATTTCGTCTTGTTTCACGGAGCCGAGTTTCTGCAACCACGGAAAGACGGGTGGCATCGGCCATGAGTCGCGAAGGATAAACGCTCGTTTATTTTCAGGAAGCACTCGCGGAAGATTCTCGACGATTCCCCCGCCCGTGATATGGGCAAAGGCTCGGATGACCTTTTTCTTGGTTGGGTAATTGGTGAGGACCGACTTCACGGCTTTGGCATAGATTCGGGTCGGGGTCAGAAGCTCTTCGCCAACGGTCTTGTTCAATTCGGGGATATGATCTTTGATTCCGAGCTTGGCATGGTCGAAAATAATTTTGCGAGCCAAGCTGTACCCGTTCGAGTGCAACCCCGTCGAAGAAATACCAAGAATGGCATCGCCGATTTGCACATGCGAGCCGTCGATTGCTTCCTCACGTTCGACCACACCAACAACGAAGCCCGCCAAATCGAAATCGCCGGGGGCATAGGTATCGGGGAGAATCGCAGTCTCACCGCCAACAAGCGCACATCCCGAATCTTCGCAACCTGCAACCATTCCAGTTACCAGTTTCTCGGCAAGGTCGGGGTCATCTTTCGGCATCGCCAGATAATCGAGGAACACCAACGGTTGCGCCCCGCAGCAGATGCAATCATTCACCGACATGGCAACAAGGTCGATCCCAACCGTGTCGAACTTATTGCAAAGGGTTGCGACTTTGAGTTTGGTTCCGACGCCATCGGTACAAGTGACCAGAACGGGTTTACGATACCCGCCAGAGAAAAGCCAGCGGTCTACATCGAGTGCAAAAAGGCTTGCAAAACCCCCGAATTTATCAATTACGCCTTTGTTGTGCGTTTTCTTGACCAGCTTACCAATGCGGTCGATGGTGTCGTTATAGACATCCAAATCCAAGCCCGCTGCCTTGTAATCAATCGGTGAAGACACAGTATTAACTCTCGACCAGAAAGAAATCCCGCCACATGCTACGAAGTGATTTTAGAAACCCCGCCCCAGAACGAAAGGAAAAAGCAGAAAGAACCAAGCAACCGCTTGGGTGTTTTTCAGGGTCGTTCGTATTTTATGGGACCGTCGCCGCTAACATGGGGCCTGTCGCTGAAGGTTCTGTGTTCGGTAAGTTGTTGGAAACCCCGAAAATCTCAGCGAGCTAAACACACCTCGCATGTATCAGGACCGGAATGGGGTGAACTTATTCGGCAGGGGTGGTAACGGTTGCCCTAAATTGTTCCCCTGATTGCTTGGCTTGAACGAAGCGCCGGGTAAGCCAAGATCGGGTTGGTAGGGAAGGTTATTCGGCAAGTAAACGCTTTCGGTCGGCCAGAAACTCCGAAACGAATTCCCCCTCTCGATATCTTTTACCGTTTCGGGAAACCACCTCGTATCAACCGGTTTCCAAAACGGGTCGAACCCATAAATCCCAAACGATCCTCCACAACCAAACGAACCACAAATACCCAGCGAACCTAAACTTCCAAGCGACCCACCACAACCGAACGAACCACAAAAAGGAAATGGATGCGAATTCATCAAATTTGTGAAGGTCGGACGGGCCCGATAAGCGTGACTAAAAGAGGCGTTAGGTAAACGGTCTGGGGGTAAAGGCGATTCGCCAAAATATCCTGTGGATGGCAATTCCTTTGTTTTTGCGTTGTGCCATAGCCGGATATTTTCTGGCGAAGGTCGATACCCCGTTGGTGGCTCGTCATCCGCACGGGTGAAGGGTAATAGCGACAGTGTTCCTAACCCGATACAAAGGAAAATTAAAGATTGGCTGACTCGGAACATGACAACTCCAAAGGTGCAGATAGATTGAGACGTGACGCCTCGAACCGTCGAACTTGCGCCAGAAGATTCCACAAAACCGGAATTACTGTTGGCCGTTTCCACCCCTTACGAGAGGAGCAAGCATGCCGATTTATGTACGTCCCCTTATGATGATGCTAAATCCAAGAAATTGAAGGGTTTGCAATGATTCTTTCAGAAAGGTTCTTGACAGGTTTACCTTCATTTCTCAAAATTCCCTAAATCTGTTTCCCACACACTAAGTCGGGAGAGAATCCTCTCATGCAGTTGTTATCGCGTCTCCATTTACGAAGACACTTGTCGATCTTTGCACTGTTCTTCCTTGTCGTGAGCTTTTTCTTCACCGCGACATCCGATCCAGTCCAAGCACAGGATGCCCCAAAAGAGGCGGGCAAAGAAGCACCCAAAGAAAAAGCGAAGTCATCAGGCTTCCTAAAGCGGAGTTTCTACGTTGCTGAATCGCTCGGTTGGTTTGCGATTCCTTTGGCTATCGTTTCTATCGCGTTGATTGCCCTTGTGGTGATTTTGGTTTTGGATACCCGATTAGGGAACTCTATCCCAGCGGGTTTCGTCGATGAGTTTACCGATACCGTGAATAAGCGAAAGTTCAAAGAGGCTTTCGACATGGCACGGGGCGATTCTTCGGCTTTGGGGCGTGTGCTTACCGCAGGGATGTCCCGTTTGCAATACGGGTTAGAAGATGCCCGCGAAGCCTCGCTCAACATGCTCGATAGCATCCGCGAATCCAAGAATAAGACCAACGTGTATCTCGCGGTCATCGGTTCGGCTGGTCCGCTGCTCGGGCTGGTCGGTACGGTGTGGGGGATGATCGGGGCGTTCCAGAACCTCGGCGAAGCTGGGGCAACGGGTGGCTCGAACGCTGCGGGTCTTGCCGAAAACATTTCGGAAGCGTTGGCGGTGACGTTGGTGGGTATCGGTATCTCGCTACCTGCTATTTTCTTTAACGCCTTCTTCCGAAACCGGATCATCGAAGTGATGCTCGATACGGGTCACATTGCGGACGACCTGTTGACGCAAATGTATCACAACTCGAAGAAAGCGGGTTCGCCTGCAAGCGGTACAACAAGTGCCCCTGCCGGTGGTCCTCCTGCTCCCCCGCCACCCCCTCCTCCACCCCGATAACCAAACGGGTATCGGTTCGGAGTTTCTCAAATACTCTTAGGAGAGAATGACGATGAGTCACGGGGGAGGAAGTAGCGGGGGCGTCGAGGAACCAAACCTGACGCCACTGCTGGACTTGGTCCTTCAATTGGTGATGTTCTTCATGTTGGTGGCGAACTTCATTCAACAGGATTTTACCGCCGAAATTCGGTTGCCTACTGCGGTCAGTGCTAAACCTCTGACTGCACGCGAGCCAACCTTTATTTTGGTGAACGTCACCGCAGAAGGGCAGGTCGTTTTGGAAAACAAAACGCTCAAATACGAAAGAGACCCCGCCCAAATTACGACGGTTATGTCCGACTCGTACAAGCGAATCGAACGGGCCGAAGGAAAAGCTCGTGCAGCCGAAGCTACCGTGATCCTACGGGCCGACGCTGCCACCAGTTTCGACAAGGTCTACCGAGTGATGAAGGCTTGCAAAGCCGCAGGCTTCCAGAAAGTGCAATTGCGTGCGAAGGTCGGTTAATCCAGAATCTCTGACGGAAAAAGGGCTACGCCATGTCATCGCGAAATCGTCGTGGGAACTCAGGGGGCGTCGAAGTTTATCTTCCGATCACTCCCATGCTTGATATGACCTTCCAGCTTTTGTTCTACTTCGTCTCGACGTTTAATCCCGTTCCGGTCGAAGGTCAAATCGCCATGAAGCTCCCTGCTGAAGACACCGGCGGAGCCGTTCTCAATCCCGACCCTTTCCAAGATAAGAAAGATAAATATCGCGTGATTATTTACGCCGAAGGGGGCGACTATAAACTCTTCGATCTGAAAGGCGATGCCTTCTCGAAAGAATCCATTCCACCCGATCTCAACAAACTTCGCGAAGAGCTAAACGTCATTGTGAACAAGGAGAAAGTCTCCCTCACCCTTGAGATTCAAGATAACCTTACCTACGCGAAGCTCATTTCGATCATGGATTACTTGAGGCAAGCCGGATTCGTCGATATCGGCGTAAGCGGTATGAGCAAAGAGAAAACGTAGCAGTCGGGGATCGGGAGTCGGGAAAGACAGAAGCGAGCCGGGGCCGAAGACCCCGGCTAAGAGAAAGCCCCGTTGGGGCTAAAGACATCCGTTGCGATTAATCTGTGGGCACATCTTTAATCATTTTTGGGAACTTCTCGAAGGCCAAACCGTCATAAACCTTAAGCCTCAAGGGGCTTCGATTCATGGGGGTATCATGTCAACCAAAGACCGCCGCAAGAATTCCTCAAGCATTGGTGTCTCTGTTCCGGTTACACCGATGCTCGATATGACCTTTCAGCTTTTGTTCTTCTTCGTTTCGACGTTTAACTATTCTCCGGTCGAAGGACAAATTCCGTTGAAGTTACCCGCAGACGGGTGCCGAATTGGTTACCCAGCGCCAGAAACGGAACTCAAAGACCCCATCAAAATAACGGTCTATGCCGAGGGTGGCGACTTCAAGTTTTTCGAGGTGGATGCAGCCGCCTTTCGGAGAGAATCGATCCCCAATTTGAAGGAACTCCTCAAGACCTTCGATCTTGTCCTTGTCAAAGAAAAGGTTGTCTTAAACCTTGAGATTCCCAATAGCCTACCCTATGCAAAACTCATGTCGATTATGGACGCCCTCCGACAAGCCGGCTTCTACGATATCAGCATTTCTGGAATGAGCAAAGCGTAAGAGATGAGGTGTTTCCAATCGTGACAGGTCCAAACTGCCAACCGACCAACGGGTAACCCTCTCCAATTCCCAATTCACGTCACCCAATGCACGATAGTCGCTTCTCCCCCTTGTCAATTCACCCCTTATCGCCTATTTCTAGCTTTACAGAATTTCCGTAAATCCTTATCTGGTCAAGTTATGCGATTCTTTCTCTCTCTCCTTGTGGGGCTTGCCTTTGCGGGTTTCACAAATGCTCAGGCTCCTTCTGTTGAAAAATTTGGCGAAGCTCGGCTGTTGCGATTCCCGACGGTTCATGGAGATACCGTTGTGTTTACCTCGGCGGGCAACCTTTATTCCGCACCCGTTGCAGGCGGGACTGCCCGTAAGCTCACCAGTCACGAAGGGATGGAGCTATTCCCGCGATTTTCACCCGATGGAAAGAAGATTGCCTTCACCGGTCAATACGACGGTAATACCGAAGTCTATGTAATGCCCGCAGAAGGGGGAACACCCAAACGCCTCACCATCACTGCAACGCTGACCCGTGACGATGTCTCCGACCGGATGGGGCCAAATAATATCGTGATTGGTTGGACACCAGATAGCAAGAATATCCTGTTCCGTTCGCGTATGGCATCGTTCAACGATTTCATCGGCTCGCTTTATACCGTAAGTGTCGATGGCGGGTTGCCCGAACCCCTTCCGCTTCCGCGAGGGGGTTTCGGGAGTTATTCACCCAGTGGTGATAAACTTGTTTACAACCGTATTTTCCGCGAGTTCCGCACATGGAAACGCTACCGAGGGGGGATGTGCGACGAAGTTTGGATTTACGATTTCAAGACCAAGCAAACCGAACAGATCACCAAAGACGATGCCAGCGATATTATCCCCATGTGGGCGGGTGACAAAATCTATTTCCTTTCGGATCGAGACGAAAATAAACGCTTCAACTTGTGGAGCTACGATCTCAAAACGAAGGTCACGAAACAAGTCACCAAGTTCAGCGAATACGACATCAAATTCCCATCATTAGGCGACAAAGCGATTGTCTTTGAATACGGTGGCTGGGTTCTCAAAATGGACTTAGCAACCGAAAAGGTTGAGAAAATCTCGATCTCGATTCAGGACGATAGTTCCACAAGTCGCGGTGGTCTGGTCAACGTCAGTAAGAATGTGGCGGGCTTCGAGATTTCGCCAGACGGGAAACGGGCACTCCTCAGCGCACGCGGTGAGATTTTCACCGTGCCCGCTAGTAACGGCCTTACCCGTAACCTCACGCTGAGTTCGGGAGCGCACGAACGTAACCCGAAATGGTCACCCGATGGTAAGAGCATTGCCTTTGTTTCCGATGCGCTGGGCGAAGATGAGATTTATACCCTTCCACAAGACGGGTCGGACGGCCCCACGAAACTCACTGATAAAGCCGACACCTACAAGTACGAAATCGAATGGTCGCCTGATGGTAAGAAAATCCTCTGGTCGGACAAGAAGTTCCGCCTGCAATTCGTCGATGTGGCTACCAAGAAAGTGACCCTCGTTGAACAGGCGAAAGCATGGGAGATTCGGGACTTTACTTGGTCGCCCGATTCTAAATGGGTGGCATATACCCTTCCGCAATCGGCAGGGATGAGCAAGGTTGTTTTGTATTCGCTCGAACAGAATAAACGCTTTGAGGTCACCGATAGTTGGTTCAACTCGAATCAGCCGAAATTCAGCAGCGACGGGAAGTATTTGTTCTTCGTCTCTGCCCGCGACTTCAACCCGACATTCAGTGCAACCGAGTGGAATCATTCTTATGGAGACATGAATAAAATCTATTTCGTGACTCTTGCAAAAGCGGTCGAAAATCCCTTCAAGCCCAAGCAGGATGAGGTCGGCGGAACCACGCCAGCACCGTTTGCCCAAGACCTTGCGAACCTCAAGATCGATACCGAAGGTTTCAAAGACCGAATACTTTCTCTGCCGATCAATGCTGCCAACTATCGCAATTTGAACTCGGCAGGCGGGTTGCTCTATTACATTCGACAAGGGAGCAAAGACCCTGCGCCGGTGTTCTTGGCCTACGACCTCAATGGGCCAAAAGAAATCCCGCTCGGTTCGGTTGCAGGTTACGAAATCTCGCACGACGGTAAGAAGATGATAATCGCAAAGGGTGGACAATACGGGATCATTGACGCCCCGAAGGGTGGCGCCACCGAGATTGGCAAACCCCTTGATTTATCGGGTCTCGAAATCCGGTTGAATCGCCAAGCCGAGTGGAAACAAATCTTCAACGAGTCGTGGCGACAAATGCGAGATTTCTTCTACGATCCGGGGCTACACGGAACGGATTGGGCAGGGATCAAGAAAAAGTACGAAGTGCTTGTGCCACACGTTCGCCATCGGGTCGATTTAACCTATGTGATAGGCGAGATGATTAGCGAACTGAATTGCGGTCATGCCTATGTGGGTGGCGGGGATTATCCGAAGGCCGAACGTATTCCAACGGGTTTACTCGGTGCCGAACTCAAGGTTGACCCGACGACCAAATACTTCCAAGTGAAGAAAATTCTCAAAGGCGAAAATTGGGATCGGGGGCTACGCTCGCCGTTGAACGAAGTCGGCGTTGACGTGAAAGAAGGTGACTTCATCGTCAAAGTGAACGGCACACCCACCAACGAAACGACCAACATTTACGAGCTTCTTCTCAATACCCCCGGTCGCCCGATTACGCTGCACATCAACAGCACGGCTAACGTAAAGGGTGCCCGTTCGGTTGTGGTGACCCCGATTGCGGACGAGTCGCGTTTGTATTATCACGATTGGGTTCAGACGAATATCAAGAAGGTCAACGATGCCACAAAAGACCAAGTCGGGTATATCCATGTTCCCGATATGCTTTCCACAGGTTTGAACGAGTTCATCAAACACTATTACCCACAACTGAATAAGAAAGCATTGATTATCGATATGCGTGGGAACGGTGGCGGTAACGTCTCCCCCATGATTATCGAACGCCTGCGACGCGAAATCGCCATGATTGGCATTGCCCGTAACAGCGTACCGACGGTCGATCCTGCCGGTACTTTCTACGGGCCAATGGTCTGCCTAATGAACGAATTTAGCGCCTCCGACGGTGACCTTTTCCCCTATCGATTCAAACATTACAAATTGGGGCCGCTCGTCGGTAAGCGTTCGTGGGGTGGCACGGTGGGTATTCGCGGCTCGCTCCCGTTTGTGGACGGCGGAAACCTGAGCAAACCGGAATTCTCGCGTGTCGATGTCGAAGGGAAAAAATGGATCATCGAAGGCTACGGCGTCGATCCCGACATCGTCCAAGATAACGATCCTGCAAAGGAATTCGCCGGAACCGACGAGCAGTTGCTGAAGGGTATCGATGTGATTCTCGAAAAGCTCAAGAAGGAAGAAAAGAAGATTCCCGAACTCCCTCCGTATCCAAAACGGTAGTCAGATTTTCTATCTTTTTTGGTTGTGGCTTCGCCAGCCTGTGTTTATCTGTGGTTGCACTTTTGGCTTTTCTGGTTCTCCTGAAACCTCTTTCGACTCCGAAAGGTATTCCCCACGTTATTTGGAGAATCGATATGCGGATGCCTTTGTTTTGCCTGTGTTTGTTGGGGTTAGCTTTCACGCAAACTGCAACGACCTTTGCAGAGCCTAAGAAAATAGCGACGCCGTTTTCGTTGCTCGATCTGGCAGGCAATAGCCATACCCTCGGTCAGAACGATAAAAAACGTGTGCGAGTGTTTGTGTTTCTCACGACCGAATGCCCAATCTCGAATAGTTACACCAAAACGCTAAACGAGATTGCTGCGAAGTTCCCTGACAAGGTCGATTTCTATGGGGTCATTGCAGACCCTTCGATCACACGGGTGCAAGCAACCAAGCACTATGCCGAATTCAAAGCGACGTTTCCCGTGCTGTTCGATGCGTCGGGATTCTTGGCATCGGCACTCAAACCGACACACGTTCCGCATGCCTTTGTTTTGGACGTGAATAGCAAATCGGTTTACAACGGGGCTATCGATAATTCTTGGGACGCCCTTCTAAAACGTCGTCCCAAGACCGATAAGTTCTGGTTGATCGATGCCCTCACCGCTGCAATTGACGGGAAGATTGTCGGCGTTCCAGAGACCACTCCGATTGGCTGCCTGATCGAAACTCCCCCCACCAAAGGGGAAAAAGCGAAGGTGACTTACGCCCGTGATATTGCCCCGATTGTGCAAGTTCGTTGTCTGAATTGTCACCGTGAAGGGCAAGCAGCTCCTTTCACAATGGCCGATTACGAACAGGTCGCCAAGCGAGCCAAACAGATCGTCAAAGTGACCCAAGATCGACTTATGCCCCCGTGGATACCGGCGCCCGGTCATGCTCCCTTTGTGGGTGAACGCTGGTTGACAGATCGCGAACTCGAACTTTTCAAAATCTGGTCCGAGACAGGACGTGCGAAAGGAGAGGAGGCCGACCTTCCACCCGCTCCGAAATTTGCCGAAGGGTGGCAGTTAGGCAAACCCGACTTAATCGTAAAAATGGCCGACCCGTTTGAAATACCTGCGGACGGTCCCGATATCCTGCAAAACTTCGTGATACCGATTGATATTCCCGAAGATAAGCTCGTTGCTGCTGTCGAGTTTCACCCCGGAAATAAACGTGTCGCACACCATGCCGTTTTATTCCTTGATGATTCTGGAACGGCACGCAAACTCGACAAAGCCACACCCGAACCGGGTTACGCAAACTTCGGAGGGCCGGGCTTTCTTCCTTCGGGTGCGCTCGGGGGTTGGTCGGTCGGGAACTCGGCACGTCCGCTTCCTAATGGCATGGGGCGTTACCTCAAGAAAGGGTCCGATCTCGTTGTGCAAATGCACTATCACCCGACCGGCAAAAAGGAAACCGATCAATCGGAGATCGGCCTTTTCTTCGTCAAGAAACCGGTTGCCGAATCGTTGAAGGAATCGGCAAAACTGGTCGGCAGTATCTGGATGGCGAATTACGAAATGGACATTGCAGCCGGAGAGAAAAACTACAAACGCAAGACCTCGTACACCCTCCCCAAAGAAGTGATTTTGGTCGGTGTCGTTCCGCACATGCACCTCTTGGGCAAATCGATGAGGGTCACTGCAACCTTTCCCGATAAGACCGTGAAGACACTCATCGAGATCAAGAATTGGAACTACAACTGGCAGGACGAATACTATTACGAACGTCCTTTCAAACTTCCTGCGGGGACTCGCATTGATGTCGAAGCGGTGTTCGATAATAGTGCAGGCAACCCGTCGAATCCGAGTTCACCCCCGAAACGTGTGACTTGGGGCGACGGGACCAAAGACGAAATGCTCTTTTGCTTCTTCCTGCTATCCGCAGAGAAAACCGAAGACCTTATTTCTGTCGTGTTGGATAACCTGAAACACGACACCAAACAACCACGCAAGAAAGCCGAAAAGTAACCCGCTCATCCGCCGATCAACTCTCGGTAAACCCGTTGCACTTGCCCCTTTTCGATAGCTTCCCGACTGCGGGCAACCCCTTCGATTAACGAGAGTTGCGGATCGGTCATGTGCAAGGCAAGAGCAGCGTTCGCAAGCACATAGTTCAAAGCAGGGGTCTTTTCACCGTTGAAAATATCGAGAATCATTTGGGCACTTGTTTGTGGGTTTTCTGCCAGAATATCACGTTTGGGGGTGACGGGTAAACCGAAGTCGTTGGGGTGCAAAGTTCGTTCTTCGATTTTTTCTGGGGTGACCAGTAGCGATTGGGTTTCTGTCTCGAGGGTCACTTCATCAAGTCCGTCATATCCGCGAACAAAAGCCGTTCGCGTTGTGCCAAGCAGTTGGGCAGCCTTTGCCAATTCCGCTATCGGGATTTTCGGACCCACTCCAATGAGTTGATACCCTGCACGGGCGGGATTCAAAAGCGGGCCGAGCAAGTTAAAGGTTGTGCGTACCCCTAACTGCCGACGTATCGGGCCAACATGTGCAAGCGCCGGATGAAAATGAGGGGCATAGCAAAAGGCAATCCCAAGACGATCAAGCGATTGTTGCGCCCATTGCGGACCCGATTCTATCGGAACGCCAAGAGCCTGCAAAACGTCGGACGAACCCGATAAGCTCGATACCGAACGATTCCCGTGTTTGACCACGCACACACCACAACCCGCCAACACGAACGCCACTGCCGTGCTAATGTTGAACGTCCCCGAATGATCGCCCCCCGTTCCGCAGGTGTCGATAATGTGAGAGCTTTGCGGGGTGATCGAAAGGGCTTTCTCCCGAAGGACACTCACTGCCGTTGCGAGTTCCTGTGCGGTCTCCCCTTTCTGTCGCAGGGCAACCAAAAAGGCACTGGCTTCGATAGGTTGAAAATCCCCGCGTGTGAGGGCATCGAACGCCGCACGGGCCTGCGATTCCGTGAGGGGTTGCCCTTCCATCAACGGAGTTATGCAATCGGCAAACCATGCCGAACGAGTGATAGGAGTCATATTCGATTAGTCTTCGCCGGTTTCTTCGTCGGGTGTGGGTGAGTCGAAGGGGGATTTCTCAAAACGTATCAGTTGCTTGCGGAAGTAGGCATTCTTGGGGTCTTTTGTGATGCACTTTTGCATGAGTGCGAGTGCCTCTTTGCGGTCCCCTTGACGGAAACGAATCTCGGCGAGTGTGTCCATATACCCTGCCGATTCAGGGGCGATTTCGACGGCTTTTTCGGCGTGTTTGCGTGCTTCTTCAAGGTCACGAATGCAATTCACCATCACCCATGCCATGCTATTGCGAAGCTCTGGGCTATTCGGGTGATCTTTAATCGCAACCTCGAAGCTCTTCTTCACGGTGGCGTAAATTTCGTCGGCCTCTTTCTTCTTGCCGAGTTTGGTCAAATTGGGAATTACGCCAATAGCAAGGTCTACGTTCTTGGGGACATTCTCAAGGGCATCGCGTATGAGTTTCATCGCTTCGTCGGTCTTGCCTTCTTTGAGAAGAGCTTGCGCCCGATAAGTTTTTACGACCTGTGGGACAGTCATGTAACTTTGAGCCGAAACGAAAGAAACGGTACTAAAGACCATTTGAGCAAGGTCTTTCTCGTAAAGGTCGGCAGCCCGTTTGTAGTCACCCCGTCGAGCAACATAGCGAGCCGTGCGAACGTGAGCATTTCCTTCGGCTACCCCGTCGAACCAACTGGTATCCATGATCGTGTCGATCTGTTTACGAGCTTCTTCCGTGAAACCACGTTCGGAAAGGTCTTCGGAAAATTTGATTCGCTTATCGGAATCGGCAAGGCTGATCAGATTGGCAACATCGAGAAGACGTTTGCCTTCCTTTTCGTTACCCGTTGCAATCAGGGTTTTGCCGTACAGAAACGCAACAAGGGGATCGGTCGGCAATTCCTTCACCAACTTCTCGAATTGTTTGATAGCCCCTTTAGTATCTTTGCGTTCGAGCAACGATTCTGCGTAAAGCAGACGGGTTCCGGCAGGGAGTTGGTGCGACGGGACACCCCGTGTTTCTAAAACTTCGATATCAAGTTCGGTCACTTTGGTTGCAATCGCCTTTTCAAACATGGCATCGGCTTTCTCGGTCAATTTACCGATCTTGAGAATCTGGGCCGCCGAACGTAAACGCAAATGTTCGTGAAACCATTGCGGAGTCGGGTCGTTGTCAATAGGGGTTCCCCGATAACGCTCGATACCATCGGCAGCCGATTCGTAATCTTCTTTCGTTGCCGTGCCGTCCATAATCTTGAACAATCGGGCAACGGTTTGAGCCGTTGTTTCCTTCTTCCCTTGCGAGCGAAGGGCAAGATAAGTCAGCGACATTAATTCGCCCCGGTGATCGTCTAGGGAGTTAAACCCACCGAGAAGCATGCTTTCACGGATGGCTGCTTGCTTTACCTTTTCGATGTGTTCGCATAGAAGCTCCACTGCAAATCGGCGTAACCCTGCCCGGTCTGCCGACATAATGATTGTTGTAAGTTCGACCTGATCTTGCTCGTTTTTGGTATCTTCCATGATCTTTCGATAAAGTTGAATTGCCCCGTCGCGGTCACCTAATTGGGCCAGCATTTTCGCTCGGCTCAGATCGAGAGCAAACAAGAGCGAGGGATTATCTTTAGCTTCCTTTTTCACCAGATCGGCAAAGGCAAAGGCTTCCTTATATTTGCCCTGTGCGCAAATAAGTTCAAACGTGAACGAGGGGCTTGAGGAGCGTTTTTCCATCAAGAGTTTCACTGCTTCGTTGCCGTAACCATTCACCAGCAAAATTCGGGCAATCCGGTCGGCGATACCGTCGTTCCCTTCGACATCGTTCAGCCCTTTTTTCATCTCGTCGAGGGTTTCGCGGAATTTCTTGGTATCCCCCATCAGTTGATGGAGCGTCGCTTTCTCAGCCGGTTCAAAACCAGCAAGTTCAGGGATATCAAGAATCCCCTTCCAGTCGTTCGCTTCCCAACGAATTTTGAACTTGAACTCCTCTTGCGGAATCTGGTCAGCGAGTTTCTTGCCTTCAACCCAATCCTTTTTCATGCGATACAAATGGAGAAGGACGATCCCCGAATTATCGTTTTTATTTTTGGCCTTGAGAGCGGCTTTCCAAATGGCAATCGCCTTATCGGTATTCCCCGTGAGGTGCTGATAAATGGCGTAGTTATGGGCAGTGCGTTCGTTGAGGTCGGCAGTGAGTTCGAGAATTCGCGAGGCCATCAAGGGTTCGTTTTCAAGGAGTAATTCCGGAACGAGCCTTGTGGAAATTGCCGCAAGCTCTGCGGAGAGAATGATACGGGTTTCGCCATCTTCGATCTTTTGAAGCAACCGGAAAACGGTATTGGTCGGCAGAGGGCGCATTTTGCACAGCTTGCGAATAACCTGAATTTGGTCTTCCGGTTGTCCCCCTTTGAAATCGGTAATCAGCTTGGAAATATCTTTAGGGGTATCGGGATAAAGTCCCCATTCGTACTTAGCGAGAATATCGCGTGCCCGACGTGAGACTTCTTCGTCACGGCTTTTGGAAGCCTCTTCGAGAAAAGGTTCGGCCCGACGCCCAAGCGATTCCAGAAAGGCGCTGGCCTTTTCGCGAGTGGCAAACTTTGCTGCCCCCAATTCTTCAATCGCTTTGCGTATCTCGACATCGGACACCTTTTCGGGTGTCGTTGTCTGAGCAGAAAGAAAAGTTGACGAGAGTAATACGAGTACAAACGCAGAACGCATGAAATCCTCACAACCAACGGGCTTTAGATTATCGTACCCGAATCCGCCAGAGTGTGCCAAGAATTTTCACAAGAGTTACGATGGGGGTCACCCCCGAACGCCAAAAACACCTGCCAACAATTTTGCTCAAAAGGAAGATTGGTTGGCCTCAAGAAGAGTTGGTGGCCTGTTACCCATCTTACCGGCCTTTAGCCCTTTCACTCAAAAGCATCTCTTGACCTGACTTGACGACATGGGGTATTCGCTCACGTTCTCGGAGGAGGGGGAATTATGGACCTTGTCGATCTATTTAATCGGGCTGCGGGGGCAGAGGGCTTTCAAGGGTTATCGCAACCCGTGCAGATTGCCCTTCTTCTCGGCGCTTTTAGCTTTCTCCCTGCCATCCTGATGACCACTACCTGTTACACACGGGTGATTATCGTGCTGTCGTTCGTTCGGCAGGGGGTGGGTACGCAACAGGTTCCGCCGAACATTGTTTTACACGGGTTGGCGTTATTCCTCACGTTGTTCATCATGCGACCGACGTTGGATGAGATCGGGAATAATGCGATTAACCCTTACTTGAATAAGCAAATCGACGGTTCCGAAGCAATCAAACGCGGGGCCGAATCGCTGCAAAAGTTTATGCTTCGACAGACCCGTAAAAACGACCTTGCCCTATTTGTGAGCATGTCGGGCCAAAAATCAATCGAATCGCCGGAAAAGACCCCGTTCCTTGTATTGGTTCCTGCATTCATTATCAGTGAATTGAAGACGGCATTTATTATGGGTTTCTGTATCTATCTGCCGTTCTTGTTAGTTGACTTGGTGATATCGAGCTTGCTCACTTCAATGGGGATGGTGATGATGCCCCCTGCCTTGATCTCGGCCCCGTTCAAGATTCTATTGTTCGTATTAGCCGACGGATGGCATTTGGTTTCGCGTTCGTTAAGTATGAGTTACGCAGGAGGATAGAAAATGAATGTTACCCAAGTGTTAGAAATGAACCGCGATTTATTCCTCACTGCGATGCTGATTGCATTACCGGCCCTTGCAATTAGTTTGATTGTCGGCTTACTTGTGTCGATCTTCCAAACGGTGACGAGCATCCAAGACCAAACACTTTCTTACGTTCCGCGTATCGTGTTAGTTGGGCTTGTGATTATCGCAACAATGGCATTCACGTTAGAGCAAGCGGTCGAGTTTACCCGTCGCATGTTTGGGCATGCAGTGGGGGCTGCCCAGTGATGAACGAGAGCGCCCTTGCGGTGTACTTTAGCCTGATATTCGCACGGGTCGGCGCCTTCGTTGCGGTTATGCCCCTCTTTGCTGGGCGTGTCCCTCGGGTGATACGGGCAGCACTCGCCCTTGTGCTATCGGTCTACTATTTCTCGATTGTCACGCCGGATTGGGACCTTTCAGTCGCCGATCAAAAGGTCCAAGTCTCGGCACTAGGCTTTGCTTTGGCGATGGTTCGAGAAACAATTCTTGGGGCTGCTATGGGGTTTGCCCTCGGCATGTTCCTTTTACCCGCACGGATTGCGGGCGAGTTTATCACAACGCAAGTTGGGTTAGCCCTCTCTCCCGAAGAGAGTTTTACAAACGAACAACCGGCGTCGCCTTATTCGCTTGTCTTTGAAACGATAGGGGCACTGTTATTTTTCGAGATGGATTTACACCATGTCGTGTTTAGTGCGTTACATGCGTCGTTCGTGCGGTTACCCCTCGGCGGAACCCTTATCAATAACCCGTTAGCACCAGCCCTCAGTAGTCTTTCGCAATCGCACGAGATGGGTTTATTGTTAATTGGTCCGCTTTCGTTATGTTTATTTTTGCTCGCCGTCGTGCTGGCGATTATGTATCGGGTCGCCCCGCAGTTAAATATATTTACGGTCGGCTTTCCGATGCAAGTGATTGTCGCCCTTGCGGGAACGATATACTTTTTGCCCGAGATTATCCAATCGTTTGCGATGTTACAACAACGGGCAGGCCAATCCGTGAATCGATATTTCGGGTAGCTGGTTTTTTTTAGACCGGTGGGCAAGCAACGGTTTTGAATTGTTAGACCGGTGGGCAAGCAACGGTTTTGAATTTCGTCAAAAACTACCGTTGCTTGCGCACCGGTCTAACTTTTGCATAGGAACCTACTAAATGGCAGAAGATGCCGATGCCGAAGATAAAACCGAGGAGCCTTCCCAGAAAAGGCTCGACGAGGCCCGTCGTGAGGGGATTACCCAATTCTCACGCGATGCGGTGGATGCTGCACTTTTGACCGCAGGCGTCGTCGGGCTTATGATCTACGGCCCGGCAATCGGTACGGGTCTCTTGGAACTCATGCGTTTCGATTTAGGGCATCTCGATTATCACGAATTAAGTCAAGGTCGGGTGCAGCAGATATTCGCAAACCTGTTAGATAGGGGACTCGGTTTACTTGGCCCGTTAATGGTGATATTAGTTGCAGTCTCGGTGGGTGCATGTATTGCGCAAGTTGGTTTTGTTATCACACCCGAAAAGCTCTCCCCGAAATTCGATCAATTAAACCCTGCACAAGGGTTATCGAAACTTTTTTCGGCAGCAGGTACCGTGAAGGGGTTGCTTGCGATCGCTAAAATTTTAGCATTGGGTGTGATTGCGTATGTGATTGTGAGGGGTCGGGCTGCGCAAATCTTCAACATCGGGCAGGGGAATCTCAATAGTGCCCAAAGTACAATCTGGTCGCTGTTGCTTCGGTTGATGCTGGCAATGACTGTAGCAATTGCAATTATTGGGGCCATCGATTACCTTTATCAACGACGCCGATATTTATCGGGTGTGCGTATGACCAAAGACGAAGCCAAACGGGAATTTAAGCAAGAGGAAGGCGATCCCGAAATCAAAGCGAGACGCCGTCAAATGGCCCGCGAAATGGTCCGCCGAAAGATGCTCGCAGCCGTTCCCAAAGCCACCGTCGTTGTCACCAACCCGACGCACTATGCCGTCGCCCTGCAATACGACCTCGGCCAAGAAGGCGCTCCGATTGTTACGGCTAAAGGGACAGGGGGATTCGCCCGAAGGATCATCGAAGAGGCCAAGCAACACAACGTAACGATAATAGAACGCCCCGAACTCGCCCGACTGATTTATAAGAACGTCAAAGAGTTCACGCAAATCCCACAAGCATTATTTTTCGTCGTGGCAGAGCTTATCTCGCTGGTGTACCGGTTAGAAAAACGACAACTCGGAAGTTGAACATTTTGCCCCCCTGCAAATTCCTTTCTCGCGTGAATTTTACCCTTCTGCAATTCCTTCTATTTTCACCCCAGATTTTTCGGCGTTTTCGTTCTATTATGAGGTACATCTTGGAGCTTGCGCTATGGCCGAACGGGTGGCGATTATTGGTGGTGGGGTGCTTGGCCTTGAACTGGCACGTCGATTTGCAGAACGTCACGACGAGGTGATTTTGCTTGAGGCTGCGCCCGAGATTGGCGGGTTGGCATCGGCATGGACGATTGGCGATCTTATTTGGGATCGACATTACCATGTCACTCTCCTTTCGGACGAAAAGACACGTCGATTTATCAAAGAGATCGGCCTTGAAAACGAGTTCCAGTGGGTCGAAACCAAGACCGGTTTCTACACCGATGGCAAGTTATACTCGATGTCGAATTCGTGGGAGTTTTTGACCTTTCCACCTCTGGGGTTACTCAGCAAATTTCGGCTTGCTCTGACCATTATGCGAGCCTCCAAAATCAAGAAATGGACGAATCTGGAAAAGGTTCCAGTTGCATCGTGGTTGAAAAAGTGGAGCGGTAAAAAGACCTTCGAGAAGATGTGGTTACCCCTGTTGCGTGCAAAACTCGGCGAAGGGTATCAGCAGACTTCGGCAGCATTTATTTGGGCGACGATTAACCGGATGTATGCTGCCCGTCGTTCGGGCCTCAAAAAAGAAATGTTTGGGTATGTGAAAGGGGGCTATGCACGAATTTTGGAAGCGTGTGCCGATCAGCTTGCTCAGAAAGGGGTGCAACTTCGCACGAATGCTCGCGTGCAGAAAATCGAATCAGGTTTGGTTACACTTGATACCGGGGCGGAAATCGTTTGCGACCGCGTGGTCATCACCGCCGCAAGCCCGCAAGCTGCGAAGATGTGCCCGACGATACCAACCCAAGAACGCCATGCCCTCAGTAACACCCCGTATCAAGGAATCGTCTGTGCATCGGTTGTACTCAAGCAACCCCTTGATAGATATTATGTGACGAACCTTACCGACGATTGGGTTCCCTTTACCGCAGTGATTGAAATGTCTGCCCTTGTGGATCGTTCCGAATTCAAGGGTCACACGCTCATCTATTTGCCGAAGTACGTTGCTCCGAATGATCCTTTGTTTGACGAGTCCGACGAGTCGATTCAAGCACGATTTATCGATGCCCTCTCGAAAATCTATCCGCACTTCCAAAAAGAGGATATCGTTGCGTTCAAGGTCTCCCGTGTGAGAAATGTGTTTGCTTTATCGACGTTGAATTACTCGCAGACCGTTCCTCCTGTTATTTCGCAAGTGCCGGGAATCGCCTTCCTGAATTCGGCCCACATCGTCAACGGGACGCTCAACGTGAACGATACCCTCGGCCTTGTCGATACCTATTTCCCCGTAATTTGTGATTCACACCCTGCCACCAAACCCACACCCGTCGGAGTTTCCGTATGAAGTCCTCACGTCCCTTAGCAAGTCTCTCGCTCGATCTGGATAACCGTTGGTCGTATATGAAAACGCACGGTGATGCGGGGTGGGAAGAATACCCTTCCTATCTGAGTATCGTCGTCCCGCGTGTGTTGGAACTTCTTCAGAAACGCGATTGGAAGATCACTTGGTTTATCGTCGGGTTGGATGCGGCTCAAGCCCATGACAAGCACGTTTTGAAGCAAATCACCGACGAAGGCCATGAGGTCGGCAATCACTCCTTCCACCACGAACCGTGGTTGCACCTCTACACTGAAGCTGAGATCGAACACGAACTGGCACGCACCGAAGATGCCATCGAAGATGTGACCGGGGTTCGCCCAAAGGGGTTTCGCGGACCGGGCTTTTCTTTCTCTCCGACCGTGTTGCAAGTGTTAGCAAAACGGGGTTATCAGTACGATTGCTCGACCTTTCCGACCTTCCTCGGACCTTTGGCACGGATGTATTATTTGGCGAAGTCGAAGGGGCTTTCCGAAGAAGAACGTAACAAAAGAAGCCAACTTTTCGGCAAACTCTCGGAAGGATTTCGACCCTTGAAGCCCTATCGCTGGGGGGCGGATGCGAATCACCTTTTGGAAATACCCGTCACGACAATGCCGATTTTCAAAGTGCCGATCCACCTGAGCTATTTACTTTATCTGGGTTGCTACAGCCCGTTACTCGCACGGCTTTACTGGCATTCGGCGCTGACCCTTTGCCGACTCACACGCACGAACCTTTCGTTATTACTCCATCCGTTAGACTTTATGGGGAAGGAAGATAACGTCGGTTTGGACTTCTTCCCTGCGATGAAGCAGGCACTGGCACCGAAGCTAAAACTTGTGAATCGACTGTTCGATATTTTGGGGCGTTACTTCGATGTCGTGCCAATGGGGGTTCATGCAGAATCGATCAAGATGCCCGAAAGGAACAACCAACCGGCACTGGTTTCTTAAAAAATTATCGTCCCACAACACCCATGAGACCGAACATTCCGCAGAAAAGCAAAATGTTCAAAACGATAATCACCATTCCCACGATCCCGAGGATGTAACCCGCACGGGTAAGCCCTTCGCCCGACGGGTCCATCCGACCAGCTTTCATTTCTTCGAGGTCTGCTTTACCCATCGTGTAGGCAGGGAATGCGATAAACCCGCAAACCAAAATTCCAAGCAACCCCAAAACGAGAATCGTCGTCCCACGATGCGGAGCTTTATTGAAATTCGACCGTCGGGTGTCGTCGTATCGGCGTGAGTCGTCGTAGCTATCTCGTTCGTGACCTTGATCGCGTGTGCGGGAAATATCGCGGTCCGGATCGAACCGAGGTCGGTCTGATGAGGGCGAACCGAAGGACGACGATTTTTGTTGTTGAGGACGGAGTTCTGGAATCGACGAGATAGCCTTCCAATCGGTCATCCCTTCCGTCCAAGCCAGTTCATCGGGACCGATGGCACCATTTTGAATTAACCGTTGGAGCATCTCTAACGATATAGGGCCACGTCGTTCATCTTTGTCGGAGTAATACCATTCAGACATCGAAAGGCTCGGAATAGTTGGGAGTTAAGGACAAAATCTCCCCGTTTATCATATGGAGTTCCGAATGGGTTCAAGGTAAACCTATGCGATCTTCCCGAACCCTGAACTCCGAATACCGATTCCCGATGAGAATCGTTACAGACCGGTTACGCAAACTTCTCTAACACTTGGAACGTCTTTTTGAGTAGGATAACCCCATATTCAACCTCTGAGGGTATAAGAATGTTTCGCAAGTTTGCGTTGCTGGCATCGGTCGCCGGTCTGCTGAGTCTCAGTTTTGCCCGTGCTGAAGACAACAAAGATGACAAGAAGCCCGAAAAGAAAGGGCCTGCTGTCGAAGTCGTTTTCGTCCTTGATACAACCGGTAGCATGGGCGGGTTGCTCGACGGGGCTAAACAAAAAATTTGGGCGATGGTCAACCAAATCGCCGGTGGCAAACCAGCACCCGAACTCAAGATCGGTCTGGTTGCTTTCCGCGATAAGAAAGATGCTTACATCACCCAAGTGACCGACCTTTCGGATGATCTCGATGGCATTCACAGTAAGCTCAAAGAATTTAAGGCCGAAGGTGGCGGCGATTTCCCCGAACACGTCAACCAAGCTCTCAGCGAAGCCGTGACCAAAATTAAATGGTCGAAAGAAAAGAACGTCGTGCGAGTGATTTTCCTTGTGGGCGATGCCCCTCCGCATATGGATTACGACGACGATGTGAAATATCCCGACACCTGCAAGAAGGCCAAAGAAGCAGGTATCATCATCAATGCCGTTCAATGCGGTAACCATGCCGACACGACCAAGAGCTTCACTGACATCGCTGAGAAAGGTGGCGGGGCATTCGTAGCGATTCCCCAAGACGGCGGAACCCAAGTCGTTGCCACACCGTTCGATAAACGACTTGCCGAAATTAACGGCGAAGTCGCTTCGACCAATATCTACTACGGCGACGACAAAGCGCAAAAGAAAGCCGACGAAGCACGCAAAGATGCTATCGCATTGCCTT
>VYLT01000054.1_pt1 | contig 25641 bp, 18 predicted proteins | sample 5114261 | NCBI WGS metagenome assembly VYLT01 (sample SAMN12291815, study PRJNA351875) | freshwater metagenome | isolation source: freshwater lake | place: USA: Michigan, Little Long Lake | collected 2011-07-12 | reverse complement strand
CTGCCGTCACGGTTCCGCCATCGGGCTTGAATGCAGGTCGGAGTTTGCCGAGACCTTCGGCGGTTGTTTCGGGACGTATCCCTTCGTCGCGTTCAACGGTCTTGGCTTTCGCTCCGCTACCCACTGTGACGGGTACGACTTCTTCTTTGAAAAATCCCGCATCCCAAGCAGCTGCGGCTCGCCGGTGGCTTTGTGCCGAGAAGGTATCTTGTTCGAGTCGAGAAATACCGCACGATTGGGCTGTGTGTTCGGCAGCATCACCCATCGGCCAATTCTCGAAAGCACACCAAAGGCCATCTTTGACTAACGCATCGACGAGTTTCCCGTCGCCGTATTTGTAACCCGTTCGAGATTGCTCTAACAGGTGTGGGGCACGGCTCATACTCTCCATTCCGCCCGCAAGGATAAGCTCGGCATCACCTGCTTTGATCGCCTGTGCGCCCAGCATCGCAGCCTTGAGGCCCGACCCGCAAACCTTGTTGATCGTGACCGCAGCAATCGTGTCGGGTAGCCCGCCGTGCAATGCCGATTGGCGAGCCGGATTCTGTCCGCAACCCGCTTGCACAACCTGTCCCATTATCACTTCGTCAATCGTATTCGGATCGAGATTGGCCCGTTTGAGCGTCTCACGAAGGACAATCGCACCGAGTTGGGTAGCGGGTAAATCGGCAAGCCCGCCGAGGAACTTACCTATCGGGGTACGGGCAGCACTGACAATATAAACAGCAGTCATGGAGAGGTTCTCAGGCCGTTGGGACCACCTCTGTTGGGACGTGGTCGGTTGGTTTTAATCGCGGGCGAATTTGGCGTTGGGCAATCCGGTTAATCACTTGCAAAAAGGCAAGGGCACTTGCTTCGATGACGTTTGTGTTCAAGCCACGCCCGTTGAGTTTCTTACTTTCGTATTCGACTTCGAGTGTCGCTTCCGCTTGGGCATCAAGCCCACCCGTTACGGATCGCACGTTGTAGGCACTCACACGCAGTTCGACACCCGTTCCCTTTTGGATCGACTTCAACACCGCATCAACAGGACCATCACCAACGGCAGGCTCGCAGATCAAATGGCCGTCCCGATGTTTGAGGGTTACAGCAGCAGTGGGGGGTACGCCGAAACTGGCGGAGCAGGTGAAATTCATCAACGTCCACATTTCTCCGCCGGAATTGAATTGATTGTCGATCAATGCTTCAATATCGGCATCGTAGACGTTCTTCTTCCGGTCAGCGAGAGCTTTGAAAGAATCAAACAAGTTTTGGAACTGAGTATCGTCGAGTTTGTAGCCCAATTCTTCGACCCGGTGTTTCAAGGCGTTACGCCCCGAGTGTTTACCTAACACAAGTTCGGTACTCGGAATGCCAACATCTTCCGGCAACATGATTTCGTAAGTCGAACGATTCTTAAGCATCCCGTCTTGGTGAATGCCTGCTTCGTGAGCAAAGGCATTCTGGCCGACGATAGCTTTATTGCGTTGCACTTGCATTCCGGTAATCGACGAGAGTTTCCGGCTTAACGGGTAAAGCAACTTGGTATTGATCCGTGTGGTAATGTTGTAGAAATCCTGACGGGTTCGCATTGCCATCACGATTTCTTCGAGAGCGGTATTACCTGCCCGTTCGCCAATCCCGTTAATCGTGCATTCAATTTGCCGAGCGCCCTCTTGAACGGCAGCGAGAGAATTAGCCACTGCAAGGCCGAGGTCGTTATGACAGTGAACCGAAAAGATGAGCTTATCGGAGTTCGGCACGTTCGCTTTCAAATGCCGAATGATCGCAGCATAGTGACTGGGCACGGCATACCCTACGGTATCGGGGATATTCAGCGTGGTCGCCCCCGCTTCGGCAGCCGCTATGCAAACGTCGGTAAGAAAATCCAACTCGGTACGAGCAGCATCTTCCGGCGAAAACTCAACGTCTTCGGTCGCTTCACGGGCACGCGCCACCGAGTCCACTGCCCGTTTGATGATCTCTTCACGGGTCATCTTGAGCTTAAATTCGCGGTGAATCGCACTCGTTGCGAGGAAGACGTGAATGCGACGTTTCGGAGCATCACGCAAGGCATCGGCAGCCCGGTCGATGTCGGCGTTATTGCAACGGGCCAACCCACAAATAACGGGGCCGGTGATTTCCTTCGCAATCGCCTTCACCGATTCAAAGTCACCCGGCGAAGCAATCGGAAAGCCCGCTTCAATAATATCCACACCGAGGTCGCGTAAAGCACGAGCCATCTCGAGTTTTTCGGGAAGGTTCATGCTACAGCCGGGGCTTTGTTCGCCGTCGCGTAGGGTCGTGTCGAAAATCAAAACAGGTGCAGAAGGTGTCTGGCTCATGGTCTTCTCAAAACAAACAAGGCCCCAGAGTCCGAATCGGGTCTGGAGCCTTTTTCCAAAGTCGAATTCTGGAACCGCTCCACTAAGGTATTATTGCAAGACGCGGAAGGGATAACAGAAAAATCCTCATACTTATAGGGTAACGAGTTTCTATCGGGAATACAAGTAGGGGGATGAGAAGATTTGATTCGGGACGTGAAGTAGCTGCTTGCCCTCTCACGGAGTCCGAATCGCAGGGGGGATCAGCCCGACGATGAAGCGTTCTATCTGAAGGCGTGCGGGGAGGTCGGAGCCTCCTTTGAGGCCCCTATCGAGTTCGGGGATTTGGTCGAGCAACTTACTCAGGCGTTTTTGACCGATGTGCTTGATCTGTTTGCGGACTCCGTCGCGTATCATGGGAAATTTTGGTAGTCCGGCTTGGTCCATCGCCTCTTCCCAACCCACTTTGGCTTGCACAAGTCGAAACACTTTGACGAGCTTGCGTGCTTGATAAGAAATTCCGCCGAGTAGCTTCATGTACTCTTCAATCGGGGCATCGAGAAGCTCTTCCAACACGCCGAGAGCTTGTGCCCCTTTGCCGTCGCCAATAAGTTCAAATACGCGAAAGATCGTCGATGTTCGGGTCTTGGCAACCAGTTCCTCCACATCTTCGATACCGATGGTTGTCCGTTTGCCGACGAAATCGTTCAGCTTCCCAAGTTCGGCATCGATCAATCCGAGGCTCGGCCCAATTAACTCTAAGAGCCGATTGGCAGTCGGTCGGCTTACTGTTTTGGCGTACTGACTTTCGGCCCAACGGGTAACCCACAAAGCGACGTTCGATTCGCTCGGCGATTTGCAGGAGATTTGGGCAGCATCGGGAGTCGCTTTCGCAAGTTTCGTTGTACCCGGAAAGGTTTTGACGTCGAGAATCAATGTGCCGACTGTGCTAGGATTGGTGATGTACTTTTCGAGTTGCGGTCGATGCTCGCTAACAAAGGTATCTCCATCCTGAACCAGCACAACCCGACGTGATGAGAAGAACGATACGCTATCCAATTCGTTCCGAAGGTCAGGGTATCGCAAGGTTTCGCCTGCAAGTTTACTGAGTGCGTATTCGGGATCGATCCCATCGAGAAGCAAATCAGTTAAGGTGTGAATGACCCGTCGCTTGAGAAAATCATCGTCACCAAACACGACGTACCACTTCTGTGGCGTCTGTTTCTTGGCGCTTTCCAAAAAGGTCATTGCATCCATGACAAACTCAAGTAACGGAGATTACCCCTCCACGATACCAAAAGATAACCACGTCGGTCAAGGGTGGAAGACGAAGGGTTCGCTGCCAACCCCCTATTTTTTCGGTTTGGGGTCTAAGTTGATCCATGCTTCTTCGGCGGGGAGTTTGACGGGAGCGCCGCCTTTGGGGAGTTCGACCCCTGCACTCCACAAAATCCCGTTGACGATATACTTCCGGTAGCCGTCGAGCTTCCAGCTTTCGTGTAAGTGGCACCCCGTGAAGGCAAACGATTTTCCTTTGCTTGGTCGCTCGTATGCCCATGAGATGATCGCTTCATCTTCGGTGGTTTTCTTGGTGTCTTTGGGTGAGATTGTCCGCAAGAGGGGGGTGATTCCTTTCATCTCAGAATTAAAGCGAAGTTTCCACAACCAACCGTCGTCGATCTTGAAAGGGGTGACCCCTCGCGTAATCGGGTGTTCGGGAAAGTCTTTGAACTCGGCCACCCAATGGGCACGCAATGAATATCCCGCTTCCCAATGAGCGCCCGCAAGTGCCCGTGTGCGATCCCCGTAGTCTTTGGGATAATCGATAGCAGAATGCAAGTGAACGATCCCGACGCCGTCGGCTTCGAGCTTTTGCAATTCCTTGAAACGCGATTCTTTGATAGCAGTATGAGCGTTGGCCCCTTCGAGAAACATGACCACGCACTTAGCACCTTTGAGCGTATCGGGATTCTTCGGCCAGCCATCTTTGACCAAGACGGGTTCGACATTCGGCGTTTGTTTGAGCATCCTCATCAAGAGCGCACAACCGGCCAAGTATTCATGTTCCCCGCTTTTGAGTTTCGGATTGGCAAGACCTGCAATCAAAACAATCTTGATCGCTTTTGCGTCTTTCGGTTGCTCTTCGATAGGGAGCTTCGATTGATCGAACGGGTCCGGTTCGGCCCCGATGCCAACGGGTTGCAACGACGCAACAAGCACCAACGTGAGAAAGAATAGAAATCGTCGAAACATGATTATGCTCGGAATGGCGGGCCGAAGGTTGTTAAAGAACTTGAACGGGCGAAGTCAACCAAGTCGCATGACGAATTCCCGTTTAGGTTCCCTTTTGGCCTTTGATGAGTTTGTAGCATTTGTCGCGTGCGTTGGTCCATTTGCCCGCTTTGGCTTGTTGAATGACCTCTTGCAGATATTTCCAGACATCGGCAGAGAATTTGCCTTCTTCGTGGAGCTTTTTGAGCTTGGTTTCGCAGCGTTCGACTTGAGCAACGTCTTCCATTCCCGTTGCGCTATAAAGCCCTTCGATGGCTTTTTCAATCTCTTTATCGTTTGTGTATTGCGGGGGACTGCAACTCGTAAGCCCGACCAGAAACACGATTCCGATAATCAAACGGGTGATCTTCATTCGGCAACGACCTCCCCGCCGTTACGGGTGCAAAGTGCCATCCATGTCAAGGGGCGAATGTTCACGGTAATAAATCGCACGGAGCCGTCACCCATCAGCACATTGCAGCCGTTCGGGTGGTCGCCCCAAAATTGATCGGTGTGTTTTGCGGGATGGTTCGGTTGGTGAATAATCACATCAGGGTGATCGTGTCGATCCGGCCCGCTATGGGCGCTCACAAGGGTTCCCCCGCTATCACATTCGGAGGGGTTCGTCTTCTTGCAACTGGCAGAGTACGGGAACACGGCATACCAAGTCTTATCGCTCAGACTGGAAGAATGTTCGCCCAGAAAAACCGTGTTAGAAAGACCATCCGTAATTTCTTCGAGTTTTGTGCGTGAATTGCGATAGAAAACACCATCAATCACCGCGTCCCCATAACCTGCAATTGGTTCACCAACTCGCAAATCGAACGAATACGCTGACGGGCGTGCCCACGGGCCTTGCGTACCGCTCATGGTCACATAATGGCTATGCCCGATACGAGCCGTAAACGGAAACGGTGCTGGCGAAGCAGGTTCTTCGTTGGTTCCGGAAGTGTATCGCACGGGTGTAAATCCATCGGAACCCCCTGTAGCCGAGGGACACAAAAAGAGGTTGAGTTTGGTATTCGCCCGTTGCAAATTCCCTGCCGACCAACTCGGCTGGGTGAGATCGAATGCGTTATACAAATTGTCTTGCTCAAGATCGGGAAGCAAATAGACCCCCCACGCAAAACCCGAAGGCCCATTATAATTATGATCGGGGTAACTCAAACCCAAATAGGTTCCATTCGCCCCCGGATTGTCAGTCGTGTAAGCCGAAGGATACTCCCCCACACGCCCCTGATAGTTATGGAATGCCAGACCAATCTGCTTGAGATTGTTCTTACACCGCGTCGAATTAGCCGCCTCCCGCACCTTCTGCACTGCGGGTAAAAGCAACCCAATCAAGATCGCAATAATCGCAATCACCACAAGCAATTCAATCAGGGTAAACCCCCGCCGACAAGGTCGAGAGAAGGGGTATGTAGTCTTAACAAAGGTTCTGTTTAGCTTTAGAGAATTCATATATTAGGTTTAGCTAAATATAAAAATTAGGCAAGAGAATATCGAATACGGATGGCTGAGAAATCAGACATAAGAATCGATTGAGTAGGGCTTTAAGAAATGTTAGGATTCGTTGAATTTTTGACAATCGTGGTCTCGAAAGTTCGCGATTGCTCTGAGAGTTGGGTGGTTTTGGTCTTGTGGGGGATGGGAAAAGCCCTCACTCAATGGAGGTAACCGCATCCCAAGAGGTCGCCGTGAGCAGGATTTTTCGTAAACGCGCCAAACGTGCCGGATCATCAATTTGGTAAACCAAATTCTCGTGAAAAGGAGAATGACCAAATCGTTCAACGAGAAGCTCCAAAAGAAATTCCTGATTTTGCTTTAAGAGTTCGGCTTGCTTTTCGCTTTCAGCTACCGCTTTTACGTTTGCAACGGTTTCGGCAGCGAGTTCTTTCCAAAATTGCGATTCAACCACGTTCCAGCCCTCCAATGCTTGTTCCCAAATGGGGCGTGTCTCCACCAGTTCTGCGAAGGTCTTCACACAGAACGCCATGTCTGCCCGTGCGCTTCGCGGTTCGATCAGCAGGGCACGGGATTTCCATTGTTCAATTATAGCAGGGGTGTTGCCGTTTTGCATCAAGGGAATGAAGCCCAAAATGTTCTCGGGAATCTCCCCAGATAGAATCCCCTGCATAACCGTATCGGCATTTAGTGTCTTCAGGTTCACAATTCGATATTCGGTGCGACTCAAAAAACCTGCCCGCCCCCATTGGGTTGCGGGCGGAAGCTCTTGAACTCCCGTGAGGTTGATAACAATCGCACCGACGTTGTATTGATCGCCACGATTGGCATTCGGGGGTCGGCATTTCCATTGCAGGTTGTTGGTATAATCTCGCACACGAAAGAGCATATCCGAATCGGGGCTTGATTGATACTCCGCATCGGCAAGCCAAGTCGGTTCAACCACATCAAGTCGTTCCAAAATGGCAACCGTATCGCTCATCTTGTCCGGATAGCCCAATCGTTCTGGTATACTCGGGTCGATCCACCCTTCAAAGCGGAAATTGTCTGGCGATTCCTGCATCAACCAAGCAAGGGTCAAATGTGGATTCAGTTTGACTAAGTGACGACTGGCCTGATCGTAAGGGGTTGGTGTTGCCATACGGGTTATTTTAGAAAGATGATTGATACCGAGAATTCCCTTTCCCTGTTTCCATTATCGACCCACTGCCCTAAAAATATATCTCACAAGCAGACCATTCGTTTGCTAGAGATTCGAGAGAGGCTTGTACGACCTATGACCCGCAAAGGTGATTCACACCTTCCGAAAGACCTCAAAGCCGTTCGGACGCAAATCGATAAGCTCGATCTCCAGATACTTGCGCTGATAAACAAACGGGCTTCGCTTGCCTCCGAGATTGGCAAGATCAAGAGTTCCAATAACGAATCGGTGTTCTCTCCGGCACGCGAAGAAGAGGTCGTGAATAACGTCATCAATGCCAATACGGGGCCGATGCCCGATGCAACTTTGCGAATTATCTTCCGCGAGATTATCTCTGGGGCACGCGCATTACAGAGGGTCGATAAAGTCGCGTTCCTCGGACCGGAATATAGTTTCAGTCACCTTGCGGCCCTCAATCGTTTTGGTCGGGGGTCGGAGTTCATGGCAGTGAATAATATCGCTGCGGTGTTTGAAGAGGTTTCGCGTGGGCATGTCGATTACGGGGTTGTCCCGCTCGAAAATTCGACCGATGGCCGTGTCGCCGATACGCTCGATATGTTCGTGAAATTACCGGAACTCAAAATCTGTTCGGAAGTCCGGTTGCGTGTGCATCACAATCTATTGGCGAATTGCGAGCAAACCGAAATCCGCAAGGTCTATTCCAAACCGCAAGCCCTTTCTCAATGCCGAAACTGGTTGGCAAAAAATGTTCCGCAAGCCACCCTGCACGAAGTAACCAGCACAACCGCCGCCGCCCAACTTGTGCGATCCGAAGCCGGAGCCGCAGCGGTTGCCAGTCGGGAAGCTGCCGTGCAATTTGGTGTGCGGGTCTTGTTTGCGAATATCGAAGATTCGCCCCATAACGAGACACGTTTTGCGGTGATTGGTCGCCACGATGCCACACGCACAGGCAAAGATAAAACCGCCGTGATGTTTATGATACCCCATGCCCCCGGAGCATTAGCCGATATTCTCTCGACCTTCAAACTGAACAAGGTCAATCTCACTTGGATCGAATCCTTCCCCTATCCCCCGTCGGTCGGCGAATACGTCTTCTTCCTCGATTTTGAAGGCCACCAAGACGACGCCAAAGTCAAACGCACCATTAACTCACTCAGGGAAAATTGCGAAACCGTCCACGTCCTCGGCTCGTACCCGATAGCGGTACTGGTGGAGTGAACCTCATTTTCCCAAACGTCGGTTGAACCTTTTCGGCTTGCTCATAAAGCAATGGGACAAGGATTTATCTTCAGGAGAGGAGCTCCCTCATGGTGAATGTGACCTCCCCGTACTTTCGGGGGTTTGTGGCGTTTGCCCATCGTATATTTGCGTTGGGTGCAGTTTTCTTTTTCTTGGGCGTGGTCTGGTTCGATGTCGGGTCGGGGATTAACGTACCCGCTCTTGTCTGGCACGATTCGATATTTCAGCAAATGCTCGGTGGTTTTGCGATCTCGGCGTTGTTTGCTTATGTTTGGTTACTCTGCTTCCTTTTAGATACTCGTTTCCATCGCGAGATTGTCGATCTGGGTAAGTCGCGTGGGCATCGGTTGATTGCGCGGATTATGGGTGCGATTATCCCACCGACGGAAAAGCTCCCGACCCCTCATTCCCCAACCTCAACCGATCCTAACGCCCCGCAACCCGAAAAGAAACCGAGCGAAGGGGATGCCCTGCGTTGGTATCTCGGGGTGACTTTTTTGCCGTGCTGCTTGCTGCTGATTTTGCCCGCATTCTTTAGCATTCACCTCAACCGCGATCTCGATACTCACACGGCAGACGGTCGCCCTGTTGCACGTCCGCCGTTTCTGGAATTCAAAGCCCCTGAATCGACGCCACAAAAACCCGTTTACCACATTCAACAATGTTGGCCGTTTGTGGCAGGGGTTGGCATTACCTTTTTGGCGTTGCGTTTGATTGGCACAGTCGCCGTTCTGTTCCGCACACGCTTACTCAAAAACGAAAAAGCAAAAGTCTGGGGAAGTGAGCGTTGGCCTCACGTTGTCGCTGCGATTTTATTCCTTTGGTTATTTTTGCTCTACGCAATCATGGCGATTCTGGTGAATCAGAATACCTATCATCCTTCACCGGTCATTGCAGTGTGTATGCTTATCGGCTTGTTGGCAGGGGTTGTCGGAGCGATCTGGTTTCACTTGCGGCTCTGGGCGATGCCCGTCTTCGTACTTCTTGTGGGGTGGATTTGTTTTTCGGATGCCCCCGTTTACAAACTCCGGTTTCCGCACATGGGTCCAGAATATGCACACCCGATTAAGCTCGAAGATTTTGAAGAACCTGCCTTCGCCCTTGATGACGTGATTACCGATCCTAAAGATGCCGTCAAAGCCGAGAAAGAAAAACAAGAGGAAGTCGAACGGGTTGCCCTGATGGTCGCATCGTTGCAAACTCAGCGTGATTCCTCGAAGACCGTAGCCGAGCGATACACCCAACTGACAGACAAAGGGCTAACCGGCGTTGGTCGCTACGACGATCTTTTGAAGATGTACACCAACGAAAATACGGCGATCAACAAAGATGAAGAAGTTGCCCTGAACACTTGGAAGAAACAGTTTGCGACACCCGAAAATAAAGCCGTTAAGCCGAAGCTCGTACTCGTTACCGCAACGGGTGGGGCAAACCGGTCGGGGCTATGGACGGCCCATGTTCTGCACAAGTTGCACACCGATCCGGCGTTGAAAGATTTCCCGAAGCACGTTCGCATTATTAGCGGAGCATCGGGGGGGATGGTTGGGGCTGCCTATTATGTTGGCTCGCTCGATGAGAAGGGCGGATTGCAGGAAGGCTTTGAACCGCGTGACATCGCTCAAGACTTTCTTACGCCTATCGTAAATACCCTTGTCTTCCGCGAAGTCCCGTTGCTCACTTGGCCTTCGAGTTATTACGACATCGACCGAGGCGAGATGCTCGACCGAGCTATGGAAGGGAACGTACCGGGGATTCGACCCGATATCAAAACCCGTCTGAATAACGTGTTTGCGAAATCGTTCCAAGATTGGGCACCCGGTGAAAATGCCGGTTGGCGTCCGAGTATGATCTTCTCGCCCATGCTTGTCGAAGATGGTCGGCGTTTGTTAATCTCGAATCGTCATGTTCCGTTCCTTACGGTCAGTCGTGGCGATTTCTTGCTTCCCAATCGACCGCAAGGAAGTCTGCAACCCGGAACCGAAGAGGTATCGAAGCGGATTGACGAGAACCAGACAAAGGGGCGATCATCCAAGCGAAGTAAATCCGGAAGCGAAGGGGAAGACGTCTACGCCCGATCTGGTGTCGAGTTCTTCCGGCTATTCCCTGAATCACGCAATCGCTTTCACGTTTCAACGGCTGCCCGTATGAATGCAACCTTCCCTTTTGTGTCACCCGCAGTAAGTCTTCCGGTCGAAAGCCCGCGACGGGTTGTCGATGCCGGTTACTACGATAACACAGGGGTCAGCATTGCCTCGGCATGGATTTATCAACACCGAAGCTGGATCGCTAAAAATACCTCCGGCGTGATGGTCATTCAGATACGGGACTTTACAAGCCACCGCGAAAACCGTCACTTGTCGCTCCCGACCGCACAGGGTACGCCGTTCTTACCGGGTCTCACAGGGGTTCTCTCGGCAATCGATCACGCTCGCAGTGCCTCGGCAAGTTATCGCAACGATGCCATGCTTCAATCGCTTAGCGAGTATTTCTCGGAGACATTCGGCGGCGGGCGTTGGTACTCCCCACCAAGTGGAGTCAACAGCTTCTTCACAACGGTTGTTTTTGAACGCTACACCGACGTTGGAATGAGTTGGTACCTCAGCGAAGCCGACAAACAGGACATCGAAAAGAGTTGGGATCAAGGCCCCGCCAATATGAACCCCGGCTCGGTAGAACGCCTCCGTCAATGGTGGAAAAGCCACTAACGGCAACGGGAATCGGGAAAGGCAAAAGCGAGCCGGGAACGTAAGTGACCGGTGTTCAGCGATATTGCTCAGACACCGGTCAAGGTCGCCCACCGTTCCCAGCTCGCTTAACGCCATACGAACCCCGACACAATTGGAGTTTTCTTTGTCAGCGAATGAATCGACGTCGCGTTCGGGTATTCTTTTTGGGATTGCGGCTTACGGGTCGTGGGGGCTGGTTCCCCTATATTTCAACGAGATGGTTTACAAGGTTCCGGTCTGGGAAATTCTTGCCCATCGGATTATCTGGTCGGCAGTACTCTTGGGCCTTTATCTGACATTCTTCCGAAAGTGGAAGGCGTTCTTTGCGGTTGTTAAGAATCGTTCGACCCTTATTCGTTTAACGACCTCTGCATTTCTCGTGGCAGGGAATTGGTATTTCTATGTGTATAGTGCCACTTCAGAACAAATTAGCCAAGCGAGTTTGGGGTACTTTATCCTTCCGCTTTTGAACGCTCTGGTCGGGGTTGCGTTCTTTTCCGAGAGGTTACGCTTCGGCCAGATGCTTGCCCTATCGCTTGCGGTGGTTGGCGTCGGATTGATGACCTATAACGTCGGGAAACCTCCGTATTTAGCGTTGGTGTTGGCGGCCAGCTTCGCGGCCTACGGGATTATGCGAAAGGTCACCCCCGTCGATGCCTTGATAGGGCTGGCTATTGAAACGATGGTCCTTAGCCCGATTGCGTTGGGCTTCCTGATCTATTGGGGTGTTTCGGGTGAGTTGCACTTCGGGCATAACGGGATCATCAAAGATGTATCGATCATGTGTTCGGGGATTATCACGACAATCCCGCTTGTGTGCTTCGCTGCTGCAATGCGACGATTACCCCTCGTCTCTATCGGGTTCTTGCAATACCTTTCACCGACGTTGCAATTCTTGATTGCAGTCGTGGTCTATCACGAACCTTTTGGAATCGACCGACAAATAAGCTATTCGATTATCTGGTTGGGTGTGGTTGTGTTCGTGGTGGATGCGTTGATAAAAACTCGTCGCAATCGCCCGATACCCGCCCCACAAACCGAGCAAGAAAAAGTATCGCAACCCTGACTGACCGAGGGACAGAAAATACCTTAGAAACGTGAACCGACGCCGTTTTCGACATTGAGTTTGTCGAGGGCTTGGCGTGCTGCACGTCGGACATCGGGATCGGGATCGTAGCTTGTTTCGAGAAGGGCTGTGATGACCTCATCGCGTGAGGAGCGGATCATTCCCAGCACGAAGGCTGCTTTTTCGCGGAGGATGGCGTTGGGTTCGCTGAGTGCCTTCACAAGGTCTTCGGTTGCGACGGCCCCGATACGGCGAAGGCTATTTTGAGCAACTGTTCGGACTCGCATATCTTCGTGAGCAAGCAACGGGATAATCTGCGGAATCGCTTGGGCTGCATCAGGGCCTACGCGACCAAGTGCAGCAAGAGCTTCAAGCCCAACGCTGAGATGATCGTCGGTGAGAGCCGTTAGTAAGTGAGGAACGGCAACGGACGCTGCCGAACCGAGTTCGCCCAATGCACGGGCTGCCCGACGACGAACGTACACCGAAGAGTCGTTTATCGCACTGGTGAAATGTGGAAGCAAACTCACCGGTTCGACACCGAGTTCGGAAAGCCCAATCACGGAGAGGGCACGGATGTCCTCGTCTGGTGAACTGAGCGCACCACTCAGAACATAAAAGGCATCGTTGGTGCATTCTTCAGGGAGTGACCCACTCAGGACCGTGAAGAGGATTCGTCGGACCAACGAATTTGGGTTCATATTGGTCTGGATCGATTTGTTTCGTTTTGTGGAAGCTGCTGTCATGGTTGGCAATTCTGTTGGAAGGATTCATTCGGGGGAATCGTTCAACGGGAATGGCAAACCCTAGAACACAAAACCAGCAATACCGAAATAATCGGTACATTTGGCAGAAACCGAACCAAATTCACGAAAAGAACCCCGTGAATTTCACGGGGTTCTCGTAAGGGTTCGATTTTTCAGATCAGGCAGAAACTACGATCAGTCGATATTCGCAACTTGACCATCGCTACAATGCCCGATCAAATACCATTGCGTCTGGGTAATGCTGTAACGGGCCATCCGCACGGCACCATCTCCCATCAGCACATTCACGCCAGCCGAGTGAGCCGAACCGAAGTTCCAGCCGTCTTCCCAATCGTTGTTATTATCCCGTCGTGGGGCACGCCAAGTCGGACGCATAATATCTGGGTCCCACCCGTCGGTGTAACCGCAATCATCATGCCAAGCACCTGTTATGTATTCTCGCGGGTTGAGTCGTTTTTCGGAAACCAAAGCGGTGTTCGAGGAACCGTCAGGAATCCCATCGATTGTTCGACGTTGACCATAGCGAACGATTGCGCCATTCTTTTGTCCCCATCCCCAGAAATCGCTTCCGTCATCGAAGCCGACGTAATCGTTTAAGTATCCCCCGCCGGGACATTGGGTAACCTTTCGGCGTGACGGGCAGTAGTAGATTTTCGGTCCGGGGGTGTAACGGGTGTTTCCGTTTCGCCAAAGGTTTTCTTGTTCCATGTAAGGCAGGATTTGGAACATCCAACCCGATTCTTGCAAGGTAGCATCGGCGGGTGAACCGTTAATCCAGTTTGGCCCCCACCAGTAGCTGTAGCCTCCGGTTGGCAACATACCGAGGTTATCGTTGTGGTTATGGATTGCCAGACCCATTTGTTTGAGGTTGTTGTTACAGGTCACACGGTTGGCAGCTTCGCGAACCTTTTGGACTGCGGGGAGAAGCAACCCGATCAAGATTGCGATAATCGCAATCACAACGAGTAATTCGATCAAGGTAAAACCCGACCGCTTTGGATGAAGAAAACGCATACGCGACCCTTCGTGAAAAGAAGATGATGTAAAATACTTCGAGAGGGTTGGACCAAAAAGTTTAAGAAGAAACGGTTTGGGCACAATGTCTCTACTCTCACAAACTAACGCTTATTACAAAAAAAGCAAGTGAAAGACGTTACAAACAGCCAATGTCGATTCAGAAACGACGTAAGTTTTTTAACCACCCACAAGAAACCGGTCATCGACGCCCACCCACATGATTCCTTTGCATCTGGAAAGCGATTCGCGTAGAATACCAAAAGCATCGGGTTGCACATCAAGGAGATGATCTCGGGATGCCGTTGATATTATTGCTGATGCTTGTGTTGGCGTGCTTGCCGTTGAGTTGGCCTGCACCGCTATTGGGTGGCGAATACGCCCCACTATTTACCCTCGCCTGTGTGATACTTAGCCTCTTGAGCATGGTGTTTATTTCCATGCGAACCGAGCGTCTGGTCCGCGAAAATCGGGTCGAATCGGCTTGGCGTTGGTACGGCACAACTCGGGCCTTCATGTTCTATGGCAACCTCGGCCTTTTCTACGCAGCCCTTCTCGTCGGAGGATGGGGTTATCTTGTACGCGATTGGCTTACCATAACGGCGACCACTCCCGAAGAAGATCAACTCCTTCCGGGGGCCGAACTCGTTGTGCTGGCCCCGTACTTCGTTACCCTTTTTTCTTCGTGGGTCGTCTACTTCTCGACCGAACGAGCTTTGCGTGGAAGCGAATTCCGATTCTCACGCGGTGCGTATGTCCTTTTTGCGTTCCGGCAAAATCTGCTCCTTGTCCTGATTCCATTAGGCATGATTATTTTGCAATCGAACATCTTGCGGATTTGGCCGGAGCTTCTCGATAGTGCAGGGGCCAAAGGAGTCGGGATACTCGGTGCCTTTATCGTCATGGGTATTTTGCCCGTATTCCTGCCGCAGATATTGGGACTTCGTCGCCTTGATGATCCCGAACTCCGCGAACGCCTTGCGGTGATTGCCAAACGTGTCGGGGTGAAGTATCGGGAAATTTATGTTTGGGAAACGCGAGGACATCTGGCGACGGCTCTTGTGGCAGGGTTGTTTGGACGGGCACGGGTAATTATTTTTACCGATGGGATTTTGCGAATCATGCCCCTCGAAGAACTCGAAACGGTTTTCGGTCACGAATTAGGGCATGCCCGTCATTGGCACATTCACTTCTACGGGTTGTTCCTTGTGTTGAGTTTTGCAACGATAGGGGCGGCGTACACCTTTGCGGGAACGAATTTCTCTGCCTTCAGAGGGTTAAGCGGTGACCTGCTGACCGTTGCCTTACTTTTCACAATGGGGCTTTACCTGTTCCTTGTGTTCGGGTTCCTCTCTCGCAAGTGCGAACGACAAGCCGACCTCATGGGGTGTCGTTCGCTTGACCCTCAATTGCAACTTACCGATACAGGGATTGAAACTTTCGCCAAAGCCCTAGATCGCGTAGGAAGTGCCAACTCGTACCGCGAAGAGAAACCCAAAATACGCGGGCCTATCTCGTTAATCCTTTGGGCAGCGAAAACGATTTCGACCGTCTTGGCAACGTGGCAGCATGGCACACTTGAAAGCCGTATCGATTACCTCAACCGTGTGCAAAACGATCATCGCATTGCCCATCGCTTCCAATGGTATGTTTTCGGCCTGCGTTGCTTTCTTTTCTTGTTGTTGACAGGAACGCTGGCAACCTTTGTGAGTCTTGCCGGTTGGCGAACCATTCTGCAAGGATTTTAAGCTACCCTATCCCTTTTTCTTGACCCCGTGCTTGGGGCAAACTTCCTTCAAGCCACACTCGTCGCAGAGCGGTTTACGGGCATCGCAAACCCGTCTTCCGTGCGTTATCATACGGTGGCTAAAGATCGTCCAAAGGGGTTCTGGGATGATCGCCATCAAATCGAATTCCACTTTTACGGCGTCGGTTTCTTTCGTCAGACCCATTCTGCGACTGAGTCGGCCAACGTGTGTATCGACGGTGATACCCGGAATCCCAAAGGCATCGCCCAAAACGACATTCGCAGTCTTACGCCCAACACCGGGGAGCTTCACCAGTTCGTCTTGTTGGGCAGGCACTTCGCTGTTATGTTCTTGAACCAAAATTTGGCAGGCTGCAATAATGTTCTTGGCCTTATTGCGAAAGAACCCCGTTGAAGCGATGTACCCTTCCAACTCCTCTTGCGAAGAGGTCGCGTAATCCTCTGCCCGTTGATAGCGAGCAAAAAGGGCCGGCGTTACTTTATTCACACGCTCGTCGGTGCATTGAGCCGAAAGAATCGTTGCCACCAAAAGTTGCAGAGGGGTCTGGTAGTTCAATCCGCAAAATGCACCGGGATACTCTCGTTCGAGAAAACCGAGAATATCGGTAACGTGCTCTGGTGTTGGCTTGCGGTATCTTGGCATGGTTGGTATCCGTCTCAGCAAACAATCCGATGAGTGTCTTGAACCTGTTTTGGTTCCCCTTGAGTTTAGCAATTTTACCGAGATGCCCTAGAGTGAAGGTCGGTTCGACTTGTCCTAAAATAAGAATCTGGTATTCGCAACGGCAACTTTTGGGAGCCGTACACATGGTCGAACCGTATCTCGAATTGTTGCGTGAGATTCGCACGTCGGGGAATCGCAAACCGCAACGGGCGCTTCTCGCATCGACGGGCAAACGTCCCGACGTGTTGAGTGTATTCGGTCGGCAGATTCGTTACGACCTCGCCGAAGGGTTTCCGCTTATCACCACGAAGAAAATGCCTTGGAATGCCATTATTCATGAGCTTATCTGGTTTATCTCCGGTTCGACCAACGTGAAATACCTTCGCGAACACAAGGTCACAATCTGGGATGAATGGGCCAATACCGAAGGCGAATTAGGGCCGGTCTATGGCAAGCAATGGCGTCGCTGGGAAGGGGTAAGCGGTCCCGTTGACCAAGTGCAAAATCTCATCACGGGTATCAAAAAAGTGGCAGCCGATCCGTGGGCATCGGAAGCCCGACGATTGATTCTCACCGCATGGAACCCCGGCGATATGCCCGATCCCAAAGTGCCAACGGGTTGCCATACCCTTGTGCAATTCAACGTAACCGACGGGCGTTTGTCCTCGCAGTTATACCAACGCTCGGCGGACATGTTCTTGGGTGTCCCGTTTAACATTGCGTGCTATGCGTTATTTACGCATATTCTGGCGAATATCTGTGGGTTGCACGTCGGCGAATATGTTCACACCTTTGGCGATGCCCATATCTACGAGAACCATTTTGCCTCGGTCGATGAGCAGTTGACCCGTGAATCGTACCCGTTCCCCAAACTGGAGATCGATGGGCGTATCGAAGATATTGACAAGCTCGACCCTGCCAAAATTCGTCTGCTTGGCTATCAATCTCATGGACGACTCAGTGGCGAAGTGGCGATCTGAGAAGGAGATTGTTGTCTTGGTTAGACCGGTGCGCAAGCAACGGTAGAATAGAAAAACCGTTGCTTGCGCACCGGTCTAACCACACCACTAACATCTTCCGTCCGGGTATCCTGTTTTTACTGGTAGAGGTTTGCAGTGGGTAAAAAGAATCGTATCAATCGGCAAACACACTCACCCAAACCCCCTGCGCCTAATTCGACTAACTCACCCGTAGCACCCACGCAGAAGGAAGTTCTTTGGAATGTCCCCAATGTGCTGACCCTATCTCGTTTGCCAATGGCTGCAATGTTGTTTTATTTCCTTGAATACAATCAATACCTTTACTGCTTTGTGCTATTCCTTGTGGCGTCGGTTACCGATTGGCTTGACGGGTGGTGGGCACGAAAATTCAATCAGGGGACGGCTTTTGGTCGTGCGTTCGACCCGTTGATTGATAAGGTTCTTACCAATGGTGCCTTTATATTCCTCATCCCGAAGGAGCTTGCAGCGATGCAACCGTGGATGGTTGCCGTGATTGTCGGACGTGAATTGTTAGTGACAGGGATACGGGGGTACCTCGAATCGATTGGCAAAAAGTTCGGGGCCGATTGGTTTGGTAAACTCAAGATGTTCCTGCAATGCGTCTATCTGGGGGCAGCCTTTTTCTATCTGGCGTTTGCGTCGGAATCGTGGATTGGACCTATCAAGATTATTTATCATGGCCTTTTGTACGCAATGCTGGCCGCAACGGTTTTGAGTGGCCTACAATACTTTAGCAAAGCCTATTCCATTCTCACACGCGATTGAACATGAATCTGAATCGGGTGAGAAACGTCTAAGGCTTACCTCTCAATTGTATATCATGTGTTTTTGGAGTATTTAACGAATGACTACGCAGAATGCAAGCGACCTGATCGACCAACTCAAATGGCGTTACGCAACCAAGAAGTTCGACCCGAGTAAGAAAATCCCTGCCGAAACATGGGCTTTGCTCGAACAGGCTCTTGTACTTTCCCCTTCGAGTTACGGGCTACAACCGTGGAAATTCTTTGTGGTGATGGACCCCGCACTGAAAGAACAACTCCCTGCCGTTTCATGGAATCAAACTCAGCCGAAAGATTGCTCACACTTTGTCGTTTTGGCAATCAAGAAAGATTTTGGCCCTGCCGATGTGGACCGCCTGATTGATCGTATCGTTGAAGTGACCGGCGCTCCGAAAGTTGCCCTTGAGGGGTATCGCGGAATGATGCTCGGTTCGGTCTCGCGTATGTCCGACGCCGACAAGGATAATTGGAACCGTTCGCAAGTCTACATTGCCCTCGGCCAATTCATGGCATCGGCTGCAACTATCGGCGTGGACACTTGCCCGATGGAAGGCTTCGTAGCCGAAAAGTACGACGAGATTTTAGGACTCGACAAGAAGGGGTATCACGCTGTGGTCTGCTGTGCTGCGGGCTATCGGGCTGAAGACGACGGCTATGCCGCACGCCCAAAGGTCCGCTTCGCCACCAACGAAGTCGTTGAACATCTATAAGCCGATCAGCAAGGAACCAGACCCTTTTGCTATAGCCCTATTCCAATTCTGCAAAAATAGCCGGGGCAATTTTCTCGATAGTTTTTCGGGCAACGATACGTTCTTGCAGGTTGCTCCCGCCCACATATTCCAGAAGTACAGGAATCGCTTCGCTTGCATCGGACCCCAAATTGCCCAGAAGCTGCATAATTCGCATGGGGAGATATTTGCTATCTTCTTTCTTCAATTCGCGAAGTTTCTGAACCAAAAGGTCTTTCGCAAGGGGTGCTAATTCTCGAATCAGTGCTGGCGGTTTTTGCTCAACATCGGGGGTGAGTTTCCCGTTGAAGTAGGCTTGAAAAAGTTCGTTACGGAGTTTGGTGTTCGTTCGGCATTCGTTGAGTAATGCAACCCGATATTGCGGATCGATTTCCGGACGATCTCCCTTTTGCATGTGCAGATATTCCGCAACACTCAACTTGAGAAACTCCAATCGACGACCTGAGAGCATTGGCAGATGTTCCCAAAAATATCGATATTCCGGTTGGTCGAAAAGCTCCAGATTCGTGTACCAAAGTGCAATCGTCGATTGCTCGATCTCGAACCCAAACCACCAATTGTCGAAGGTATCGCGAAGGAAGCGAGTTTCTTCGATGGCTCGAAACCAACTGGAATGATAGATTTTGGGCAATAACAAAACGGGTACGGGATACCTTTGACGATAGCGTTGATGTTGCACCTTATTGAGATTCTCGCCACACCCGCGACGATGAATTTGATTCAAAAGGACGCACCCTCCTTTACGAAGAAGAGGATCGTCGTGACGCAAAAGAATGGGAATGATTTCAAGGAGCTTCTCACACTCCGAATCGGTGGTGGTTGGTTTCTTCACCCGTGCAATTAATTGTTTCAGTGCCAACGGGCGATACCAATCAACCTCACCTTCAATCAGATGCACCCAATCCGAAGGGTTAAGTAACCCCATCAACTCAAAGGCAATGAAGTTAGGTTTATTCTCGATGGGGTGAGGAAAATGGTTCTGGTAGGCTTCTTTGAGTTGCTTTTCAAAAATGGCTCGACTGGAAACAAAGACCTTCAAGCATCGTTTCACATCGTATCGAAGAGCGTGTGGGGGCAGTTCTGGGAATGGGTTCGTTTTGACCGAGTGAGCATAGAGTTCCCATGCTACTTCGTGTCGAATTAACGCCAAAAGATCGAAGGCAAATCGCATACCCATCGGTGCTTTGGGATCGTCGGGGTTACCGAAATCTTTTTTAGCAGTGGCAACCAATTTGGGTAACTGGTCGGGCCAACGGAGTTCGCCGTTGGGAGTGAGAAAAAACTTCGGCGAGACATAAAATCTTTCAGGCCCGAGAGGTTGATCGAGTGCAATATCGAGGACAAAATCACGGGTATTATCATCCATAAAATAGACCAAGTGAGAAGGTGGTTTCTTGGCTTGCTGGGCTTTCTCGAATATCTCTTTTGCGGGAATCACTCGATCTTCAATCAGGCGATTCATTAAATAACGCATCGTACAAAATTCACTTTCGAGACCGTTCCCTTCTTGCAAGTATTTTTCGATAAGTTTACCCGTTGCAACAGCCCCACCCTTGCAGATGGTCCGGTAACAGTTCTCGATAAAAGCGAAGTTCGATGGGTTTCTTTCAGAGGGAATCGCACGAAGAAACACCTCTAACACGATAGGATCGTTCACTTGGTCCGCGAGGGGTTCCAGCACATCGACGACGAGAGGGTCATCGCTTACTAGCTTCCGCAGGCGTTCTTTGGCCTTGTCGCTTTTCGGGTTCCAACGCACTTCCTGAACGGCAGCCAATTGGCGATTCGCAAGATGCGGGTTCTTTTGAAGATGATCTGGAAAAGGCCAATCTCCCGCTATCGGTTTGAGTTTAGTAAGGGTTTGCAACAGCGGAAGGACGTTTACCTTTTCCTTTGCGAGTAACCCAAAAACATTTTCGGCAACCTCTTTGGGTGTCCCTTCGGGGAAGAGTTTCGCTATCGTCGGTGCAAGCCGTATGTTTTTATTTTCAACTTGGTGCCAGAACTCTTTCGCAGCTTGTGTTCGTAATTCCAACGGGGCTTTCGGCGAAATATCCGCAAAGCTCATCGGCACACGATTTTGATTCAGGCGCTTCCAATAAATTTTATCCAGCGAAGCGATTTGCGAAGCGAGCTTACCCCAACGGGTTGCGTTGGCGTTCCATTGATAAACCTGCTTTTCACCCGTTTGAACGACTTGAATTTGCAGGGGGCGTAGCCCGTCAGGGAGTTGATCGTTGATCGGGTTCAAGAGCAGCCGAAGGAACATCGCCCCTAGATAATCGTTTGCAGAACTCGGATGAAATAGATGGAGTTGTTCCCAAATTTCGTCACGTTGCGGATGATTCTGAAACCCTTGTCGGATAATCGAAAACTCGGCAGATTGTTCCGGAACAACAGCAGCAATGCCACCAAACGCATTCACGATATGGGGCAACTCCTCAAGGTTCAACCGACCTAAGAGTTTCGGGATTAAATGGGCAGCTTGCGGGCCAAACCCTCGCAGCACTTCGTAGGCAAGGGAGCGTGTTTGGGGATCGTCCAGATAAGGCAAAAACCCGTTGATGATTTCAGGAGCTACGGCCTGTTCAAGTTCGGGGAATTGAAATTCGCCTTCGGGACTCCCTGCATTCAAACTATATTTCAACGTCCGAAGAATCCTTATTCTTTGATCAATGGGAGCAGTCTTCAGGTTTTCTAATATCAATGGAAAGATTCGATTTCCATATTTGCGTAAATGCGTATTGGCATAGCCAGAAAGACCGATCTGATACACTTCGACAATCGTTGGCAAGACGTTGATCGGCGTCGGGTAAATCCCTCCCCCTACCACAAGTGTTGCCTGTTCGCGTATTTGGTTGCGATCATCACACAGGATCAGCAAGTAATGCAACCCCCAGCACACATCTCGATTACCTTCTAGTTCAGGTGGAATGCTCTGTTGAAAGTGAGCGGTTACAAATTCGCAAATCTCTGCCAGATAGGGATTCAGGGCATCTCCAAAAGCCATGAGTTGTGTGCAAAGATAGTCGAACGAACCTTCTGTTGATCGAAACGCAAGAGGTCCAGAATTCACATATTCCAACATTTTTGCAATGAGCTTTTTCAGAACAGGTTGCCCCTTTCGATGCAGCTCTAATAATTGCTCAAGGGCGTCGTTTCCCGACATATGCTCATACACAGCAGTCCGGACAAGTTCATCAATCATCAGTTGGGTGCAGAGGGTCGTTTCGAGGTGATAGGGTTGATCTTCCGTTGCAGCAAGTAACACCCGTGACGCGAACGTTCTAACGGTCCCATGTGGAGAATCTAACAATTTCTTCCACTCTTCCAAACGATTCGGATTCGCCTGAAGGGTTGCCACGCAGTCCACAATTTTTGAAGTGTCCAAAAGGTCAATCAACGACGGGTGCGAAGTAACAATGTCGATCAATGTTTCAGGATGTTCGCACCCAATCTTGAATAACGAATCATAAACGAGAGTGGGAGGAATTTCGTCCAGCGTTTGTGGGGCAGCAAGCAACCCTTTCAAAACGGGTATCGCACACGGGCCAGAATAGCCAAGAGCTTCGACGGCAGATTCACGGTAGAGCGCCCAACGGGTTTGCTCGGCGTAGTTTTCTGGCTTTTTCGCGTTGAGCCATTTTTGAAGTAGAGGCAATGTCTCTTCACGCATTCGGCCTAAACAGACAATCGCTTCGGGTCGGACCGCATAATCTAAAATTAATCGGCTGACCTCGGAGCGAGCCGGAGCGGATTTTGGACCAAACGCCGCTAATGTCCGCAACGTTCCTTTCCGGACTTCGTTGTCGTGCGATTTCAAACCTTTGACACGTTCATTCAAAGGTATGCCCGCAAGGATCGGGTTGGTTTTTGGGGGTTTTGTAAGCCAATAGACGATACCCATTCCAATTGCAATTACGGTTGCAATCGAAAGGATTTTCTTTCGGCGTGTGTTGACGAAGTTCATGTACGGGCCTCAACAATTATCAGACATGACCGTTGCCTTTAGAGTATCGAAACACTCGATTTGTTCCCAAAAACCGTATAATCCTCTTATCTGCTAGAGGGTTTGTATGATCGAAGTGAGTGACTTGCGGAAGGCTTTTCTTGGTGCCAAAGGAGAAAAAGTCTGGGCCGTTGATGGGGTGACTTTTCAGGCCCAGAAGGGCGAGATACTTGGCTTGCTTGGCCCTAATGGTGCCGGGAAGACGACGACTTTGCGTATCCTTTGCACGCTACTCAAACCTTCGGGAGGAGTTGCGAGGGTTGCGGGTTACGATGTGCAAACCGAACCAGAGCAAGTGCGACGGCATATCGGGTTTCTTTCTTCCAATACGGGCGTCTACGACCGGATGTCCCCACGCGAATTAATTTTATATTACGCCAAGTTACACCAATTAAACTCGGAGGATGCCAAAGCTCGTTCGGAACAGTTAATCGAATCGCTCAAGATGGAAGAGTTTGCAGATACCCCCGGAGCAAAACTCTCGACCGGCCAGAAGCAGAAAACCTCGGTCGCACGGGCACTCGTTCACGATCCCGAAGTCTTGATCTTCGACGAACCGACTTTGGGTTTAGATGTGATGGTTCAACGCACGGTTTTGCAAACAATACGCGAGTTAAAGGATCGTGGAAAGTGTATTATCCTTTCGACGCATATTTTTCGAGAGGTCGAAAAATTGTGTGATCGTGTCGTTATTATTCACAAAGGAAAGGTACTCGCCAACGATACCCTTGATGCCCTACGGAACACGAACCAAGAAAAAGACCTCGAAGAGGTCTTCTTTAAGCTAGTGGGTTCCAGTTAGAGTCAAAGGGTGTTACTCTGGCAGTTCCCTAAATATCTGCTCGAAGATGTGTTGGCATCGTATGAACACTTGCACAAGGTCGGGATCGAATTGCGAACCTACGCCATCCACAATAATCTGGCAGGCGTTATTGTGTGTGAAGGCAGTTCGGTAAACTCGGTGGCTTCGCAGGGCGTCGTACACGTCGGCAATCGATGCGATGCGTCCCACAAGTGGTATCATGCGTCCCGATATCCGTGAAGGATACCCCGATCCATCCCACCATTCGTGGTGCATTCGGGCGATTGTAATTGCCATTTGGAAAAAGGGCATTTGACCCGGTTGTCGTCCGCCAATTCTTTCGAGCAAATCGGCTCCAAGTGTGGTGTGAGCTTGCATCAACTCGCGTTCGTCGGCGGTGAGCTCACCTGCTTTGAGTAACAGATAATCTGGAAGGAGTAAATGCCCCACATCCATTAGGGGTATCCACGTCTCTAACAGGTTAATCATCTCTGGTGAAATCTCGGCTTGGAAGATCGGGTCTTTCCCAGCTTCGGTTGCAAGAGTTCGGCAATAACGTTGCAATCGCAAGGCACGCGACCCGCTAATGTAGTTTCGTTCGCCGATGAGTTCCGACACGGTTTGCATCAGAAAATCTCGGGTACGCGAAAGCTCGGTGTTCAACGCCCCAACCGATTTTTTCAGGCGTTCGTTTTCCGAAACAAGCCCTTCGACTTCGTTACGGGTGAGATCAACCTTCGCCTTTGCCGAGAGATTCGCACGCACAAGAGTTAATAACTGAGCCGACGTAAACGGCTTCGAGACAAACTCATCGGCACCGAGTAAACGCAAGAACGCAAGGTCGCCGGACTCTCGCATGCCGGACATCATCACGACTTTGGCATTCTGATGATTTTTCTCTTGGCGTATCTTTTTCAGGACATCGGCACCGGACATATCCGGTAATTGATAATCCAGAAGCACAAGGTCAAACGGCTCACCGTGAAGGGCATCGAGTGCCTCGCCCCCATCGGAGGCTTCCACGCATTCCATCCCCGCCCGTTGCACGGTTTGCGAACACATCATCCGCACAGTAGGGGCATCATCAACGATTAACACGCGATGCCGTTTGGGAGCTTCGGCTTCTTTCTTTTCCGATTTGATTTCGGGGATCGGTAAGCCTTCGTTTCCTTGAATAAACGGGAGCAACATCTTGAAGACCGCAAGAGCGTCTTTAGGTCGATCTTCGGGGCGTTCGCTCATTAATTTACGCACAAGGTCCGAAAGTTCGTCGGGAACATCTTTGCGAATGAGCTTTAACGGAGCCGGTCGGCGGTTCATGCGACCGGCAGAATTTTCTTCAAAGGGGTGCTGTCCTGCAATCGCCCAATAAATGGTGCAACCAAGACTATAAAGGTCGGCCCGTTCATCAACACTTCGAGCATCGCGGGCTTGCTCAGGTGCCATGTAGCCCACGGTCCCCAAGAGCATTCCGGCTTCGGTGATACCTTTGCGTTCGGTTTGGCGTGCTAACCCGAAGTCGAGAAGTTTAGCATTTCCCCGTGCCGTTAAAAAGATATTCGAGGGTTTAATATCACGATGAATTAACTTGAGGCGATGAGCTTCCGAAAGGGCATCGGCAATTTGCGACATCCATCGGCAAGCATCGCTGATGGGTAACGCCCCGCCCCGTATCACGCGATCTTCAAGGTCTTCCCCTTCGAGATATTCCATCACGAAATAGGGAACGCTCGGTTCGCCTTCTGCGGTCGGGTCAATTTCCCCTGCGTCGATGGCTGTGACGATATGCGGGTGTTGTAGTTGGGCGACGGCGCGAGTTTCGCTCCAGAAACGTTGCAATAACCTTGCGTGGGC
>VYLT01000053.1_pt1 | contig 25892 bp, 22 predicted proteins | sample 5114261 | NCBI WGS metagenome assembly VYLT01 (sample SAMN12291815, study PRJNA351875) | freshwater metagenome | isolation source: freshwater lake | place: USA: Michigan, Little Long Lake | collected 2011-07-12 | reverse complement strand
CACGAAGTCGAAGGTCAAGCATACCCGTCTCACGAACGGTACTCAGTCGCCGCTGATGGTCGAGGGCCAAGTTTGTCGCAACCCGGAAATGCCACGCTCGAAACTCACCCTCACGGGTCGGAAGTTTCGACAAATTCTGAATCGACCGTAAGGCTGTTTCTTGCACCAACTCCTCCGCAAGGTGTGGACGAAGTAAAAGCCGAGTGAGATAGGCAGTTAGTTCAGCACGAATGCTCTCAAAACTCTCCTCGAAACGTCCTGCATCCATGATTGTCTCCTACGAAGTTTTAATTTAGATGTGTGGTATTATGATCTCATACTACCGTGCCCGCAACAATCCTCAAGCCGTTTTGGTTTCATTCAACACCGCATCAATCGCCCGCAAGGCTGCAAGTGCCCCCATCGGGACGGGGATTCCGCCTTCGGGTGTTTCGGACTCGCGTGGGTTGATTCGGATTAGTACGTCGCCGCGATCTTCGCATTCGTAGCGCACAGTGGGTATTGCGAGCCCTGCTCCCATTTCGATAGCCACAACGCGAACATCAGCCACACGTTCGAGCCATACTTCGTAGAGGTATTGTTGACCTTCGTAACGGTCGTGATCCCATTTCCAATCGCCGAACATCAAGATATTAGGGCGTGCAATCGCACCGCAACTTAGACACTCTGGAAAGTCGGACTTTGTTCGGATTGTGGTTTCGTCAACGTCTATTTGGAGATCGGCAGAGAACCAGATGGCTTGTCCGCAATTTCGTGTGCATTGCAGATAATGGATCGAGCCGTGTTTTTCAAGAACCCTTTTTGCATCGAAGCCCGCTTTCTGGAATTGACCATCGACATTGCTTGTGAAAATGAAACACCCCAACGGCTTCTGCTCTGCCCAACGCCGAAGAATGCTAAAACCTTCGTGAGGAACCGCCAAGCGATAAAGGTTCATGCGATGACCAAAGAATCCCCACGCCAAAGACGGGTCGGTCTCAAACCAATGAGGGGTAGACATCTCCGCAAACTCACGCCCACGAAAAGGCGGATACGCCTTCCAAAAACCTTCGGCCCCTCGAAAATCCGGCAACCCCGAATCCACACCCATCCCCGCACCCGCACCAATCAAGATCGCATCCGCCGCACGAATCGCCTCCGCAGCGTCACGGATACGGGCATCTAAATCGGCATCGGTGTGCATGTGTGGTTCTCTTTTACGCTCGATCAAGAATCCGATCTACGACCCAACATCCCCGCACATGATTACGAGCTTCTCGGCAGTGTGTGATAATTTGTTCGTCGTTGCAACCCGCAGACAAAAGCAATTCGGCGAGGATCGGCATCCGGCTAAAATCACGACTATCATACATTTCCCTTGCCAAAGAAACAATCTCGATAGTTCGCCATTCTGGAAGAAAACTAACCGGCATAAACGGATTCTCGAAGATGCAACGAAGAATATCGCATACCACCAGTTCGATACCCGCTCTCTCTTCGTATTCTGGACGGTCGCCGATTACACCTGCTGCGTTTCGGATACTGCTTGCAACCGCAACGATAACGGATTCGGCGGTCTCCCAAGCGTTTCTTCGCAAGTCGGTTACAGGTTCTACAGCGCAATCGATAGTCATTTCCCAATACAGGCCACCCATCATCGCCGTGCAACGTAACCTAATCTCACGAAGAGCCATAGCAATCGCCAAAATTTCGGCCTCTGTGGGAGGGATATCGGCGTGTAGTTCCAAAGTCTCGATAACCCATTCTTGCTCACCCAAAAAGCGTGTGCCCACCAGATGTCGAAGGCAAGCAGCCATGTATAAACGTAGTTTCCGATCTGAAAGTTCAACCGATTCTAACGCCCGAATGAGTGGTCTACAGACTAACCAACTATTCCACTGCTCAACGGTCTTCAGAACCCGCATCCGGTAAAAGTATCGATCCGAGTCAGTCTTACTCATTGTGTATTTGCTGCTTGTAGCCTCTTGTAGGTTCGGAAACAGGGGTCAATCTTGATGGAAAAACGATCCGAGATCGATTTTTAGCTATCCTAAGTACCTAAGTGATCTACTTAGATTTAACAAAATAGCGTTTTTGTACAATCCTCTTTCTCACGATTATAGTTAAGTATAATGCCCCCCACAAGCACCAACCAAACCCTCCAGCCGAGACTATGAACCCCGAAACCTTTTCCCCAAATGCACCCGGCCAGTTGATCCGGTCGTTGCAGGGGTATTGGACTTATGAACCGGCTCCCTTACCGACAGATTACGGAGTGTTGCATCTTGACTTTTCCTTAGCACCAATTTTAACGGAAGCTGCGAGGGCTATCGGTGAGTTAAACGGGCTTGGTCGAACGCTCCCAAATCCTCATTTGCTGATTCGGCCTTTTATCAATCGGGAGGCTGTTTCATCGAGTCGGATTGAGGGTACGATTACACAACTCGACCAACTTTTTCTTTTCGAGGCAGAACCAGACCAGATTCATCACCAAGCCGATGTCGAGGAAGTACGGAACTATGTGCTTGCTGCGGAATACGGTCTCAAAGAGATTCAAGAAGGGAAGCCTTTGACCCTTCGGTTAATTCGAGAAGTGCATGGATTTTTGATGCAAGGTGTTCGGGGAGGGGATAAACGACCGGGTGAGTTTCGGAACTGTGACGTGAGGATTGCCAAACAGCACGAATCTTGGGATCAGAGCCGATTCATTCCGCCAACACATCAACGGCTAAACGATCTTCTTCGAGATTTAGAACGGTTCCTAAACACAGATCATCATTGGCCTGTTGTGATCGATTTGGCTTTGGCTCATTATCAATTTGAAACGATTCACCCATTCATGGATGGAAACGGGCGAGTTGGGCGATTGCTGTTCATGCTGATTCTTTGCCAACGTGGACATCTCACTCAACCTTTACTTTACCTTTCGGACTATCTCGAACGACACAATGAAGAATACCGCGATCATCTCTTGAGTATCAGTCAACGTGGAACTTGGGTGGAATGGATTCGCTTCTTGGCACAAGGAATCATTGAACAGGCTAACGACGCTGCAACCCGTTCCAAAAAATTATTGGATTTGAGGCAAAACTACCGAGATAAGCTCTCAACCTCAAAAAGTAGCGCTCCACTACTTCTATTGGATCTGGTCTTTCAACAGCCGTTTCTAACGATCCCAAGAGCAGCAAAATTCTTAGCAAAAACCTACATAACTGGTCAAAAAAGCGTTGAGCAGTTAGTGAAAGCAGGCATCCTTACCTTGAAGGGAGGAAGTTCAACGCCGAAAATCTATGTGGCTGCGGAGATTCTCAGATTGATCGACGAGCCGACATCATCTCCGTCGTAGAACCACGTTAGAGAGAATCTCCTATTTTCGCACTTCGTTATTGACACCTTTGGCCCCTCGTACACAATAGCATAACTTGCCATCCCTTTTGAGGGTTCTCTCCATGTCGGACACTTTTACTCGTCGGAATTTTATTGCTTCCGCAACGGCTGCTACCGTTTCCCTTTCCCAAGTCTCTGCACGCGATCTCGAACAAGTGAACCTTGCGGTCGTCGGGTGTGGGGGACGTGGGAACGATCTGGGTAAGCTCTTCTCTCGCATTCCCGGCGTGGTAATTACCCATGCCTGTGACCCTGATGAGAATCGGGCCAAGAAGCTCGCCGAGGAAGTGAAGAAACTTCAAGGGGCAGGGGCTGAGGGGCCGAAGGTTGTTGCAGACTTTCGCACGATCCTGACCGAGAAAAATTTGCACGGCGTGCTTGTCACTACGCCGAACCATTGGCACGCACCGGCAGGGATTTTGGCTTGTGCCAACGGGAAACATGCTTACGTTGAAAAGCCCTGTTCGCATAACCCTCGTGAGGGGGAGCTTCTGGTTCAAGCTGCCGAAAAGTTCAAAGTCCATGTGCAAATGGGCAACCAACGACGTAGCTTCCCCGCCATCATGGAAGCAATGAAACGACTCCACAACGGAGAACTCGGACGGGTCTATTCTGCCAAGTGCTGGTACTTCAATGCTCGTCCTTCGATTGGAAAAGGTCTCGCCAACGAAATCCCCAAAGGTCTGGACTACACCCTCTGGGAAGGCCCTGCAATGCACAAGGAATATCGCTCGAACTTCTTGCATTACAACTGGCACTGGTTCTGGAACTGGGGCAACGGCGAACTCGGCAACAACGGTATCCACATGATCGATATTTGCCGTTGGGGATTGCAAGTCGATTATCCCGAAAAGGTCACCTCAACGGGTGGGCGTTACCACTTTGAGGACGACCAAGAAACACCCGATACCCAGATTGCGACGTTCGATTTTCCGGGCAAAAAGACAATCACTTGGGAAGGAAATTCCTGTGTCATGCACCCCGTATCGCAACCGGCAGATATTATTTTCTTCGGCGAAAAAGGCTCGTTGATGATTCGTGGCAATGGTTACACCCTCCACGACCTGAAAGGGAAAGAGCTTGAAAAAGTGGCGGGCACAGACGGAATGCTCGCCCATGCAACGAACTTCATCGATGCGATTCGCGGCAAAGAAAAGCTCAACAGCCAAATTCTCGAAGGGCACAAATCGACTCTATTGTGTCACCTCGGCAACATCGCCCAACGGGTCGGACACGCCCTGATATGCGACCCCCGCGACGGCAAAATCAAAGACGACGCCAAAGCCATGCAGATGTGGTCACGCGAATACGCGAAAGGCTTTGAACCGAAGGTGTAGGGAATTGTTAGTCCGATGCGCAAGCATCGGTGTTTTGTTAGCCCACCCGCGCAAGCGGTGGGGAGGAGGCAGCGACAATAACGGCTTGCCAGTGACCTCAAAAAAATAGTCATTTGGGAAACTATTATTGTCGCTGCCTCCTCCCCACCGCTTGCGCGGGTGGGCTAACAAAACCAAAACCCCACAAACGTCAATAAAAACGTAGAATCGTTTGTTAACCTCTAACTCTCTCTGGAGATTCTTGTGCGTAAATTCGTTTTGTTATCGTCTCTCTTTGTGGCTCTGGTCACGTTCGCTGCCGAACCCACGAAGGTAGCTCCCAAAGAAAAAGATGGCTTTGTCCCGATGTTCAATGGGAAAGACCTGACCGGTTGGGTCAATGCCAACACCCATTCCACTACCTTTACCGTAAAGGATGGAATGATTGTGACCAACGGTAAACCGATGGGGTTCTTACGAACCGAGAAACAATACGAGAACTTCGAGATGGAGTTCGAGTGGTTCCATGTCAACAAAAAGGACGTGGGTAACTCTGGCTTGTTCGTGTGGGGTGATCCGCTTCCTGCAATCGGTACGGTTTACACTCGCGGGATTGAAGTGCAAGTTCTGGTGAACTACGAAACCGATTGGGCAACCAGTCACGGCGATATCTTCAGCATTTGGGGCGCTAAGTGCAAACCCGACCGCGAACACCCGAAAAAGATGGAACGATGCCTCCCCAGCGAGCGCGTTTGCAAAGGGGGCGGTGAGTGGAACCATTATCGCGTGGTCGCTAACGATGGCAAAATCAAACTGTCGGTGAACGGAAAGGAAGTATCGGGCGTATCGGAATCCAATCCGCGTAAAGGGTATCTCGCCCTTGAATCCGAAGGAGCCGAAACGCACTTCAAAAACCTCAAGATCAAAGAGCTTCCTTCGACAAACCCGAAACCCGAAGAGATTGCCGAAGTTTACAAAGGTCAAGAGCTTCTGTTCAACGGCTTGGACTTCACAGGATGGACGACCGAAGAAAAAACCGGCACTTGGAAAGCAGGTGGAAGCCGTATCTTGGTGACCCCAAAGGCTGCCGAAGGAACAAGCATGTCACGCAAGCATAACTACCGCAAGGAACTCCAATTTGATGCTAACTTCCCCGACAAGAAAAACGATCAAGGCGCCATCACCGTTGCTTGGGGCGATGACAAGACTTTCCCCTCAGTGACGGTGACCTCTGCGGGCGAAGTGAAAGTCCATCAGGGCGAAGGCGAACGCGACACCAACATCACGAACCAAAAGGATTTGCTGCCGGGTAAATTCTTCCGCGTGAAGATCGTCGAAGAAGAAAAAGAATTGGTCGTCTTTGTCAACAATAAGCAAGTTATCAAAGGCAAAAAAGTAATGCCCAAGACCGACCCGAAATTGTACTTCACCGTAAGCGGAGCACCCGTCGAATTGACGAACCTCTACGGCCTCGGCGACAAGAGCGAAAAGTAGTACGTTGAATCGCCCAAAAACTCATTCCGCATATCATATCTTCATCCTTCCCGTGTTTCTTTTTTTGGGTACAGCGATGAAACCTCTCTTCCTCTTCCTGTGTGGTGTGTTTTTTTTGGGTGCGTGTAACTCAAACACGTTTGCTGCCGATGAAAAGATCAAGGTGATTATCATTGATGGTCAGCACAATCACAACTGGCGTGAGACGACCCCTTTTCTGAAAGAAGTCTTGGAAGAGAGTGGCAAGTTTACGGTTGATGTTTCTTCTAATCTCAAAGCGGGCGAAAAAGGGGGAAAGGTTGCGACCGTTGATTTTCCTCCCGATCTCACGAAATACCAAGTCGTGATTTCTAACTACAACGGGGCAGCTTGGCCCGAAGAGTTTCGCAAGACGTTTGACGGGCTCGTGAAAGAAGGTAAACTTGGCTTTGTCCTGTTTCATGCGGCCAATAACTGTTTCGCCGATTGGCCTGAGTTCAATCGAATGGTCGGGCTATCGTGGCGTAACTCGAAATTTGGCGACCGTCTTTACGTTGATGATGCCGGTAAAGTTGTGCGTATCCCGAAAGGGGAAGGGGCCAACACCGGCGAGACCAATCACCCCTACCCCATCATTATTCGTGATGCCGATCACCCCATTACAAAAGGCATGCCCAAAGAGTGGCTCCACGCGAAGGACCAACTCATGCACAACCTTCGCGGGCCTGCGGAAGACGTGCGTATTCTGGCAACGGCTCATTGTCCCCAAACGAAAGTTCACGAACCGATTATCTTCACGATCACGCACGGAAAGGGCCGAGTCGTCCAAACCCCAATGGGTCACGATGTCTTCGCCATGCGATGCACTGGCTTTATCACCACCATTCAACGAAGTGCAGAATGGGCCGCCACCGGCAAAGTCACGATCCCGATACCCGAAATGTTCCCCACCGCCGATAAAGCAAGCCAATTGCCTGAAAAGAAGAAGTAACCCCGTAAGGAGCAAGCCCGATGTCACACGTTGTCAGCCTGACCTTCAAACCCCTCGAAGGAGAGAGCAAACCGGAAAACCATTTCGCAAGAACCGCAATCGAACGAGTGACCCTTGTTGCAGGTTACGGCGTGGAAGGTGATGCCAAAGGGCGATCCGATAGCAGGCAACTGAACGTCATGCTTGCGGAGATCGTCGAGCAGTTGCGGGGCGAAGGATTCAAGACCGCCCCCGGTGAACTCGGCGAGCAAATCGTGATTGCAGGGCTTGACCCCAACAAAACCATCGCAGGGGTAACCCTCAAAATTGGCGAATCGGCACTGGTGGAATTGGTCTATCTGCGGGTCGGCTGCAAACGATTCGAGCATATTCAAGGCTATTCAAAAGAGGAAGCCAAAGGCCGTTTGGGTTTCATGGCACGGGTATTGACTGGCGGTATTGTGTCGGTTGGCGATCCGGTCACGGTTGTGGGGGTCAAAGAAACCCAAGAGAGCGAAAGGTTGGCCGTATGATCGAATTTATCTCGCGTCCCAAATTAGCAAAAGGTTGGAGCTACGTTCTCCAAACATCGCAACTCGCAGAGGCTCTTGAAGTAGGCGGGATCGATTGGCAGGTGAGTCTTAATTATTGGACACCAAAAGTAACCGGATCGATTTTGGAATGTCACTTCTGGCCCCCCAGTTCGACTATCCTCTACCCACGATTCTACATTCGGGCGGGTGCGGTTCCTTCAACGCTTCGAGCTGCGGCACAGGAAGCCCTGCGTGAGTTGGGATTACCGCAATTCATTCACTGGGCCAAGAGCTTTCTTGCGTTGCCGGAAGGATCGCCCCGTCTCACGACGGAAGCATACTTTGACGTGAGTTATACGGCAGAAGGATTGAAGATAACGGAGACTCCAGAGTTCAAATCGCGAGTTGCCAACCCGAAGTGATCGAGTTTTTGGTCTTCGGGTTATCCAAACTTCGGGATATAATTTCTAGGGTCGCCAAATACTTGGAGTTGCTGTGGCATACGCGGATTTTAGTCTGGAATCGGCAGAGGCTCGTTTTTCCGTTGTGACGAGCCTCGGCAATCTCTTTTCTAACCTGACACCATTACCCGTTCCGACTTGGTTAGACGAGTATTTAGTCCGAGGACGAGCTATTGCTGCTCTTGTCAGTGAAAAAGCCCGTTCCGAATTTATCGTAACTCCGGTTTTGTCAGCATGTCGTGAATTGGTGACTGGTGATTTCTCAATTTACTCTGGGCAGCGTCTTGATGTGGACGAGGAACTTGGTTTAATCGGCGAATGCGATTACATTCTCGCGCTGACTTCAGCCGTACCGCGATTGCGAGCCCCTCTCGTCACGGTCTTGGAAGCGAAGCGAGGGGATATTGAATTGGGGCTGGGGCAGTGTGTAGCCCAGATGGTCGGCGCAAGGCTTTTCAACGAACAAGCCGGAAGCCTTCCAAGACCGATGTTTGGAGTGGTGACAACAGGCGAATCGTGGCAATTCTTGAAATTGGACGGAAACGCGGTCACACTTCACAATGAAAGGCTATTCATCAAGAACGTCGGTGAAATTCTCGCAGCATTGCAAACGATTCTGACAACCGGACAAACGGCGAGCTAATTCGAGGCGGACATTCGGCGGGAATATCTTTCCCGATCCCCGATTCCCCACGTTTTGTGAAACTTTGTCGATCAAATCACTCTCTGACTGGTTTAGATCCTCTCTTGTGACAGAGAATTTTTGGCCCCTTGCCCAGCACCCGTATGATGTAAACACGGGGAAAATCATTCAGGTTAAGTTGTCCGCTTGTACCTAAAAGGTATAGGATAGATACAGAGAGTTTTGTAAATGGATCGGCACATACGCAACTTGGCTTATACCAGTTGCCTTTTCTTGGAGAAGCGTCGAAATGTATGAACGCTTTACAGACCGTGCTCGCAAGGTAATGCAGTTGGCGAACCAAGAAGCCCAACGCTTTAATCACGAGTATATCGGTACCGAACACATCCTTTTGGGCCTTGTCAAAGAAGGCTCTGGGGTGGCTGCGAATGTTTTGAAGAACTTGGATATTGACCTTCGGAAGATTCGCACCGAAGTTGAGAAGCTGGTTCAGACCGGTAACGGTGGCGATCAAGTTGTTCTCGGAAAACTTCCACACACCCCGCGTGCCAAAAAGGTCATGGAATACTCCATGGAAGAAGCACGCAATCTCAACCATAACTATGTTGGCACCGAGCATTTGTTGCTCGGCCTGTTACGCGAACAGGAAGGGGTCGCGGCTCAAGTCCTCATGAATTTGGGGATGAAACTCGAGGACGTCCGCGAGGAAGTCCTCAACCTATTGGGGCACAACATGCCAGAAGCAAACGACGGACCTAGCGAAGGAACCGGCGGCGGAAACACACGGGAACGCCCCTCGAAAGGCAAATCCAAGACACCCGCTTTGGATTCCTTCGGACGTGACCTCACCGAACTTGCCCGTCAAGGCAAACTCGACCCGGTGATCGGTCGGGCTAACGAAATCGAACGGGTGATTCAGATTCTCTCCCGTCGTCAAAAGAACAACCCTGTCCTCCTCGGCGAAGCTGGTGTTGGTAAAACTGCCATCGTCGAAGGGCTTGCCCAAATGATTATCGATAGCAACGTTCCTGAGTTGCTGCGAGATCGTCGGCTTGTCGTTCTCGACCTCGCTATGATGGTCGCAGGGACCAAATACCGAGGCCAGTTTGAAGAACGCATCAAAGCCGTGATGAATGAAGTTCGTCGCGCAAAGAACACCATCCTCTTTATCGACGAGTTACATACGCTCGTTGGTGCTGGGGGTGCAGAAGGTGCTATCGATGCTTCCAACGTGCTCAAGCCTGCTCTCTCGCGTGGCGAGATTCAGTGCATCGGTGCAACGACCCTCGACGAATACCGTAAGTACATCGAGAAGGACGCTGCCCTTGCTCGTCGGTTCCAATCGATCATTGTGAATCCGCCGAACCAAGTCGAAGCCGTCGAAATTCTCAAAGGTCTGCGTGACCGCTACGAGACACACCACCGCGTCGAAATTACCGATGCTGCCATCAAAGCGGCTGTCGAGCTTTCCGAACGCTATATCTCGGATCGTTGCTTGCCTGATAAGGCAATCGACGTAATCGACGAAGCTGGCGCTCGCATCCGCCTCAAAGCGATGACCCGTCCGCCGAACCTCAAAGAGATCGACGAACAGATTGAGAAGATCAATCAAGAAAAAGAGACCGCCGTTGTCGATCAAGACTTCGAGAAAGCAGCGTCGTTGCGTGACCAAGCCGATAAGCTCAAGAAGAAGAAAGAAAACACCCTGAAAGATTGGCGTGATAAATCGAAAGAGCAAGACGGCAAAGTAGACGAAGAGGTGATTGCCGAAGTTGTCTCGAAGATGACAGGGGTTCCTCTGAAACGTCTCGGCGACGACGAAACCAAGAAGCTCCTCGAACTGGAAAACGAACTGCATCAAGTGGTCGTCAGCCAGCACGAAGCAATCGTGGCTCTCTCGAAAGCCATCCGCAAATCGCGTGCAGGATTGAAGGATGCCAAACGGCCTACGGGTTCGTTCATCTTCGCAGGGCCGACCGGTGTGGGTAAGACCTTGCTTGCCAAGCGTCTGGCCAACATTCTGTTCGGTTCGGAAGATGCCTTGATCTCGCTGGATATGTCCGAGTATCAAGAGAAGCACAACGTGGCACGACTCTGGGGTGCCCCTCCGGGATACGTCGGATACGAAGAAGGCGGACAGCTAACCGAGAAGATTCGACGCCGACCCTACTCGGTGGTGTTGCTCGACGAGATTGAAAAAGCACACCCCGACGTGTGGAACTCGTTGCTGCAAATCATGGAAGAAGGCCGTCTCACCGATAGCTTCGGACGTGTGATCGACTTCAAGAACACGATCATCATTATGACCACGAACGTGGGTGCTGAAAGTGTGATTGCTGCCGACGACATGAACAACATCTTCAAGAAGGGCAAACGGAACCAAGACGTTGAAGCCAACTACGAAGAGATGAAGAAACGTCTCAAAGGGCAAATGGAAAAGGTGTTCCGACCGGAGTTCCTGAACCGTTTGAACGACGTGATCGTGTTCCGTAGCTTGGGTAAAGAAGACCTCAAGCATATTGTCGGAATCGAAATCGCTAAGGTCGCCAGCCGATTGAAAGAGAAGAACCTGAAGCTCGAACTCACCGAAGCTGCCAAGGACTTCTTGATCGAGAAAGGAACCAACACCGACTACGGAGCTCGTCCGTTACGACGTGCGGTTGAAACCTATCTCGAAGACCCGATGGCCGAAGACCTGATCCGAGGAACCTACGCCAACGCCGAAGTGATTCGGGTCGATGTCGAAGGTCTCGGCGAAGATCGCAAACTGATCTTCCATGCAATCAAAGCCGATGTTCCGCTCGAACTTGCAACGGTCGCAGCTGGCGAAGCGAAGTAACCGAGATCGATAAACAGTCAAGCAAGGGGTTGAACGCTCGAAAGATCGTTCAACCTTTTTTTGTTTTTGTATTTCTTTTCGTTTGTGTGTACACTTTGCAGAAATGGCCCTAACTCTGCGATGATAAAATGGCAAAGCGCAAAGACTCTCCCCAACCAGACTCGATCAAGAAACGCCGCCCCGATTCCGGGAACGATTTCGACAAGACCAGTCGTTATCTGATGAGCCTGATGGCACGGGAATTTATTGCATGGTGTTTCGCTTGCTCACCCGATCTGCTCGTTGTTCACCGACTGATTAACACCCGTTCCCTCGCCCCTGACCAACCCGAACGGATTTTCGATCTGGTGGCAGAGGTGACTTGGGTCGATACTGACGGCGAGTATTGGGCAATCGATTCGGAATCGCAAACCTCACCCGACTTCCCAATGAAATATCGAATGAGTCATTACCTACTCGATATTCAGGAAACGATCCGACCTTCAACGGATCGAATGACCGATTACGAGGTCGGCGGAATAATCGTCAATCTCACCGGAAAAGGTAAATCCTACCGGCCAAGCGTCAAGGAAATCGGCAACCGAAAAATGCTCTTCGGTGTCCAACCCATTCAGATTAACCTCTGCGAATGCGACGCTGCCGAAACTCTTCAGAAAGTAACGGCAGGAGTTTGGCCGATAACCTTATTAGGGTGGATTCCTCTGATGGCAGGAGGAAACGAATCGGGTATAATTGAACAATGGGTCGCAGCGGTCAGCCCTCACACTAACCAGAAAATGCGATCTGACTTGGCCTACATGGTCAAGTTGTTCTCAAACCTAACCAACACAAAACCCCTCTGGGACAAAGCTCTTAAAGGATGGCATCACATGAAATCCGAACTCGTCGAAGAACTCAACCGCGAAGCACGGATCGAGATACGGCAAGGCGATTTGATTGCTATTGCGGTTGATAAATTCGGGTTTTCCCAACGAATCGAGGAAGAAATTTCCGCGATCACCAATGTTGACCGACTTCAACGGATGCTACGCTCGATTCACCGTACCAACACCCTTGATGAACTTCTTGCGATTGAGTAAAGCTCTTAAAGGATGGCATCACATGAAATCCGAACTCGTCGAAGAACTCAACCGCGAAGCAAGAATCGAGACACGAATCGAGACACGCCAAGAAGATTTGATCCGATTTGCGAAACGAAAGTTTGGAAATTCTGATCGTATCGCACTCGAAATCAATTCCATTCTTGATGCTGAAAGACTTGTCAGGATGATGGACGGCATTTTTGATGTCGATTCACTCGACGAACTCCTTGCAATCGACTGACGTAAAGGATGGCATCACACGAAGTCCGAACTCGTCGAAGAGCTCAACCGCGAAGCAAAGATAGGGTTGGTTAGAGGACTTATGGTTCAGATTGGATGGCAGATTCTGGTGAGATGATTGCCACCGCGTGGGGGTAACCTCTGAGCACATCTTGATAGGCAGAGATTTTGCTGAGATATTTTTTGAGTTCGGTTCGACGTTTGCGAAGCTCAATCCCTTTCCAGATGGAAACACTCCACATTCCAACCAGCGCAACTCCGGAGCCGAGAAAAATGTTTGCAAATGCTAACACGATGCCCAACAAAAGGAAGAACAACTTCAACCCAAAATAAAATCGCCGTGAGCGGCCCCGTAAATGAGTTCGACATGGTTGGCACAAACATAAAGGGGTATTTACTTCCGTATCGCGTCCAACTGTGCTTGACCATTCTTCCTCTTGCCACGAGATAAAGAACAAAAACGGGAGATATAGGAACCGTTCGCCACCACCCGAACGATTTTTCGAGCGTTCGCACTCCAAACGAATTGGCGTCACGGCTGTGTTTCCAATCGCTCCGCAACGGGCACAACATTCTCGCGGGGGTAATTTGCCAAGAGCGACTAATCGAGATACCCGTCGTTCAAGAGTAATGCTTGAGATTTGATCCGGCTCTTCTCGAAACTGGTCTACGTGTGGGATGACAACCCGACGCCCACACTGGCAATAGACATCCGCCCCAAGCTGATTCAGCGTAACCGGAATCCATTTGTCGCATTCACAATTCACGCGGTAGGGGGTTGTAATTTCGCTGTGTTGCATCGCCCTTATCCCAGTTTTGCTCGGCCCATGACGGTGTAGATTGGCCCGTCGCGTCGTAGTTCACTCGACATCACAAGCACTTCCTTCACGGTAAAACTTCCGCCTTGCCAGTCAGCGAGTTTCTGGATTTCCTTACCCCATGCCTCTTCGTCAACGTCCGAATTCAAACGGCCGAGCGTAATATGAGGCGTGTAGGCTCGTTCCTCACGGCGGTAACGTCCCTGCTCTTCGAGGGCGTCACCCGTCACTTGATGGAGTTGCGTAAGCTCTGTGGTCCCTTCGCCAACGCCGACCCAAAGGACTTTCGGACGCCGGAGATTGGGAAACCCGCCCACACCCTCTAACGCCATCGTGAATTTCGGAATCTTTGTGGTGACCTTTTGCAGATTCCGGCAAATGGCAACCATTTCCAATTCGGGAACATCGCCCAAAAAGTGCAACGTCAAGTGGTGACCATTCTCTTCCGATGCAACCCAACGGACCTCTTCGGCAGGTAGTGTAAATTGCGATTGCAGTTGCTCGATAGCGTCCTGCTGAGGGGCAGGCACATCGATAGCAAGAAATAAACGTAACTTTGCCATAAGTTTCTACGAGTTGATAATCTCGTTCCAATAATCAGTGGCCCCTTGATGGAGCCTTGCACCCACTTGGGTAATCACTTTCATCGCAAGGAAGTTCGCAGCCTTTGCAGCACGTTCAGGGGCAATTCCGTGTGTCACTCCATAAAGGAACGAGCCTGCAAACATATCACCTGCTCCGGTCAGGTCTCGCGGTTCGCAGTGATAGGCGGGCACATGCGATTCTTGGCCTTCGTAACGGATGAAGGCTCCGTTTGGCCCGTCGGTCACAACGCAATTCGGCACGATTTTCTTAAGCCCCTCAAATGCTTCCGCAGAGGTTGCAGTACCCGCAAGGGCTTGGGCTTCGCTGGCATTGCAGAAGACTAAATCGGCTTGAGCAAGGGCTTGGCGGAAGGCATCCCCAAAGACGTGGATGACAAACGCATCCGACACCGTGAGGGCTATCTTTGTGCCGTGCTTCTTCGCCAGTTCGATTGCTCGTCGGATAGCCCCTTGACCCGTTTCGGGATTAGCGAACACATACCCTTCGATGAAAAGCCAACTCGATTCTTCAATCAAACGCTCGTCAACGTGACGATCTGCAAGATGGCTTGACACCGCAAGGCACGTTCGCATTGTTCGTTCGGCATCGGGGGTGATGATTGCAACGCAAGTCCCTGTCGTCTCGCCCATCAAGATCGGGTTACCGATATCGATACCAAGTTCTTCAAATTCGCCAGAGTAGTGCAACCCGTAACGGTCATCACCCACACAACCGATGAACGCCCCTTTGCCACCCAACTGCGAAAGAGCGATAATCGAGTTCGCAACCGACCCTCCGCTCACGAGGCGAAGATCATGCTTCGTATCGTGAAAGCGTTGGAAGAGGTCTTGCTGTTCGGGCTTATCCACAAGGCGCATGGTCCCCCGCTCGAACCCCAACGAACCAAACTCTTGGTCGTTGAGTTCAAGGAAAATATCGACAATCGCATTACCCAAACCACAAACGTGATACCGTTTCATATTCGTTCTCTATCGATGGTTAGACCGGTGCGCAAGCAACGGTAGCGCGTTTATCAAACCAAAACCGTTGCTTGCGCACCGGTCTAACAAATCTTCTAACACAAATTCTGGATTGCATAATCTAAGCGGGCGAGGGTCTTTTCTTTGCCCAGAATCGCAAGGGTCTCGAATAGCCCGAAGCCCACTTGCATACCCGTGACTGCGACCCGTGTGGGGTTGACCACATCGCCTGCTTTCAGGTTATTCTCGGTGGCGAAGTCGTGCAACACTTTGTCGAGCGTGGGGACATCCCATGTGGTGACCCCTTCGAGCGTGGCACGGAATTTCGTCAGGGTGTCGCTTTGACCCTTCACTCGTTTTTCGACCCCTTTGGCCTCGTACTCGATCTGATCTTTCAGAATCGGCGTTGCGAACATCAGCACGTCGGAAAACAGCTTAATCCGGTCGCCGCTGGCATCGATGATCTGCGTGAGGATCGTTTTTGTCTTTTCGTCGAGGGTGTCGCCAATAAGTTTGGCCCGTCGCAGATACGGGATGCAGCGTTCGAGCTTCTTATCGGTGGGGACAAGTTTCATGTACTCCCCTTGCAGCCAGAACAGCTTCTTCCCGTCGAAGTTACCCGGTGCCGAGGTGATCCGCTCCAACGAGAAGTTGGCAATCATCTGATCGAGAGGAATAAATTCGCTATGATCGTCCAACGACCAACCCAACCGACCGAGATAGTTAATCACGGCTTCTGGTAAGTAACCCATCTCACGATAATAAGCCACCGTGCAAAGGTTCAAATCGTCACGCCCTTGAATCTCCTCATCCGTCCACCCACACGCCTTGAGCTTGCCAATCTCCTCTGCGGAGAGTTTGGGAAGTTTGCGTTTTGACATTTTCTCACCGTTGTAATTCACAACGGGAATATGAGCAAATTCGGGAACAGGTTCCCCGATGGCGTTCCAAATCAAGGTTTGTAAAAAGGTATTCGTGAAATGTTCACTTGCACGAATAACGTGCGTAGTCTTGAAATCGATATCATCGATAACCGATGCGAAGTTATACAAGGGCCGACAACATCCATTGGCATCAGGGGCACGCAAGATGATCGCATCGGCTATCGTGTCAGACATCACTTCGACAACCTTGCGAACGTGATCGTTGACGATTACCTTTTGACCGTTTGGAACCTTGAATCGCAACGCAACCGGTTTTTCTAGGTATTTTGCAAGGGATTCATCAGCAGACCAATCCCTTTCGGTTCCGCGATACACATAGGGTTTCTTAGCAGCATCGGCAGCTTTTTTTGCAGCGTCTCTTTCCTCAGCGGTGCTATAGTCGGGGTAGACTTTCCCTTCGGCGAGGAGCTTCATGGCGACTTCGTAGTAACGGTCGTTGCGTTGGCCTTGAAAATACGGGGCATAGGGGCCGGTGCTGGAAAGCCCGTCGGGTGTGGGGCCTTCGCTCCAGTCCATGCCGAGCCACTGGAAACCTTCGATAATGGGGAGAAGAGCTTCGGCTTTGTTGCGTTCGGTGTCGGTATCGTCAATTCGTAAAATCCACTGCCCACCGTGACGCTTCGCCAAGAGCCAATTAAAGAGAGCAGTCCGCACGCCGCCGATATGCAAATAACCGGTCGGACTTGGTGCAAAACGTGTACGAGTTGTCATAGCTCAATCATCTCCACTTCAGGGATTTAGATAGACCCCCCGAAAACCCCTAAAGTTCACCAAAACGAGATTATACGGGAATAGGAGATTATGGATAGTTGAGAGTCGAGACTTGCGAGTGAAAGAATCGAGATGCTTAGGCCAGAAGTTCTTTGACGACGCCACTTTGTTCCGAGAGTTTGTACGCGGGGTCGGGGATACCGAATTTGTCGCGTGGTTTTCCGGCGGCGTGCAATAACGTGCAATACAGCGAGGCCATCGTGCGATGGTTCTTCGATTCGTAGCAGGGGAATTCGAGGTAACGTCCGTTGGTTTTGAGTTTCCCGCCGAGGTTACCCAACAGCACAACGGGCCACTCTCGCAAGCTGGGGTGATGGCTTTCCCCTGAATCGGAAAGATACACGATCAACGTGTTATCTAACATCGTGCCATCGCCTTCCTTCACGTCTTGGAGTTTCTTTGCCAAGCCTGCCATGAGCTTCACATGGAATTGTCGCAATTCGGTGAAACAATCTTCCGAACTATCTCGCCCGTAGGCGTTCCCGTGACCAATGCCGTGCAAGTCGGGGATGTTGAATTCGGGGAACGAGCCAAACTGTTGACCGCCCCCTCCTGATGAGATCGTCATGCAATTCGTCAGACCTGCAATCAGGGTTGCTGCTGCAATCTCGAATTGCGATTCAAGGATGATGCTCGATTTATCGGCGTTGATTTTCTCGCCGAGTTTGGGTGCGTGTTTCTTGAGATCGTCGGCTTTGGCTAGAAGTTCTTTCTGGCGTGCGTGCATATTCTCAAAGGCTTGCAAGTATTGATCGAGCTTTTCCTTTTCGTCGCTGGTAAGGCTTTCTCGGGTGCGTTTGACATCGTCCTTCATGAACTCAAGGAGGTTCGTCTTTTGATCGAAAGCCGTGCGTCCCGCCCCTTCGGACACCGAGCCGAATAACGATTTGAACGCAAGGGCAGGGTTGCACAGAATCGGCGTAGCTTTACCGGGTGCCGATGCAGATAGGGCATAGTTCATCGTCGTATCGGGCTTGTTACCAAGACCGATCAGCACATGACGAAAGATTCCGGGTAACGCATCGGACATGGCGGAATCGATAGTTTGCAGCAGTGCCCCTTTATTAGCAGGACACGCCCCGAGACAACCGACGTTGGCCGAGTGGTCGCTTTTGGCGATACAACCTGAAAGGCCCTGCACAAAGGTGAGCTTTTCCTTGAACGGCTCAAGGGCTTCAAATGCCTTATGGAGTTTGCGTTCTTTGAGAGCATATTCGACGAGGGTATCGTTCGACATCTTGCCATGCTTTGGCGGGGTAACCCCTTCTGGTCGAAGGTGATTCGGATTCATCCCGTTCGATTGCACAAAGAAAACAACCCGTCGCGGAAGTTTTTCCGTCCCAGAGGCATGAACTGCCAACTGGTTCAAGAACCCTCCCAGAATGGTCGCACTCGCACTATAGCCCGCAAGTTTGAGCATCTCTCGTCGTGTCGTTTCAAACATATATTCATCCTTCAGAGGGTTTGTTTTCGACTCGTTTACCCCGTTCATTAAGTGGGGGTGAACACAACTGATAGAACCAGAAAAAATAGCAGTTTCCCAGAAGACCCACCCCCTCTCCCAAGATTGGGAGAGGGTCGGGGTGAGGGTTGAAAACTTTGGGGATACCCAGAAAGGATACAATACCCAAAAAACCAAAAAAGGTCTTCAGGTGATGTAAGTTTTCTGGCAAGTCCGCGAGGTTTCAACCCTCACCCCGACCCTCTCCCAATCTTGAGAGAGGGAGAGGGCTTTACTCACCTTCACCCGAGTTTTCTCGATGCGATAACACTTACTCGCAGAACTTTTCCTGTGAACTGAAAACGTTTACTTCTTCGCCGGTTCGCTACGCATGAGGAACGAATCCGAGGTCAGCAGTGTTAGCACCAGTGTCTTGAAGCTCCCACCGGAATTCACATAGGCAGCGTCGGCATCTTGAAGCGTCTTGGCATCGGCGAGGGTTTCGTTTCGACCGAGGAAGAATCGGAATACGTGACGCACGAATACTTGGCGAACCCGATCCGATTCCGCTAATTTGGTGACGAACTCACGCGGGTCTTTCACGGGGCCATCGAGTTTCGGATCGCCGCTCTCGGTGATCGCTCCCCGTGTGTCGAGTTTGACCATCTTATAAACAGGGCCGAGTGACTTTCCTTTCTTATCGACGTTCTTCTCGGTGGCTTCGAGGTCTAATACTTCTTCTTCGGTTCGGAACCGCCCGAAGTGGTCGAAGTTCTCGAACGGCAGGCCAAGTTCATCCATCCGGTTATGGCATTTCCAACACTCAGCAGCACGGGTCACGGTTAAGCGATCTCGATAGGTGCGATGCGGTTCGTTCGGGACCATCGCAGCCACACCAATCGGCAGATCGGGAACCGTTCCACCCAATAACCGTTCTCGCACCCAACGCCCACGACGGACAACGTCGTTATCGAAGTTGGTACTCCACGCTGCCAACCATGCGGGGTGCATCAGCATTCCCATACGGGTATTTTCGGGCATTTTCATCGGCTGGTCGGGACTCCATTTTACAATCCCGTAGTTCTCTTCGACCGAGGGGATTGCAGAATAGGTCTTGGTTTTGTCGTCCCGTCGCATCGGGGTGGCGACCAATTGTTTGGGTTCTTCTTTGCGAGTTTCCTTATTCGTGCCGGTGGCGAAGTTCACGAAATATCGATCTGATACAAGGAGTTGGCGGAAGACATCTTTATCTTGCTCGATTAAGTATCTGACCCATCGGTCGGCGTCGCTTTCGAGGGCACGCGGTTCGTAGTTCCATCCTTTGGGCTTATCCTTAAAAACCTTGCTGGCTTCGGTGTACTCGAAGTATTCTTGGAAGAATCGCAGCAGTTTAGTCTTGTCGAATTTGGGATCGTCTAACAGGCGTTTGACATGGATTGTCACTTGCTCTTTGGTTTTGAGTTCCCCCTTCGAGGCTGCCGTAAGGAGTTGCGAATCCTGTTTGGAACCGAGGGCAAGGTGAATCGCACGGGCCAAGTCAACGGGTGGCAACATCTTTCCCGATTGACTGAATTCCATGCGGAACATCGCATCGGTTCGGAGTAACACGGCTTGGAGAACGGTACGCAAGGCTTCGGGTTTCGAGGCACTCTTGCAGCACTTTTCGTAAAGGGCATAGTAACGCTTGAGGTCTTCTTCGGTTGCGTGTTTACCGATAGCGAGTTTGTGTTGAAGCTGAATCGCCGATTCGATTTGTTGGCGTGTCGGGTCAAGGTCCGGGTCCATGAGCTTCTTGAACTCGGGGACTACGTCTTGCTTGCCGAGGGCTTGGGCGTTCACAATCGCTTCGGCGTTGCGGATCAAAATTTCGGTACTGGGTTCGTCAATCGTGTAAAGGCCCGCAAAGTCTTTGATTCCACGTTCGGGAACAAGCGTAAAAGGTTGGGCCACCCCGTTGACTTTACTCCGCGACACACCCGTGATGAATGCCATGTAATTTTCGGGGCTTAAACGCCACATTCGCCCAACGGGTGGAACGACATCCGCAGCTGGTTTTCCGAAAAGTAATTCGTGCGGGATCAGGTTCCCTTGATTGGGGAGCTTATTGGGTCGCCCGCCGGTGAGATGGGTCACGGTAGCGACAAAGTCGCGGGCCTCTTCAGGCTTGGGTTGCGCCGCTTTTTTGGGAGGCATAAGCCCTTCGCGGACTTGGTCGCTTACACTTAACCAACGCTCACCATCCTTTTTGAGGTCCTCGGAAAGGTTATCCAAACGAACATCGCCGAGTTGTTTCTTCTCGTTGTGACACGAAATGCAATTGGCTTTGACAAACGCAAAAGCTCGGTCGAACCCTTTGGGGTCTGCGGAAAAGATCGGAGTAACGGAGACGATCAAACAGGAAAGGGCAAGTAGGTAGGATTTCATTATCGAGGTTCTCATTGCTTCCTCATTGATACTATAAACACCCCATAAATGCAAATGGATCGTTCATTTCGAGAAAATTACTTTTGCTGCAACATCTCATCCACTGACCGCAGCCAGTTCACGGCAGGTTGCTTGGCTTAATAGGCGTTCTACAGAGGCGATGTGCAATATCCCTTCGGTGTCTACTAAAACGGGTCCGAGATGGGGGGTGTTTTCGCCTTGTGTGATTGCGGGGGGAAGGCGTTCGAGTTCTCGAACTTCGGCGACTTGGGCAGCAAGGAGACCGACAACCTTTTGATCGTTACCCGGAAAGTTGACCAAGATAATTCGGCTGCTCAGGTGCGGAGGACATTCGCCTACTGATAATAAGCGATGCAGGTCCACGACAGGAACAACTTGCCCACGATAAACAAAAACCCCTGCCAACCACGCTGGTCCGTGCGGTATTGGCGAAAGGACTACGCGAGGAACGACCTCTCGCACTTGTTGCACATCGAGAGCTAAACGGGTCGGCCCCACCTGAAAACATAAGGCTAACATCTGTGTAACTCCGGAAATCTGTGGACTTCACTTTTGCGGTATGTTATTAAAATAAGAATAGTCGTCGAATGAACCTTTGACAGGAGAGACTTATGTTTCGTCGTTTCCTCGCTTCCATAATCGTGGGAGGTTTGGCGATCAGTCCGATCCTCGCACAAGATAAAATTAAACCGAAACCGGCAAAACCGGCCCCCGCAATCGACCAAGACCTTCAAATAATGCTCGGTCTGATGAAGATGGCAGGCGCCGACGATGAGGCTATCAAAGCCCTCGAAGCGATGTTCAAAGATTTTCCCGGCGGTGGTAACGCGCAACTTCCGCCTATCGTTCCGCTTCCTCTTCCTCCGATTGGACCCGGACCGGGGGCTAGACCGGCTGAGTTTGAAGACCTGATGAAACAAATGCAGGCTCTTCAAAAAGCCCAAATGGATGCCATCCTTCGGATGCAGGCTGCACGCGGAATTGGCCCCGATGGTCGTTTGCGGATTGGTGGAAACGAACAAGAAGGCCGTTTGGGTGTGCAACTCGACGGCATTCCGGAATTGCTCCGCGAACATCTCGATCTTCCCAAAGGTCAAGGGATGGTCTTTATCAATGTCCCTGCACAATCGGTCGCAGGCAAAGCAGGGATCAAGCCCAACGATATCCTCTTGGAGTTCAACGGGAAGGCTGTCCCAAGTGATGCCACCGAGTTTGCCAAAATCCTCAAAGAGGTCAAGCCCGATACCGCCGTTGATCTGACTATTATTCGCAAAGGGAAAAAGGAAACCATCAAAGAAGTGAAACTCCCCGAAGCGAAAGCCGTTCCCCCTGCACCGATGGCTCCGGGGTTGATTCCGTTCCCGATGTTTCCAGAATTTCCGGCCTTTCCCGGTGGCAATCAAAAGGATCGCGTACCGCAAATCAAAGTCGAGCAAAACGATAGCGTCTTTAGCGGGCTTTACGACTTCCAAGACCTTCGCATTACGATTACCGGAACAAAGGAAGATGGCAAAAAAGTCGTTGAGTCGATTGAGATTCAAGACGGCAAAGAGACCAAGAAATACGAGTCTCTCGATAAAATCCCTGAAAAATATCAACCTGCCGTCAGTAAAATCATGGAACGGTTAAAGTAACAACCCCCTCGAACCCCTCACGACATGAGGGGTTCGTTTCGATTTCCTCTTTCAAATAATTGCTATGAATACCACTGCTGCACTTTCGTTATTCCTTGCCAGCATCATTGCTGCACCCATTCCAAAAAAGGGCGACCCCAACAATTGGGTTGGCGAAATCGTCATCCTCAAAAGGTCCGGCACCACGGCTGAAACCATCGACAAAGATGGCAAGGTGATTGCAACGGGTTTTGTCGGCTCGGTTGAATCGAAGGTCATCGATCAAAAAGATGGCAAACTGTTGATCCGAGACCGCATGGGAGATATTTGGGTCAAACAAGACGATATGGTTTTGCTCTACAAGGCTGCTGACTACTTTGCCGAGCAGATTAAAGAGAATCCCAACGAACCGTATCTGCATGCTTTCCGAGGTTGGTCGAACCATAAAACCGGCAAGTCGGAAGATGCCCTCAAAGATTACAGCGAAGCGATCCGCCTTGCACCAAAGGCATCGGACTGGTTGAACAATCGGGCCTTGATTTATTCTAACCTCAAGAAGTACGATGAAGCTCTCGAAGACTACACGAAAGCGTTAGGCTTGCGACCGAATTCCGCCTTGTACTTACGCAATCGGGCGCGGGTCTATCGTCTCAAAGGTGAACACGAAAAAGGCGTTGCCGATTTGAAGGCTGCCGTCAAAGTGGAACCGAATCATCAGATTACCCTTAACGAACTGGCATGGACCCTTGCGACCTCACCAGACGAAAAGCTACGCGATAAGAAGCTCGCACTTGAATACGCCCTCAAAGTCTGCGAACTGACCGAGAATAAAAACGGTATGTATCTCGATACCCTTGCCGCTGCCTATGCCGAGTCGGGGGATTTTGAAAAGGCTGTCGAGTTCCAAAAAAAAGCCGTTGAAGCTGCTAACTTCCCCATCACCGACAAGGAAGAAGCCGAAAAACGCTTAGAGCTTTACAAGAATAAGAAACCCTACCGCGAAGAAAAGAAATAACTTCTACCGTTCGCGTCCCAAGATATAGCCGTGTGGGTCCACTTGCTCGCGGAGAATTTTTAGATCGTGTTCGGTCGGGGCAGGGGTGACGTTCAGGCTTTCGGGTTCTTCGAGTGTGAAACCCGTTGCACTTTCAACTTGCTCGCGTGTGACACCCGAATGCAAACTCTTGATTCGCATTCGTTTGGTTGTCGGGTGAAAACTCAAGATCGCTAAATCGCTAATCACTTGGAAGGGACCAGAACCGGGCGGAAGTCCGGCTTGTTCGCGGCTATCTCCGCCATTCAGATAGCCGGGGGTCGTCAGAAAGTCTAACTTCTCGACGAACTTTTTGGCGTCATGCTTCATAATCACAAGGGTCCGTTTGCAGAACGAAGCCAGATCGTTTGCGCCACCGCTACCGGGTAAACGTACTTTGGGCTTGGCGTGGGGACCAATCACGGTCGAATTTAGGTTTCCGTAGGCATCGATTTGGGCACCCGAAAGAAATGTCGCATCGGTCAACCCCTTCTGGCAAAACTGCATGACTTCGGCCATGCTTGCCGCCATGATGGCTTTGTGAATCGTACGGGAATCGCCAACGCTGACGGGCATCGTCGGGAGTAACGGGGCAACCCCACCCGCCTCAAAACAGATCACCAGATTAGGTGCGTGCGTTTTCTGGGCCAACATCGCAGCCGCACAGGGCACACCCGTACCCACTGCAACCATCCAACTATCTTGGAGTGCCCGTGCTGCACAACAGATCATTAACTCGGTAGAAGAGTAGGTCATCGGTATTCCTCACAGATACTAAAAGTCAAAACATCATCACAGATTAACTCGGAATCAGCACGGAAGTTACCCGTTGACCAGAACGCCCCCAAGCAAGGCATTCCAGAATTGTTGAATCGTTTTGCGAGCGTTTTCGCCGACCCCCTTGGGTGAGTAACTGGCTTGCGAGACTAAACTTGCAAGGGCAGGGGCGTAGCGTGCCTCTTCAAATTCTTTGGCGAGACGCAGGGCAAACTCGGTAGCGGTTTCTCCTTCGGCACGACCTTGTCCGCGATCATTCGCCCATGCTTCAAGGGCTGAGAAACTGTACTCGACCAACTCTTCGGGGGACATGCCATGAGCATCGCCCGAAACAAACGGGTCGGAGAAACTCGAAAAGGGTTTGTGCGGTTCGGCTTCGATCTCGGCAAGCTCTTGTTTCCCTTTCACGGATTCCTTTTTCTCGCTGCTTCCGAAAAGCGATTTCCACCATGCTTCGAGTGATGCCAAAAGGTTCTTGGCCCATGGCATGAAGTTACCCAGATACTTCAGTCCACCCCGTAGCAAGAACACCAAGACGACAATCGCCACGATTGCAAAGACGATCCACTTCAAGACGTTCCCTACAGAAGAAAGGGCATTGCTCATCTTGGAACCGCTCGACGACGAGCCTTTGTTTTGGCCTTGAGTATCGCGTGAGGTTTCTCGGCCCTGCGATTTGTTCTCTTCGTTGTTGGGGTCGCTGGGATCGTTTTTCTTGTTGGGATTGTCGGACTTATCGCCGTCGCCTTTTTGGTCGCCGTTCCCTTTTTGATCGCCCTGCTTGTCACCGGATTTTTTGCCACCGCTCGAATTATTCTTATCCCCCTTACCCGAACCGGGGTTCTTCGGATCGCCGTCTTTCGCGGTCTGGTCGCCATCGCCTTTGGTGGTTTCCCGTCCGGAATTGCCGTCGCCTTTACCGGCTCCGTCCTTGAGCTTGGCATTCTGCGACGCATTGAATTTGGTTGAATTATTACCCCGTAATGCCAACACTGAGCTTTCGGAATACGGTCGCGGAAGCACTGCACCGATTGCAAGAAATATCACTACGATAACTGCCCCAGCCCCAAACCAAGAAGCCGTCATTGTTACGGGCATGGGTGAGTTTTTCTGGCGAAGGTATCGTCGTAAACCCAGAAAGCTGGTTGTCAGAAGCAGGCTCAACGATGAACCAATATAGAGGGCAGCACAGAGGAAGGTAAATTGTCGTCGGTCGGTATCCTCTGCGGGTATGAGGGCTTGGCCCAAACCGAAAAGAGGCAGAGCGGCGATAGAAAACCAGACGACCCAAAGGCCGGGGGTGTGCGGAAGTTTGTCCTTGTTCTTACGGTAATCGTCGAACCGGTCGAACCAACCCAATAAGCCGCCGGGATACTTTTTCTCGTCATCCGATTTCTTCTTTTTCTTGGGCTTCTTTTGAACGATCTCTTTGCCTTGTTTCTCCCAACCTGCCGCTGCAAGCAACCCCTTTCCGGAAGATTCACGCCGATCATCGATATGTGTGCAATCCCAAATAAGCTTACTCGATGCCCACCACGCAACTAGCACGATAACCCCGTTGA
>VYLT01000052.1_pt1 | contig 25926 bp, 28 predicted proteins | sample 5114261 | NCBI WGS metagenome assembly VYLT01 (sample SAMN12291815, study PRJNA351875) | freshwater metagenome | isolation source: freshwater lake | place: USA: Michigan, Little Long Lake | collected 2011-07-12 | reverse complement strand
AGCGTCGAACGAGCCTACGGTGCCGGTTTCACCAAAGCCGACCGTTCCGCCGTCGAAGTTGGAACTTGAAAAATCGCTTCCGCAATGAATCACCATCACACTTCCGCCGTCACCCGTTTCTTTGCGGACCGATTGACAATCGGCAACGTAGCGAAAACCGTTCGGAATATCGAGTTGCGAATCGATAGCGAACAATAGGGGGAGCGTATCGGGTAAACGCGGGTTGATATTCTCTTGCAAGCAACAGAACCAGAAACAACGACGTAACCCCGTGTTGCTAGTTTGAACGCTTCCCAAAACGACGGCGGGCGTGTGGTGCAGGTATCCGCCAAAGGCTTGCTCGCAAAAGTCGTGATAGAGTTGCGTGAACAAGATGAACTCGTGCCACAGATCATCGACGACCTGCGAGGGCATGGCGATAAACTTCTTCCCCGATTGCAGATAGGCAAGGAAGAACTGACGAAGCCCTTCACAGACCAAAAGGTAATTCGTCGGGCTAAGGTTGGGATGGTGCTTCTTGAGTTGCTCGAAAAGGCCATTCGGAAAAGCATACTCTTTGATGAACAATCGACGTTGCACGATTTCTTGCTTCTTCTTGACATTCTTGACGATCATACCAACGACCAGAACCAGAAACCCGCCAATCAGAATAAGGAAACCGAGGACCACATAAAGCATGAATCACCATCGGGAACGTGTTTAGCTACGAAGGGAATTGTAGCATTTTTCTTTGAGGAGTAGCCGAGGGTATTTGTGCTTTCGTTTTTGTGACGGGGTTGCCCAACGAAATAGACTAACCGGCGACGGGTGAGCTTCGCCGGTTTCTTCTCGTTACTGTCGGTAAACCTGAATTTGAAAGTGGTCGATGTTCTTCCTTGCGGGGTTTGTGGAACCCCTTGAGGTTACTGCATGCGACGGGTAATTTTCAGATCGTCGAAATTCTTTGTGAGGAAGTCCTTGCACGATTTGTCGAGCATTTCTTCGGTAGCGGGTTGGCCGTTGTTGCTGTTGTGAGGGCTAACGTAGTTCAGACGTTTGAGTTCTTCGCCGAGTAGGCTTGCAAACATTTGATAACGTGAGCCAACGATGGTGACGTTCGGGGTTTCGAGAAGGGCTTTGAGCATGGCCTTGTTGAGATCGGCAGGAAGCTCCTCGACTTTGAGATTGCCACTTCGACCGTAAACGGCTTCGTAGCATCGTTGGTACATGGTGGTCAGAGCGTTAGCTCGTTCGTCGTCGTTCTTCGAGTTCAGTAGGGTGATGGGGTTCTTAATGACTTTGGTCACACCGGTAATCTTTTCGAGATCGTCGTGGAAGTTTGGATGAGCTTTCGGCAGGAACCCGACGGTTCGGTAATCGCTGAGGATGGTGTAGAAGTCGGCTTTAGCACGACGACTGAGCAGGAATACCCCTTCTTGATCGACTTCGAGTGCAACCGATCCTGAACCGCGATAGTTGGTTTTGCCATCGGTCGGCATAACAGAGACCGTGTTAGCCCCAACGTGGAAGGCAACACGAACGCTCGAAACCCCTTTGGGTCCAAGTAGGTTATCGGTGACTTTGACGTTAGCGATGCGGAACAACGGTTGGTTTTCGCCCTCGCCGATTTGGATATATTCGTCTTCGATGGAGGTCACTTTCCCGACCACCACGACATCGGCTTGAGGAGCCAACACGGTTGGAGAAAGGGGTGCCATCCGTTTGCCACAGGATTCCACCGAGGATGGAAGAACCGAAACCAGACCGAGAACCGCGAGCGTGCTAAATATGAGATGACGCATGGTCTTCTCCCCTAAAAGGTTGATGATGGTAGAATAACGCTCAGCACCATCTTTTCGCAACACAATTTCTGTGGGGTGTTACTTGCCTGAGACAAAAAGGGGGATTGGAAAGAGAAGAAAAAAAGGGCGAAGAGACTTGAGCCAGAAATTACTTCTTGCCCGGTTTCTTATCCTTCTCGTCCTCTTCGGTCTTCTCTTTCTTAGCTTTCTTGAGAGAAATCTTTTGGACGCGGACTTTAGGTAAACCGAACGGGCTACGGCCTTCGGTCCATTTTTCCGATTCCTTCAATTTTTGAATACGTTCCGCACGGGTCAGCACGCTGCGGTCGCTGGCAGAGCCTCGCTTGCGTCGAAGCGATTTATCAATCGACATAACATCTTATCGGCTTTCGACCGATCCTTTGAAAAAAGCCTGACTCGCAGGCACCGACTTTTCTGTAAAAAGGGAGTGTAGGATTTTTGTCACCCGTTGGCAAGCACCCAAACACCCAAGAAAATGTCATGCGCGTAAAACTGGAATACGGACGAACCGGCCTTGAGGTCGATTTACCCGATCAAAATATCGTTGCCACGCTCGGCCTTCAAGAAGCGATACCCCTTGAAAATCCCCTTTCTACTCTCCTTGAAGCCCTTGCGAACCCCATTGGCACTGCCCCTCTTGCAGACCTTGCACGGGGGAAAAAATCGGCCTGTATCTTGATTTGCGATGTAACCCGTCCGGTTCCCAATAAGCTCCTTCTGCCACCCCTTTTGCAAACCCTCGAAAGTTCAGGTATCCCGCGTTCGGGAATTTTGATTCTCGTTGCAACGGGTCTACATCGCCCAAACGAAGGAGCAGAACTTGCGGAGATGGTCGGCGAAGAAATCGTGCAAAATTATCGTGTCGAAAACCACAACGGCAAGGCGTTACACGAACACACTTATCTAGGCACAACTCCTAACGGTGTCCCCGCTTGGATCGACACACGTTATTTAGAATCCGATTTGAAGATCACCACCGGGTTAATCGAACCTCATTTTATGGCGGGTTACTCCGGCGGGCGTAAGCTCATTTGTCCGGGTATCGCTGCCCTCGAAACGGTGAAAATTTGGCATAGCCCCAAGTTTCTCGAACACCCCAACTCGGATAATGGCATCGTCAAGGGTAACCCCGTCCACGAAGAGAATACCCGAATTGCACAAATGGCGGGTTGCGATTTCATTGTGAATGTGTGCATCGATGAAAAACGACGGGTAACGTGGCTTGGCGCAGGCGACATGATTCTGGCTTGGGAAGAGGGCGTGCGTTTCTGCGAAAAGATCGTCAAGTCAGGGATCGGCGAACCAGTGGATATCGTTGTCACAAGCTCGGCAGGGTATCCTCTCGATACCACGTTTTACCAGAGCATTAAAGGGATGTTCGGAGCGTTACCCATCATCAAGAAAGGGGGAACGATCATTATTGCTGCAAGCCTTTCGCAAGGATTGGGCAGCGAGGAGTTCCAACAGACGATGCGAGAAAATCCCACAATTCAAGGGTTCAAAAAACGAATTCTCGAAACCGATTATTTTGTCATGGACCAATGGCAATTAGAAGAACTTGCAAAGGTCTGCGAAAAGTGCAGAGTCAAAATCGTGACCGATGGCATCCCCTCGGACGTATTGGAAAAATGCTACATCGAAACCGCATCGAGTGTCGAAAGTGCTGTGCAAGAATCCTTGAAAGATTACGGGCAGAACGCCAAAATTGCGGTGATTCCGAAAGGGCCGTATGTGTTACCTTTTGTCCGAGGGTGAGTCGGTAGTCCAGAGTTTGGGATGGCAGCAACAGGGTAGGGTGGCAGTGATTGTGGTTGCGATGGGGTTCGCTGATTTCTCTGGGCGACCCCTTCGCAACGATGAAACTAAATCCTCTTGGGGTGAGTTATTCTCAGCGAAACGTAGGGGGTTGGGTGTTCACGGGTGTCCTCTTTCGCTCAGAGATTAAACTTTGTGATACCTTGATGAGGGAATTTTGCAAAAAATCCTCGCTGATACAATCTTCTGGAACGCTATTTCGTCTTTTAAGCATAGATTATCGACCCAAACTTCTAGGAGTAACCAGAATGCGTTCGTTTGTGAAATTCATGTTCGTCGGGGCAGTGACCCTCGGCTTGTTGTCGGCAAACTCGGCTTATGCCCTTCGGATTGCCCTTCCTCAACCCCAACCCGTCCAAAGTTCCCTTCAAGCCGATGTGATTGTCGTTGGCAAAGTGACTGCGATTGAGAAGGACACTGTTGAAGTAAGTGCGTACAAAGGTGCTCCCAAAGAAGACCCCAAACAGCAATACAAAATTGCTAAGGTCAAAATCAGCGACGCTCTTTTGGGCGCTAAAGGTTTGACCGAAGTGAAGATCGGTTTCTCGGCAGGCGGTGGTGGCGGTGGCGGTTTCCCGGCTCCGGTTCCTTTCCAACTGAAACCCGGCATTCGTCCGTTGCCCGCACCCGTTGGCGGTTCGGTTGCTTTGAGCGAAGGCCAAGAAGGGGTCTTCCCGTTGGTTCGTCACTTTGAAGGCGATTTCTACATCCTTGCAGGTGGATTCAACGCAGGTATCCTCGAAAAGAAAGCTCCGAGCTACGATAAAGACCTTGCTCAAATCAAGAAGAATCTCGAAGTTCTCAAAGACCCGATGGCTGCTCTGAAATCGAAAGAAAAAGAAGAACGATTCACTGCCATCAGCGTCCTTTCGACCAAGTATCGCCAATGGAGCAAGGGAACCCCTTCGACCGAAGAAGCCATCCCCGCCGAAGAAGCTAAACTCATCCTTGATGTGATGTTGGAACTGCCTTGGGTTCCCAAAGCAGGCGAAGCCAACCCAGACTACATGAAGACACTGAGCAGCGCTTTCGGTATGTGGTTGGGCGCAGAACAAGTCCGTCTTAAATTCGTCTACCCACAACCAAAACCGGGTGACAGTGCTGAAGTCCAAAACAAGATGTACGAAGAAGCTATCACTAAGTTCATCAAAGAAAACCGCGAAAAGCTCACACTCAAGAAGTTCGTTGAGAAGAAGTAATACGACCCGTTTTTGATACCCACTCGCCCACTTGTCTAGGCACATTTTTTGTTTGAAAGGAACTCTATTCTTGGAAGTAAAGCATGCGACTTTTTCAAACCGTTTTCGGGTGTTTTCTGCTCCTTTCGAGTGTGAGTTCCGCCTTTGCCAAAAAGGTTTACTACTATCCTCCGACGGCTCCGAGTATTCGGCAGGTCGCAAGCTCGACGGTTGTTGTCGTTGGTTCGATTGACACTCTTGAAGCCAAAGAAGTTGAGCTTTCGCTTTACGATGGTGCGCCCGAAGGGCAACGCAAACACCCTTACAAAGTAGCAAACGTCAAAATCTCGGAATTGCTGGTTGGTCCGAAAGGTCTGTCTCGCCTTCAAGTTGGTTTTCCGGTCGTTTCCGATGACCCGTTAGAAGCTACCAAAGGCGAGAAGATCGGGTTACTCGGTACGAAGCCAATTCAACTCAGCAAAGGCCAAGAAGGGATATTCTTGCTCAAACGTCATTGGGAAGGGGATTTTTATACCTTCGCAGGTCCGCCTGAGTATTCTCCTCGATTTTACGATAGCAAGGAAACCGACTATGACCAAGAACTACGCGAGATCAAAGCCATGTGCTTGGCTCGCAAAGACCCGATAGCAGCCCTGAAATCGAAGGACAAAGAAAGTCGAATTGCTGCGGCCGCCTTCTTGACCCTTTCCTATCGCACATCGTCGAAAACCCTTTTGCCAGAAGAAGAAAACCTTCCCGTTGAGGAAGCAAAATTACTGTTGCAGGCGATTATGGAGATGGAGTGGACCATCTCGCGAACCGATCCGAAAGCAGACCCTACTCGCACCTTTGAGAATTGTGTTAGCATTTGGCTTGGTCGGGATTTTGGAAGGCTCAAGTTCGACTACCCCACCCCACCCGCCGGAACCGCCCCCGAAGCGGCCCACAAACTTTACAAGGAAGCGGGAATCAAATTCATTCAAACGAATATGGAAAACTTTACCCTCAAGCGGATTGTTGAGAAGAAATAGAGATCGTTACGCAAGATGCCTTGACCTTACCCAACAGATATGTTGAAATCCCTTTATCCTTTTTCAGGTGTTGCTATGCGGTTTGTTTGGCTGCTGTTGGCGTTCTCGCTTGTTACCATTTTGGGGCAACCTCTTCAAGCCAAGCGAGGGGGTGGCGCTCCGGCAACCCCGTTGATTGTGTCTACTTTGGAATCCACTATCGTTGTTGTCGGTAAGGTGACCACTATCGAAAAAGAATTGGTCGAAGTCACACGCTACGAAGGAGCTTCCACAAAAGACCCGAAGGTCGGCTATCAGACGGCGACTATCAAGGTCTCGGAATCGCTGCTTGGGGCCAAAGGTGCAAGCACGATCAAAATCGGTTTCCCTGCAAGCAGTGGTGTTGTTGTCGGGAGTTTCGATCTGGGTAAACGTGACCTCTTTTTCAATATCGGATTAGGTGTGACCGAAGGGCAAGAGGGTATCTTTCTTCTCAAACGGCATTGGGATGGAGATTTTTACACCTTTGCAAACCGAGGGTTTTACCAACCCGTTCTGTACGAGAAGAAAGATAAAGATTTCGAGAAGGACTTAACCGAGGTAAAACGGATTCTCTCCATTCTGAAAGACCCTATCACTGCCCTCAAAGCAAAAGATTCTGAAGCACGGGTTTCAGCCGTCGATATTTTAGGTCAACGCTATCGCCAGTGGAGTAGCTCTAAACCCTCTACCGAAGAGAACTTACCCGCCGAAGAATCGAAGCTCATTCTCCAAGTGATGCTCGAAATGCCGTGGGGAGTGTTGCCAACCGACTTGAAAGGCGACCCAAATCGCTGCCTTGAGCATTGCTTTAACGTCTGGCTCCCAAAGGATCAAGCAACCCTCAAATTTACCTATCCTCCCCTTCCAAGCGATGCCACGCCTGAAGAGATACACAAAATTTACAAACAAGCCGTGACCAAGTTCGTCAATGACAATAAGGATAAGATCGTCCTCAAAAAGTACGTCGAGAAGAAGTAACACGCCCAAAAGTTCGCCCACAACCAAGAGAAGATAAATGAAGTTTCAACTATCGGTCTTTGCCCTGTTACTGAGCCTGACCGGTGTTGCTCACGCCGAGAAGATTTACAATCCTCGCAATTCTACCCCTGTGCAAACGATTCCCCAAGCCAATGCCGTTGTTCTGGGGAAAGTGACGAGTATCGAAAAGGAGCTTGTCGAAGTCGCGTCCGGTGCGATTGAAATCAAAGGGGCCGACGTTCCCAAAACCGTCTACAAGATTGCAAACGTGAAAATTTCCGAATCGCTAATGGGGGCCAAAGGTATCACCACAATCAAAGTCGGTTTCAATGTGGATGGTGGACATGGTGATATCGAATTTGAAGGGCTTGGAGGCGGTAAGTTTTCCGGTCGGCTCAACATCTACGGAATCTCGTTAAGCGAAGGTCAAGAAGGTTTGTTTATCATTTCACGGCATCCGAGTGGCGAATTCTATACCTTTACTTTGGTCAATTATCATCGCCCGATGTTTTACGATAAAAAGGTTGCCGACTACGAACGACGCCTCGCAGAAACCAAGATCATTATCAACGCCATGAAAGACCCGATCTCTGCATTGAAGGCCAAAGAAAAAGAAGATCGGATCAGTGCCCTTGCGTTCCTTGTTCTTCACTATGGTGAAAGCTCACGGGCCAAACCCGTCATCCAAGAAAATCTTTCCGCAGAAGAGTCGAAGTTGATTCTCAAAGTGGCCCTCGAAATGGATTGGGTTAACTCACCCGCCGACATAAATCCCGACTCATCGAGAGCGTTAGAATCGGTCATGGGTTTTTGGTTGCATCGTGAACTTTCTAATCATAAATATGTATACCCTTCGACCTCGGGACTGACCGGTGAAGAAGCGGGCAAAATTCACAAAGCAGCCCTGAAGAAATTCATCGAAGAAAATGGCGATAAACTTATCCTCAAGAAATTCGTCGAGAAGAAATAACAATAACCTCGAAGAGACCGAAATGAAAATATCGAATGCGATCTATGCCCTGTTGGTTTTAGGGGTGACCTTGACCCGTGTTGAGGCGAGGTTACCTCCAATCGCTGCCCCATCTGCAACCCCTTCCAACATGGTGGCGAACGCCACTACGGTTGTGATTGGTAAAGTGACCAGCATCGAAAAAGAGTTGGTCGAAGTTACCGCCTATGTGGGGGAATCGAAAGATGTACCAAAACAAACATGGCGTGTTGCAAACGTCAAAATTTCGGAATCACTTCTCGGAGCAAAGGGTCTTACCACGATCAAAGTCGGATTCGCTGAAAATGTCGATGACAACCGATTAGGATCTAATGAGGCAGAACGACTTATTCGACAAGGTCTAAACAAATTTACACTTACCGAAGAGCAAGAGGGTGTATTTGTCCTCACACGTCATTGGGACGGGGATTTTTATATTCTCGCGTTTGGGGTGGGATACACTTCAACCTTCTTTGATAAAAAGTCACCCGATTTCGATAAATGTCTTGCGGAGACTAAATTTGCAGTCAAAGCAGTGAAAGACCCTATTGAAGCACTGAAATCAAAGGATAAAGCCGAACGGATTGCAACCGCAGCCCTTCTCACTCGTCGGTACCGCATCAAAGATACCTCTCGAGCTTACATCGAAGAGAAAGTCTCTGCCGAGGAATCGAAGTTGATCCTTCAGGTAATGCTCGAACTTCCGGGGGCAAATGCGACCCTTGAGTTGGTTCCGGATTCGAGGTGTAATTTTAACTATGTTGTTGATATGTGGATTGGGGACGATCTAAAAAACCTTAAATTCGTCGCTCCAACCATCGAATCGGGAACCGGTGGTACCGAAATTGATAAAGCCTATAAAACTGCGATCACTAAATTCCTTGCCGAGAATAGTGAGAAAATCACCCTCAAGAAATTCGTTGAGAAGAAATAACAATAACCTCGAAGAGACCGAGATGAAAATATCGAATGCGATCTATGCCCTGTTGGTTTTAGGGGTGACCTTGACCCGTGTTGAGGCGAAGTTACCGGCGATGAATTTTCCGTCGGGTTCTCCTTCGTACATGGTTGTGAATGCAAACACAATTGTGATTGGCAAAGTAGCGGGTATCGAATCCGAAATCGTGGAACTTTCCTCGTATGCGGGGGCATCGAAAGACTTGCAGAAAACGCCGTGGCGTGTCGCAAAGATCAAAATTTCAGAATCTCTTCTGGGTGCCAAAGGGGTCACACAAATTCAAGTCGGTTTCCCTGCGGCTGCCGCTGAGAGTTCTGATGATAACGACAAACTGGATCGATTAGGGCGATCATCGTGGCGAGGGTTTGCCTTCGAGAAAGAACAAGAAGGTCTATTTATATTAACTCGTCATTGGGAAGGGGATTTTTATATTCTTGCTCACGGTACAACCTTTGTTCCGTCCTTCTTTGATAAGAAAGCGACCGACTACGATAAGTGCCTTGCCGAAGCTAAACTCGCAATCAATACCATCAAGGACCCTATCACGGCATTGAAATCGAAGAATAAGGAAGAGCGTATCGCCAGTGCAGCCCTTCTGACACGCTATTACCGGATCAAGGATAATTCAAAAAAGCACACCGAAGAGAAACTTTCTGCTGAAGAATCGAAGCTCATTCTGCAAGCCCTTACCGAAATGGAATGGACCAACGCTGTTGCCAACCCCTTTGGCGACCCCTATCAGACTTTGGGCCAATCGATGAGTGTTTGGCTTGCGGACGAAATGCGCGACCTTAAATATCAATCGCCACACCTTGCAGCAGGGCTAACGCTCGACGAGTGCCATAAACTCTACAAGGATACCGCAACGAAATTCATTAACGATAATATCGATAAATTCACCCTCAAGAAATTCGTTGAGAAAAAGTAACTATCTTTAACCCTTAACACTGAGAATTAACTATGAAATTTCTGCCGCATCTTTTGCTCTTAACTTTGGTAAGCACCGGCTACGCCAAGTCCAAAGAGATTTACATTCCTCCAACGGCAAGCCCTACGCAAATGGTCGTGGCGGGTTCGGTTGTCGTTGTGGGTAAAGTCTCGAAGATCGAAACCGACATGGTCGAAGTTTCGCAATATCGAGGCGTCCCGAAAGACCAACCCAAACAACCGTACAAGATTGCAACCGTCAAAGTCTCGGAATCCCTCCTCGGTGCCAAAGGTGTAACGACAATTCAAGTCGGCTTTCCTGCTAATGCAACTGGCAACGGTGGGTACGATGATGTCGAATTCGGTTTCAAGGGCGGTCGAGCTTACCGCTACGGGTATGGGGTTGCACTGACCGAAGGCCAAGAGGGGATATTCATTCTCACACGACATTGGGAAGGAGACTTTTACGTCTTTGCAACAAATCCTTCCATTACACCGAACCTGTTTGAAAAAAAGGCAACGGGCTACGATAAGACGCTTGCCGAAGTGAAAATGGCTGTCCTTACCGCGAAAGACCCGATTGCGGCTCTCAAGTCGAAAGAAAAGGAAGATCGTATCAATGCCGTCAGTTTCTTGGCACAACGCTATCGCCAATGGAATGGCTCCAAGCCCGCCATCGAAGTCGATATCCCGGCTGAAGAGGCCAAATTGATTTTGCAAACCTTGACCGAAATGCCTTGGAGTCTTGCGTCAACCGACGCGAATCCGAATCCGTACCGAAGCCTCGACCAAAGTTTGAGTCTGTGGATGGCACGCGATATGGCTACCCTCAAGTTTGTCTCGCCAACGCCACCCGCCGGAGCAACCGCCGAAGAAGTACACAAGCTCCACAAGGAAGCCGTTGCTAAATTTATTAACGATAACAAAGATAAAATTACCCTCAAAAAATTCGTTGAGAAAAAGTAACAACCTTTCAAGAGCAACTATGAGATATTTTCCGCACCTATTGTTGGTACTTATTCTCTCGACGGGTTACGCCCAATCTGGCGAGATCGAACTGATCCTTCCTCGGACGGCAAAACCGTTCGAGATGATGTTGGCAAGTTCGGTTGCTGTGGTTGGTAAAGTCTCGAAGATCGAAACCGATCTTGTGGAGGTTGCTGCCTTTGAAGGTGCCCCGAAAGAAGTACCCAAGCAACCGTTCAAAATTGCGAACGTTAAGATATCGGAAGCTCATTTAGGTGCAAAAGGGTTGAACTCGGTTCGTGTCGGTTTTCCTGCCAACGCATACACCGGAGATCACTCCAAGAACGACGTCAAAGGAGGAGATATCCTCCAACTTAGTGGGGTTGCGTTGACCGAAGGACAAGAGGGGATATTCATTCTTCGACGGCACTTCGAGGGAGATTTTTATGAATTTGCTTCGATCCCTTCGACCAACCCGACCCTTTTCGAGAAGAGCGCGGTCAACTTCGATACCGTTCTCGATCTCGTCAAAAGCTACTCCCTTGCCATCAAAGACCCCGTAACCGCACTCAATGCGAAAACAAAGGGTGAACGTATCCAGATCGTGAGTTTTTTGGCCCAACGCTATCGTCTATCGGAGAACCACAAACGGGCGACCGAAGAAGTTATCCCTGCGGAAGAAACCAAGCTCATCCTGCAAGCCCTGCTGGAATTGCCGTGGGCTATTTCCGAAACCAATCCACAACCGTACCGCAGCCTTGAACTGAATTTCAATAAGTGGGTTATCCGCGAGAATACCTCGCTCAAGTTTGCCTACCCGCAGTACAAGGTCGAAACACCCCCCGAAGAAGTCCAGAAGCTGTACAAGGAAGCGGTCACCAAGTTTGTGAATGAGAATATCGAGAAAATTACCCTGAAAAAATACAGCGAGAAACGGTAACAAGGCTTCGGGCGTCGTCTTACTGGTAGAATACCCAACATTCGTTACACTTGTTTGGAACCTTTAACCTCTCTCACTGTTTGGAGATAGTTATGCGTTTGATTCGTTTGGCAAAATTACTAGCTGTCGTTGTGGCAACATCTGCAATCACACCGAATAATCTCTTTGCGGTCCCAGCCTTTATTGGTCCCCCGCCAGTCGTGCCACCTGTGCAAATTATCTCCCAAGCCAGCACGGTTATTACTGGTAAGGTAACCGCAATCGAGAAAGACCCCGTCGAGGTTTCCGCTTACTTAAACGCGCCGAAAGATCAACCTAAAGTCCAATTCAAAATCGCAAAGGTCAAAATCGCAGAATCGCTGATGGGGGCCAAAGGTCTTACCGAAGTTAAAATCGGGTTCCCTATTGAAGGGGCTGTTGGTGGCGGGCCTATTCGTGGCGACGAGCCGATCCGACGCCCCCGTCCACCGATTCGCCTTGTCCCTATTGCTCTCACCGAAGGGCAAGAAGGGGTCTTCACGCTGAACCGACACTTTGAAGGCGATTTCTACGTTATTGCAGGCGGGTTCCACATTCCTCCGTTGGACAAAAAGAACCCCGACTACGATAAGAAATTGGCCGAAATCAAGAAGATCGTCACCGTGATGAAAGACCCCGTCGCAGCTTTGAAATCGAAAGAAAAAGAAGATCGACTCGTTGGCATCGAAGTGATTACTGCGAAATACCGCAACTGGACCAAAGGTACTCCTCCCGCTGAAGAGAATATCCCAGCCGAGGAAGCCAAACTCATCCTTGATGTGATGCTCGAACTTCCCTGGACACCCAAACCCGGTGCTGCCAACCCGTACGACCCCAACACGCTGAGTAACTTTTTTGGGATATGGTTAGGCCAAGAACAAGCCCGATTGAAGTTCCAATATCCACAAATCAAACCGGGCGAAAACCAAGAAACCGCCAACAAGAATTACGAAGAAGCTGCGGTGAAATTCATCAAAGAAAATCGTGAGAAGTTCACCCTCAAACGATATGTCGAGAAAAAATAACACTCCTCTAAAAAATCGTCCTACTTATAGAATATCCTGAAACCGGTTGAATTGTTCAGAAGGTTTAACCCCTTCCACTATTTGGAGAAAGAAATGCGTTTGATTCGTTTGGTAAAATTTTTGGCAGTCGTTGTGGCAACGTCTGCCGTATTCACCAATAACGTGGCAGCAGGCCGTGCCTTGATTGCACTTCCCGCGCCCGTTTCACCCACCCAAGCTGTTACCCAATCCAGCACGATTGTGATTGGTAAAGTGACGAGCATCGAAAAAGACCCCGTCGAAGTTGATGAGTACAAAGGGGTTCCGAAGGATCAACCTAAAGCTCAGTTCAAAATCGCAAAGGTCAAAATCTCCGAAGCCTTGATGGGGGCCAAAGGTCTTACCGAAATCAAGATCGGGTTCTCAGTCAACGCTGTTCCGGGTGGTGGCGGTATTGACGGCGGTGAGGCTCCCGCAATCGATTTGCCGATTAAAGGCCGTCCCATTCGCCCGAGGATTACTCCCGTTGCCTTGACCGAAGGCCAAGAAGGGACCTTCATGGTTACCCGTCACTGGACAGGGGACTTTTATATTCTCGCGGGTGGTTTCAACGCTGCCCCGTTGGATAAAAAAGCAGCCGACTACGACAAGAAATTGGCCGAAGTTAAGAAGATCATCACCGTGATGAAAGACCCCGTTGCTTTGCTCAAGTCGAAAGAAAAAGACGAACGCTACACCGCCCTCAGCGTGCTGACGATGAAGTACCGTAACTGGACCAAAGGAACCGAATTCACCGAAGAAGCTATCCCCGCCGAAGAAGCCAAACTGATCCTTGATACGATCATCGAGTTACCCTGGACAGTGAAACCCGGTGACGCCAACCCCGATTACGAAAAGACCCTGAGCAATCACTTTGCGATCTGGTTAGGGACTGAACAAGCCCGATTGAAATTCGTCTACCCACAACCCAAACCGGGCGACAACGCAGACACCCAAAACAAGATGTACGAAGATGCTGTGATTAAATTCATCAAAGAGAATCGCGAGAAATTCACTCTTAAACGCTACGTCGATAAGAAGTAATCGAGAGGACGAATCAAGTAAATCGAGAACCCCCGATAATAATCGGGGGTTCTTTTTTTTGGAAGCAATCTAATCCTTCAGCCAGAATCGGATAATGCAATACAACGCATTGAAGGCGTCTTTGAGGCCGATCTTTTTCCCTTCCTCGTAGGTGCGACCTGAGTAGCTGATCGGCACTTCGTACACACGCCACGAGGGGTTTTTCTTCTTGGCAATCTTTGCAGTAATTTCTGGTTCAAACCCGAAGCGGTCTGATTTAAGTTTGATGCTCTGAATCACCTCACGGCGGAAAACCTTGTAGCATGTTTCCATATCCGTGAGATTCAAGTTGGTGAAAAAGTTCGAGAGCGTCGTTAAACCTTTGTTTGCGACCGAGTGCCAATAGTACAACACGCGGTGATTATCGCCAATGAATCGGGAGCCGTAAACCACGTCGGCTTTGCCGTCGATAATCGGTTGAATGAGACGGGGATATTCTGCGGGATCGTATTCAAGGTCGGCGTCTTGGACAATCACCACCGTGCCTGTAGCTGCTGAGAACCCTGTGCGAAGGGCAGCCCCTTTGCCTTGATTTTTTTCGTGCAGCAAAACTTTGACGTCCGGAAGTTGAGCAATCTCGTTTTTCAGAATCTCGCGTGTCCCGTCCTTACTGCAATCATCAATGAGGATGACTTCTTTGGGAATAGGAACCTCTCGTACACGCCGGACGATTTCACGCACCCAGCGTTCTTCGTTGTAAACGGGAATCACGACCGAGAGTTTGAAACCTTCGGGAATCGGATAAATCCCTAATTGCCGACAGGCCCCCACACCCAGAAGCTCTTGGGCAAGGGCGATCCGTTGAGCGGGATCGGCAGCAATTTCGCGGAGCAATTGTTGGGCAGACTCGCTCAGACTCGTTGCAGATTCGTTTGCCATTCTTTCCTCAAACTCTTATCGGGTATAACCTTGAAGGGTATAGATTATGAGATACGTTCCCATTCTGCTACCTTTCGACAGAATCTTTACTCGTTCGTGAATCCAAATCTTTTTTCCCGCCGTACACCTTCATCTTCTGACCTTTCAGAGTGTAAAAATGTCACAAACAGAAACGATACAAAAACTCTACATGGCTTTTTCTCAAGGCGATATCCCAACGATATTGGGGATGCTCTCCTCTGATGTCGATTGGGAATATGGCGGATCGACAACGAATGTCCCCTGGTTGCAACACCGCAAAGGACGAGAAGGGGCCACCGAGTTCTTTCAAGCTCTGACGAATCTGGAGTTCACGCACTTCGCACCAACACAATTTTTCGAGAACGGTCGCACGGTTCTTGTGTTGGTAGACCTCAGTGCTACTGTCAAGAAAAACGGGCAGAGCTTCACTGAAACCGACGAACCGCATATCTGGCACTTCAACGAAGCTGGCGAAATCTGCAAATTCCGTCACCGCGTCGATACCTTCGTTCAGCAGAAGGCGTGGAATACTTGAATTTTTGCGAACGCCGATTCCTGAGAGCGCCTTTCCCATCTTTCCGGATGCGATAGACTAACGGAATATGACCTTGTTATCGAAAGTGAGAGCTTGATGGCCCGGATACCGCAACCTCGGTTGACAGTTGCTTGGAATAAGCATCTTGGTGAGCATATTGCCGACGTGAAGTGGTCGCCGGAAGGGGGACGCCTCGCCGTTGCTTTGGCCGATGGGTTGATCTCCATTTACAAACGCACAACCGGCGAGGCCCTTGCTTTTCCCGAAGGTCATAAATTCGGTGCGACTGCCGTTTCGTGGTCGTCCGATGGGGCTTTCCTTGCCAGTGCAGGTGAGGACGCCCATTTACGGGTCTGGGATTCCGTAACGGGTCAACAAGTCTGGAACGCCAAGCAAGCAAGTTCTTGGGTCGAGACCGTTGCTTGGAATCCTAAAGGGACCTTGCTGGCAGCTTCGAGCGGAAAGAATGTCCGTATCTATCAACGTGACGGCACACTTCTACGCGAGTACCCCAACCTCCCAAGTACGATCACGGTTTTGCAGTGGTCGAAGAATTCACCCCATTTGCTTGCGGGCGGGTATGGGGGGATTCACTTTTTCAATCCCACACTCGAACAAAATACCGCCCAGAACATGCTTGGATGGGAAAGTGGCTCTGTCATTAGCATGGTTTTATCGCCGTCGGAATTAGAGCTTGCTGCCGGTAGCCAAGACGGGGTCATCCATTTTTGGTACACCGACACAGGGGAAGATTTGCAGATGGCGGGCTACCCCTTGAAGATGAATAGTCTTTCGTGGAATTTCGATGGGACGTTGCTTGCAGCCGCAGGAAGTGCAGCAGTGACCGTGTGGAACTGCATCCCGCCCGGCCCCGAAGGAACCAAGCCCCTTGTCTGCGACCGGCACGAAGAACCCGTTGTTTCGGTTCGTTACCAGAATCATGGCCCGATCTTGGCATCGGCGTGTCAAAAGGGTTTACTCTGCCTTTGGTATCCAGGGGTTGCCCGTCGTGTGTTAACCGAAGCTCAAATGAAAGAGGGAATCTCGGTCATCGAATGGTCCCAAGATGATCGTTCCCTTATCGTCGGTGGGGAAGAAGGCGCCCTTGTGATGTACCACGTTTAGGCGTTAGTGAAACACAATCGCGGTCTTGTGTTCGATGCTCAATCTCGCCGCTTCAAAAAGGCAAATCCAGACAAGGTACTCGGTGTTAAACGGTCCCTTTTGGCGTGCAAGTTTGTTGATCCTTTCGGCTTCAGCATCGGAAAGCACCCCTTTGCGGAGTTTGATTTTTAGATACTTCGCCACTGCCACAAGTTCCCGCATTAATCCGTAGGAAGAACCCAACATCGCACCGGGAATGAGCTTCTCGTTATCGGCAAAAAGGGGGTTGCCAAACTCGATGGGAACGTAATACCCTTCGCAATCCGAGTGGCATAAAAGGTGACTACTGAGCATCGACATTTCATCGATAATCACAGGGTCGTCCGTCGGGTGTTCATTTTTAGGAAAGGGTTTTGGCTTCCATTTCGGGTTGGCCGTCGCATGGGCAGCAAACCTCCGCAGGTGGTGCAAACAGGAATAAGAAAAGCCTGTGCAATTGGCACGATTATCGAGTTCGGGTAACTCTTCGGGCTCTTCGTAAGTTTCCTCGTCGTTTTGTTTGAGGAACTTGTTGATATCCTTGAAATACTTGCGAACCCGCTTTAATTCGTCGGGTTCTTCCTTCGCAATCCATGCCAAAAAACCAACCGAAACGGCAAGCCCCATGCGATCCTCTCCAACGAGTGTGATTGACTGCAATTATGCCAAAAGGAATAGGCTTGTCTAGGGTGGTTGTTTCGGTTGGTCGCCGTGTTTGACCAATTCGCCCACGAACCTTTTTTCCTCACGGGTGTCGTTATTCTCAATTGCAAAAGGCTTGGCATACCAGACGGGTAGAACTTCTTTTTGTTCCTGTCGTATATCATAACATCAACTATTCAATCGATTTACGTTTATCCTAACCTCTCGGGAGTAACCCCATGCGAAAGCTCAATCAGATCAATGCGATTTTGACCTCGAAAAAAGGCGAAGTCGAAAAACAGGTCACCGAAATTTACAAACTCATCCAGAAAGAAAGCCTTTTTGAAGGACGCGAACGAACTTATCGTCCCCTTGACGAAGAGCGTGGCCAGAAGCTCCCGCCCGAATCGCAAAAGGTGCAACAACGGGTTGCCGAACTCCTCAACAAAGTCGCTAACCTTTGGAATAGCGTATGGAGTTTGACCCTGACCCAAGACAGCGGTAACCAATCGGCAAAGGCCGACATTGTAGTCGATGGCAAAACGCTGTTAGCAGGCGTTCCCGTGACTACCTTGCTTTACTTGGACAAGCAACTGAACGACCTCGAAACATTCGTGAGCAAACTGCCGACCCCAAACCCCGCCGAAGATTGGGCAGCCGATGCCAACACCGGTTTACTCAAAGGGCGTTTGACGGAATCGGTCCGCACCAGTAAAGAACCTACGGTTATCGTGAAGTACGATGCGACCAAAGAACACCCTGCCCAAACCGAGATTTTCACGAAAGACATACCGGTCGGCACATGGAGCCAAATCCTCTACTCAGGGGCCATCCAAACCACGACCAAAGAAGAGATTCTCGCTAAGGTCCGCAAACTTCAAGAAGCCGTAAAAATTGCACGCGAACAAGCCAACCTTCTGGAGATCGATAAGAAAACCACCAAGCCGATTTTCGACTTCATCTTCGGCGACGTGGTGAAAGAGTGAGGTCGGGAAACGGGTTTCCGGCATTGGGGAACGTAATGGTGAGCCAGGAACGTAAGCGACTGGTGTAAACTCAGAGCAACCAGCTACGATATTCTAACACCGGTCACTTACCAGTAGTTGCAAAGTTCTCAAATTAGGAGAAAGCGGTAAATATCGAGAAAACCAGAAGAGTCAGCGAGCCTGGAGCGTTAGCGACCGGAGTATGAAGACTATCGTCGAACTCCGGTCGCTAACGCTCCCGGCTCGCTGAGTTTCCCGACAAATGCTGTTTATTACCCATTTTTCATCTTTGCAACTACTGTTACGTTCCCGGCTCGCTTTGCCTTCCCCGATCCCCGATTCTCGGTTCCCGAACCCCGACGTTGGTGAAACCCTATCGGGTTCCTATATTATCTTGACTTCAAAATATAGGAATCGAGAACGTCATGAGACATGTAATATCGGCGCTGGTTCAGAATCAGCCGGGGGTGTTGGCTCAGGTGGCGGGGATGTTGCACACCCGAGGGTTTAACATCGATAGCCTTGCGGTCGGGGAGACCGAAACCCCTGACCTTTCGCGGATGACGTTTGTTGTTCGTGGAGACAATGGCGTATTGGAACAGGTCTGCAAACAACTCGATAAGATCGTCACGGTTGTGAAGGTCATCGACATCTCTTCGGAGAATTATGTCGAACGTGACCTTATGCTTATCAAGGTCAAGGCTAACCCCACTCAACGGGTGGAAGTCTCGTTACTTGTCGATATGTTTCGCGGAAAGATTGTCGATATTACCCACAACAGCCTAATCATTGAAGTGAGCGGGCAAGAAAGTAAAATTGTGGCATTCATCGACCTTATGCGACCCTACGGAATTATCGAACTGGCTCGCACGGGTCGCATTGCCCTTGTCCGCGATAGCCTTAAAGAAGTGGAGAGACTCGACCGATGACCACACCAACAAAAACATCAGCAACCCGTAAAATTTCCGATACCCAGTTGCAGATTCTCAAATCGATGCAATCGGGCCAACGAATCCAAGTGATTCAAACCGTGCGCGTCGGGAAACGGAAATGGACGACAACGATTGTGGGCGTGTATCGGCACATGAACTACCTTGCCACCGGCATCACAACCGAGCGGGTTCCCGAGGACGATATCATCGTCCCCGTAGTGCATTTCACAAAGGACAACGGCGAACTCACCAGCATTGCCGTAGACGAAAACTCGCAAATATCGGTCGTGGCGTAACGGGTTCAGGAATCGTCGTGATACAATATCGGAAAGGAGAATCCCATGCCGCTTAGAGACCACTTTCACTCGCCCGTGAACGATACCCACTCTTGGGACGAGGTTCACGGTCAATGGCCGGGAGAAATTGTTCGGAACCTTAAAGGGATACTGCCACAAGGGTACCGAGCAGGTCCAAACATTCATCTTGCGTCGCCTTTTGAAGTTGATGTGAGCGCCTACGATCACGATAGCCGTGAGTCAGCCGACAGAATTGCGACGACTGGCGGGGCTGTCGCTCTGGCTCCTGAACCGACGCTTACGATTGAGACGGATATCTCGGATGAGGACGTGTACGAAGTCAACGTTTACGATACCGCACGCGGACGCAGGTTGGTTGCAGCCATTGAGATCGTCAGTCCGGCGAATAAAGATCGTCCCAAAACACGCGAGATGTTTGTTAGCAAAGTCGCGTCACTCCTACAGAATGATGTCTGCGTTTCAATCGTCGATCTGATTACCGTCCGACAAGCGAACCTTTACGCCGAACTTTTAGAGTTCGTGGGGGGCACTGACCCTGCTCTTGCGAACACGATACCACATCTTTACGCCGTCTCGCTCCGGTCTCGCAAACCCCTGAAAGGTCGCCCCCTCCTTGATGCGTGGTTCTATCCCATGACCATTGGAGACACGCTACCGACGTTACCCATCTGGCTTGAAGAAGAACTCCGTGTGATGCTCCCACTCGAAACCAGTTACGAAGAGACCTGTTCTATTCTCGATATCGCATAGGGATAATTTCTCTGTTGTCGTGATACAATACCCCAAAGGAGAATCTCATGCCGCTACGCGACCACTTTCACTCACCGGTGAACGATACCCACTCTTGGGACGAGGTTCACGGCGGTTGGCCTATGGAAATTGTTCGGAACCTTAAAGGGATACTGCCACAAGGGTACCGAGCCGGACCGAACATTCATCTTGGGGTATCCGAGTTTGATATAGTTGATGCCGACGAGGGAGATGCCAACACAACCACCCTGACGGCGGTCGAAGCTCCCTTTGCGATTGTTACCGACCTCAGTGGACCAGACGAATACGAGGTCCGTGTTTATGATGTGAAACGCGAACAAACCTTAGTGGCTGCCATCGAGATCGTTAGCCCCTCGAACAAGGATCGACAAGAGAAACGAAAACAATTTGTCAGCAAGGTGACTTCTCTGCTACAAGAGGGGGTCTGCGTTTCAATCGTGGACATTGTTACCGACCGTCAATTTAACATGTACGCCGAACTACTCGCCCTAATCGAGAAAACCGACCCGCGTTTGGGTGAGGTTCCGCCGGTCACCTATGCTGTCACTTTACGTCGAAGGAAACTCAAGAAAAAACCATCGCAGATCGACGTGTGGTATTATCCGCTTGCCGTTGGTCAAGTTTTGCCGACCATTCCCTTATGGCTGGCACCCACCCTCCACATCGACCTTCCTCTCGAAACGAGTTACCAAGAAACCTGCCGCCTATTGAAGATCGCGTGAGTGGGTATTGGATTTTTTCTTGCCTACCTTAACTATTTTACCTATATACCCAAAGACTTTGAGAATTTCCAAAATCTCTCCTTGCATGGGGGGCAGTTCTCGTCTTACACTTTGTGTAATTGCCCAGATTGTTGAAATTGCTTCAAGGATGATTAGCGTTGGATAGGTTCTGGTCGTCAAACCCCCCAGAGTTTTCCAACACCGGCAGAGACTGGACCTAAATCAACGTGGAGACCACAAGGAGGCGTGGACCATGTCATTCAATCCCCTCGGGTCAACCCGAGTTATCGCAAAACGACTTGTTTCCGCACCTCATTCTCCTGAGAATCTGCGTGTCCTCGGAAGGTTTCGCCTTCTCAAGAAGCTGGGCGCAGGAAGCCTCGGCGTTGTTTACCTTGCCAAATCGGACAAGAACCAAACCTACGCAATTAAGGTTCTTCCTCAAGAAGTCTCAAACGATCATCATTGCCAGATACGCTTTATGCGTGAGGCCCAACTGGGGGCCAAAATCCAACACCCACACTTGATTCGGTGCTTGGCCTATTTACGCGATGAAAAAACCAACACACGCTACCTTGTGATGGAATATGCGGCGGGGGGATCGGTGCAGGCGTCCCTTGACCGCGAAGGGAAATTCTCACTCAAAAAGGCTACGCAAATCATTGTCGATGTGGCACGCGGACTCGAAGAATTGCATTCGCGTGGGTATGTGCATCGGGATGTAAAACCCTCGAACATCTTGCTCAGTCGTGACGGGTCTGCAAAACTCGCGGACCTTGGAGCAGCCTTCCAACTTCATCGATCAACGCAACTCACAGCTCTCGGACAAGAGCTTGGTACGCCCGCCTATATGCCGTGGGAACAGCATTTGAATCCTTCGTTAGTAGACCGTCGCACCGACCTTTTTGCGTTGGGTGTGAGCTACTATCGCATGTTGACAGGGCGACTCCCTTTCCCTGCGGAGACTTCGGAAGGGATGGAGAAAATCAAAGAACGTGGAGTTTATATCCCCGTTCGCAATTCCGATCCCACCCTCCCGCGATGCCTCGAACGAATCATCGGCAAGATGATCGCACGAGCGCCAGAAGATCGTTACACCCACGCTGGCGAATTGATTCAAGACCTGTTAGCATCGGGGATGCTTTCGGATAATCCGCCGGTAAGTGGTAATTCGGGTATTCGTCCCGCAAGCGATCCTATCGTTGCTGCCATCTGTCCTGCCAAGCGAAGCCTGATGTTCTGCCCGTTTATGATCGGGCTCACGGCAGCAATCACGATTACCCTTTTGAGCTTGTTGGCGCTCTACGCTCACCTATAATTTTCGCGTGAACCCTTCTCTTTTTCAGGCACGTTTACTCGTCGCAATCGCTGCTTGCCTGTGGAGCTTGGGCGGGATTATGACCCGTATCTTGCAGAAAGAAACCTTCTTGGGGGTCCACGAACCAAAGCTCACCGCAATTCAGATGGCGTTGTTTCGCTCGCTCTTTGCCGGGCTTGTGATGCTCCCACTGGTGCGACGTGGCGACATGAAATTCAGGCCCCTGATGCCCGTCATGGTCGCTTGCTTCGCTGCGATGAATGCCCTTTATCTCACAGCACTTGCAGGGGGACAAGCTGCCAATGCGATCCTCTTGCAAAACACGGCCCCTTTCTTTGTCTTTTTGGTTGCGGTATTTTTTCTGAAGGAAAAGGTAGATCGTCGCAACGTCGTTTCGCTTTTCATCGGACTTTCGGGAATTGCCATTATCCTCACGGGCTTGATGATGCAAGAGTCGCCCACGCCCACGCCGACCTCGCCCACTGATTCGGAATCGAACATACTCGCAATCTCGGCAATGGCAATCGGGAGCGGATTCTTCTATGCGATGGTGATACTCTGCCTGCGATCCCTACGCGAACAATCGTCGCAGTGGCTCACGTTCTTGAATCATTTGGGAAGTGGAATTATTCTCGCCGTCGTTCTGCTTATCATCATGGGGCCAAGTGCATGGGGTGACTGGATTACCACACCGACACTTCGACAACTTTGCTATCTTGCGGTGTTCGGAGCAGTGCAAATGGCCCTGCCGTATTGGTTCTTCTCAAAGGGGTTACGCACAATCGGTCCACAAGAAGCCGGAATTATCACCCTACTCGAACCGATGCTCAATCCCGTTTGGGCATACATGATCTCTCCCGAGACAGAAACACCCCCTCTCACAACGTGGATCGGCGGAGGGGTATTGCTCACGGCATTGGCATGGAGATATTGGCCGAAAAGAAGGGAACAACAACCAACAACGTAGCGAATTACCGTTCGTCACCCGATGCTATCACCAAACGCAAACCGGCGTCGTACTCCTCCAATTGGTGAAGGTGACCATGTCGTTTATCCCATTCGCCTGAGCGCAAATCGCGTGAAACTTCGGAGACGATCCGATCCATAACGTCGGGGGAGAGTCGTGAAAAGCCCGATGTACCCGCCCGTGCAACGGGATCGAGAACCCTTTCGGGGTGTGCCCAAAACGAGCCGAGCATCCAATCGGCACAATCTCGATGAATCGGGATTGTCTCGATAATCACCTCTCCGCCTAACCATTCTCCTAATTGTTTTGGATCAGGAAAATTCTTCCGATCTGTCGTCGCAATCTCAGGGGCATAATCCGCCATCAACCACATTTGCCCACTCACAACCGCATCGTAAGTGAGTAACACAACCGGTCCGCGAGCAACCCGTCGAAGCTCACGCAAACCCCTCTCGCAATCGTCCCAATGATGAAGGCTCAATATCGCCATTGCAGCATCAACAGATTTATCACGAAGGGGAAGTTCCTCTGCACTCGCACGAATGGCAGGCGCAAGTCCAACGGGTCGCTGCAACGCCATCACATCGCTGGGTTCAATAGCGAGAACATAGCGGTCAGACGGCTCATAAGAACCCGTGCCCGCACCGACATTCACCACCGTCCGAGCATTACCCAGCGCCTTGTGAATGGCGGTGCGTATGGCAGGGTCTTCCTGCCGAGTGCGTGAATAGGTTTGCCCGATGGTGTCGTAATGTGAGGGTGCGGACATGTGAGATTCTCCGATCAAAGACGTTCCCACTGAATTTGCTTGTTTACAACGATCCACTCGGCACGGAATGCCTTAACATCGTCCAACGATATTTCGGGAATCGGATGATTCGCGAATTCTGTGTGTCCCTCGTTGGTTAGTTGGAATTCTGCATGATGTACGGTAGATCGCCCGACCCCAAACATTTGAACATCAAGGGGAACACCCAATAAACCCGATACAAACAAAATGAACGTGGCTCCGACTGTATGTGAAGTGTATCCGCCTGCGACACTGACGGAGTAGTGATGAACAAACCCATCTTCGATTTTTACCACCGTGTAAGCCAACGCAAGGCGACTGCTTGTCACAACAACGCGAGGGTCGTTTGGTGATAAGGGGGTGTTATCTCTCGAATCGATGACGTCGTTGATCGCAGCCTCACGAATTTTACGGAGTGATTGTGTAACCTCGATAAAGTGTTGGTTTGCGAAGATACGCCGGTAAACTAAAATTCGATTGATAATCCAACTTCCAAGAAGAGCGATTACCAACCCACCACAAACCCATTCCATTCCATTTTACTCCCTACGCCAGTCGTTTCTTGGCCCCGTATTTTGGTGGTTCGGGTTCGCCAACGAATTGGAGGAGGTCGGTGATGATGTCTTCGCTGGTTTTGCCTTCGGCTTGGGCTTGGAAGTTGGTGCCGATGCGGTGACGTAATACCGGTATGGCTGCCTTGCGGATATCGTCGATGGCGACGGAGAATCGGCCGTCCATTGCTGCGAAGGCTTTCCCGGCTGCGATGAGGTATTGCCCGGCACGCACACCCGCTCCGAAGTCTACCATCTTCTTCACGAACTCGGGGGCGGTCGGGTCTTTGGGACGGGTTGCTCGCACTAAGCGGGTAACGTAATCAATCACGAAATCACCAACGGGAACCCCTCGCACTAACCGTTGCAGGTTGACGATGGCCTTGCCGGATAGAACCTTCGTTATCTCGCTCTGTTCATCTTTCGAGGTCATAACAAGGATTCGCTTTTCTTCGTCGAGGTTAGGATAATCGACTTTCACGTTGAACATAAAGCGGTCGAGTTGGGCTTCGGGAAGGGGGTACGTTCCTTCTTGCTCAATCGGGTTTTGGGTGGCAATCACAAAGAAAGGATCGGGGAGGTCATACGTTTGTTGCCCGATGGTCACCTGCCGTTCTTGCATCGCTTGGAGCATGGCAGCTTGTGTCTTTGGAGGTGTTCGGTTGATTTCGTCCGCGAGGACGATATTGGAAAAGATCGGCCCGTTGACGAAACGAAACTCCCGTTTGCCAGCTTCGTTCTCGTCAAGAATGGTTGTCCCTGTAATGTCCGAAGGCATGAGGTCGGGTGTGAATTGGATTCGCTTAAAGTTCACATCGAGAATCCGAGCAATCGAGGAGACCATCAAGGTTTTGGCCAAACCCGGTACCCCGACAAGCAAACAATGTCCGCGTGTGAAAATGGCAGCAAATATCTGATCGACCACATCCATCTGGCCGACGACAACGCGACTGAGTTGCTCGACCATTTGTGCCCGCGTCTGCGAGAACTGAGCAAGATATTCCGCAATTCGATCCGTAGACATCAAAACCCCTTATAACAGCCGGGGCCGAAGACCCCGGCTAAAACAAAGCCCCGTTGGGGCTAAAGGCAGAAAAACCGTTGCTTGCGCACCGGTCTAACAAAACCAAAACGCCTGTCTTTAGCCCCAACGGGGCTTGTTCTTAGCCGGGGTCTTCGGCCCCGGCTTTCTTCTGTCTGCCCCTATTCCCATTCTTTCCAGTTATTCGCCTGTTTCCAGAACGTCAACGGGTTTTCGTAGACGATCTTTCGTATCACCGCTTCGGAGTGGCCTCGGCGGCGCATTTCCAGAATAAATTCCGGTACCGCAGTCGGGTCACTGCGACCCCAATCCCCCGCTGAGTTTGCCATGATTCGATCTGTACCGACCATCTCGATAATATCGGCAGCCCGTTGGGCGGTGCATTTCGTCACGGGGTAGAGGGTCATTCCACACCAGAACCCGTTATCGATTGCAAGTCGAACCGTGTGTTCCTCAACGTGGTCGATGCAGACCCGATGGGGTTTCAATCGCCGGTCGCCTTTGAGCATATCGACAATCATCCGCGATTGAAACCCCATCGGGTCTGCATCGACCACGTTGA
>VYLT01000051.1_pt1 | contig 26256 bp, 16 predicted proteins | sample 5114261 | NCBI WGS metagenome assembly VYLT01 (sample SAMN12291815, study PRJNA351875) | freshwater metagenome | isolation source: freshwater lake | place: USA: Michigan, Little Long Lake | collected 2011-07-12 | reverse complement strand
ACACCTACATTTGTCCATCGGATACGACGAGCGATAGCGGGCGGAGTAAGACGACCAACGGCGGAGCGAACATTTGGGCAGTGGCAAACTATGGCGGGAATAACTACGTTTTTGGCGATCCTCCGAGTGGCACCACTTTTCCGCAAGGCAAAAAGGAGATGAACGCTTCTATCCCCGATGGGCTATCCAATACGGTTTTTCTCGCCGAAATGTACGGCACTTGCGGGAATAGCGGAAACATTGCCGATGCCTTCGCCAGTCTCTGGGCCGACTCGAACAGCGTGTGGCGTCCGGGGTTTAATCTCGGTTCTAATAAAGGGGGATGGGGTGTCGGCAACTATCCCGCGTCGCCCAAGTTTCAAGTGAAACCCCATTACCTGAACGCCTGCAACTACGAGCTTCCGCAAGGGCTGCATACCGGCGGAATCCAATTGCTCATCGGCGATGGAAGTGTTCGTTTCTTAAGAGGGGGCGTTTCTGATGCTGCATGGCAACGAGCCGTTGACCCACGCGACGGAAACCCCAACGGCAACGATTGGTAGAAGGGCGTTGGCATTTGCTTCAAGGCGACTCGCCTTCCAAAAATTTCCGAACCGCAACTAATTCCTATTTCCCGCCGATGCAATAGAGGTGATCGACCCCTCGAAGGAAGAGGCTGCCTTGTGAGATTGCAGGCGACGACCAGAACATTTCTTTCAAGGGGTTCGTGTTGACCACTTTGAATTCTTTGCCAGCTTCGACAACGTGCGTTGTTCCGCTATCGTCGATGACGAAGATTTTACCCTCGTAAGCCCACGGCGACGAAGTCACGCCACTCGAACGGGGGATTCGTTCGCGGTACATTTCTTTGCCAGTCTTGGCGTCGATGCAAACAAGTGTTCCGCCCCGTTGTTCTGCAACGTACAAATAACCTTGATACAGTACCGGTGTGGACATCGACGGAGCGCCCTTATCGTTGCTCCACAGGATGAAATCGCCGAGCTTCTCTTTATCCTTTGGGGTGATATCGCCTTTGGCACCGTGTTTGACAGCGTAGAGAGGTGTGCGTCCGAACGACCCGCCGTTCCCAACGTAAAGGGTTTCGTCATCAGCAACAGGAGACGCATTACACGAAGCCCCGCCTCGTCCGCCACCGAATCCGCCACCCGGCCCCATACCCATTCCACCGCCCGCCGTGAGATTCAATTGCAGTTCCCAAAGGGTATCGCCATTTGCGGGATCGTAAGAACGAACTCGCTTGGGACTGACGCAGATAAGCTCGGTGCGTGTTTTGTTCTTCCAGATGATCGGGGTAGACCAACCCGAAGCATCGGGACGATCTTTTTTCCAAAGCTCTTTGCCAGTCTTGGTATCAAGTGCCATCACGAAAGATTTTTGCTCGTTGTCGCATTGGATAAAGAGTTTGCCATCGTGTAACGTCGGCGAGCTACCCGCTCCCCAACCGTTCATCATCGAATACGAAGGCATCTCTTTTTTCCACTGGAACTTACCTTCGAGATCATAGCAATACACGCCAAGCATTCCGAAATAGGCGTAGATGAATTTGCCATCGGTCACGGGTGTTTCCGAAGCGTAGGTGTTTGTCGAATGAATGGGGATACTCGGTTTCTTCTCGGCAGTCTTTTCACTCCAAAGGGTCTTGCCTGTTTTGCGATCCAAGCAGACGAGTTGCCAAGTGTAATCGACATCAGGAGCTTTTCCACCACCGAAGCCACCCCCCGGTCCACCTTTGCCCCCTCCGCCCGGCCCGCCTTTGCCACCGCCACCAAAATCGCCGGCCTTCGGTTTCTTCTGGTCTTTGGTCACGGCAGTGGTCACGAAGACCTTATCGCCCACAACAATCGGGCACGACCAAGCTGCGCCGGGAAGATCAATCTTCCATTGGACGTTTTTATCGGTAGACCAAGTTGTCGGTAATCCCGTCTCGGTGGTAACGAAATTTCCCGAAGGTCCGCGAAACTGGGTCCAGTCACCCCCTTCGCAAACCATTACAAACGAGCTTGCCAGCAATAGGGCAATACCAAATCGATACTTGGAAGACATGAGAAACCCTCAAAAGGATGAGCATTCTCACGATTAGCAAAATTGCGGTGAGAGGAAGATGAAAGTATTACAAGGGCATTGCTGTGGGGATAACTGAAAATCGGTTGGTGGTCGCCCACATGTCGGCGGTTCAGCGATGTGTAGGCGACCCATCACAACGAGGAAACGAAAAATGCTCTAAACGTTCCTGTCTCCTTTTCTCTGTGTTTCTCGATTCTGAGTTTTTTCTCATCGGGCCTCTTGTGTGGACAGTTAGGCTTTGTCATACTGATAAAAGGGCAATTTTTGGGGATTGTCTCTCCTTTCTGAATTGCTTGCATAAATTACACCTCATCCATCACTCAATCTCAGAGGTTCTTTCACAATGGCAAAAGCTCGTGGTGATTTCACAGATGTTCTGATCAAAGGCGGGATTATCGGTCCCGATCAGTTAGCCGAAGCCGACGGCATTGCTAACTCGACCGGTATCAAGATTCAAGAAGCTCTCGTGAAAACGGGTTACGTCTCGCAGGGACAGGTGATGGAAGCCATCGCCAAATTCTACAACCTCCAATTCGTTGACCTGAACGATGTCGAAATCCCCAAGACCGTCATCGAGTTGGTTCCGGAATCGATTGCCCGTGAGAACGTGGTGCTACCCCTTGCAGTCGAAGGGAACTTCATCAAGATTCTCATGTCCGACCCGATGAACGAAGACGTCATCCAAAAACTGAACTTCATCCTCAATAAGGATGTGCAAGTTGTTCTGGCCGATCACGAACAAATCCGCGAAGCCATCAACTCCAACTACGGTCAGACCGAAACCGAGTCGATGGACTCGATGCTCGTCGAGTTCACGGACACTGCTCTTGACTTCACCCAAACGGAAGCCACGAAAGCAGGGGCTGCCGATGAGGGGTCCGATGCACCGGTGGTAAAACTTTGTAATCTCATCATCCAAGAGGCTGTTTCGCTTCGGGCCTCCGATATTCACGTTGAACCTTTCGGGGATCGGGTTCGGGTCCGCTATCGGATCGACGGGAACTTGGTCGAACGTGACGCCGTCCCCCGACGCCTCTTTGCGTCCATGACCTCCCGTTTTAAGATCATGGCAAATATCGATATCGCAGAAAAGCGACGTCCTCAAGACGGGCGGATCAAGATCAACATTCAAGGTCGTCACTTTGACCTTCGGGTTAGCCTGCTTCCTTCGGTGCATGGCCAATCGACCGTAATGCGGATTCTTGACCGAGGAAGTATCTCAGTTAGTATTAAGGACCTCGGCTTCGGCGATGAGGACTATGCCCGCTTCCAACAGATCATCAAACGACCCAACGGAATCTTCCTCGTAACTGGTCCAACCGGTTCGGGCAAGACGACGACCCTCTACGCTGCCTTGAACGAATTGAACCGTCCCGACCGGAAGATTATTACGGCAGAAGACCCCGTCGAATACTACCTGCCGGGGATCAACCAAGTGGAGGTCAAGCACCTGATTGGGTTGGACTTTGCCCGTATTATTCGGGCGATGTTGCGACAGGCCCCCAACATTATCCTCGTGGGCGAGATTCGAGACAAGGAAACAGCTGAGATCGCCGTACAGGCATCCTTGACTGGACACTTAGTTTTCAGTACACTTCACACGAACGACGCGCCCTCTGCAATCACCCGTCTGGCAGACATCGGCGTTCAGCCCTTTTTGATCGCCTCTTCAGTGATTGCGATCATGGCTCAACGTCTTGTGCGGGTTAATTGCCCCAAATGTAAGAAACCTTATAAGCCTACTCAAGATGAAATTAAAGCCGTGCGGATCACCCCTGAGCAGAACGCCAAAGCGAACTACATGAAAGGGACCGGATGCCCACACTGCAACGGGTCGGGGTATCGGGGACGGATCGGGATTTTCGAGATGATGAAGATGTCGGGGGACATCCGCCAAATGACCTTCACCGGCTCACCCACTCAGGAGATTCGTCGGACCGCTCGGAAGAACGGCATGCGAACCCTTCTCGAAGACGGTATCTACAAATGCACCAACGGTCGAACCACGATTGAAGAAGTGTTGCAAAACTGCCACGCCGAAGGCCCCGAAGGTTGATCGGGGGTTTTTGGGTTTTGTTAGACCGGTGCGTGAGCAACGGTTTTTGTTAGCCCACCCGCGCAAGCGGTGGGGCGATTGCAGCGACGATAGCGGATTCCCAAACAACCCAAAGAAAGATTTACGGGTGGCAATCTGCATTACTGAAAACCACCCACCACTTGCGCGGGTGGGCTAATGAAGACAAAAACCGTTGCTTGCGCACCGGTCTAACAGAACGAATCTAACAAAACGAATGGAAATTTGGAGAATGGGGATTTCGATGGCATAATAGGCATCGGCGTCCCAATTCGTTCACTTGGGGACTTTGGTGAAGTATTGGACTTTCGTAGTGGCCCTCTGTGGGTGGTTCTATATTCTGTCCCAAACCTGTCTTTTGGTGTGTCACCGTTAGGTCTTGTCCGTTCCGAATACCGTTAGGGATGTTAGGAGGGCTGTTCGTGGCTGCTGCATCACCGCAAATGGAAAAACTGCTGGAAACCGTCATTAAGTTGAAGGCCAGCGATTTGCATATCACTGTTGGGCAACCCCCTGTTGTCCGACATCACGGGCGTATGCGACGCCTCGAAACAAAAATTCTCGATAACGACGACTGCACGGCGTTGATGAAATCCATCACCCCCGACCGATGCCAGCAAGAACTTTCGGAACGGGGGGGAGCCGACTTCGCTATCGAGTACACGAACGGTTTCCGTTTTCGTGTCGCCGTGTTTCGCCAACGCGGTAATCTCGGGATGGTCCTTCGACGGATTCCGAACCAGTTCTTGACGTTCGAGCAAGTCGGGATGCCGGAAGCTATCCGCTCCTTGATCGTGCGTCCTCGCGGATTGATTCTGGTCACAGGGCCGACGGGATCGGGTAAAACGACCTCGCTGGCGAGTATGTTGAACTTCATCAACGATAACTACGACCGGCACGTTATCACTCTCGAAGACCCTATCGAATACTTCCACTCGCACAAAAAATGTACGGTGAATCAACGTGAAATCGGGATCGATGTACCCGACTTCAAAGAAGGTATTCGTCGAGCGTTGCGTATGGACCCCGATATCATCCTCGTTGGTGAAATGCGGGACTTGGAAACGATTCACGCTGCTATCGAAGCTGCCGAAACTGGTCACATCGTGTTTGGTACGTTGCACACCTCGGGGGCAGCGAGTACAATTAACCGTATCATCGACGTGTTCCCGAAAGACCAACAAGATCAGGTCCGAACTCAGCTTTCAACGGCACTCATTGGGGTGCTTTCACAAGCCTTATTGCCGAAGAAACCCGAAGGGGTCATCGCAGCCTACGAAATGATGGTTGTGACGGATGCAATCCAAAACTTGATTCGGGAAAACAAGGTCTACCGGATCGATTCCAGTATCCAAACCGGTCGTAAATACGGGATGTTCCTTCTCGACGATAGCTTGTTTGGCCACTGGAAAAACGGGCTATGTGAAAAGGAAGAATGTCTCCTTCGTGCCAAGAAACCGCAAGAACTCGCTGCCAAGATCGCTGCTGCCGAACGGGCTGCCCTTGAAGGCGAAGAGTTTGAGGATGAATACGAAGACGAGGATGATGATTACGATGATGACGAGTACGAAGATGATGATGACGATGACGACGATGACGACGACCGCCGTCGTCGCCGACGATAATTGAAAACCAGAAGACTCAGCGAGCCGGGAGCGTAAGCGACCGGAGTTCAGCGTATTAACAAACACTCCGGTCGCTTACGCTCCCAGCTCGCCGAGTCTTCTGGTTGTTGTAACTTTCTGCACAACAACACGCCCAATCGCTCACACAAATGAAGAAGATGACACCTGAGTAAATAACCATGTCAACACCGACGCCGAATAATCCTGATCCTCGCAAGCCAAACCCGACTCCGGGGAGCATCCCGACTGGGAAAATCGAACCTGCAAAACCTGCATCGAAACCCGCACAACCTCCAACGGGTAAGATCGAACCTACCCCCAAACCGGCGTCGGGTAACCCTGCTCCGAAACCCGCAAACCCGCAAGCACAGAATCCCGCACAGAAACCTCCAACTGGTAAGATTGAACCGGCCCCCAAACCGGCACAACAGCAACCGGCACCCGCAAAGAAACCCGTTCGTAAACGCTCTGCTGTGAGGACGTTAGGGCAAGTCCTTGTTGACCTCGGTTTCATCGACGATGCCCAGCTTGATAGCATCGAAGAAGAAGCTCGGACTACAGACCAATCGATTGAAGATGTGGTTCGTGGACGGGTGCTTGTCGATGAGGATCAACTTCTGCAAGCGAAGGCCGAGTTGCACGGCTTGGCACTGGTGAATCTCGAAGAGGCCAAACCCGATGCGGCAGCCCTAAAGATCGTTCCGCAGAACATGGCCGAAATCGGCAAGATGATTCCCCTGAAGTACGAAAACGATACTCTCACGGTCGTCATGTCCGACCCGAACAACCTCGAAGCTATCGACAATCTCAAGAACATGCTTGGGATTCAAAATGTCATCGTCGCGTTGGCATCACCCGCGAAAATCGAAGCCGCCCTCAAGAAGACTTATAACAACGTCAAAGAAGAATCGATCAACGATATTATCGCGTCGCTGGGTGTCGATGACGACATGTTCTCCGGTCGTCGCGAAACGTCGATTGATATTGCGTCGGTCGAGGAAATGGCGAATGCAGCCCCTGTGCGGAAACTGGTCAACATGATCCTTCTGATGGGGATTAAGGACCAAGCCTCGGACATTCACTTCGAGCCGTTTGAAGACGAGTACAAGGTCCGTATGCGTTGCGACGGGGTGCTTTACGATCTCGTTCCGCCTCCTCGACATTTGGCCACTGCAATCTCGTCACGGGTCAAGGTGATGGCGAACCTTGATATCGCCGAGCGACGCCTTCCGCAGGACGGTCGTATCGAGTTGAATATCGGCGGAAGTACGGTGGACATGCGGGTTTCCATTCTCCCCACGATGTTCGGCGAGAGCGTGGTTATTCGGGTGTTGGATAAAGGTCGCGTCGGCTTGGACCTTGATAAGATCGGCATGCCCGCCGACATTTTGGCGCAGTTCCGCGAGGTCATCCGGAAGCCGAACGGGATTACCCTTGTGACAGGGCCGACCGGTGCTGGTAAAACGACGACACTCTATTCGGCACTTGCAGAACTGAACCTGATTACGGATAAGATCATCACGACCGAAGACCCCGTCGAATACGAAATTGACGGGATCGTTCAATGTCCGATTAACTCGGATATCGATTTCACGTTTGCGATGGCACTTCGGGCTATTTTGCGACAAGACCCCGATAAGATTCTGGTCGGTGAGATTCGCGACTTGGAAACGGCACAAATTGCTATTCAAGCAGCACTTACGGGGCACATGGTGTTTAGCACCCTTCACACCAACGATGCACCCAGTACCATCACCCGTTTGCGAGATATGGGGGTCGAACCCTTCTTGATTACTGCGACGGTCGAAGGGATTATGGCCCAACGACTGGTACGCCGTGTGTGTACGCAATGTAAGAAACCTTACGATCCGTCACGCGACCAGTTAATCGAGTTGAACATGAAGCCCGCCGACCTGAAAGGACGTAAGTTCTTTTTCGGCGAAGGGTGCGACCGATGCAACAACATGGGTTACAAAGGTCGAGCTGGTTTGTACGAGTTCTTGGTTGTGAACGACGACATCCGTGACCTTGTTTCCAAAGGGGCCTCGACCGACCAATTCCGCCACTACCTGCGATCCAAAGGAACACGATCCCTACGAGATAGCGGAATCGAAGCACTCTACGCAGGCCATAGCACCGTCGAAGAGGTCGTCCGCGAAACCGTGCTGGAAGACGAAGCGTAACCAAAACCGGGGCCGAAGACCTCGGCTAAGAGAAAACGCCCCTTTGGGGCTAAGGCACTCTGACGAAAATTCGTTTGATTATGGATGAAAGCCTGTTGGGATGTAAAGTCGATGTTTTAGCCCCAAAGGGGCGTTTTCTCTTAACCGGGGTATTTGGCCCCAGTGTGAATTATAAAGCAATCGCTTTAGCCTTGAAATAAGCCCTTTTTGCGTTTTTGGAAGATGAGACAGCGGTGAATATAGTAGTTCACCTTGAATTGGCCGCCCCGTTCCGGACTGCGAGGATATTATGCCGACATATAAGTTTATTGCTCTCGATACTCAAGGCGAAGAAGTCAAGGACTCCGTTGAGGCGACCAACGAGGACGAAGCTACCCAGAAGATCAAACAGATGGGCTACTTCGTAACCAAGCTGACCCAAACGGCGGGCGGTGGGGGTGGCAAAAAAGGGAAGAAGAAAAAGAAAGGGGGCTTTAAGAAGTCCAAGAAGACGTTCGTCATGGGTGGGGTTTCTTCCAAGAAACTAACCCTGTTCACTCGTCAACTTTCGACCCTTCAAGATGCTGGTTTGCCTGTCCTGCGTTCGTTGCGGATTCTCGAACAGCAAATGAAACCCAGTGCCCTCAAGAATGCCCTCATCGATGTGACTGAAGATGTCGAATCGGGAAGCACTCTTTCCGAAGCCCTTGCCAAGCACCCCAAGGCGTTCGACCGACTGTATATCAACATGGTCAAAGCAGGTGAGGCGGGCGGGGCGCTCGAAGTGATTTTGCAGCGTTTGGCCGAGTTCAAAGAAAAGAGCCAAACACTCAAGCGAAAGGTCATCGGTGCGATGGTCTATCCGGCGGTCGTTATCATGGTTGCCGTGTTGATCGTCACGGGGATTATGGTGTTCATCATTCCGAAATTCGAGAAGGTGTTCAAAGACTTCGGTTTGAAATTGCCCGACCTCACCGTGTTCCTCATGGATACCTCCAAATGGTTTGCCAACTATTGGTGGACGTTGCCCCTGTTCCCTGTGACCTTCTACTTACTCTTAAAACTGATCCGGATGAATAAATCCGGTAACTATGCGGTAGACCGGCTGATTTTGTGGATACCAATTATCGGGAACCTTGTTGAAAAAACAATCGTTGCCCGAACCATGCGGACACTCGGAACCCTTGTATCTTCTGGTGTGCCCATTCTCGAAGCCCTTGCCATCGTGCGAGAAACTGCAACAAATGCCGTGTTCGAGCGGATGTATCAACGGGTGTATGAGTCGATTCGTGAAGGGGATACGATTGCAGAACCCCTGCGAGAAGCCCGTCTTGTCGATGACATGGTTGTGAATATGGTCGAGGTCGGTGAAGAGACCGGTGACCTTGACACGATGCTTTACAAGATCGCTGACTTCTACGACGAAGAAGTTGATACCGCCGTTAAGAGCCTTATCAGCTTGTTGGAGCCGATTATGATTGTCGTCCTCGGGGGTATCATCGGCTTGATCGTCGTCGCCTTGTTCTTACCAATGTTAGGACTGTTGGAAGGGTTGGCGAAATAGTGGATAGTTGACAGTGGATAGTGGACAGTGAAGGCAAAAGGCTGATTGCGGACGGTGGAGGTAGTTTTTCACTATCAACTATCCACTCTCCACTCTTCACTAAATTGTGATTTATACTTGGTTAGGTTCAATTCATATGGAAGGAGGATGGGCTATGCAACGGATGTCACCTCGCAAGGGGTTTACTTTGATCGAACTACTGGTGGTCATTGCCATCATCGCAACTCTGATTGGGCTTTTGCTCCCCGGCGTGCAAGCAGCCCGACAAGCAGCCCTTCGTGCTTCGGCATCAAGCGATATTGCCCAACTCACCCAAGCCGTTGAACAATACAAATCGACGTACACTGTGAAGTATCTGCCTGCGGGTTTCGTATCCAAAGGAGGAGCTACTCAGTACGCCGCGTCAGGATCAAGCACAACCGACGACGACAGTCGGATTTATCTGAAAACGACATGGCGTAACTCAATCTCAGGAACGGGGCCGTTCAATTCGGCGGCTCCAAATCTTGGTACACTCAACGGGTCGCAGTGCATGGTCTTCTTCCTCGGTGGGACGGGATGGTTCACGGGAACTGCCGACCGAGGGTTTGCTGGCGGAAGCAATCCTTTTGCTGCTGGTGGTGATCGAAAAATCTTCTTCGATTTCCCAACCAAACGAGTTACGAACGGTCAGTTCCTCGATCCATGGGGAACGCCCTATTACTACTTCTCAATGAAAGACGGAAACGACTACGCCTTCTTCGGGATTTATTACGGTATCACCAACGGGGCGGATTATACTTACGCCCCTGTCGGTGGAGGGCCAGCCGTCGGGGCAATGCGAAACCCTGCTATCACGCAGAACTTCCAAAATTCGCACAGTTTCCAGATCATCACCCTCGGTAAGAACAAGGTGTTCGATGGAACTGTTCGTCGCGATGACCAATACAACTTCGCTAACTAAACAAGGAGAAACACATGACAATGCGAAATACTCGCAAGGGTTTCTCTTTGGTTGAAGTGCTGGTTGTGATTGCAATCCTTGCGGTTCTCTCTGCAATTGGCGTTTATGCAACCATGCGAGTGATGGCTTCCCAGAAAGAAGCTCGCTCGGTTGAGACTATCGAGAAAATTCAGATCGGCTTCGAGCAACAATGGAAAGCCGCTCTCGATGCCATTAAGAAAGAGCCGATCCCCGACGCCGTTCGTGTCGCAGCCGGTGGCGACCAAACACGGGCGCGTGTGATTCATACGATGTGCCGGATGCGACAAGAGTTTCCGTTTAACTTCACCGAAGCAACGACAACCTATACCGTGAATGGTTACCAATACCCGCCCAAGCAAAGTATCACAACGGCCCTTGCGGGTTGGAGTGGAAGCCCAAGCGAAGGGGAACAAGCTGCGGTGCTGTTAATGCTTGCCGTTGCAGGGTCTCGCGGGGGCGTTACCTTCGACGCGGAATCGGTTGGCGGTGGGTCTGTAGTGACCCGTTTGATCGCAGGCAAACAGTTCAAGATTTATGTCGATTCATGGGGTTCGCCGATTGGCTTCGAGCGAGAAGCCGAGATTCCTGAACACCCGATCCTTGCAGAGTTGAACGGCCCGCCGTATGCGTCGGCTGCCACACATCGTCATCCCCTCGACCCAGAGGGACGATTGACGAATCAAACGGGATACGGTCCCGCCGTTTCGCCGTTCTTGCAAACCGATGGTGGAAACCGACGTTGGTTTATCTACTCGGCAGGGCGTAACAAAGCCTATTGGGACAACGACGACCTTTACAGCTATCGCCTTCGGGCAACGGATCGGGGGAACTAAATATGTTAATTCATCGATCTGTTTATTCTCGAAAAGGTTTTACCCTCGTCGAGCTTCTGGTGGCGATTGGTATCGCTATCGTTCTTGCGGGATTGGCAGCGTTGACCTTTCCGAACTTCCGGCAAAGCACTGCGGTAAGTAATTCCGTGAACCAGTTGCAAGCCACGTTGAGCGTAGCCAAGCAACGGGCTCTCCGCGATAAACGCCCCTGCGGTGTGCGACTGATTTACACCGGCGATCCTGTCGTTACCGAGTTGCAATTCATCGAACAACCCGAACCAATCGTCCCGCCGATGGGTTCAACGCTGACGATCCCTGTGGGTGCAACCGGCAATTGGACGGCAACGCTCAACTTTCCGAACGCAACCCAAGCCTCCGATGCTTACGCTCTGATGAGCCAAACAGCAGTCGGTGAAGATGTGCTTGAAATCTCGGACTTTGGCGGGTTTATTGGACGTATCACCACAGTTCAACCCTATGGGGGAGGAGCAACCATTACCTTTACCGTTCTGGAGCAATTCGCCCCTCGCCAAAGTGCTGCAATCACCTTGAATGAAGGTTTCCGCATTCTACGTTCTCCGAAGCCCCTCGTTGGTGAACCGAACGTGATGATGAGTCGGGCCGGTGTTGATTTTGCTCAATCGAGTGGTCTTGGTTTGAACACCGCCAACAATGGTTTCGACATCATGTTTAATGCCAACGGCGAAGTTTCGCACGCGGTGACAGGTCGGATTGTGTTTTGGGTGCGACCAATCACTGGAAACACTCAACCGAGTTTATTGTGTCTTTACACCAAGTCTGGTTTTCTGGCGGCCTACGAGATCGCTCCGGGAGGCGATCCCTTCTCGTACACGCGAGACGGACGCGGACCTTCTAACTAATTTCAGGAAGAATCAATTACGCCTAGTTTTTTCGATGGAAGCCGGTTTTTGGTAAACCGACTTCGTTAGGGTATTATTTGTTCACCGCCCAACGGATGGAGAGTGTTATGAGCCAGTACAAACATCGTCGCAATGCAATGACCCTCACCGAAGTTTTGGTCGCAATGGGGATTCTTGCTGTCGGGATGCTCTCCCTGATGGCACTCTTCCCCATCGGTGCCAGTAACATGGTCCAAGCCGTGCAGAACGACCGTGCCTCGCAAGCCGCCGCCAATGCCGACGCCATCGGTCGCACACAATGGAAGTTGGCCTACCTCAACGATGCCGGAAATGCAGACGGGTGTATCCGCAGCGACGGTCAAGCCTCCACTCGAGAGCCGTTGTTATTGCCTGCACTCGATTACGATAACACAACAACGATTCCGGCAACCTCAACTGGTCCGAGTTTCCCTGTCTTGGTAGACCCGATTGGTTACATCACTCAACCGGCGGCTACCAAAAATTTCGTGGGGGGGTTACAACCATTCCCACGTCGAACCTTCTTCCTTGTCTCTTCGCTCCCCGGCCCAACACAAAGCCCCGTTGCGATTCGCCTTTGCACAGTCACGGACGATTTTAGTTTTAACGCTGCTGGGTATCCCGACACTTCAACAGGTGCCGTTGATCGTGGGGGACGTTTTAACGTGGCATGGTTGTTCCAGCGTCCAAATAATAGCATTCGTCATGAAGTAAATCTCACCGTGCTTGTGTTTGCAGGCCGTCCCGTTTCCGATGTGCCTGCGAAGGAATCGGTTTCGGGTGCAGTTACCGTGACTCCCGGAACGACAAGCGTGAACGCAGTCTTCACCGTTGCAGCGAATGCCAAACGTCCTCCCGGTTTAAGCAAAGGTCGCCCGATTGCCTTAGTCGGTCGTGCTGATGTTGGCGGGGTAATCAATCCGGTTGCTGATTTCTATCGCGTCGTGAACATTGCCGAAAATGGTCCGGGTAACTTCACCTTTGAACTTGACCGCCCCATCCGTGCTGCTGCTGGTAACGGCGTCCCCTACAACGTCCAAGCGGTTGTGTTTGAACACCTGATCGAAGCAATTGATCGCGGAACGATCTCCGCAGTTTCGCCAGCAGCACAGTAGTAGTGGATAGTTGACAGCGAAGGCAGAAGACTTAGCGAGCCGGGAACGTTAGCGACCGGAGTTCGAGGCGAACCGGCGAAGGTCGCCCACAGTCGCGGGGTTTGTCTTAGCGAGGCGGAAACGGTGTTCCTTGTGTGACAGGTGTTCTTAGAAAAATTTGGTTGGAGGGATTTCATATGCGGTATCTTCAACATCGTCGTCGAGCGTTTACCCTGACAGAAATGTTGGTGGCAGCCGCGTTGACGTTGTTTATCATGGCGTTGATCGCAACGGCTTATCGTGCGGGTTTGGATACCTACACCAAGCTACGGGTTGCAACCGGTCTTTCAGAACGATTGCGAACCGGCAGCGACGTGATTAAAAACGATCTCGCCCAAGAGCATTTCGGCGGACCGTATGTACCGGGTTTCACTGGCCCCCGTCTCTCCGACCAACGCCTCGACCGCTTAGGCTGGGTTCCCCCACGACAAGGCTACTTCATGCTCTACCAAGGGGCTGCCGCAACTGGGTCTACCTACGAAGGTTCGGACAGCGATGCCCTTGCCTATAGCTCTGCTACCAGTCATATCTTGGCGTTCACGTCACGCCGACCCGCCGGTGCTGCCGAGAGTTTGTTCTGTGCATCAGCTCCGACTGTGATCGCGGGATCGACCGTAAACCCATTTCCCACAACGGGAATCTTTTACAGTCGTTGGGCCGAGATTACTTACTTCCTTGTTTCCAACGGGGACACGATTCAACCCGCAGGAACGCCTCTTCACAGTCTTCGCCGACGTGAACGGTTGCTTGCTCCCGGAGCAGACGTCACCTTCACAGTCGCCGACTCGACTGCAACCATTGCGGCTCACCCGAACCTCGCATTGATCGCAGCGAGTGCTACGCAAGTAACGCTTATCGGGAGCGAGTCTATTGCCCGTCGGAATCGTCGCTTGACGCACAACGGTACGGTCGGGGTGAATATGTACTACGCCCCGAACACACCCGCTATGCCGTTGACAGGCGGACAACAAGGCGACGATATTTTGATTCCCGATGTGCTGAGTTTTGAAGTCAAACTCACTTGGTTGAACGACGCAACAGCTTGGACATCGGGAGCGAATAACTACTCCCCGTTGATTGATCCGTTCGATCCGAGTAACGTTACACCTGCGAATCGAAAAACCGATTATCCGTTCTCGGATTTACCTTTCACGACGCTCAATACGGGAATGGCAGGACAACGAATTTTTGATACGTTCTATCGTGCGTCGAATCTTGAGATTCACCCAACTTTAGGCGGCGGACACGGTAACGAGGCCCGAAATTGGGAAGATAAAAACGAGTGCCTCTCACCGAACGTGAATCAACCGCCATTGCGAGTGAATGTTCGCGGTGTCCAAATCAAAATTAGGGTTTGGGATTATAAAGCGAAGACCGCCCGACAGATCACCTTCGCGGTCGATCAATAAACGAAACAACAAAACATGTGTCGATAGTTAATTTGGTATTGGAATCTGGTTTTACTCATCGAAAGAAAAGTTTCACAAACGAATCTTTCAGGAGCGGTGGTTATGTTTACTTCATATCGCAATCGAAAAGCTCATCGGAAAGGCTCTGTCACAATCATCGTGATGGCGTTCTTGATCCTATTCTTGGTGCTGGGTTTGACCTTTGCTCTCGAATCGCAATGGCGTATGACCTCGTCGCAGATTCACTTGCAAGGCGAGTTCGGCGGACACACCGGGGTGACACCCGTTGCCCGCACAGGCTCTGGCGATGAAGCTCCGCCGATCCCTTCCGATATTTATAACCATGCCCTCAGCTATGTGATCTACGATGCACCCGATGATCCTTCCGGCGTTTGGGTCGATACTCGCGGACACAGTCTCGCTCGAAGTATGTACGGCTACAACACGGCTTCCGGTTTGAATGTGATTCCTTACAACGGCATCGGTCGCATCAGAGGGAATCCCGCCCCAACCGGTTCGGGACTTAGCGACGACTTCTATGCCGTTCACTACATCCCATATAACACAACCGGTGCGGGCGTGCCTAATGCGGTTCGCGATCCAGAATGGACCAGCGAGCGAGCATTAGCCGCCGGCAAAACGGGAACTTACATTCCCGGCAATCCAAATTATACCTACGCCGATATCAACAACATGTATCTCGGGGTTGTTCATCCTTCGACGGGTAGCGTGTTAGTAAAATCGTTTGATCGTCCATGGATTTACGGCAATGCAGTTCCTCCATTCTCAGGCTATCCAACCGTCGCCTATGCTCCGGCCCTGACCGCAGCGAATACCAATGCGTGGACCAGCGTCGATGGGCGTCACCGCATCTTACGTCCTCGTCCAGTCGATCATGTTTTCAACGGAACCAGCGAGTTCCCCTATCCGCGAAGTAATAACGATGCTGCTTTCCAAGCCAACGGACTGAATAGTTACGGAGACGTGCAAAATCTCGAATCGAAAAACGGTTTCGCCCAACTCGATTCGTTCTGGATGGACTTCGATCTTCCTGTACGAAAATGGCGTGGCAAGAGCTACAAACCCCTTGTGGCTTTGCTGATAGTCGATCACGACGGGCGATTAAATTTGAATGTTGCCGGAAACAAAAACGGTGCAGCTCGCGGACACTCGAACCAAGGTTGGGGACCGTGGGAAATGTCCTTTAACACTTATGTCACAGGCGCACCGATTCAAGACGGAGCCACCTTCAACGGTTTGCCCGTGACCGGTAAATTTGGAAACCCCGGAGGAAGTTCGGTTCAAAAACGAGCTATGTCTTATGCACAGACGGGGATGATGGATCCTCATTATGGGTCTGCAACAAATCTGGGCGAGGTGATTACGGGTACAATCGATGCAGCACCCTTTGTCACACCCTCACACTTTTACGCTCGAATGGATTACGATGGATCTTACGCCGGTGCCTACATAACAAATAAAGCTGTTAATCCGACGAATGTTGCTCCTTATAGTTACGCAACAAACGTACTCTACGGGGCACCGGGCGCTTTTAAGGGTGCTACTGTCAACTCATACTCTGCCAATAGCGCCTACCATGACGGACAAACGGGGACAGACCGAGGTAGCCATTTGATGTTGTTCAATCCCTATTGGTCGCGTTGGCTTCCTGATACCACAACGAACATTCGAGATACGGCATTTGCTCCAAACGAAATGCGTTGGTTGAATGGTAAATACATGTTCGATTCAGATTTTCAAATGGGTCGTTTAGGACGACTTCAGCCGACGAGCCTCGGTGGTACGACCAGCACCGCTGCAAACGCACGTTGGCAGCTGACCACCTTCTCGAACGATCTTGATCGACCGGGTGGCTCTGCTTGGACCACAACCAGCACCAACTTCGTTCAAGGTGGGACTGGCCCTTATCCGGTTCTTTCTGGGGCAACCGAAAATGCTAACATCGGAGCAACAAACGCTTATCAGAATGGATCAGGGCAGTTACTTGCAGCAGCCTTGACTGGTATCGATATCAATCGTCCTCTAACCGACTATCGTAATACTCGAACTGTTGCATACTCTTCAACGTCAGTATCCGATGCAACACGATTCAACACTGCCGTGCGGGATCGTCAAAATTTATCGCGTGATATTTTCGCTCGGCTTGTGCTGGCATCGGGAATGCAACAGTTTGATCCTTCTGTTGAAACGCAAGGAACAGCCCGCTTCAACGCTTACCGTCAATTGGCTCAGTACGCTGTAAATCTCGTCGATTTCATCGACAACGACGACTACTCAACTCCGTTCAACTGGAATCCGGGGAACGGGAACGCGAATATTCTGGCCGGTGGCGATAGTCAAGCCACTATCGATAGCAAGATGCGAGCCGGTTGGGTCTTTGGTGTGGAACGTAATCGCCTTGTGATTAACGAAGCCTATGTGCGATACGAAAACGATCCGAATGATAACGGGCCACCAAACCCACCGAAGGGAATGGCTATGAATAACGGGAACGCAACGTTAGGCCACCAAGTGAAGGTCTACCTTGAGTTGCATAACTGCCTCACTCCCCCAACTGCCAACGAGATCGGCCTACTTTCCGATGGTGGACGAGCCGTACTGACTGAAAACGGTCAGCAAAACTATCGTGTGTTGATCACTAAACAAAACGTTGACCTTCCCCGAAGTGCCGATGCCGTGACTGCCAGCAATATCACGCCGGGACATGCTGAAAACGTCCTCGGTTGGCCAAATAAAGGAAACGGGGCTACAGGGAACTTTGGTTCCGTCGTGGGTCCGGCAGACCTTGATGCTTCAGTCAAGTCCATCGTGACATTTGCAAATAATACCTTTATCGAGCCGAACGTTCTCAGTGGAACGCCCGCAGGTCCAAACAATTCGTATGCGATTGTCGGACCATCCAGCGAATGGCAGGTGGATCGTTATCAGCTTCCTGAAAAGGACCCGATGACCCCCGCTAACACACTGCCACCGCCCCCAACAACACCACATATTCAAGCAACCGGATTGGAATACATCCTCGCGAAGAATGAACTGGTTGACATTAGTGCGTCCAATCCGAACGTCGGCCTTGCACCATGGGCACCAACTTTCTTGCTCCAGAAAAGAGCCTGTCAGCACATGCCCGGTGGCGCTGATACCCTTGCTTGTCCGAACCCGTTCATCACGGTGGATACAATGGATTTGAGGAAACCGGGTCAACCCGAGGATTATTTCTTGAACGACGGTTTGAAATCAACCTACGGGCTTGCTCTTGGTCGCCCGATCATGGATAACAACGCGAACTTAGCAAATCACTATTCAGCCGTTCGACCTTCGCCTATGGAAGGCCGTACCTTCAATCTTGTCCGAGGTTTGCCAGTCGGTGGCGCCGGTGCTAACAAGATCAACCAAAATCTCGGCGTTGCTACTACGAACCAAACCTTGCCGTTTGCTCCGTATATTCACCTTGATCGGATGATTTCTTCGGTAGGCGAATTGATGATGGCCCCACAAACCCGACAACACGAAGTGAATATGTACTTCTTCACAACAACGGTTGCTGGTCAAACGCGATGGGCACATGTGATTCCTTGGCAACAAAATAACGGACGATTGTATCGAGCACTCGATCTGCTCCGACCACGAAGCCAAATTTCTCACATGGCTAGTGGCGGGCGAGTCCCCGGTCGAATCAACATTAACTCGATTCGACAAGATACGCTCCCAGCTGTGACTAACGTCACCTCAAGCGGTAGTGGCGTATTCGATTGCTTGGTCGATGCCCACCATGCAAACGGCCAAGCAACAACGATGAATAATTTCCTTGCAACAGACCGAGATGCTGCCTACGCTGCGATTCTCGCCTTTCGAAGAGGCCCTGATGGCGTGCTTTTCACCGAAGATGATCGTCCGATTGTCGGGACAGTGAATCCCGATGCCCCACGAGATGCTTCGGGGAACAGCACCGACCGGTTTTCCCCCAATCCGGGAATCGGTCGAACCCTTTTCCAACCGAACTTACTGCATCGTGAAGGCGCAGCTGCAAATGCCGGCTGGCAGCACTACGAAATGCTCTCGAAGGTTTCGAGTAACCTCACGACCCGTAGCAATTCGTTTGCAGTCTATGCGACGGTTGGCTACTTCGAGGTGCGTAATCCCGGTCCGTATCACTCAGGCAATCGACCAATTCTAGGAAAGGAATTGGGTATCGACGACGGGTCGAACGTCCGACACAAGTTCTTCTCGCTTGTAGATCGCACGAATTTGACTTTCGATTCGTCCAACACGGCTCTTGCGGGTCAGCCGAACGTCTACTTCTCTTACGAACCCTACTTGGGTTACGAAGCTGCTGTACCCGAACCCGGAACCAGTTTGCAGATCGCAGTTCCCGCAACATCCATTCAAGGCTCCGGCGCAACTGGAACCTTGTACGGTAACTACGACGGAACAATGTGGCAGATTAACCCAAGTAATGCTTTTGTGACTATCGGGTACGGTGCAAACGCCCAAGCGCTGACAGTCACAGCCGTAAACTTGATTAACTCTCCCTCAGCAGCAAACCCAACGGGTTTAATCACGGTCACACTTCCCGCAGGTCGGAAGTATTATCGTGGCGAGGTGATCACGCTACGCAATCCGAATCCGGTGTTGCCTGCTTCGTCGTTGGGTAATCCGGGGCCGCAGCCGAGGTTTAATTACAATTCGCCGTTGTATCGGGCAGTTGTGCCTTACACCGAGCAGACTAAGTAATCTGCGAATTCTTCAAAGTTAATGTGCGGGGGAACGGGTGATTACGGTCACTCGTTCCCCTTTTGCTTTGGAAGGCAAAGCTCATTCAAACCGGTCGGGCTACCGGACCAAATTCCGAAGTTCGCTTTCTGGGGGGTGGGTCAAACTTTGACCAGCCTGCGTCGTCTTATTTGTGTAACGGTCGGGTAATTTCAGATTTCTTGTTTGACTCGCTCGACCGATTTTATTAAGATTCGATTTAGGTTCGATTCCTCTCTCCCGGGGCTTTTTGGTCCGACCGTGGGGGTAACTGATGTCGTCACGCTGTTTACGAACGCTTTCGGCCTGCTTGTTCCTCTTGGCATTTTTTGTGTCGCCTACGACACTTTTTGCCCAAGAAGACCTGAAGGGCAAAGCTGTTGCCTTTGAGAAAGCCAACGATTGGGATTCTGCCCTTCAAGTTTGGCTCAAACTCCGCGAAGGCGATAAAGTCGATCCCGTTATTCGCGATGGAGTCCAGCGTTGCCTCAAAAAAGTCCTCCAAACCAAACGATACCACGACCCCGAATTCCTCACAAAACTCCAAAACCTCAAACCCGAACAACTCTACGCCTTCTATGGTGAAGTCCTTCAGAAAGTGCAAACGGTTTACGTCGATGCCGATCGCGTGACTCCCAAAGAGTTGTTCCGGATGGGGCTTGCAGAATACCTGCACTCGCTAAACGATCCGGTTTTCATCAAGAAACATGCCCCCGACCTCGACCGCTCGAAAGTTCAAAAACTTCGCAACGACCTGAACGACTTTTTCACGGGGAAAGACCCAAGCAACACCCGTGAAGTTGTCGCTTTTGTTACCGACGTTGTCCGTGCCTCGAAATACGCAGGCTTGAAAAACCCCAGCGTCATTGTGAACGAGTTCATCTGCGGGGCTTGCAACTCCCTCGATGAATACTCGGTCTGGATTTCGGGCGAAGAATACAACCGCGAAACGATCTCTGCCAGCACAAGCTCCGTCGAAGGGAACTTGGTCGATGGCGGAATTGCCCATATCAAAATTACCCACTTCACCCCCAACACCCCACGCGAATTCGACGAGACACTCAAGACCCTTGCGGGGATGGGTGGCGGTGCGGTGAAGGCGTTGGTACTCGACCTGCGAGGAAACTCTGGCGGGTTCCTTGAATCAGCTATTAAGATCGCCGAACGATTCCTTTCCGGCGGTGCCATTATGTCCGCCAATAGCCCGATGGCGACATTCAACAAGGTCTACACGGCCCCTGTTGGTCCGGCACAAATTGACCTCCCCGTCGTGGTGCTTGTCGATGGCGACACCGCAAGCGCTGCAGAGGTGCTGGCAACGGCTATTCGCGACCGCGACCGAGGAAAGGTCGTCGGTGTTTCAACCTTTGGCAAAGGTTCGGCACAAATGCTCATCAAAATCGCCACTGCCGAAGAAAAAGAGGACGGCAAGAGCAAACCTCGCGGAGCTATGCGAGTGACCTACGCCCGTCTTTTCGGACCGAGTGGAAAACCGATTGCAGGCGGAGTTACCCCTGATGTGATCGTCAGCGAAAAAGAACGCCAACTCGAAACCGCCATCTCCGAAGCACGCCAACTCTCACCCGCAACCGCAATGCCCATGATGTCCATGACCACGCCATCCGTCATGCGGTAAGTTACAAGGTTTGAAACTCAAATTAGCCTACTTCTTGGGGGCTTTCAATGCCTCGGTTATTACACTGTTTTCTGATTACGTTTATTTTTGCAACCACCACTCTCGCTGCCCCAATTGGCAAACCAAAACCATTGGATGCCGAAACGGTGCATGCCTTCGAGAAGATCGGCGGGATGCTGTGTTACCTTGAGCAAACAGACCCGCGATGTTTGCAACAATTGATTCCATGCAGACGAGAAGAGCTCGGGGGACAGATGCCGATTTTCCGATTTACGGAAGATGCAACGGGTGCGTTCCCCACAGTAGGGATGCCTTTTGCATTGTGCCTTGTTGGAGATGGCCTGAGCGAAGGGTGGGTCAAGAGCTTACAAAAACAGGAAAAACTAATTGGGCTCTATTTTGAACGAACAGAACCGAAGTTCCTATCCAAAGTGATTGGGGGCTTCTCGGGAATAACTCATCTCAAGGTAGGCGTAGGTCGTTCCGGAAATGCCGTGACGTTTGGTAACTTGAAGGGTCTCAAAAAACTAACACACTTTTGGCTTGATGGTGGATACTTCGAGCCAGAAGAACTGGACGAGCTCGCGGAGTTAAAATCAATTACCCACCTCTACTGTAACAATGGTTGGATACAGACCAAGATATTCAACGTTGTAAACAAACTTGAGAATCTGGCCTACCTTGAATTTACTGGTGGATCAATTCATAAGTTTGACCTGTCCAAATTGAAGGGGCTGAAGAAATTGAGAGAATTGAAACTTGAAGCTCAGTTGATTTATGGTGCCCATGTTGAACACATTCGACAGGAAAAGCAGATCACGCGATTACAACTTCAAAGTGCCGAACTCCCTGCAACAGATTATTCCAAACTGAACGAACTCGATAATCTCATTGAACTGAATCTTACCAGAAGTGATATCGACGACCAAACATTATTGGGTCTTCAGAAGCTAACCAAACTCGAAACGCTGAATTTATCCTTTACGAATCTTACCGAAAAAAGTCTCGACTGGGTATTCAAACAACAGAATTTGACATCCCTCGATATTTCGTACACTAAGATACCCGCAACAAAATTAGCGTCTTTGAAAGAAATAAAAAATCTAACTGAATTAAAACTAGGTGGCATTCGGTTAGACGACGATCAGTTGAAAGATATTTTGCAACTTGAGAAGCTCCAAAAGCTATCTCTCGGTGGGGCTTTGATTACTGATAAAGGGATCGCCCAACTGTTGAAACTCAAGAATTTGATCGAGTTAGACCTTTCTGGAACTGCTATCAGCAAGGAGGGATTGGCAGAACTTGCCAAACAGGAGAAACTCAAAGTCTTGAAACTTCAGAGTACAGGATACCGCGACACTTGGATTGCTGAGTTAGTGAAATTCAAAGGATTACGGGAGTTAGATTTGTCTTATTGCAAAATCGGAGATGATTCGATCAAAGATTTGAGCAAACTTATTCAGCTTCGGGTATTTGATGTGAGCGACACTCGGATGACATTCAAGGGGATCTCACAATTTTCAGAATTTGAGCACCTCCAAAAACTGTTTGTAGGATACCGACGAGATTTTAAGCAATCGCAAGACTCTACTCGACTTACTCAAGAGTTAAATCTTAAATTACCAAGATGTTATTTAAGAATCTCGGATTACCGGGAGTAACATCGGTTGACACCTATCCTCAAACGCTTACGAGAACTAACGCCCGAATCTCTTTTGGCCCTCCGCCGAACTTATCCGATGTCCTGATTCTCACTGTGGTTCGCCATGTTTCAAGACCGGAAGCTCGCTTGATAGCCCGTTACTCGCTCCCTATTCAGTGCGAATGCTCTTTCGTCGAATACGCTTTCTTGTGCCAAGATCATATTGCTAACGAGTTGGCCGGTTGCCGGTGAGAGTTGGATACCCGCCCGAAAATGCCCTACGGCAAATATCACATTCTCGAACTCACCCACGCGACCAATATACGGCAGGCCATCGGGTGAGCCGGGGCGTAGACCTGCCCACGTTCGGATAACCTCACACTGTTGCAATTCGGGGACGAGGGTGCGGGCGAATTCGATTAGCGTAGTTATCCCGTCGGCGGTGTTCTCTTTAATGAATCCGGCGTCGGGTTCTTCGGTGCTACCCGTGAGAATTTCGCCACTCTGCCGAGGGACAAGATAGCGTTTATCGACAATCACAATTTCGTTTAAGATATTTCTCTCGGTTGCAAACATGGCAATCTGTCCGCGTACCGGGTGGATATTTAACACGACCCCGAAATGTTGCAATAACCCCTCACTCCATGCTCCGGCAGCGATCACAAAATGTTTCGCCGTGAGTATCTCGTCGGAATGGAGTTTTACGCCATTCACTTTATTGTGAGATTTTTCAAAACCTTCGACGGTCGTTTGGGTTCGTATTTCAACACCACTATTCAAACAGGCTTGATGCAGTGCTTTCAAATAACGTGGATTACGTATTTGGGCCATTTTCGGGAAGGAAAAACCCGTTGTTCCGGAAGGAAAATTTAACTTTGGATGAGAGGGGATTTCTTGAAAGGTTATCTTTTCGGCTTCCCACATCGGCACAAAAGTATCGGGCGATTCGACAAACTCAATCCCGCCGCAAACATGATATTCGCAGCCAAGCCCCGTTGCCTCTTCAAGTTCTTGTACAAGCGAAGGGTAACGCTCGGAACTCCACGCACGCAATTTATCAAGGGGTGTTTGGGCATATTGAAAGTGTCCCGGCGGAATAATCCCTGCCCCTGCCCACGAAGATTCCCTGCCAATCTCACCACGTTCCACAAGGGTTACGCTTACGCCTTGCTTTGCGAGCATCCACGCCGAGATTAACCCGATCACTCCGCCACCAATCACCACCACATCACAACTCTTCGCCATTTTCGCCGTTATTCCTTTGTTGGAATTGGGGTTGCCGATGTTGTGGCAGAAGGTAACACCGAAGGGACCAACGAGGCACGCGAATCTTTCACCTTTGGGGAAGGCTCATCGTAAACGCCTGCCTCAAAATTCCCGCTATTATTGGCGATGTACCAACCACCCCAAAACAGCAACACGCCAAAAATAATCACAGCCCATGTTGGTACCGGTTCGTGTCCGTCGTGCGGTTCGTTATGTTCGTGATTGACAGGGCGATGAATATCTTGGATCGAAACTTCGTTCGTCCGATATTCGACCGGTTTCGATTCGTTCAACGATTCTGGGAGACTCATTCGCGTGCCTCCGGTAAGGGAGTTCGTTTTTTCAGGGCTTTCAAATAGGCCACAAGGTCAAGGGCTTGCTGTTTCGGGACAATCTCAAACTCGCCTAATTGTTCCTTCCATGCCCCTTCAAAAGGAAGCACCTTTTCGGAAGGTGTTTCCCCTTTCGGCTGTTTCTCAAACAGGAACCCGAAGGCAGGCATAATCGAACCGGGGGACATCATTCGCGGATTGTACAAGTGCAACAAATGCCAATTCGGGTCGGGGTTTCGGCTACCAATATCGGCAAGGTCCGGCCCCGTTCGACTTGTGCCAAGCATGATGGGTCGATCAAGGGCGTAATCGCGTGGAACCGTTCGACGGGTTCCCCATCCCCGTTCGATGTCGGCGTTATTGCCAAACTTTTGCGAACGAATTTGTTGACTATGGCAATAGATGCACCCCATGCTCTGGTATACCTTTCGCCCACGCTCTTCCTCTTCGGTCAGCGGGATGGGGTATTCCAGAGAGTCACTCGGTTGAGCTAACGTGAGTTGTGCTTGTGGAAGAAAGACCAACCCCAACCAAGACGAGGTGAAGGTCAGCAAACAGCCCACAAAGAGAAACACCCCCCGATCCATTCGGAACCTCACAAGCACGCATGAAAGATGAGGCTATTGTAGGCGTGCGGTGAGGAATGGATAGTAGAACGTCGGGATTCGGTGGGCGGGGTTCTGGTGTCGGGCGATTAAGATTGTCGAAGGGAACCCCCGAAGAGCGCCCCGCCTGTCCCAAGACGGACGCGGAGCGTTTGGCGCGTAGGGGCGGGGCGATACTTGCGATGCCTTCTGCCTTTCCCGAACCTCAACCCCGACCCCCGATTCCCAAACCTCAACCCCGACACCCGAATTTCCGTTCTTCTCATAATTTCGTGAAGGAAACTGGCGTCAGTTGCCTTTGCGGTTGCTACGCTAGACTATAGGTGTCCTTAACGGCTCTCCCCTACAACCTCCCTTGCGAGAATCCCATGCCTCTACTTGCCTTCATTACCGGCGATTCTGGCTTTGAGTGGCTCGATCTATCTGCAATTCTTGGCCTTGGTATTCTGTACGTCCTGTTGTGCATTCCTTTTCCGGCTACGTTTCTAACCCCGTTACTCTTTCTGCTGAGTAAGTTTGTTTATCGCATTCGCAAAACGGGCTTGGAAAACGTCCCCAAAGAGGGGCCGGTTCTGTTCCTAAGCAATCACGTTACTTACATCGATTGGCTTTTGATCTGGCGTGCGTGTCCGCGTAAAGTGCGGTTCGTGGCGTGGAGCGGTTGGACCAAGAATCCCGTTTTCCGGTGGTTCCTTAAAGTGACCAATACGATTTTGATCGACGGGGAAGGCGGACCCAAACAGATTGTCCGTGCGTTGAGAACGATTAGTGAAGCGTTAGATCGCGGTGAACTGATTTGCCTTTTCCCCGAAGGGGCACTTTCTCGCGGGGGCGGGGTGATGTTACCCTTCCGACGAGGCTTTGAAAAAATCCTCTCCCAAACCAAGCAAAAAGTACCCGTGATTCCTGTTTGTTTGCATCAACTTTGGGGAAGCATTTTCAGTTACCAAGAGGGGAAGGTTGTTTGGAAATGGCCAAAGGCGATCCCCTATCGTGTGCATGTCGGCTTTGGACAACCCCTTCGAGATGGAGTAACGAGTGCCGAAGTACGCCTTGCAATTCAAGCTCTCGACGCCGAGATTGCCGTCCAAGAATCGGCTCATTTACGCCCGTTGCACAAACAGTTTATCCGCACGGCATCGCGTTGGCGTAACTTCAAACGGGTCGCCCACATCGATTGTGCAACCGGCACACCACGCGAACTCACCTACAGCAAACTCCTTGTCGGGGCCATGTGCCTGAGCCGTTGGCTTTCGC
>VYLT01000107.1_pt1 | contig 27021 bp, 26 predicted proteins | sample 5114261 | NCBI WGS metagenome assembly VYLT01 (sample SAMN12291815, study PRJNA351875) | freshwater metagenome | isolation source: freshwater lake | place: USA: Michigan, Little Long Lake | collected 2011-07-12 | reverse complement strand
GGGTTTTTATAACATCTTTTCCCGATATAGAATTCACTATTGCAGAAATCTTAGGAGTGTAGTTAAAATGTCTTTATCACTGATTACCCGTAAGTTTACGGTGGAAGAATACGAAAAAATGGCAACCCAGGGAATAATCAAACCCGATGAAATTTGGCGATCTTATTCTCTTAGGAGTACAAAATCCGATTAGATTAAATAATAATTCTCAACCAGAACCAGATTTAAGTTTACTAATACCTCGATCGGATTTTTATGTTGCTGCCTATCCTTATCCTCAAGATATCTATTTAATTATTGAAGTTTCTGATTCTACCATCGATTATGATCGCTATACTAAAATTCCTCTTTATGCGGAAGCAAATATTAAAGAAGTTTGGATTGTCAATCTCAAGGAAGAATGTTTAGAAGTTTATCGCCATCCTCTGCATGGTAGTTATCAAGCTATTCAGAAATATTATCGAGGTGAAAGTATTTTTATTGAATCCTTTCCAGAAATAGAGTTAACTTTAATTGAAATACTCGGTAATATTTGTTAAATTAAATTATAGAGCGTTTCTCATAAAGAGAAAGTATAACCTAATTTGGTATCGACGACCGACGACCGACTCCCCAAAACGAAAAATTCGTACCTCACCATAGAATTACTGAATAGCTGATAGCTGGTAGCTGAGGGTTTATAACTTGCGTTCGTAACTTAACAAGGTATTTTTTAATAACATTGCCACCGTCATCGGACCGACACCACCCGGTACAGGAGTAAGATAACTAGCCACTTCTAAAACCCCAGCATAGTCCACATCGCCCACCAAACGGTCAGCGACGCGATTAATCCCCACATCCACCACCACTGCACCGGGTTTTACCATCTCTTTAGTGATTAAATTGGCTTTACCGACAGCAGGTACTAAAATATCGGCACTTCTGGTTATTTCTGCCAGATTTTCTGTGCGCGAGTGAGCAATAGTTACCGTAGCGTTTTCCTCCAATAACATTAAAGCTAAAGGTTTCCCCACTAGAATACTGCGACCCAGCACCACCGCGTGCTTACCGGCTATGGGAATATTATATTCTTTCAGCAGTGCCATGACCCCCGCAGGAGTACAACTGCGGATACAGTCCTCACCCCGCACTAAACCGCCTAAATTGAGAGGATGTAAGCCATCAGCATCTTTTTTCGGGTCAATTTGGTAGAGAAGGGAAACCGCATCTAAATGCTTAGGTAAGGGTAATTGAATTAAAATCCCGTCCACCCGCTCATCTTGATTGAGACGGACAATTTCCGCTAAAATTTCTAGTTCACTTGTATCGGTGGGAAAATGACGACCAAAAGAGGCCATGCCGATTTTAGTACAAGCTTTCTCCTTATTGCGGACATAAACGGCACTAGCGGGATTATCCCCCACCATCAACACCGCTAACCCCGGAGGTCGTCCCATTTGAGATTTTAGCCTCTGGATGCGCTCTCCTAGACCAAGTTGGATTTTTTGAGCTAAGGCTTTCCCGTCGAGAATTTGGCAAGTAGTTACGGACATTCTATGATAATACCGAGAACAAAAATCTTTCGGATCTATTCTATGGTCAAAAAGATTGGCTAATCGCACTCGTTAAGGTTAAAGCAAGAATGTCTATCCAGACTCGTATAGCGGGCATCGGCAGTTTATTATTATTGCTAGGGTTATTCGGTTGTAGTACCCTTGCTGACCTCGGTATTGCCGTTCCCTACATCGGTGATCCTCCCCTAACAGCGATCGAGCAATTACAGGAAAAACCAAAAGGCACTTTAGTTTATCTTAGGGGAACCGTGAGCAATTATGCCCCTTTTTTAACTGGAGGAGCCTATCTTTTGCAGGATGGTTCCGGCAAGATTTGGATTCGCACCAATAGCAATAAATTACCCCGTCAAGGCGAAGAAATCGTCATTAAGGGCAAAATTGACTTTCAGGCTATTCCCCAGGGTTCCCAAAGCGTTAACGAATTGTATGTGCTGGAATTAGAACAGATGGATGGAGTAGCAGTTAATTCGGTTCCCACTCCTTCCCCGTCCCCAGAAATTAAACCTTCCCCCACCTCAGAAGTTAAACCCCCAGAAAATAATTCTCCCCCAGTCTCCACTAAACCCCTGGAAAATCCCCGACAGGTGACAATTCCGGGCGCTGCTGAAACAAAACCCCCAGAAACTCCCGTCGTTACCCCCGTTAAACCCAATCCACCCGTGCAACCCGTCGCAGAAGCGATTCCCCCCAAACCCCCCGCAGTGGTTAAACCCGTCCGGGACCCCCTCGATGCTTTCTTTTTACCCCATAAACAAAGGGAGAAAAACAGTAAACAGTAAACAGTAATCAGTAATCAGTAATCAGTAATCAGTAAACAGTAATCAGTAATCAGTAAACAGATGGAGAGTAAAGTTTATGACAAAGCTTATAAATTTGCCATTAGGATTGTTAAAGGCTATAAATATTTGTGTGAAACTAAACAAGAATATATTTTGTCAAAACAGCTATTAAGGAGTGGCACTTCAATCGGGGCTAACATTGCCGAGGCTAATGGAGCTATTTCTAAAGCTGATTTTCGATACAATGTCAATAGCTTATAAGGAGTGTCTAGAAACAAAGTATTGGCTGTCTCTATTGAAAGACACGAATTACATAGAGGAAAGAGCCTTTCAAAGTATCAATGATGACGCAGAGGAAATTGGTAAAATGCTTTGGGCTATTCTAAAAACCTGCCAAGAAAATACCAAAACCCGATAACCGATAACTGATAACTGATAACTGATAACTGATAACTGATAACTGATGATATTCGTTGCTTTGGCGATTTTAGAACAGGACGGTCGATTTTTAATGCAGTTGCGCGACGACATCCCGACGATTCTCTATCCGGGGGTGTGGGGTTTATTTGGTGGTCACTTAGAAGCGGGTGAAAATCCAGAAATAGGGTTAAAACGAGAGTTAAAAGAAGAAATTAACTACGAAGCCCCTAGTTTAGGCTATTTTCGCTCTTATAACGATGATAATCTCTCCCGTTATCTTTATCATGTACCCCTGACCGTGGAATTAGAAAAATTAGTGCAAACGGAAGGGCAAGATTTGGCATTATTACCCCCGGCTGCCATCCTTCAAGGGGAATACTATTCCGAGAAGATTAATCAGACTCGTCCTTTAGGAAAAATTCATCGACAGATATTACTCGATTTTATAGAAGTAGAATTATAGTGGATATTAGAGCCAGACAAGGAACTCCCTAATCTCTAGGGAAGTCGTAGTTAACACTGCTCCTCACCTCCCTCAAAGGCAAAATGCTCCCGCTTTTTGAATGGCTTTATTGAAACGTCAATCTTATTTTGGCTTTGTCTTTATGAACCAGTCGCGTCCCTCGTTCGTTTCCGTGCAGAAACTCCTATCTGGAGGTGCGATCGCTACCCTAGCAGTTAGTTCCCTGATGGTCCTTACCCCCGCAGCCAAAGGGGAAAAACCCTTAGAAGATAACCCGAAAGCAGTCATCGACCAGGTTTGGCAAATTGTTAATAATGAATTTGTAGATCGTAGTTTTCATCAAATTGATTGGCAAAAAAAACGTCAAGAATTGTTAAGCAGAAATTATACTCATCCTCAACAAGCTTACACGGCAATTCGGGAAGCTTTAAAGGATTTGGGCGATACTTATACCCGTTTTTTAACTCCTAGTGAATTTTCTGTCCTCACCAGTCAAACTTCCGGAGAATTATCGGGAATTGGGGTACGTTTAGCCCTCGATAAACGCACTAGCGATCTGGTCGTTGTCGATACGGTGAAAAAATCCCCCGCCAAGGAAGCGGGAATTAAAACAGGCGATCGCCTGATCAGAATTAATGGCAAACCCACCGCTTTAATGACCTTAGAACAAGCAATGGAAGCCCTACAGGGAGAAGTGGGTACTAGCGTTAGTTTACAGCTTGCCCGTCCCGATCAAGAGGTATTTGAAGTGACTTTGACCCGGGTAGATATCGAAATCCCCTCGGTTAGCTATACCCTTAAACAGGAAGGTGGGGTGAAAGTTGGTTATATCAAACTGGATGAATTTAGTTCCCACGCAGCCGAACAAATGAAACAGGCGATCGAGGAATTAAGTCAACAACAGATATCCGGCTATGTTCTCGATCTGCGGGGCAACCCCGGCGGGTTACTATTTGCTAGTGTCGATATAGCTCGCATGTGGATGAAACAGGGCAAAATCGTTAGCACCATCGATCGACGAGGCGGTGATCGTCAATTTACTGCCAATAACACCGCTATTACCGATTTACCCCTAGTAGTCTTGGTTAATAAAGGTTCAGCGAGTGCCAGCGAAATCCTCGCTGGGGCGCTGAAAGAAAATGGCCGGGCGACTTTAGTGGGTACATCGACCTATGGCAAGAGTACCGTCCAATCGGTACACACCCTCTCCGATGGTTCCGGTTTAGCGGTGACAATTGCCCGTTATTATCCCCCCAACGGCGAAAATATCTACAAAAAAGGCATTAAACCCGATGTGCAGATCGAGTTAACCCAGGAACAACAGCTGCGCTTCCGCGATGATCCTTCTTTATTGGGAACTAAGGATGATCCCCAGTATCAACAGGCGATCTCGCTGCTACAATCCCATAGTGTTAAACGTCCTGGCACTGGCAATCTCAATAACCCTTTGAGTAGTCGCGCTGAATAATTGTCCTAAGTAGGGTTTGCGGCAAAAAGTCTTTTAGTGGGGACAGGGTGTGGGGTCATAATTCCCGACGACCTTCTAAAGCTCTCGCTAAGGTTACTTCATCAGCGTATTCCAGATCGCCGCCCATGGGCAACCCGAAAGCGATCCGGGTAACTTTGGTGAAGGGTTTCAGTAAACCCCCGATATACAAAGTCGTGGTTTCTCCCTCGACACTGGGACTGATAGCTAAGATAACTTCCTGAATTTTTTTTTGGCTGACTCTGGTGACTAAAGACTGTATATTTAATTGATCCGGTCCAATCCCATCCATGGGTGAGAAAACACCGCCTAAAACGTGGTATTTGCCCGAATATTCCCGTGTTTTCTCCAAAGCAATCACATCTCTGGAGTCAGCTACCACACAGATAGTCCCCGTTTCTCGGTTAGGATTGCGGCAAATTTCACAAATCGGTTCGGCCGAAAGATGAAAACAAACCTGACATAATCCTACTTGTTTTTTAGCATCCACGATCGCCTGGGCCAATTCGATCGCGTCTTGCTCCGGTCGTTTGAGAATATACAGGGCCAGACGTTGGGCGCTTTTTGGTCCTACCCCGGGTAATTTTTGTAACTGCTCGATCAAACGAGCTAAAGGCGGTGTATAAATAGCAGTTAATCCTCTTATCAGTTATCAGTTATCAGTTATCAGTTATCAGTTATCAGTTATCAGTTATCAGATTTGAGTTTTCAAGTGAGCAGTGTTAAATAGAAGTTTCCTACTGTCTTTTCACTGTTTACTGATTACTGCTCACTGATTACTGTTTACTGGTCACTGTTCACTGCTCACTGTTTACTAACTAAGACCTTTTTGGTAAACGGACATCGATAACACTGGTGTTGAAATTATAATTATCTCCTTCCAACTCGATTAAAGTGCCAATTTTCACCTTTTGACCGCCAACAACCGCACCGGTATCGGTAACTTCCGCTTGACCACTGAGAGTCATGATCATATCTTGAGAATAGTTTTCCGTGCGGGGATCGGGTAGGACTTTCACACTACCATCCGGCTGCGGAACTAAGACATTTCTCGATAAAGGTTTAACATTTTTTATATCCACTTGACCGGCCGGTTGATTACGAATAACAATATTAGTTTTCTTCTCGGTATTGAATTGATTAATCAAGGCGTTGGGATTGAGAACACTTAAACCCCGGACAATAACATCCACTTCTATGGGTTCTTTGGTAACTTGAGCGATCGTACTTTTACCACTCGTCCCCGGCACAACAAAAATACCGATAATTGTCAATAAAATTACTAAAGCCGCTCCGATATCAAGCAAGCTAAATTTACCGAATAAACGTCCTTTTGAGTCTAATAAATTCATAAGCGGTTCACTATAAAATTTTGGGGAGATGGGGGGTTGGGGTGGTCACTGCGTGCGCGTTGCGGGGGGTGATGGGGTGATGGGGTGATGGGGGGACCACTTCGTGCGCGTTGCGGGGGGTGATGGGGGGATGGGGAGACCACTTCGTGCGCGTTGCGGGGGGAGAATAAATAAAAATAATCTCCTGCCTCCTGCCTTCTGCCTCCTGCCTTCTGCCTTCTGCCTCCTAACTCCTGACTCCTGCCTCCTGAGGGCTAATAGATTCTATCACGATCGGAATCTTGGTCGCGGACGGGAAGTCTGACTTAAGATAGAAGATCGGAGTCTCACACGGAGCGATCGATAGACAATGGCGGGTAAAACTCAACTTAAGAAACAAGAAAAGCAATTATCTCCAGTCGATCTGACCCCTTCTGACGGTAACAACCTCGAAAAAGTTGCCCCCGTTAAACATTGGTCGATCGAAGATAGCGAAAATCTCTATCGCATCCAAGGCTGGGGAGAACCCTATTTCTCGATCAATGCCGCAGGAAATATTACCGTCTCACCCCAAGGAGAAAGGGGCGGTTCTTTGGACTTATACGAGTTAGTTTCGGCGATTAAGCGGCGTAATATCGGTTTACCCCTGTTAATTCGGTTTAGTGATATTTTGGAAGACCGGATCGAGCGCCTGAATGCCTGTTTTAACCGAGCGATCGCCCGTTATAATTATCCCAACGTCTATCGCGGTGTCTATCCGATCAAGTGCAATCAACACCGTCACATCGTCGAGTCTTTAGTGCGTTTTGGTAAACCCTATCAATTTGGGCTGGAGGCTGGTTCAAAACCTGAGCTAATGATTGCTTTAGCTACCCTAGAACCTGCCTTAAACGGTAAAAATGACAAAACACAACCATTGCTAATTTGTAACGGCTATAAGGACAAAGAATACCTGGAAACTGCCCTGTTGACCACTCGTCTCGGTCATCGGCCTTTGATTGTCATCGAACAATTGGAAGAATTATATTTAACCCTGCGCGTCAGTCGTCAGTTAGGAATTGCCCCTCATTTGGGAGTGCGTGCGAAACTGGGGACAAAAGGGGTGGGTCGTTGGGGATGTTCCACGGGAGACCGGGCCAAATTCGGTTTAACCGTCCCGGAAATCTTAACGGTGGTGACGGAATTAGAACAAGCGGGGATGTTAGATTGTCTGCAACTGCTGCACTATCATATCGGGTCGCAAATCTCCGCTATTAGCGTCATTAAGGATGCCATTCGCGAAGCTAGTCAGATTTATGTGGAATTAGCGAAATTAGGGGCAAATATGACCTATCTCGATGTGGGGGGTGGTTTAGGGGTTGATTACGATGGCTCAAAAACTAACTTCTATGCCTCGAAAAACTACAATATGCAGAATTATGCCAATGATATCGTGGCCGAGGTCAAGGAAGCTTGTGAGGATGCCCAGATTTCACCCCCAATTCTCATCAGTGAAAGTGGACGGGCGATCGCTTCTCATCAATCGGTGTTAGTCTTTGATATCTTGGGAAGTAGTGAGGTTCCCCAAAACCCTCCCGATCCCTGCAATGGGAAAGAACACCTCATCCTCCGTAATCTCTGGGAAACCTACACGGGTATCGATGAGCGCAATTATCAGGAAGCTTATCACGATGCGGGACAGTTCAAAGAGGAGGCGATTAGTCTGTTTAATTTCGGTTATCTCAGTCTCAAAGAACGATCTAGAGCCGAACAATTGTACTGGGCTTGTTGTCACAAAATTCTGCAAGTGGCCCGACAACAGGATTATGTTCCCGATGACTTGGAAGACTTAGAGCAAATTATGGCCTCAATTTATTATGCCAATCTCTCGGTTTTTCAGTCAGTTCCCGATAGTTGGGCGATCGATCAACTATTTCCGATTATGCCGATCCATCGTCTCGATCGAGAACCTACCCAAAGAGGAATTCTCGCCGATTTAACCTGTGATAGTGACGGGAAAATTGCCCAGTTTATCGATTTGCGCGGGGACGTAAAATCAGTTTTAGAATTGCATCCTTTGGAGTACAAAAACGGTAAACATTCTCCAGAACCCTATTATCTAGGAATGTTTCTGGTGGGTGCTTATCAAGAGATTATGGGTAATTTACATAATCTTTTTGGCGATACTAACGTGGTACATATTCAGATGAGTCCCAAGGGATACGATATCGAGTATCTAGTCAAAGGAGATACGATCACGGAAGTATTAAGTTATGTACAATATTCTGCGGAAGACCTGTTAGAAAGAATTCGTCTTCGTTGTGAACAAGCTTTACAGGAAAATCGCATGACTGTGGAAGAATCCCAATTACTACTACAGGATTATGAACGCAGTTTGCGACGTTATACCTATCTAGTGGGTGGGGATTGATGATTGCTCTTGCCGATCGAGTAATCGATCGAGGATGATAGAAAATAGACAAAATAGATAGGCAGTAAGGGGAAGCAGTGGAAAAGGGAACGCTGGTAGAATTTCGCGTCCAAGGAGAAAGGCGCTTAGGGGTGATCGATCGCCCAGAAGGTAAAAAAGATTGGATCGTCATCGATCAAGGGGGAAACCCGCATAAACTGCGTCCCCAACGCTTCGATTACATTGTCAAAGCAGGTCCGTCCAACCATAAGGAGATTGGCAATTTTCTGCGAGAAGTCCAACCCTATCTAGATGCTAGTGGTTTAGAAGTGGCCTGGGAATTATTAGCCGGGGAAAATCAGTTAGTCACTCCCGAAACCATGGCCGAGATCCTCTTTTCCGATCGCAGTCCCCAGTTTTGCTATGCGGCCCATTGTCTCTTGAGTGATGATAAAGTTTATTTTAAAAATAAAGGGGATGGTTACGAGGCCCGCTCGGAAAATCAGGTAGAGGAAATCAAACACCAGCTAGAGGTGGAACAACAGCGTCAACGGGAAAAAAGCCAATTTCTCCAACGTCTCCAGCAAGCCTTGGCCAGTGGAACGGTAGAATGGTCAGAAAGCGATCGAATTCGTCTGGAATCTCTAGAAAAATTTATCCTCCAACCCGAACAAAAATACCCAGCAGCCATGGAAATACTCTCCCTGCTGGGCCGTTCCCAAACCCCCGAGGCTGCTTTTGAATTGTTAGTCGATTTGAAATGGTGGAGTAGTCACGAAAACCTTTTCCTGCGACGCAGTTCCTACCCCGTTCAATTCTCGAAAAAGGTACTTGATGTGGCGCGTCTTAATTTACTCAATCCCCCTGCGGATGCGGATGTCAACAATCGTCTCGATTTAACTCACCAAAAAATTTACACCATCGACGATGAAAGTACCGAGGAAATCGATGACGGATTATCGGTAGAAATGCTCGCAGATGGTGGTCATCGTCTCTGGATCCATATTGCCGATCCTAGCCGTTTAGTGCTTCCCGATGATGAATTAGACCTAGAAGCGCGTCGTCGCAGTACCAGTCTTTATCTTCCCACGGGAATGGTTCCCATGTTTCCCCTAGAATTGGCCGCCGGTCCGATGAGTTTGGTACAGGGAAAACTTTGTCCTGCGTTGAGTTTTGGGGTAATCCTCGATGAAACAGGGGCGATCGCCGATTATCGTATCCATCCTAGTACAATTAAACCCACCTATCGCCTCACCTACGAAGATGTGGACGAAATGTTACATCTGGACCTGCAGCATGAACCGGAAGTGAGGATTCTCAACCGTTGGGCCAAACAACGCCACGCATGGCGCAAATCTCAGGGATCGATTAACATCCAAATGCCAGAATCATCGATTAAGGTGAAGGCTAACGACGAAATTATCGTAGAATTGCAGGAAGTTTCCCCATCTCGGCAATTAGTGGCGGAAATGATGATTTTAGCCGGAGAAATCGCCGGTCGCTACTGTCAGGAACACGAGATACCCGTGCCTTTCCGCGGACAACCACAACCGGAATTACCCCCCGATGAGGAGTTAATTTTACTACCTGCAGGCCCGGTGCGTTCCTGTGCCTTGCGTCGCTGTATGCCGCGCAGTGAGATGACGACGATTCCTAACCGTCATGCTAGTCTGGGATTGAATACCTATTCCCAAGTAACTTCGCCAATTCGCCGTTATACTGACCTTTTGACCCATTTTCAACTAAAAGCCCATCTCCGGGGCGATCAACTGCCTTTTACGCGGGATAGAATGCAGGAAATTCTCTATAGTGTCGCTAGTTCGGCCCAGGAAGCCACCTCGGTGGAACGACAAACTAATCGTTATTGGAGTTTGGAATTTTTGCGACGACAGGGAGATCAAGTCTGGCAAGCTTTGGTGTTGCGCTGGCTGCGGGAAGAAGAAAATTTAGGCTTGATTTTATTGGAGGAATTGGGGTTAGAATTACCCCATCGTTTTGAGCGCTCGGTATCTTTAGGCGATCGCTTTCAAGTGCAAGTTAGTCGCTCTGATCCCCACCGCGATGAGATCCGTTTTCGCGAGTTATCGGGTTTTGTCTCCTCCCAAGCAAGTTAATCTCTCGCGGAGGCTGGGTCGTCAGTAGTCGGTCGTCAGTAGTCAGTCCCGATGCCAAAGTTGGCACCGCCAAGCCTGAAAATATGATAGCCTTCAATTAAGGCTAAGACAAAAAGGTTGTTCCCTCAATAGAGCTTTCTAGCCTGAGAGTGGCGTTGCTGATTTGAGATATGAATCTTCTCTTGTGGGATTTTTCAAACCTAGACCCAAACTAATTTTTGGATACGATGCACAGTTGGCATTCATACCTTGATTCAGCAACGCCATACTTCTTAGCTTATGGTTATTTCTGGTTTAATTTGCGTTTGCAGAATGCTCCGAAACCAAATAAACCGAATCCTAATAAACCAAAGAACGGAGAAGGTTCTGGTACTTTTTCTGTGGTACGGCCGAGAATACGAATATTCGACAGTACCGGACTTTCGCTGCCAACCGTCCCGCCGCGTTTGAGGGTTGCCTTGACATCAAGGTAACGACCTAACAAGCTAAGGGCATCGCCACTAATATAAGTTGTGTAAGGGAGGGATATAAGTGCGGCTGGATCGTTAGAGGCACGAGCTTCAAGGATAATTTCCGCACCTGCTGGTAGGTAAGCGGCTGCCTCCGTATTCCAGAAAATTTTCAGCCATTCCTGTCCAGTGATACCGCTATCCGTCACCGATCGCCAGAAGCCAGACGGATTGGTGACACCACCAGATACGGAACCAGTCATGTCACTGTAGTTATAAGGAGTAGCGTTTGGACCGAGATCGATGGTCAGATCAACCGCGTTTGTCAACGGGTCAATTCGCATCACACTATTCGAGCTGTAGTTAGTGACCCAAACTTTACCATTAGAATCAACGGACAAGCCTGTTGGTGTAGCCCCAACACCAATTGTGTTTAAGATAGTGCCGTCGTTGGCTAGTCGCGTCACGGTGTTACTACAACTGCCAGCTACCCAAATATTGTTGTCGGGCGTGACTGCTACCCCGCGATTGCAGGTGGAAGGGGTAGGAATTGTCAGTTCCACCGCACCAGTGAGTCCATTAATCCGTTGGATGGAATTATCCGTCCAGTTACTCGTCCAGATCTTGCCGTTGCTGTCGATACCCAGACCGTAGTTGTATCGATTTAGAGTATTGAGTACCTGGGTTACGCCTGTTGCCGGGTCGTGCCGTACTAGCGCATTTGGCCAAGGACCAGAAGACCACAGGACTCCATTGCCATCAACAAGTCCGCCATAACCTCCTGCTCCAACGTTAAAGCTATTTTTTGGGGTTGGGGTACCGCTGGGAATGGGAGCGCCTGTTGCTCCATCGTACAATTGATGTTGACTGTTACCGAAACCGCCGACCCAAACATCGTTGTTGGCATCAATTGCCACTGTCCTGGCATTTGTGCCAGTAGTCCTGACATAGAGCAGCATGGCATCATCTACTGCGGTTGAGGTTCCCCCATTGGTGTCCGCACTCCCAGTATTCGTCCAAGGTAAGACATTAAAGGTAGAACCGTTCCAAATCCCGCTTGAAGTTGTCGCCCCAGTACCTGGATTGGCAGAGATTTTTACCACTGAGCCTAGACCGTTAAATGCCTCAGCCCGGTTGGTAACCCAGGCGTTACCATCAAGATCGACGGTGGTTCGGGAGGGGTCCCTGCCCATCCCATCGGGGGCGGTGTAATACTCTCCCAGAACTGCACCGTTTCCGGCGGCACTGTCCGGCAACGAGACTAAACCATCGGAATCTGTGTGGTCAGTATCGATGCGGACAGCAGTGCCCCTACCGGAGAGAGCAACCCAGATGTTGTTGAACTGGGTGACGAGCGCCGGATTGAGTTGTAGTTGGTTGTTGCCGGGGACTCGGTTGTTCGTGTCTGGCGGATTGGGATTGTAGTTCAGATTGGTGAACGTTCCCATACCCCAGTCAGCATCGTTAGTAAAGGTTAGTTCGCCTGTCAGGGGGTTGAAGGAGGCTGCGTTTGCGGGAACTGCTATCGCCCCTGTGAGAGTAAGAGCGAGGGCAACTCGCCAGGGAAGTTTCGTTTTCTTCACTCGTTTGGTTGTTGCTTTCATTGCTACCTTGTTGAAGATTTGAGTAAAAAATTAGGCAGGTCAGTAAAACAGCCAACTCAAGTGCTTTTGAAATAGCCATCAGCCCTACCTCATTCTCAATCGTTAGCTGTCTTTACTTAATACCACCTCCCTTTATTTCAGCAGGAGTACTACTCCGCAGCATCTCTCTTAAGTCATATTTACTATATAGAATCCATTTGGTATCTTAGGATACAGCTAATCGTCGTAGTAGAAGTCGAAGAAAACAGAGATGAATTTTGGTAGTGGAGTGTTGTAAAGTGCGCTCAAAATTTTTGACTAAAGATTTGCAGCGTTCCATCCAAGAATTACTTCTTTCTGTGCGTTACTCAACGGATTTAGCATAAAATGTTATTATCTAGCAGTTAAAAGAGCCAAAAACTTCTGCATAATCCCAACGTATGACCATAACAATACGATTTGATTTGCCTATTAATATTTCGGAATCTCTCCATTCACAAGCAGAGGAACAGGCTAAGATAGCATATATCATGACTTTGTTAAAACATGGAGAAATTAGTAGTGGGATAGCCGGCAGGTTATTGGGAGTCTCTCGTTTAGAAGTTCTCGAACTTATGGGTCAATATGGGGTTGCCATCTTCCCCGACCAAAATCGAGAAGAGTTAGAACAAGAAATTACAGAAACCCTGCAATTATTAGAAGATTCTCCCCCGTGATTATTGTCTCTAATACCACTCCGTTAAGTGAGTTAGCTAAAGTTGGTCAACTTAACTTACTCCAAAAACTCTTTGGTAAAATTATCATTCCCCAAGAAGTTTATAATGAAGTCACCACGGGAAATCATCGGGCTGCTGCGGTTGTTCCTACTGCTCAGTGGATTGAGGTATTTACCATTCAATCTCCCGCTCAATTATTACAGTTGCAAATTCAGTTTAAACTCGATTTAGGCGAAGCGGCTACAATTATCTTGGCAGAATAATTAAAAGCGAATCGAGTCTTAATAGACGAAAAATTAGGACGAAAAGTCGCCCAGTCCAGAAATTTGCCTGTAACTGGAACAATTGGACTTTTATTAATTGCCAAGAAGAAAGGAATTATTATTGAAGTTAAACCCATTTTAGATCAGTTTTTGAGTCAAGGCAAAAGAATTAGCCCAATTCTTTATCAAGAAATATTAGGAATGGCTGAAGAAAGCTAGAAATTAATTCCAGACAGAAACCAGAAGAGCAAAACGTGACGGGAAAGCTAACTTAGATTTCGCTCCCCCTTGTTCTATCGATCGCATCCCCTAGCGATTTTTTCCCGGTCGAACCAGCGATCGATACTGCTCCGAATGCAACTGTTAGGGATTCGGGAAGTGATCGCTGTCCGGTTAGTAGATGTGTTCGGCAATGATGCCAGTGCCACGGTTGAGGTGAGGTAAAATTGAGAAACTTTTTCAGAAAGATGAGGTATAACCTGATTGGCTGTTGACAAGGATTTTGTGTGGCGTTAGATTTATTGGGGGTTTCTTTATTTTGTACCCAGTAACGGGCTGGCGGAAATTCTCTTAATCCCTCCTACAGCATAGGTTATGGCCTTTTGTCAACGGGGAAGTCTAGGTATAACCCAAGTTCGGTGGATTTAACCGTTATAAAATTTGCAATTGTATAATCATTGTCTTTGTGTTTTTGCTACTCTAAAAATTTCTTGAGCTGTTGCTGAACCGACAAAACGCCAATGCCAAGGTTCATAACTGACTCCTTGAGGGTTATTTTTCGGAAATGATAGTTCAAAGCCAAATTCCTTAGCATGAAGGGTTAACCATTTAAAAGCGTCAGTTTCAGCAAATTTGTAGGTAATATCATCTCTAGCCTTCAGATTCCCATCGGTTAAATCAAGGGCGTATCCTGTATGGTGTTCACTATAACCTGGTGGTGCGCTGATTTTGGCGGCAGCTTCCGGTGAACCTTGGCGCTGAATTTGAGATTGCCAGAGTTGATCTTGATGGGCAATAGTACGAAAACCAGAGACAGGAATAATCCATACTCGATCCTCTCTAGCTGCATAGATCAACTTCATTAAGGCTAAGGCTGTTTCTGGCGCAATCCTTTCAAATCTTTGATACTCATCCTGAGCGTAGCTGGCAATAATCATCATTTGTTGGGAGTCACCTTCTTGATAAGGCAAATGTCCCAATTTGGTTTGATTGACTGCTATCTGAATGGGTATTTTTGGTGACGGATTGACTAGAGATGTGGGAGAATTAATTGTTGTTGGTGGCGATGGGAGAATGAGAGTTGGCGATTGAGAAGATGTTATCGGTCGTGTCTGGTGAGTAGAAATTAATTGAGGTGTTTTCTGGCTGAAGAAGTGCAGGACTGCATAGCTATTGAGGGCGATACCTATAACGATTAGGATGATAGGTAGAGCAACAATTAATTTTTTCATTAATTTATTTCCTCACTATTAGCTACTTTCCAAATGCCATCATCTAACTGCAAAGTGAACCTATATGTTCCAGAGAGAGAGCGAGTATAATTAGGGGCTAAAACGCCTCCTTGATAACGTGTAACGGATTCCCTAGCTTGGATATTAATCACCACTTCGTTTCCTCGATCTAATACATCTCCCAAAGGCTCAACTGATGGTGTTACCCAAATTTCATAAGCATTATTTCGACGCAGCCATCCAACCTTGCCTAACTGCTTGTCTCTATAACCGTCTGTTGTGTATTGATAAACAACTTGCTCATTATATGTATTGCCAAAAGCTTGTGCTTTAACCTTTAACCAAGATTCGACAGCATTGACTGCTTGTTGTTTAGTCAGGCGTTGAATATTGGGTTGATCTGGATAAGGTGTTGGAGTAGTAGGGGAAATCTCTCGATCAGGTGGCTTATTTGGACTTGAACCAAGTTGAGAACGACTGAGTTGTGGATGATCATTAAGCGGCTCGATATTAATATTAATAACCTTACTGTCAGTCTGGTAATTTAAAGCACCAGGAGGATAAATAATTGCTTCCGGATTACTGGCTGATTTCCCGTTATCATTGATAGTTACAGTAAGAGTATCAATCCCATTGAAATCAGTCTGAGTCTGATAAGTGAGCGCCTGTTTATCTTTGAGAGTATTGTTAATTTGACTGACAGTACCATTCAGAATAATTACTCCTGGTTTATCTTCCCTAATATCTCTCCAAGTCAATCCATTATTGACATTATCTTTGACTGTTATAGAGCCATTATTTGTTTGGAGAGTAACCGTAATATTGTTGTCACCAGCATCATCATCTTTAACGCTAATTCCTGTGATGATTATCTGGCCATCTTCCTTAACTGTTTTAGTTTTAGGAACAGTGAGGAGCGGAACACTGTTAACTTTGTTAACGCTGATGATCTGAGTGAGGACTTTGCTAGTTCCTCCATCCCCATCAGTAATCTTAAATTCTACGATGCGCTCTCCTGGTTGTGAAGTCTCGGAAGTATTCTTATAAAGAATATTACTCAAGAGAATTCTGACTTTCTCAGCATCAGCATTTTTGTTGAAGGTTATTTCTAATGGTTGTGTTCCTATTCCCCCCGTAAAGTTACCGATGACTTGATTGTCAACCAAAACATCATTGCTGGTGGAGTTATTATTATTAGCTCCACTCTCATTAGCACTAATAAGTTGCTCAGAAATGAACAGGCGATCATTAGCAGTCGCTTTTCCTTTTAACTTAACTGTTAATTTACCTTGCTCGAAATTAAAGGAATCAATATCTGTGACTTCAACACCGCAGGCGATCGCCACAAAACCTGATCCTTCAGGACATTGAAGAACATTAGAAGACGAAGGAGAACCACCATCAATCTTCGGCGGTGAAGAAATCCATAATCTTCTTACACCTATTACAATGAATGAAATACCAATAACAATACCTAGAACGGCTATATACAAGTAACGTGGTATAGAAAAATCAAGAGTTTTAACAGGAAGAAAAACAGCATTCAATGCTGACAAAACTTCTTCTATATTATTGAATCTTTGCCCAGAACCTAACATTCGTGTCAGGACATCTTTACGCTGATCGCTAATTTGCTTAGATTTAGTCCAATCCCAACTATTACTCTCGCTATCGTAGAAATATTGTCCCGTTAGCAGTATCAGTGCAGTCAGCGCCAGATCGTGCAAATCATTTTGAAGATTTGTTACTTCTCCATCGTTGAGAGCAGGCAAAACTTGATTGAGTAACTGAACCACTACATACTCATTCAGAGGAAGTAGCGATCGCTGCAATTCTTGGGTCGGAGTTCCCTCGAAAGTCTTCTGCAAGATCAAAAGTCTTCCCCCCTCACCAAAAAGCTCTTCAGGTGGGGCAATACCTCCAAATTGACCTTGATTGATACTAGGAGGAAATTTCTTCTCAAGTTCGTATAGTACAATTTCTCTTTGTCCTGCATTTCTAAAGATAAATTGTGTTAGAAAGCAGGGTTTCTGACAGGACAAGTCTTTGACTGAGTAAACTTGCACAAAACTGCCACGATCAATAACTGTCTCGATGACGTATCGATGATCCAATACTAAGCCTGGTTGCAGATCGTCCTGATTTGTTACATTACTTAACATTATTGATAGTCTCTTCAGAAGATAAACAGATATTTTTACGGTACAATCCATATTATCTTAGTTGTTAAAATCTGATCGCTCAAAATGGGGAACTTAATGCTTGCGCTAGAGCAAACGGGTCATACTTGGACACTCGAAGCTGAAAACGGACGCAGCTACCAAGTTGGCAATCGTCCCAACTGTGACGTGTTCCTTCCCTATGTTAATTTTGCCTCTGACGTTAACCTAGAACTGAGCTACGACTCTCTGTGGTACGTCAGGGACTTAGGTAGTTTGAATGGTGCTTTGCTCAACAAAGTGCGCCTCAACCAAGAGCGAATTCCGATTGAAGAGGAGGCTCGAATCAGCTTCGGTGGAGGGATGGTTCTTGTAGCCAGACTAGATTCTAGTCCTATACCATCAAGAAAACCGGATGCTCTTATTACCCCTACTCGCTTACTATCGGGCTATGTCTATCTAGAAGGTTTAACCCAAGCGTTAGAAATACTTAATCAGTTACGCAGCGATCCCTACAAGGCTACTACTCCAGAAGACCCTAGCTTAGATTTAGACCAGGTAACTACTCATGCTGCTCAATCAGTAGTCATTTCATTAACATTTGCTGGTCTGGCTTTGATAATATTTTTAGTTGAATATTTGCTTATTCTAGCTCTTCAAGCGAAATTAGATTTAATGGCTTGGCTAATTATGGGAATTTTTCCTAGCTTTCTTATAGCTTTTGAATCTATTTATCTTCGCTGGTTCATGGCTCGTCGTTTTCTGAGAAAGAAGTATGAAGATACTTATTATTATCCTAAATGGCTACCGAAATTTTTTAAAAACGCAGTCAACTTGTTGAAGAATTCAATTGTCAAAACTGCACAATTACAAAACATTATTACCTTTGCTGGATCTAACCCTTTTATTGGTTCTGGAGAAATCATTCCTGGCTCTAGCTGGACGGTTTCCATTACTCGCAATAAGAAACATCAAGAAAAATCTGAAGAAGGAGAAAATTTTGAAGAAGGGGAAACTTCTCAAGAATACATTGAGATTGCCGTTGATCAGTTTTATCAAGTCACTGATCGAGAAATTGACAAGCTAAATTTACCAAATCTAGAAATATTGAGTCGCTTATATATTGATGGCTTTGAGCTAGAGCCTGATGGTAAGCTGCTGATGAACACCACTTCCCGTCCAGCCGTAATGTTTTTAGACGACCCACTTTTAATTAAAGAACAGAGTAATTTGGCTAGTAAAAAAAGAGCCTATCGTATTTATCGATATATTGACAGGGAAAGAGATTACATTCTCTCCTACTTTCTGCGCTTTTATAATGCAGGGAAAGTCACTTTTGTTGAGTCATCAGCCTATATCTTAACTGGAATTGATCGGCAAAGATTTAGTTTGAGTTCGCTTCTTGAAGATGATCAATTATCTCGGATACTAAAGATGCTATTAGGTACTATTGTTTTTGCCTCTGGCATCTATTTAGGGTTGGCATTATGGTATGTCGTTGTATTTTCCTTCTACTTTTTTTACTGGAAGTCTAATGATGCTCGACAACAGCGGGCAGCAGAGTTTCAAGAAGAGTATAATTATGGATTAGAACAAACTTTTCGTGAGTTCATTGCAGAGCCTTTAGATTTAAGCCAAAGAGCTAGGAGACAACAAACAGTAAACTTGGCAAAAAATCCTCTAAGTCGTTCAATTAAAAACTTTAACAATCAACTTAGAACGACTCCTTTGGGCATCCTTATTCTGATTATTCTCATTTTATTTTTCTTGCCTTTATTCATTACTTTAGCTATTTTTAGCTTTTTTGCTAATCGTTACCGCCAATTAAATACTGATTTAAAAGTTAGTTTTGACTACTATGGTACTCAAGATGTACTGATGTACTGGAAATCGATACAAAATACGATTTTTTCCAGTACCATTAAACTGCTAAAGAGTCAGGGGATTGACTCATCTGAATTTGAAAGATCGGTCATAAGTATTATTAATAATGTTACGAGAATTACGGCAGGAAATATTACCAACAGCCAAATCGCTGTGGGCTCTAGCTCTACTTTTTCCCAAAGTACAGGAACATCACAAACACAAAGCTCATGAGCATGAAAGGAGGTTATTATGAACCAGCGTAAAGACTATAAATTCGGTGATATTCATGGAAGCCAAGTTGCCATTGGTGATAATAGCAAAACAAGTCAGTATATGGAAACTAATGCTTCTGAAAAAAAGCAAACCCTAGCTGAAGCAGCAGCAGAGATCCAATCTTTACTAAAACAATTAGAGTCAACTTATCCTACTGATACCTATAAGGGTAAAGTCGCATTAGCTGATGCGGTTGTCGAGCAGATAGACAAAACCCCAAGTTTGACAAGAATATTTAGTGCTTTAAAAGCGGGTAGTATTAGTGCTTTAGATTCATTGCTGGACCATCCAGCTGCTAGTTTTGTTATCGGGGCTTTAGAAGACTGGCAAAATAACAATAGATCGAAAACAATTGACGAAAATCACTAAATTTTTGGTTCTTCGTTACTTGGTATGGTTTGAGCGGGGGGCATAAATCGACTAAATCCTTCACTCAGAGGCTGGCCAATTATCCCCCAGTTGAGAGATTGGGGAATAGAACTCTTGCAAATTAATTATATGTTATAATCGGAGATTGACTAATTTTCCCAAAAAAATTAGGGCTCTTCTGGTTTCTGTGTGGAAACGAGGTCTATACTGATAGTTTCTTCCGCAAAATAGCGCTAAAAGTCTTGCCTGATAAGTATTTCACGATTCCATAAGCAAAAATTATAGCAAATAATGGGTTATTTAGGACGCTTTCAATTTTTAAACTCTTATCTGAACAGGGTTTCAGCGATGGATTGTCCTAAGCACCTTGATCTTTGCTATATCACACAAGATTTTTGCCAATTGTTTTCGATCTAGAACGAGCTAATCAATTAAGTCTCTTGCCGGATAAGGATTTAGCCGATTTATGCCCCCTGATCGAACCATACCAAGTAACGAAGAACCCAAATTAGTTCATTAGTGCATTTGTTTTGGATGAAAACCTGAAGTTTAACTTTTAACCCAAAACTCTTTAGATATGCTTTAATTTGGTTGTCAAAACCTCTTTATTTCTGGACTTTCCTCGTATAAACATAATAGCTATGGCTAAAAGTCTTACAGAGCCTGACTTAAGTTCTTGGGCAGATAGGGCTTTAGTCAAAAATTTTCAAATTTGAACCTTCGATTATAGCTTGTTTCGGGGCAGAAAACCAGCAAAAAGAGGGAATCGCTGACTCTAGAGATTGATGACACTATCTGTTACAATCAAGTTAGCGATCGCTATACAGCGAACTTTACAGAATCGCTCCACTCCAGATACAGTCAACGGTACAGACATTTTCAAGCGAAAAATGTACCCAGTAGCCTCTTTTCAATTTTTTCTGAGAAGCTCCATGCAGTAAGGATTTTGTTAATTTTTTAGTATTTCTGTATGGGGGAAGTCCAGTTCTACAGGTAAGATACTGGAAATTCTAGAATTGGAAAGAAAGGCAGAGGAAAGCTTTTTCCAAAATGATCCTGAAAGTGCAATCAACCATGTGCAAAAAATAATTGACTTGTACTGTACTGAAGATCAAGCAGAGAAGGGTTGGTATTTGCAGACCCTTGCTCGATTCCAGTATAAGATCAGCAAGGTAGATTCTAATCATGTTCAACAAAGTGCTTTCAAAAATAATTCTCAGCTTCTGAAACCTAGAGAAGGTATTAATTATAAGAAATTAAGCTATATAAGCGAAAATAGAATAAAACGAATTCAAGCTTGGATTTCTTCGCATAAAAATTATCAAGAGCTTTCAATGTATGTAAATGACATACTTGAAAATTTAAGTTTTGGACAGCCTTCAGAAAAATTTGAAAAAGCACTTCAAGATTTAGGCTACGCGATCGGTTTTTTAAGTCAAAGACCGGATAAGGAGTTTAAAAAAGGCTCTGACAATCTTTGGTGTGTCTCAACTGATGAATATTTCATGTTTGAATGTAAGAGCGAAGTCGAGGATTCACGCAGTGAGATAACTAAAACTGAAACTGGACAAATGAATAATCACTGTGCATGGTTTGAACAAGAATATAAGACAGATAAAGTAAAGCGAATTCTCATCATTCCAACAAAAAATGTTTCAAAACAAGGAAGTTTTACCCATGAAGTTGAAATCATGAGAAAAGGAAAACTTAACTCCTTGAGAGATGGGGTCAAGTCCTTTTTCAAGGAGTTTAAAGACTATTCTCTCACTGAAATTAGTGACTCCAAGATGCAGGAACTATTGGTTTTCCATAAACTTGATGTTGAATCCTTGAAAAAAGAATACTCTGAAAAGTATTTTCAAAAAAAGTAGAAGACTAGACCTCTTGCATAATTTTTTTATGGTGTAATAGAGGGTTTGGCTTTTTTCTCAATTTTTAGATGGAAGTGGAAAAAATAATAAAATGTGATCTCATGGTTCAGGGTTCTTGTCCCCCTGTCAGATTGATATGTTAAAATGAGGTGAAATAATATAAATGCGTGGAGTCATTCTCTGATATGAGTAAATATTCTAATTTTGACCCAACTCATTTTCTTGTCGAACCCGAAGAAACTGAACAAATAACCCAATTAAATCAGCTGCTTAATAGAGAAATACCGACGAGACTCGTCACTGAACAGGGAGAAAATGTCTATATTCCCGAATCGGTTTTAATGGTACTTCGTTACAGTGTAGCTGCCTTAGCATCGGGACAGGTAATTCAGTTAAATGTTACCCATCAGGATTTAACTATAGAAGAAGCGGCTAATTTGTTAAATGTTTCTAACTCTTATCTAATAAAATTACTAGAACAGGGGCAAATTTTATCGACTAATCTAGGCAGTGATCGACGAATAAAACGAGAAGATTTGCTAATATATAAAGAAAAAAAATATCGAGAAATAGAACAAATTTTAAATAACCTTGTAGCCATGACTGAAGCGGAAGGACTATACAGAAAAGATGAGGAATTAAACCTAGATGACAGCAGAGCCTAGGGTTGTTTTAGATGCTTGTGTTCTTATTCCTCAGTATTTACGCGATACTTTATTATCAATTGCTTGGCAAGGTTTATACTCGCCTTACTGGTCGAAATTAATTTTAGAAGAAACAACCCGCAATCTGATTAATCGATATAATATAACTTCAATAAAAGCCCTTAATTTAGTGGAGACAATGAAAGCAGCTTTTCCCGAAGCCATGGTTGAAGTGCCATCTGGTTTAATTGAGTTAATGACAAACGACTTAAAAGATCGTCATGTTTTAGCAACTGCTGTTAAGGTTTTTAGATTTATTCAGCAGACCCTATCTAAACATGGCTACAGAGGGAATCGCTTACTCTAGAGATTGATGACACTATCTGTTACAATCAAGTTAGCGATCGCTAGACAGCGAACTCTAGGTCATCGCTCCACTCCAGATACAGTCAACGGTACAGCCATTTTCAAGTAAAAAATGTACCCAGTAGTCTCTTTTCAATTTTTTCTGAGAAGCTCCATAAGGGTTTTGTTAATTTTTTAGTATTTATGTATGGGGGAAGTCCAGTTATTACAGGATTCAACGTTTCTGACCCTGATGTTCTCTATTCTCTGGTTACTCATCAACCGATTCAACTCTTACAAAAAAGCCAGAATCAAGATTCACTAAGTCAGGTAATTGTTTGAGAGTCATTGACAGATTGAGATGTTCCCGTTATTGTTGAGATAGTTTTTTGCTATTCAGTCAGTTTTTTCTACCATAATCATCTATATTTTATTATGCAGCAATTATCTCTTTCTCCCCCCCCCCAGTACATTTGAACTAAATCGTGTCAGGAGAAGTTCTCGATCGCTTGTTTTAGGTGGGTTATTAGCGATCGGTAGTTCTTTGTTGACCCTGACCCCAGTAATGGCGGAAGGCATCCAAAAGCTGGCTGATTTTAATGGGGCTAATGGGAGTAGGTCCTATGCCGGTCTCACCTTGGGGACGAATGGTCTCTTTTATGGGACGACTCAAGCGGGCGGTAGTTCTGATCAGGGAACGCTCTTTTCCTTTAACCCGACGGGGAACGTTCTCACGTCTGTAGCCAATTTTGACGGGATTAATGGTGCTTATCCCGGTGCCAGTCTCTACTTGGGGACGGATGGTCTCTTTTATGGGACGACTAACTCTGGCGGTAGTTCTAATCTGGGAACGATCTTTTCCTTTAACCCCACAGGGAATGTTCTCACCTCTTTATCCACTTTTAACGGGGCTAATGGGAGTATTCCCCTTGCCAGTCTGACTTTGGGGACGGATGGTCTCTTTTATGGGACGACTTCCTCTGGCGGTAGTTTTGGGAAGGGAACGATTTTTTCCTTTAACCCGACGGGGAACGTTCTCACCTCTTTATCCACTTTTAACGGGGCTAATGGGAGTAGTCCCCTTGACAGTCTGACTTTGGGGACTGATAGTCTCTTTTATGGGACAACTCAATACGACGGTAGTTTTGGGAGGGGAACGATTTTTTCCTTTAACCCAACGGGGAATGTTCTGACTTCTTTAGCCAGTTTTGATGTGATTAATGGTGCTTATCCCAGTGCCAGTCTCTCCTTGGGGACGGATGGTTTCTTTTATGGGACGACTATATACGGCGGTAGTTCTGATTGGGGAACGCTCTTTTCCTTTAACCCGACGGGGAACGTTCTCACCTCTTTAGCCAGTTTTGACGGGAATAATGGGATAGGTCCCCTTGACAGTCTGACTTTGGGGACTGATGGTCTTTTTTATGGGACGACTATATACGGCGGTAGTTCTGATAATGGGACAATCTTTTCTTTTAACCCGACGGGGAATGTTCTCACCTCTTTAGCCAGTTTTGACGGGGCTAATGGGGCTTTTTCCTCGGCTAGCCTGACTTTGGGGACTGATGGTCTCTTTTATGGGACAACTCAGGGTGGTGGCACTTCTGATGCGGGAACGATCTTTTCCTTCGATCCCAACTCCAGTACACCCGTTCCCGAACCCTCAGCCCTCCTCGGTACAACTATTGCAGTAGCTCTCGGTGCAACACTAAAACGCAAATCAGCCCATAAACATAAACAATAGTTATTTCTACAAGAACCACAAGGGCAGGCATAGAGCTTGCCTTTTTTATTCACTAAAATTTGCACCCCAGCCTGAACCCCAATCCGCTACCCCTATGTTGCCATAAAGCCGTAGAGGCTTGGTCTCCAACCCCTTGAGGACAAGATAGACTGCACCTGCTCATTCTGTCGGCTGGAGAGGGGAAACCCGTTACTGATTCTACTCACAGAGAAGGACTAATTTTATTGGTGTAGAATAGAGACAATTATTGAGAGAGAAAGAAAATGAGCACTATTTCCCTTGAAATTCCTGAAGAAATCTTAATTAGTCTCAAAGAAACTCCTGAAAATCTATCGAGAGAATTAAAAATATTGGCAGCCGTTAAACTCTTTGAACTTGACAAGTTATCTTCAGGACGTGCAGCACAATTAGCCGGAATGTCACGAGTAGAATTTTTAACTATTTTGGGGCGTTATCAAGTCTCCCCTTTTTCTTTAACGACTGAACAATTAGAACAAGATATTGTCAATGCCTAATCCTCAAGTCATTGTCAACACCTCTCCTCTACTGTACTTACATCAAGTGGGCTACTTGGAATTGCTCCAACGCTTGTATTCTCAAATCTTGACTCCTTCGGCAGTAATCGAAGAATTAGCAATCGGTAAAAATAAAGGAATTGATGTTCCCAATATTCAGGCGATTGAATGGATTTCAATTACTCTGGTTAAATCAGTCAGTCTAATTCCAGCTATTATTGATTTAGGGCAAGGAGAAGCTGAGGTCTTAGCTTTAGGATTAGAAAATCCAGGTAGTTTACTGATTTTTGACGATCAATTAGCCCGACGTATTGCCAATTTATATCGCTTAAAATATTCAGGAACGCTTGGTGTTTTAGTTAAAGCGAAGCAGCAGGGCTATCTATCTTCTGTTGCTCCCGTTATTGCTAAGTTACGCCATCAAGGAATGTGGCTAACTGATAAAGTTGTCAATGATGTTCGCTCTTCGTTACTTGGTATGGTTCGATAGGGGAGCATAAATCGACTAAATCCTTATCTGGCAAGAGACTTAATTGATTAGTTCGCTCTAGACAAAAATAATTGACAAAAATCGCCAAATGTCTTTCTCTATAAGAGTTTCATTCCTTATAATCCTGTACGTTGCATAAGACAAACCGAAGAACCATCTGGGTTGTAATAATCCTACGCCTGTCAGCATCCCACACCCCATCTTCCCACTTCCCCCGGTTGAGTTAGCGGGTTAGGCTTCGATCTGTCAGAATACAAGTGTTGAAACAAACCTTTTAAGAGGCTTCATGGTGGAAGTTAAAGTCGTTCCCCCGAAACGCAATTGGATTCAGACGTGGTGGCAATCCCTGAACTCCTTATCCCGCTTACTGGTGATTGCTCTAGCTGCACCACTTTTCGTCCTGAATGCCTGGGCATTATCGGCAATTTTTGGCTATTTTGAATCTTTATTTGTTATTTTACTGATAGCGGCCGTTCTATCTTTTCTCTTGGGTTATCCGGTGACTTGGTTGGAACGTCAGGGATTAAAACGGGGTTTAGCTGCGATCGTGGTTTCCCTGATCACGATTTTAATTTTTGTGGCCGTGGGAATAACCCTAGTTCCCTTAGTCTTCACCCAAGCACAGCAATTTGTCAATAGATTGCCAGAATGGTTAGACTCGGGACAGCGCCAACTGATGCAACTAGATACCAAAATCGACATGATGAATCTACCGATTCCGATCAGTTTCGATGGTGTTATCGCTCAGTTTAACAGTCGTTTAGGGGCAGAATTGCAAATTCTAGCGGGAAGAAGCGTTAATTTAGCCCTTAATCTCACCGTTTTTACCGTGGTGCGAGTGCTTGATGTGCTGTTAACTATTATCCTCACCTTTTATCTACTTCTCCACAGTCCCGATATCTGGAGGAGTATTATCCAATGGTTGCCCAAACCCGTCCAACAACCCTTTTCCCTAACCCTACGCTTAAGTTTTCAGAATTACTTTGTCGGACAGGTAATTTGCGCCACCTGCATGGCCCTGGGATTAGTCACGGCATTTTTATCGATTAAAGTCCCTTTTGGTCTCCTATTCGGCCTCTTGATTGGCACCATGGCCTTAATCCCTTTTGGGGGAACTGTAGGCATTGTCACGGTGACAGCTTTACTAGCTTTGCGCGATATTGGTTTAGCTCTACAAGTTTTAGCCGTGGCTGTAGTGGTGCAGCAAATTGTCGAAAATGGCATTGCTCCCCGGATTTTGGGCAGTGTCACCGGGTTAAATCCCTTTTGGGTGTTGGTCTCGGTCTTGACGGGGGCGCGAGTGGGCGGTTTACTGGGGGTAATTGTCGCAGTTCCCATGGCAGTAATGATCAAGGAAGCTTTGGAGGTTATCCGTCAAGTGACACCAGAGGAGACAAAATACGGGATAATTAAACCCTCTCTCCCCCTAGAATCAGAATCCTCTAGCGAGGTGGTTTCTCGCTGAAGAATGACTGACGGCATAATCTAGGGCGATCTGAGCAGTAATCTTGGCCGGGAGAAATCGGCAATTTTCTCGCAGGTTCTTGGTTTTTCTCCCTCGATCGAGTTATGATATCCATATTGGTGTATTAACTCCGCTCTCGGCGATCGCCGTCCATGCCTAGGAAGGACAATTGACATCCTCACCGCCGTAAACGGACGGTGATTCCCAAACCTCACGATTTAGGTTTCTGCTTCTTTCCCTTGCGGGGTTCCGCACCTGCCTTAACAGAGTAAATCTGTTC
>VYLT01000050.1_pt1 | contig 27022 bp, 51 predicted proteins | sample 5114261 | NCBI WGS metagenome assembly VYLT01 (sample SAMN12291815, study PRJNA351875) | freshwater metagenome | isolation source: freshwater lake | place: USA: Michigan, Little Long Lake | collected 2011-07-12 | reverse complement strand
CAATTGCTTTATCAGAAAAAGCAATTGAGCCGTGCGTATGAGTTAAGATGCAATCAATAAACAAATGGCCAATTCCATCGTTGTAATCGAGGCGAACTTGCCAAGGTTTGCTTGTTGGAATAAACATTATTTGCTTCCTTTTGTGGTTAGGTTTCAATCAAACTTTACCCGACAAAGAACACTCGGGTTTATCACAGGTCGAACTTCCCAGATAATCGGCGGATGTTTTGGATATATCGATTCGTGTTGTGTGATAATTTCGTCCCACTGCGACCAAATGCTAACTTTGTTCGCGATTGCTCCCCGAATCAGGATGCCAAACAGTTCGACTTCGATCTCGATGGTTTCTGACAGTCCAAACATCACTCACTCCTCATCGAAAATATCAATCGCATCGTAAGGCCAGTTTTCGGATCGCGGTGTTACAAGACATTGACCGTACTTTGCAGTGAATGCCATGAAGTCAGCGAGTGTGGGTAATTCGACTGCCCAGCTTTCTTTTGTAGTTTCGTTGATGTGGGGAATAAGAACCTTGTAGGCTTCATCGCACGGCTTGACGTAAGGGCGAAGTTCACTTTTGCGACAACAGAGATAAAGCCCCGTTCGAGGCGCTGCGATCTCAATCGCATCAGGGTAATCCTTTGAGAGGAACATCCTTGGATCAGAATACCCTCTCCAATTCAATTCCACGAATTCCGTTGTGGCAGGTATCGTGAAGGTACGGTAAGTCGTCATTTCGAGGAGTTTGATCGAAGCGACTTCGCCAACTAGCTTTTGGGCTCGTTCTTCCGCTTCCGATCTCACTTTCGCTTTGGCTTCTTCTTTGCTCGAAGCGATTGCAATAACCCGAAACTCACGGAGGTGACCGGATTGATTTAGAATCAGCCGAAAATTACAGACGTATATCATTTATTGATCTCCTCTATCTCTCGTTCGCATTGCAGCTTTATCTCTGGTGTTGTGTTGTTGCACCATTCGCGGTATTCTTCCTCGGTAGGGGTGTCCATGTAACCGAGATACCGACCTTTGCAAGCCACGCACATCAAGAAGACTCTACCGATTCCGTCCTCGTCTCTATCCGGTTGGACGTGTCCGCAAAGGTCGCAGATCACAAGGTCGAAGCGGCTCACATATACTCCGTTGTGCAAAGCATTCCACATATATTTTTCGGAGCATGTTCCTTTTCCCATGATTCAAGAATCGAAGCGACTGTGTCGCCTTCGTATTCAAAGTTTTCGTCAGCCTCGATCTTGTCAGAGAAGAAAATAACCTCCGAATTTTCCATTATCCGAATATCACTTTCTTTGACGGTCGATCCAGTAAACTCACTATGCAAACAATTCGCTATGTGTTTACTGCTTGCGACGTAGTAGTATTGGTCGTCACCATCGGTGATTTCGTAGACACGTTTCATCCTGTGACCTCATTCGCCGAACGAATCCCCGTTAAAAGCTCAACAGACCTTTCGAGTTGTTCGGGCGTGGCTTGTGTGTTTTCGATGCTCTCAAATGCCCATTGCGTGGACAACACAGAATCCTCATACCTTCGTCGAATTTCCTCTTGCAGGTTAGGCGGAACCCATGAGAATTGATCAAAAAAATAATCATGTTTGGCCCGATCAAGTGGGCGTGTTTCTTCTTCAACAATTCTCTCGTAAACTAAAGCCGTGTTGAGAATCAGTTCCCAGAAGTCACGGAACGGATAACCCGTGTTTTTCTTGCACGCTTGATCGAGTTCGATTATTTGCTTGATTGCTCTTGCAAACCCTTCAGGGGTTACTTGGGTCATCCTGTCACCTTTGCATGGAAATCGTAGTATTTTCCTTCGCGAACCTCGCCAACAAAAAGCGGGGTAGCGTCCTCGGGATTCCGGTATACCTCAACCGAAATCGGATAGCGTCGAACACATCGAAACACTTGCAAGTTCGCCTCAAAGATCAATTTTGTTACGACCGCCTGTTGAAGTTTATTTGGCTTCCAATCGCCACTAAAATTCAAATACAATTCGACGTTCTTGATTTCTGCCGATTCATATTTTGCGGTTGGTTGTTCATTGTCCTGCTGAGTGGGAGGATACACGCCTCTGGCGGTTATAACACGGAAATATATTTTCATCCTGTCACCCGTTGGTTAATCTGGCTCGCAGCCCATTCCAAAGATTTTCGAGACCATGTTTCTCCACGAAAGAACCGAACAATATCAAGGGGCATTTCTGATACCGGTTCACCACCAATCGTTGCCGTTTGGAGTTCGTGTTCGGGTATTGGTTCAGCCACCTCATCCGGCAGTACTTGGCGGCATTTATCGCCTTCCATCGCAACAGCAATATCGGCGACAAAGAGAACGAATCGGCCACAACACGAGCGGACTTCTGCTATCGTTTTCATCCAATCACCTTCTTAATCATTGTTGCCGAGTACCATTTGTACTCGAAGCCACCTTCCGTTCTTGTTGCAGCTAGTTGCACCGGCCCGATCAAGAAATACCACCTTTCGGTTAGGTACTTAATCTCGTCCATCACCTGTTTCCACGACCCTTCTAAAACCTTTACCTCAAAGTTTGGAGGGCATGAGTAATACTGCTCTAATAAGCTCATCCTGTGACCTCTGTTAGCATCCCTGAAACTCCTCAAGTTTCTCAAATTGATCCTCTGTCATCTCAAGAAACTTGATTTCGTATTTTTCTTCCGTGTCACTAAATAACCCCTCGGCTTCTTGGCCAAATTCCTCGAAGGACATCACAGAGAAAACACCATCAACACCAACCGCTACATATCGTTTGAGTTTGTAGTGTTCGCAATTCGGATGATGCTCCGACATCGGCAACTTGCCTAAACCGAATCCCATTTGGGCCCATGTCTGACATTCGCAATGAATCATCCTGTCACCTTTGGAAACTCATTCCACTCACGGCTATCGAGTTCTCGACCGGCTTTTACTTTGCCGACATCGGCCATAATTAAGCCGTTTTTGTAGCACTCTGGTTTCCGACTTTCGTAGGTGCTCCTGCCATCACTCGATAACCAGAGCATCTTTTCCATTATTTCCTTCTCGTTGAAATCCGTGCCGACTTGTGGGTATGGTGCAAAATTCCCCCACTGCTTAAAGAAATAAGGCACACCCGCCGAGACACATTGATCGCGGAGACTACGGGCCCAATCGGGGTGCATCGGCCTTGCGTTTGGCCCCGACTCACCGCCCACGATGACCCAACCGATTCCGTCTGTTGCGCATCTTATTTCAGGAGAGACACGACAAGTTGATTCGTGATGCACAAGGTTATTGAATGAGTTAAGAATTGCAGGATTTGCATCATCCCACAGAGGATCCGAACGAAGCTCAATTCTGTCGAGACGGACAGGCCCCAACAACGGCTCACACGAAAGAAAACGAACCTTCGCAGGGACGCGAAGTAAGTGAGGTATCCGATAGTTGGCAACCTCTTGATTCTCGATGCTCGTGCCAAGCCAGACGTTTTCTCGTACGGGAATTGCTTGCGTTTCACTGTCCAGCCACATTATCCCCGGAAGCATCTTGAGGATATTCTCCGGTCTTTTTGTGAGCAAAAGCCAATCGAGATTCGGTGTCGCTTCGATCAGTTTGAACAGCCTGATTCGCACATCGTTCAACGTTAGGGGAAAGGTTGGCGTGCGAACTGCCATTCCTTCGGGAACTGATATCCAATTTCCGCCGAGATCAACTTCTAATCGGCGTTCTTGCGAATCCACCATGTCACCCGTCCAATCCTCGAAGATATCGCAGAGCGAGTTGAACACCTTGAATCGCTTGCCTTCCTTCTCGGCTTGCCGATTCCATTGCAGGGGCTTTTCCCAACCCGATTCGGCAGTAACAACCCGCTTTCCTTCTGGCCCCCAGATGCCAAGAACTTTCGGATTGCGATGCGACATCGTTTCAGCGTAACAGTTCCGGCAACCCTCGCTGACTTTCGTACATCCCTTCCATGGACTCCACGTTGCATCGGTCCATTCAATGTTTGAGTCTTTCATTTCATCTTTCTCCGTTTGGCCATGCAATACAAGTGGTTTTGAAACCTGTTTCTTTGTCATTTTTCGTGGTGACAATCTTCAAGTTGAGCGAGATCGAAAGTTGGTGGGTAAAAATCTCTTGCTTGATGATGCCACAACCAATCAAGATGTCGATTTCTTCTTTGATTGCAGAAATCTCAATAATTCGATCTATCGCATGAATTTCAACCAAATAAGAGATTCTGGGATCGGTATCAATCACGATCTCAGAAACATGCACAGTCTCAAGATTATGAGGCTTAGGTGCTGAAATTTCATCTTTTGTCTCGGTCACTTCGCTTCCCTCTTGGTGTTCGCATCTTGCTTTGGGCTTTTCGACATCTCGCAACACGTCACGCAAACAATCAATGTGATAGCCACGAGTGCCCATGCGATTGTGTTGACAATGCTCACCTTGTATTCTTCGGTGCTCATATCGCCTTCTTTGCGGTTGAAACGCCTTTCCCTGTTTCCTGAACGATCTTGCCTGCTTCGCAAATTCTTCGAGTGCACTCTGGGCACAAATGCCGAATCTGTGAAGGGAATCCCCACGCCGTGAACTCAATCCAACGATCTGGGATATCTTGCTTTTGCGACTCGATGCCAACCTTGATCGAATCGTCACAGAGGTCACACTTGTAGACCCAGAATTTCTTCTCGGTAATCATGTTCACTCCAAGATCGGGTCATTTGAGGTCATATGCTTCGCCACCAACGGCTCCCGCATGGATTCAGGGATCGGCACGCTCGCTTCGAGTTGGGTTCGCCATTCCGTGAGATGAAGTGTGAACACCTCGTAATCGGCGAGTTCCTTTGTTCGAGCTTCGATCTGTCGGTTGACCGACTTGCAATCCATCTGGTAAAACTCAATCGGTCGAGTATTGAGCACCGTTTTGAGTTGGGTCTCGTGATACACGAGATTTTGTCGGCTCTGACTGAGTTGGTGTAACGCAACGCGCTTGAGTTCTCGGTGATGCTCAGATGGATAATTCCATTCAAGAACCTGTTGAGTCATCGCATCGATCTTTTGATTCACTTCCTTGTATTCTTGGAGAATCCGCTCGTGGGTTTCGACCTGATTTCGCTGTAGATTTTCCCCGTAGGTGATCGCTTGAGCCTCATCCATTGCCATCAATCGTTGTTTCTGGAGCGTCAGGTCACGCAACTCCTGAACAATCTCTTTGCGTGCGTATTCACGTTGCGCAAGATGCCATTCGATGCTGCTGATCTTGTCCCGTTCTCGGTAATAGCTCATCTCCGAGAAGCCTTTGGCAAGAGTCCAGAGGAACTCCTCGAAGGTCTGGTTCTTGCTAATCATGTCGTGAATAAATCCTGTCGCTACCATGCTTCCTATTCCTTTGTGTTACTTATCCTTCAAGTCTTTCTTCGGTTTCCTCGCCAAATACGTCGTCGTAAGCTAATTTTGCTTCGCGTTGCAATTCTTCTTCCGAGCTATCACTCACATAATTTCGAGGGCTTGAAATATCAAGCTCTTCAATTAATTTCAACATTTCGTCGTCGGGGTGTATAGCGTCCGGTGTCATATTCACAGTGCCTCACAAGCAATGTATTCTGACACGAATCATATATTCCCGTGATTGTTTTTCTCGGTATCGCCACTTATATCTGGGGTCGCCATCATCAACACCAATCCAGTCCGCAAGGGTGTCGCGCACACACTTAAACGCATAAGCCAAATTGTCATCGTCGAATTTCTGAGGTCCAAATCGGGTGAAGGTCACGACACACGGCATCGTGATAATTCGTGGCAATTTATCTAACACTTCCTGAAACTTAGTTTCGATGGCTTTTTTTCTTCGCAGGAACGCTCTCAATTCACCGCCGATATTCGCCTCGCTGCGAATCCGAATCGGAGCATCAAACTCAAGAATAAACCCATTCCTGCAATCATCCGGCTTTGGCTTTGCAGCTTTCTTTTTTCGTCGCTCTTGCGTTTCTGAAAACGACGGCACGTCTACCTCGAAATACTCCGGTTTTTTCAAAGGTTCCGAAGCTATCGGGGTGGAATTGAAATACCCGTACAGGGGAGCCGGTTTAGAACCCTCTGAGGTTCCGAATCCTTTCGCTTCGAGCCGACTTCGAGCATCGGCACTCAGGAGGGGTCGCACATCGGCGTATTGCACGATGCCATTCTCCACCCACTTTTCCAACTGCTCTTCACTTGGGTGCAATCCCATGATTCACCTCACGCTTGCGGAGTTCGGGTTTGAGCTTCCATGCCAACCACTACACGCCAATCGTCGTAGCTTCCGGTGTGACCCTTCGTCTCCAATATCTCGGCGAGTCCGGCGTCGGAGATAATCCCCGTGTGATCTGTCCCTTGACAACACCAACCCGACACGCCACGCACGAGAGGTTTTTGGCATTCAGGGCAAAGCCAGCCTTTGTTAACTCGAATGCTGTGTTCGTCGATGGGGCAGAGTTTCTTTCGGGCCATTAGGCAGCCTCCTGTTGGAGTAAATTGGGGTGGACTTCAAGGGGGGGACTTCCTCGTTGACCAACTTCAGTTTCTTGGTAACGTAACCAATTCAATTTCACGAGAAGCTTAATCGGGTCGATCAGGTCTTCAGGTTGCGAGACAAGCGAATTGCGACGAATCGATTGATAAAGCTCAGTTCGTGTGAATAACGCCTTCTTTCGCTCTTTGAGCCAGTTGAGAATTCGGTCCGCAAGTGCGATGCGCTTGTCAGTGCGAGCCACCCGGTAAACGCGGTGAGCCATGCCTGCAAAATACTGACAGAGCTTCAGTGACTTCTCAATATCCTCGGCATCAATCGATTGCTCAGAACGGCTTCCATTGCAGGCATCATCGAGCAATCGCATCGATAGCGACAATCGGATGCCGACGCCTTCCATTTTTCCAATCGCCGAGATGTAATCGGAGTGAGCTGCATTGTTGTTGATTTCATCGGCGATCCATTGCGTTGCATCTGTCCAAGCCTTCCTTGCACCATCCGAGAGATAGAAGATATTCGGATGCAAAGTCTTGTTACCCTCTTGATCTTCCTCGGTTATCAACGTGAGTTCAAGCAATCGGCTTATCGCAAGATTCCAAGCTCCGCGAGCTTCAAGCGGAACCGATCCCCACTCCTCACACTTACGCTTGATCGGATCGGGATAACACCACAAGAATCGGGCCGATAACCCGTCCTTCTCTTGAAGGATCGGTGGTACTTTATCGGGTTGAATACCCCCAAGAATCGACAGGCAGGTATTCGGAATGCGGATGGTCTTCGACCCATACACCACATCCATCGAAGCCCCATCATACAATTCAAGGTAGACCGCTCGATCATCGCCACGACCACCCTTCTTGAATTGATTCATCCCCTCAAACCAGCCACTTAATTCGCTTCGATTGTAAAGCAGCCCCCGACGTTGCCGACGAAAGAATTCACGCAATCCTGCAATCGTGGCAACGCTAACGACGAGCGCTCCTTCGTCGTGTTCGTAGACGGGGAACTGAACCTCATCTCCTTCTTCGGTTGTTACGGAATGATTGCGACGCCGATTTCGCATTTCATCCCGTTGTTGAGCCACGAGAGCACGAGCTTTTGAAGCCTCGAAGTAAGGAGATCGAATATCGATCATGGGTGGAGTTTTCTTTTGTGAAGAATCTCCGACCAATGCGATCCAAAGGTTTCCCTGCTCGAACCAATTATCTTTGACGTGGACTTTGCACGTCGCTCCGATTGAAGCTGCGATGATCCCCAAGCATGAGCAGGCGCAATAATCCAACGAGCAACCGATGGAATCTGCGGATCGGAGGATATACTCTTGGATCGATTGAGGGAATACCTCCAACGGAAAGGCAGGGGCTTCGTGTGCTGCTTCTTTCAACTCCACTGGTTCCGGCCATGTTTCCTGTGAAACTGTCGAGGGCGGGGTCTCTGGAGTTGGGAATGGCAACGTGGCAGGCCCATTATCACCACTTGCTTTGGTGTTAGCCTTCTGTTGCTTATCCTGTTTTTGTTTAGCCTTACTTTCTTGGATTCGGCGTCGGATGGTCATGCTTCGATTTTCCTTTGCGAATAGACCATCGCACGAACTCGATTTAACTCAGTGAAAACCACAGCGAGTTTCTGGTTTAACAAATCGATCTGGGCATCTCGTGTTGCAATCTCGTCCACAAGTTCGCCAATTTCGTCATTGAGTCGCCGTCGCTCTTTGAGGAAGGCTTTCCGTGCCGGTTGGAGAGCTTCGTTAACCAGTCGAGTCACAAGAGCCACAATCGGATCGGGGTGTTCAGCAGAGACATTCGGTTGCCCTTTCGTTGGAAGTTCGCTTTTGACCTCGTGTGGTACTGTTTCGGTTTCCCCACTTTCACCAAGCGGTAGTGGGACGAGATCGTATTCATCATGGTTGATATTCAGATGGGGCGTCGTTACCCAAATATCGCTCGGATGCCAATCCGCACGGGCCACCGGATAGCTTGGGGCCTCGTCCGACTTGGCAGGCCGGAATAGGTCCTTGAATCGAAGTCCTTCCTTCGATCCTCGCTCTTCGGTGGGTGGGGTATTGGCATCCATATCCAGTCCTAAAACAATCGTGGTTGAAAGCGTTCTTCTTTGCGGGATCGAATCCAGTCTTTGAGTTCTTGGTCAGCCTTTTCCCACTCGTGTTTGGCTTCCTTGTACTCCTCTTTTTTGTCTTCGAGGATTGCTTCGAGCTTCAAGAGGAACTCCATGCGTTCATCGATCCCTTCACGGGTTTCGGCGTCGTACCGACGCAATCGTTCTTCCCGTTCTGAGATCACCGTTCCCGTCGAGGAAGCGTCTTCTTCTTCGTCCTCGTCATCTTCCTTGTCTCCACCGGGGATCGTGAATTTCTCCATGTCCTCGTCATCGGGAACTGTGACGGGTGTTTTCTTTCGGCCCATATCTCACTCCTTTTCATGGGTGTGAACTATCTCACACAGTGCCACTTTGGGAATCGAACCCGTTTTCCGTTTGGTTACCCAAGAAGAGGTTTCCGCCGAAACACCTTCTCGAACCAATCGAGTTACACCAGTAACTCCGTGGCAATTCATTTCGAGGATTTCGAGCGACATGTGACAGTGTCGCTCGAAATTAAGCAGCCATCCCGTAATGCTGTTCCCAATACCGTTTCACACATCCCCAGAACTCTTCCCCCTTTTCGAGGATCGTCGCTTGGAGCTCGGCGTCGGGTCTCACTTCAACAATCGCCATTTGTTGATCGGCAGAGAATCGCTTGTTATCCGTGAAGCTCACATACCAAAGCAAATCACTTCCGGTTGTGAGTAACTGGTATTGGCATTGGGTCTGGTAGTAACTCGGCACAAGCCCTGCGAGCGCCATCGAGTGCATTTCCCAGTTGGGGCATTTGATTTCGAGTATCTCACCCGACGGCTTGTGATACCCATCGAGCGAGACCCGCATCCAATCACACTCGTCGTGTTGCACACAAACAGGGGTATAGGCTTTCCCTTTGAGCTTCTCGAACTGATGTCGAGCTTCAGGTTCCATGCGAGAACCTCGTCGCATCGAATAGTTAGCGAGAACCACATCATCCTTGCGAGAGGTTTTCAATGCGAAGACCACATCAGCCCGTGAATCGGAAAAAGGCCATTTATCACCGAGGACGATAGCTCCAATGTCGGAACCGCCAAGACCTTCGGATCGCCACTTGTGCCATTCGGGAGTCCCTTGTTCGAGTTGCAGGAGTTTCATCGGCCCCTCTCTGCTGTGAGTTCTTCAAGGTGATCAAATCCCTTGAGGCTTAAAGCGATGTAGCGGTTTTGGATCGTCCGAAAATACTCAGGATTAAGCTCGATAGTTTTGGAAAGCGAATCCGAAAAGTAGTTCATTTTCCAAGCCAGATCGTGAAGATCAAGCAACTCGTTCGAGTAATACCCTAGCGTCACGATGATCGCATCGAGCAACGTGAGTTGGCATTTCGCGGTGGTGGGTTGCGTGGTGGTCATTATTTATCCGTTTCAGAATCGAGTTTTTGGGCGTTCAGAAGATCGTAAAGAAACAATTCCTCACGCAACAATTCGGCCGCCAAAAATACCTTTCTTGCAGCCGAATACTTCACCACAACGTTTGGATCAGTTGGACACAATTCACAATTGCTTACATTCAAACTGAATTGTGCGCAATCCAATTCAACTGGATCAGACGATTCAAAATCAACATGAATCTCGATGTTTGCTTCTTCCCAATCATAATTTCCATCTTCGTGAGATTCAAAAACCTCACCAAAAACATCGCTAAAAACGTCTTGGCTATCAGAATACTTCCACCGCTCCCATTCACGCCAATGCGTGGGTTGGTAGTTGTGGCACACTGTCCCATCAATGAAAAACCATGCCCCTGAGTCCCATTGCAAGGGAATCTCACGATCTCCCCAGATAGGAACGTCGATCTTGGTTCGCACGAATTGACCGTTCTTTGGTGGATTCGTTTTGCAGTCAAACCATACTTGCTTCATGCTGGGTACTCCTTTGAAGCCCGCTTGTCGGAATCGAACCGACTCAGAATTTCCGGGGGATATTCTGTTCCGTCCCATGCCACAAAACCCCCATCGGAAAATGGCATCAGACTAGCGGACATACGTTTGGGCGATTGCGTTGTTAACCAGCCATGCAAACACACGGTGGATCGGGTTCTATCTCTTGGAACAACGGCCCACTCGATTGCTCTTGGCAGGCTCTCGCAGCCCATTCCGTTGCAGGTTTATCACCCCATTGTGTTCGCAAGTGTTCAGGGTGTTTTTCATTGGCGATAACTTCGAGGCGAACAATTCGACGGAACTTTTCCGGCTCTTGTTTCGCCAAATCGATTACCTCACGAACTCGCAAAAACGGACAATGCCAACATCCGCTTTTCGGGGGCACTGGAAGCCCTGCTTCCTTGATGAGCTTCACGCACCCCGCTTGGTCGATATCCATATCTACAAGCGGGTAAACTCTCGGCCACTTTTGGCCTTCGTGCTGTTTAGCTCGGTGATCTTCCCCAGCATGAATTCCAATGAGTTGCACATCGTTTGCAATCGCAAAGGTTGAGAGATATTTCTCGATAGGCTTTATCTTTCCTTCAACGGTACAGGTTCGGAGAGTCCGCGAAAGAGTCACACTTAATCGCTCGGCTCGTTCCAAGACCCCTTCATTCGGTCGGCAAACCTCGATAGTGAATCCGTGCTGTCGAGCATAAGGCATGGCAACGGTAAAGAGGTAGTCGTAGGTCGCGTCCTTTTCGTCCTGCGTATCACAGAAAATCACACGCACGCGATCCGCGTATTGTGAGAATTTCCGTTGCGATGCTAACACCAAGAGGGCAGTTGAATTAACACCTGCTCCATAACTAAGCCATGCGGTACTCATTTAATTCCTTATCAAGTTCGCCTTGTTAACCTTCCACCTGCACCATCGTTTTTCGGATATCGCACTTACCGTCGAGCTCCACGATCATGTCGCACTGCCAGTAATTCAGTGCCCAATTGAGAGCATCCGTCTTGTTTCCAAAAAGCATCACGGGTACACCTATTGCATCTTCGGCACGGATGTACCTCTGAGTCTCGATGCACCAAATCAAGTAACCGATCATCTTTCACATCCTCCATTCGTGAGATACAACCGAGCGATGTAGTCACGCCATGGGGTGAATCCCAAAGGACACCAGAATCCCCACGACCTTGCTTTCTTTCCTCGAAGGATGAGCGTCGTTGCTTCTTTGCCTTCTGGAATCTCCACTTTGTGAATCCAGTTAGCGGGACGATACAACATTCGACCCGGCCCGTACCAACGACGCCGAACTGGGCCAATTCCGTCTTTCCACCCGGGAGCGGGAGTTACTTCCCAATAACCGCCACTCAGGATTAACGAAACAAACGGCCACGGATGATCGTGCATCTCGTCGTGGTCACTTCGTTGGAACCGATGCAAGAACAAAGCCCGACCACCAAGCCACGTTGAATCAACTCGTTTGCCTGCCAAAACCCAACGGGTCAGGTACGGCCCTTGATCTGGTCGATCAATCACATCGGGTTCACCCGTGTATTTCGTCGCTAATCGATGCAATAAATTCATCTGTGAATCTCTCTTCAATCGGCGAGGCGGGAATTGAGCACCGCGACACACCTTGACCCGACTACCGCGAATCGTCGGAGGTTGCTCTACCTCTGGCATACACGCCGAAAATCACCCACGTTGGCTTAACGCTAACTTCACTTCTGCCAACAGTTCTGGAATCATTTCATCACGCGGGGTATCATCAAACCAATTCAGAAACCATCGGCACTCAGCAGGTTCCCCGAGTCGATCATCGCATTCCTGACACTTGCGGCTGAAGTACTCGCCGACCTCTCCAACCAAGTCTAAGTTTGCTCCCTTCCATCCGCAAAACCCGATGACACAAGCTTCTTCGACAGGCCAATCTTTGACGCAATTCAAAGGAGGAGGAACTGTGGTGTCCCCTTGCTTTAACTCGTGGTTATCCTCTTCGAGGGCATCTCGAAGGCATCGTAGCTCGGTGGTTGTGAATCCGGGAGCAAACCCTTCACGCCACACCTCTCGCCAGCGTTCAAGTTGCAAAGAGTTCATTGCTCGTCCTCTGTCTGTTTTGGATCGTATTTCCTGTACCCAGCATGAGTAAGAATCACGACTCCGCTAATAAGCTCAAAATCTCTTTTGTGTTCTTGAACAATTCTCCGAACACTTCTATCGCTGATACTGAGCTTGTCAGCAAGTTCTTGGAGTGTGAAGTGGGTCTCATCACCCCCTCCGAGAATAATCTTTGCGATTGTCTTCGCGTGTTCATCTCGTTCCAGTTTTGGCTTGTTGTAAGTTCCCATTTCACACCTTCGATTCGATTGGTTTTGACCAATCCTGCTCCATTGCCTTTGCATCGCTGATAATCTTGCGACACAGACTCCCTGCGATTTTAGCCATCACTTTTTCAACTGTGAGAATATCCCACGATTCCATTGTTCGCATGCAAGCATGTGATGTGGTGAGCTTACCAGCATCGGTAATCTCACCCTGATTCGTGGTTCGACCTTTCAGTCCACATGGGTGACGCTTAAACTCGATGCACACGTTGATGGTTTTCCCATTGAAGGGAAATTCATATTCGCGTTTTGAATAACCCTCTTCGATCAGGTTGCCGGTAGAATTTGTCATGAACCACAGCATCAGATTCTCCACTTGTAAGGGATCAATTCTTTGTCGGCTCGAACATAAAGCGGATGCTGAGGCGATCCGTCATCGTTCGTGTCGAGGCACTTGATCTCACGGCCTTTGAATATCTCCATCAATTCCCGCTCGCGTTCGATGGGACAATTTCCACCCCAAGCAGCGATGACCGTGTGTAGCGTGCAGGCGTATTTCAGGTGCTCAAGATTCTCAGGGCCCACACGGTCAACTGCCTTTAACATCACTTTGGGATTGGTTGCTCGAAACGCAAAAGCGTTTGCCATTGCCATTCCGTTGAATCCCCATCGCCTGGCGAATGCCACACAACGTCGGATCGTGGGATCATCTTGCAAGGCGTCCGCAGTTGAAGGGTTGAGTCCGATGAAGCAACAGAACTCCGATTCCTTCGGGTTATCGATGTTCTCACCCCAGTAATGCACGAGGCTATAGCGATAGACTTTGTCTTCACTGAACATCGCAATCCGGTTGTACATTTCGAGTTTCATAAACACTCCTTTGATGAGAGGACAGGGTGGGATTTGAACCCACATCAAGGCGGCCATCAATTAGGCTACCTCCTCTACCAGTTGAGCTACCTGTCCGTTGCCGGTACTCTCCCGACTGTCACACCACTTCGTTTGCTACCTCGGCATGTGTCGCCTGCATCCGATATTTTGAGTCCCCTTTAAGTCGCCTCGGCGCGTTGCTTATTGGAGGCTGGCTCTCTCCCAGTCGTGTCGCACCACTTTTCATTTCGTAGGTGTCACGCGGTGACCGTTTAACGACTCTTCCCCCTGTCGTGCGTTTATTGGATTCGCCGATTCGCTCCCATTCCACGGCTGGACACAAAACGCCTTGCCCTCTGCTCACTTACAGATTTTCAGGTGAGCTTCCCAAAGCTCTTTCAGATCACCAATAACTTTGTTGAGAAGTTCCCCTCGTGGTTGATCCTTGAATCCGAGAGCCACACCAACCAGAGTTCCATGAGCCATTCCCATAGCGGATGCAAGAAGATTGAGTGCCACCTTGTATCGCGGAAGCATTTCTGCGCCTTCGTGCGAATCGTTCGCCGAAGCCTTAACAAGGTCGGACCAGTCTTCTTCGGTCAAACATTTTGGCTCGCCGATGACGGCTTTGATCTCTTCGAGAGTCATTTTCAATTCCTTTTGGAAAGTACATAATCCTTACAAATCCGCTTCGACCCCAGACTTCAGTTCGCCACCTGCCAGAACCATGCTTGGAGCATACCCGCCTTGTGCAATTCGGAGCCATTGATCATAAGTCGCTGTCATCGGACCGAATGAACTGACGTTGTTATCCGCCAACCACCGAGCGAGTTCTTCAGGTGTTGCGAATGCCGGACTTATCGGGGTTCCCTCTGAAGTCGTTTGGTACATCATGTAGTGGGTTGCCACTTCGGGAGACCAAACGGGCATGTACCGATCCCGGTTTGGTCGTGGGCCTGCCCACTCTTCGTAGGAGAGCTTTTTGTCATCCTCGTTGACGTAACTTGGAAACTCTCCGCGATTCCATTTGGCACATTCGACCTCCCATTCTGCAACTCGCGGCTTGAAGTCACAGCCATCAAAAAGAGGGATGAATCTTCCTGTGATTGGGTCTTTTGGGTGCACCCAATTCGGTGGAACTCGTCTTACTTCCCTGCTCATATTTTCTCCTTTAAGCGAAGGCACTCTGGAAGGAATTGAACCTCCCTCCTCCCGAAGACCGTTATCAATCGGGGTGTACTTGGTGGTCTGCTACGCTGCTCCTAGAAAACAGTTTCGCAAGCTCGACGAGGGACCCGGCTTCACCCTCCTTGTCTCATCGCCACTTGACCAACCGGCAACCTATCCGGCTTAGAGTGCATAAATGCCGGTACTTTCCCGGCTGTCAGGTCTCCGTCTTCCCACTGCCTAATTTTCCGGAGTGCCAACGCAGTTAAGGATTGCGTCTCCACCGATCATCGGGTTTCCCCTCGTAGCTCGGTACGCTACCTGCTTCGGGATGCTTCCCATTTCGTCGCGACGTATGCTTTGCCAAGTTTCTTCAAACCCTCCTTGAAATAAGCCACATCCGAATAGATGTCCGCATCTTCGTCAGTGCAAACGTCAATTCGATCAAAGTGAGTGCCCTGTTTTACAAGGGACACACCCCAAACTCCGTCGAATCCGGGTTTGCCATAAATCACCGAAAGAATCGTCCCATCTGGCATGAAGACCAGTGCAGGCCCATCATCTCTTTCGTGCCAGTAGCTAACCTCTACGCTGATCTCGCCCTCAATTTCAATGAGGTCATCACTCGCACCGTAAACACAATTTCCAACCGGTGTTTGCTTTGGCATTCCATCTCCTTAAACCAACCACTTTGCAGCAACGTAAAGCGTTACCACATGAAAAACGTTGTCCACCACAATCAGAGACCAAGGTGAGAGCTTTTCAGCAAACCCTTTTTGTCCGCTCACCGAGGTCATCCACCACCGAATGAAATTCGTACGGTCAATTGCAAAGTGAGTGGTGAACAACCACACCATCGCAATCGGATTCCAAACCCATGCGAATAGCATCACCGAGGCAGTCCAGAGCGAACAATGGATTGCACAAACAAAAGAGCTTCTCTTCTTGTTGTTCGCCTGCCAATCGTTTTGCAGAAGATAGTCACCCACGAGGTGACCGACCAAAAAACACGTCAACGTATCCATCATTAATCCTCCAAAACATTCATCTGGGAGTCGAACCCAACTCCCTTTCGAGAGAACACCAAACCTGTTCTGAATGTCCTGCATTGGTGTTAGCTACCACCTTGTACCGCTCATGCAGAAAGCCTACTTGACCGTTTCATTCAAACGCGACGTTTTCAAGACCTACTAGCTGGTTGCAACGCAGTCTTTGGTCAGTCCCTTCAGGCCAAGAGGAAGGTAGTCGAATTTCACTTATTCTTGCTTGGAGAAGATCGCAGCAATAATCCTCTCCTTAATGGCTTGGTTTCGCTGTATCTTGTCGAAGGCTCGTTGAGCATCAGAACCAATCACTGCCACAATCTTCGGAGCAAGTTGGCCGCGAACCTCGTCGAGCAACTTCTTTCGTTCAATCGGATCGTTGAATAACGATTCGAGAACTTCGCTGACCAAGCCCGATATTTCCTTTTGATGTCCAACTATCGCTTGCTCAAGTGCCTTTGCAAAAGCAGAGTAACTGCTTCGGAATTGCTCTTGAATCCCGTTAGTGATTCCTTTCTTCAAACTCTCTTCAACAACCGGTCGTAGTTCCTCAAACATCCTGTTCTCCTTAACATCAAGTTTCCGATGACACTCTGCCGGAATTGAACCGGCTAACGGTTGGAATCGAACCAACACACACAGCTCCCGCTGCTGCTCTTCCGATAAGCTACGTCAGGTTACTCAGGGGGTGTGCCAGTTACCTAACCTGCTGTCCGGTTCAGATTAGTTGGCTCAACACATCAGCTCCCTTTCACCCCGTGGGTCACCATACCCACCCAGAGTGCCGTATTCCTATGCGTGTGCCAACTGTCGTTTTCGTTGCTTCGGGAGCTTGTTCACTTCCTGTAACAGCAAAGCAATCTCCACACCCGACAGGTGCATGATTTTCGTTTCGTTGGTGAGAACACGATTCAGCTTTCCTTTGGCAAACTCACGGACATCGGGCCAAGTCATGTTCCGCTTGTGGGCAGCGTTAAGGAGCTCCTGAGCGATAGTGCCGAGATGAGCATCCGTGCCGTAGTTGTCACTTGATGCCGGTTCGGAATCGTTGATCGGATCGTCTTCCCACTGCTCCATTGGAACCGATCCTTTTTCCAGTTCTGACTGGGGGGCGTGAACCCCTCCTTGCGAAGGATTGGTGTTTGGTGAAACGGGCTCCGAAGGCGATCCGCCCGAACCACCTTCGTTCGGTGGGTCTTTTGGCTTGCGATAAGATGCGAGAATCAACTCTGCTTCTTCTTGCGAAAGGTCTTGGACTCGGTTGATGGTGGTTCGTGCAAATCGTTTACGAAGAGCCGAGACGAGGTTTTCATAGCTCGTCCCTTTCGCTTGGGCTTCACGTTCGATTTCCTGCCAAAGATTATTCGATGACGAAGTTCCGGACTTCTTGCATTTAGCCAAAATGGAATCGAAGTTATTCCATGCGGAACTTGCGTTCCCACCGCAAGCAATCCGTTCCGGAAGTCCATAGCGGTTGCCAGCTTTCGTGGCGTGATTGCCAGTTGTCCGGAGATATCGTGAGGTGTCGGTAACCCGCTTCTTTTTACCGTCAGTGGAAATGTCAAACCCACCGTACATAACGATGTCTGCCCACTTGTTTGTTAATCCCCAGAATTTCTCGTTCCCTTCGGGGCAAATCTGGTTGTAGTCCTCGCCACCGTCTGGGTTCGTCATCGACTTTGTTTTTGTGTGCGAAAGCAAAATGATCCCCATGTTTCGCTTTTCACGAATCTCGTCAAGCAACGTCAGCAGCCACGCCCAATAAGTTTCCGTCATCTTGTCGCCTTTGCCGAAAGATGCGTAACCGCCTTTGTCCGACATGTTGCCACCGAATTCGGCCTTGATAACGTGCCGAACAGCCAGTCTTTCAATACCATTTGCGGTGTCAATTACGAGGGTCTTGTAATCGTGAGGTTCTTTTAAGACAGCCTTCAAGTTGTCAGTGAACTCAATCCACGATTTGCAATCGCTGGGGAAGTGAGCCGTCTCGGGAACCCGTCCGGCTTCGAGCAGAGACTTCAATCCCGTCTCGCCTTCCGACATCACAAAGATCGGATTCGGTGCATAACACGCAAACGACGTTTTGCCGAACTTCTCGGCAGCATACAGAAAGATTCGTGGTGGAAGACTCGGTGCGGTCTTCACGACTTTGGCTAACAACGACATAACAACTCCTTAAAGGAATCACACTCACACAAACACACAAGAAAAGCTGACCTGTCGAGGACTCGAACCTCGGAAGCCCATGAGTGCTAACACCTCGGAGAAAACAAATAGCACTCACTCGCTCAGGTCTTATTCACTCACCGATTCCACCATCGCACAGAATCTCGGAAAGAGACTTCGTCCGGATACTCAACTCGCTCGCCTTCACGGATTTGAAGAACGGTTTGAAGAATGGTTTTTCCGAAGGATCGTGATCCACATGGATAAAGAGCTTAATGAGATATCCTTTCCCCGTTGTGGTCATAATCTCCGCCGGTCCGCCCCGTGTTGCACCGTCTTCGGGTTGATACCAAACGGCACTCCCGACACGGAAAACCGGAACATGAATTCCGTTCGCTTCCGGTTTCGATTCGGTTTCCGCCATCTCTATTGACACCGTTGCTACCATCGCCAATCCTCCTCTTGGTTTCACTGATTCTCTCAGGTGGAATCGCACCACCACAACGCATCCTGCGAAGTTCTCGGTTCTGGGTTGCTATCTGCTATCGATCCCATCCCAATGACAATCATTGCCACGACCAAAGTCTTACCGTGAGAGATTGAGGGTTGCTTTCCACCCCAAAGTCTCTTCGTATCGTCGAAGTTCCACGTCGCATCATGCGAATCGTGCACTGTTTCCGCTATAGCTGCATCAAGCCGGAATCGAACCGACCTTGAGAACCCTTGCGCTAAGTCCTCGCTTCCCGTGAGTTGATGCGACAACTGGATGGGGTGAACCAAACCCCAAGATCGGAGTAATGAACCCACCCAGTCGTATTCCGTTGTGTTTTGTTGTTAGTTAGTAGGTTCAGGAACCGGACCATCAGGTGAAGCGAGGTCACCATCGCTACCCTTCTCGATAATCTTGGCGCAACGCTGGCTAATCGATTTCGTTGCGGAGACGATCTCTTCTGCCATCGCAAAGCCAAACTCCAGAGCTTGCTTGCAAAGACCGTGAACCAGAGCATCGTACTCGTGTGGGGTGTCTTTCTTCCACGAGATCGTCGGGATTAGAGCAGGGAGAACCGAGATAGCTACCCTGCAAACCGTGTTGTAAGCAGCTTGGGTGAGTTGCTCTTTACCGAGGAAATCGACATGTTTGAGCAAAGCAGCCTTGATCTTCTCAACTTCGTCCGGAGTCATCTCGACTGTTGCAACGTTGACTTTGGTAACTTTCTCTTCCGAGGAAACGGTTTTCAGGTCAGGCTCGACATCGGGTGTGATCGACAGGAATGCCTCGCGGTCGCTCTCCCCTTCTTTCGCCATGTTCAAGCCGATGTTCAGCTTTTCTTCAGGCAATCCACCAAGCATCGTCGAAGTCGGTACACTCTCTGGGGCTTGATTTTCATCAGCCATATTTCGCTCCTTAAAAGCGGTGTTAGATCAATCAGGAAATCTGATTGATGATGTTGCAGTTTGTTAGTTGGGGTCGGGCAGGATCGAAGACTAGGAAGTCATTTTCATGGGGGTTCTCCTTGAACTGTTTGGTGGTAAGGGTAAGATACCATAACTGAAATTTGTGTCAAGTTTCAAATAGCAAGATTTTGTTTTCATTTCATTTTGATAATCGAATCTTGCTACTTGATTCTTATTGTACAATTTACAAATATCAGGATTGGAGGGAATCGCGTGGAGAATACTATGATGCTCATGGCAGAGAAAGGAACCTCGGGCACAGTTCGCCTTGATAGCGACTTGATGCGAATGCTTCGGCTCATTTGTAATGATCGAGGCATTTCGATGGCCGAATATATTACGCCCATCGTTGAAGATACGGTCAAGGCCGACTATAAGGCAACTCTTGACAAGCTGTTTCGAGAGCGTGACCAGTTGGGCAGTAATAGCTCTGGCGAGGACGACGAACCGGAACCCACCCCGAAGCCCAAGAAGGGCAAGAAGGGTTAGTCGTTGCGGTTGCGTCGTTTCTTTTTTGATCCTGCCTTCCATCGTGTCGTAGCTCCTTCCTGTTGTCGAGCTTTCTCGTTCTGCCGGATTGCTCGGATTTCATCCCGTTTTGTTTCAATGTCTTCGTCAAGCTCTTTCTGAGCTTCTTGAGCATCGAACTGGGCTAATTCAAACCCTTCGAGCTTCCGGTAGCCCAGTTCGTGAGCCACTCGAAGGATCACTTGGGTCAGTTCGGTATTCGTTGGGAATCGCCGTCCGATCCTCTTGAGGGATTCGATGTACTCCTCGATGCCCTTGAGGTATGCCGATTCTTCCTCGGTGTAATGCACTACATCCCGATAAGCCTTCGGGCCTCGTTTTCCGCTTGGCATAGATGTCTCCTTTGAGACAACCGGTGTCTCTGTGAGACAATTTTCACAAGCCAAGCGGGAATCTACCGTTTTTTTGGTCGCATTTTCTGAAGCCTATCGAGTGTTCTTTTGGTCTTTGTTTCACCCGTGTCTGTTTTCGCGTTGGATGTCCTATCGGAGGGTCCGCGCCTGCGAACGATCCGTGTAATCCCGAGATTGCTTTGTTCCGCTTGAAAGCGGTCGATAGCCGCTTTGCTGGTCCACCAACTTCGCCCATAAAGCCGACACCCCTCAAGAAAAACACCTTGCCTCCCGTTCTTGATCCATCTTTTCAAGGCACTCACACTGGCGTGACCTGAACGGGTATCCGCCGGTATGAGCCGAGATGCGACGGGTAGCGAGATTGGTTCTTCCCTCTTGATCCGTTCCACAAGCTCCAACCACTCCTGTGGACTCCGTTTCACAACCTGCTTGGACATAGTTCCTCTCCGTGTACGGGGGAATTATGCCAAAACGGGTGCGCAAAATCGGTGTGATAAGTGGTGTATTTTTGGTGTAATCCGTGAATCTCCGACACATTATTCGTGTAATGGCAGATTTTGTTCTCAGAACCGGGTCAGCAAACCGGTGTTTTCGGTGAATGTTTCTTCGAGCATGTCACAGAACACACCATCGACTTCAGAGAGCACTTTGCCAGTCGAATCCATGAAGGTCATGTGGTAGAGGTCCGCGGAGGTCAAACGTATGCAAACACTTCTCACGGCTGACACATCGGGAAGATGCAAGATCAACCGGTTCGGATCATCGGGCGAACCGGTGTAACGAGCTCCCGTCATCGCAAGGAACTGCCAACCGCCGAGCTGTTGCAGAGTCACGGTGGGAACACCTTTCATAAAGGGCATGAGGTCTCCTTTTCTTTGTGGGGTTTAATGGTGCGGTGAAGTTCTTGCAGATCTTTGATGATCGATTCGATTGGATCGATCAACTCTGCGATGCTCTCCCGACAGACAATCGTTTTCCATTCGTCGGGTTGGAGATCACGTTCGGCAATATCCAGTTCCCAATCTCCATTGGGTTGAAGAACGATTCTGGCTCGTGGATTGCTCATTACTTCTCCTCGTAGGCGTATGCTCGTTTGTATCCGGTCGTTCCATATTCACCGATCTCAGTCGGGGTGTAGACACCCACCGTGTGACCGAGTTCCTTCAGCCGTCCAATCAGGTGTTCATGTTTCGTGGGGAATCCGGCCGTCGGGACATTGTCCCAACGGGTGCATCTCAATTCCAAGACCTTTTCGAGCAACTCGGCATCGTCGAAGAAGGCTTCGAGATGATCCGCCATGCGAAAGAGCAGGATCGCATTCGGGTGTTCTCTTTTCGCTTCGTTCCACTCTTCGCGGAACTTGACTATCGGGACTCCAAAATTCATCGCATGTACTCCGTGTAACTCATTGTTTCAGGTGGGTAGCCCACGAACTGGCGGGGCTTACCCTGTTTGCATCGTCGGCATCGTCGTCGGGTCGTGCAAGTGATTCGGGTCGGACGGATCGCTGTAAGTTGAGGGGCGACAACGTGACCACAGGTCAGGCAATCCATCAACACTCCCGACACAAGGCATCGACCGATTACATTCCGCAAGGGGGCGAGGTTGTTTTGGCGTGGCATTGTTACTCACAGAACGGGGTGCAATCGGCATACTCGTCGTCGAATTCCCACTCGGGGCAATACTCGGCATCGAGTTCGGTATCTTCGAGAGCGTCGGCATCGGCATCGGCTTCTTCTTGGGCGAGTTGCTCCCAGAACCCGTCGTCATCAATTTCGGGTTCTTCCCACTCGCCGTTGCGAGGATCGTCGATGATCGCACGGGTGATGAGGTGGCGGAGAACATCGCAGTGTTTGCAGTAATCGCCTTTCGAGAACCCGAGGCAGTCACAGTGATCACCAACACCTTCGGGGTTCGTGCTGACAAAGACCGAGTATTGCTCAGGAGATTTCGGGTCGAGCTTCACGAGGTTGAACGCACGGCCTACACCAAACTCGGCATCGAAGATCGATTCTTCAACGGTGTATCGGGTCTCGTCGATGGTCATCACGGCGGGTTGTTCTTCGACGGCAGGTTGGTAGACCACATCAACCAAACGGGTCGATTTCACGGCTTTGCGGATTTGGCGAACGGGCACACAATGAAGTTCGAGCATTTGGGGGTTCCTTATGTTAGAGGGTTTAAGTTTCAGGGTTTTGGGGTTGGGTTAGATCGAGGTCACAGCGAAATAAATACCAGTTGCGACAACCGCACTGGTAAGACCCACACCAGCAAGAGTGAAGATTCCCGTAAGGCACACAGCGAATGCGACGTAGCAGGCTTTGCGGATCAGGCTGTTTTTGGTCTTGCGTGTCATCTTTCGTCTCCGGTTTGGTTTGCGTTACGAAGGTATCTTACCAAATATGTAATCCATAGTCAACCATGTCTAGTTAAAATAATCCAAATAAATCCATGTATTGAATATGACGTATCTTGTGGTATAATGGGGTACATATATAGACAGAAGTTTGGCAAATGCCTGTTGCTGTCATCCAAGAGGGTTTGAAAATGATTAGTATGGCAAAGAAACCCCCGAAAAAGACCAACTTCGAGAGCTACCGAAAGCCTCGTCGAACGGTATCTGTACCCGAGAGAATCGCAGTGCAGTTTGAGCCGCTAATGGCCCAAAACGAAACAAACCTAACTGACGAGGTTAAAGCGGCGTGCATTTTCTATTTGACCCATAAAGGCCATTGGCCTCCTGCCACTAAAGAAGGTGAGGAAGCCGAAGAAGAGTAGCCCTACGAATTTGGTGTCGGGTTTTTCGCGTTGTTGATGACGACCTGCGGGTCTTGCGATTGGTTATTGATAACGACGAAAGTGTTTTGCCCTTTGTTTGCAAGGGCCCAGACTAAAGCTAAAGCCCATCCAATTCCCGTCCATCCAAGAACCACCGTCAAAACAAGAATTGCCATCCAAGATGCGTGTTTTCTGTAGTAAGCAATTCCGGCAGGAACCATGTAGATAATGAGGAGGAAAATCATTACGACAATCCCTTGAACTGTACTCCCAAACCAATCGATCAAACTTCGACCAGAGCTTCGAGATTCATAATAGTCATACTCTCGGTGATCTGGCGGTTCAAATCGAGACGATGACCTCGGACGATCTTTTTCGGGTGGTTGTTTGTTGTTTGAAACTCGTGAAGTTTCAGGATTGAACAGGAATAGCAACAATAATGGTACACCAAGAACGCCAACACCAATTCCAGTAGCGATAAAACCCAGTTGCTTTTCTTTTCGAGTTAGTTCCACAGGCAAACCTCAAAGGGGTAAGGATCGAAATAGTTTAGTAATAAGGGTCAGCTTGCCAAGAAAGACGGTAAAACTCGATTCATACCTGACGCTATCGAAATCTGGAAGGGTGGAGTTTCATGGGGGCGGTTCGCCCTGAAATGCAGTTCGTCTGCCCTTCCGAAGGTAAAGAAAGCTCTTGGGGTGAAGTAACCCTTTCTTTGCTTTGGTCAGCAATCCAGTTTTATGCTTACCGAATTATTCTGGTAAGCATCCCTTGACAAGGACACTTTCGGTAAGCATAATGTCTTTATGTCAGTAAGCATCCGCCCATCCACTTTAGGAGCTATACACATGGACGAAACAAAAGCAAGTTCAACAGAAGGGAACCGACCGCTCGCGAAGTTGAGCGCTTCGCTTGGCGGAAAGGCAACTGCGGCGAATATGACGCCAGAGGAGAGGCAAGAGCGAGCCAAGAAAGCTGCGGAAGCTCGGTGGAACGGGACTCTTCCAGCAGCTACCCATATGGGCGAACTCGATATCGCAGGCCATAAAATTACCTGTGCTGTCCTTGATGATGGCCGTCGCGTTCTTTCGCAAGACGCTTTTTTGATGGCGATTGGTCGTTCTCCAAAGGTCAAAGGTGGGCAATCGGTTAACTACACCGACGGATTGCCCAATTTCCTTGCTGCTGAGTCACTTAAAGCCTTCATCTCAGACGAGTTACGTCAGACGACGATTCCCGTAGATTTTAAGAACCTTGCGGGTCGGAAAGTTATAGGCTACAACGCAGTCCTCCTACCAATGGTTTGCGATGTTTACGTTGACGCCAAACTTGCGGGATCAACAACACGAGGCCAAGAGCATATCGTTGCAGCTTGCAACGCCCTTCGTAAAGGTATTGGATTGGTTGGTATTTCCGCGCTTGTTGACGAAGCAACAGGGTTCCAAGAGGTTCGCGACAAAAAGGCACTTCAAGAAATCCTTGATCGGTACCTGCGGAAAGAGTTTGCTGCTTGGGCTAAAAAATTTCCAGACGAATTTTACATGCAAATCTTCCGTCTTCGGGATTGGGAATGGAAAGGAATGAAAGTTAATCGCCCACAATGCGTTGCAAGGTACACAAAGGACCTGATCTACTCTCGACTCGCACCCGGCATTCTCGAAGAATTAGAGAAACGCAACCCGATGGATGAGAATCGGCGACGAGCAGCCAAACACTTTCAATGGCTAACAGACGATATCGGCCACCCAGCATTAGCACAGCACCTCCATGCGATCATTGGGTTAATGCGTGCATCCGATTCTTGGGATCAAATGATGAAGTTAGTCAACCGAAGTTTTCCAAAACAGGGATCAAAGATTGAGTTTTTACAAGGATCATTATTCGACGAGTAATGTCAACCCTTCCCAAAGTCAAGAAAGCTCTTGGGGTAAAGTGATGCTCACTCGTTTCTGAATAGCCTGATTCTTCTCAAATCAACACCCGCAATTTCTGGTATTCTTACCCTACCGACATCCTCTTTCTTTCTGGGGATGAGATACTATCTTTAACCTCTCAACCACCTGAAAATCCATGAACAAACTTGGCAAAACTCTTTTCACACTCAGTTCACTTGCGCCTCTTTTTCTGGTGCTTTCCATTCGTTCCCTCTTTACGAGCGAATGGAAAGAGTTTGCAATCTTTGTCAGCATCTCGGCGATCTTAATTTCGATTGTCGTGTGGGTTTATTTTGTGGTAACGCGAAAGCATCAGCCGTTCGACATCAAAACCAAAAAGGTTAAGAGCGTAGACAAAGAATCAATGGCATTCTTACTGACGTATTTACTTCCTCTCTATGCAAAAGACACCTTTGATTTCAAGGGAGATTTGGCAGTCGCTGTATCAGTGTTCATTATAATTCTCGTAGCAATTTACTTCTCAACCGCCTTCACTTATAACCCTATCCTCGCACTTTGGGGCTACCACTTTTATGAGGTTGAGTCGAACGACATGACTTACATAATAATCACAAAACAAACCTTGAACCAACCTGTCAACGAACTTACAATACGACTTTTGCACGATTCTATCTATCTTCATACGCCAGAGAAAGATGAGTAAACAAAAGCCAGCTATCCGGTTCTATCTTTTTGCAGCAATCCGATCAAAAAACGATCCAGAAGCAACTTCACTTCGACGGGTCGATTTAGACCAAGCAACAGCAAATCAAATTCACGAACACTTTGCTGCCATCCACGAAGAATGGAACGGTCGATCAAAAATCGAATTCACCCCAACATATTCACCCTCGGATTCCGAGATATTCGAGCGAGACGATTTTGGCGTTCCAGAAGTTTATCAAAACCTTGCCAATAGCCTCCCAAATGGAATGCTTTTTGACTACTCCGCCCTTGAAAAAGACCAGAAAATCAAGTTCTTCTTGGGTATTCATAAACCTAAGAAGGGTGGGCCAACTTTCTATTTCCAATTAGTAACAACAAAAAATATTCTGGATCGCACAAAGCTATTTGGGATCGTCTATCTGGGTGATGCTTACCACGTCATTGAGAACCATGCGTTTGCTATTGGGAATGATCTGACCGCGATTATTGACACCGAAGAGACGCTGCTCTTTCACTCCTTTCACAACGCACGGCAGATTTTAGATTTATCGGTCATCTTCAATGATGCGACGGACGATCAGGTCATCACTATCCTGAGTAACCCGTGTTTCAGTATGACCAACGAAGCACGAAATGAGTTTCTAACAAACCTTCAAAGCTCATCTCTTCGCAAAAAATTCTCGATCATCCACCACGAATGGACAACCGCTGGTCTACCCGCGACCGTTCCAGAAATCTTGGCAGCAGCTGCCAGTTTTGATATTCAACTCGAATCGGTTGGGACTGATGATCAGAAACAAATCGTTTTCCCTGAAGAACCTCAATCAATCAGAAAGCTACTACGATTACTCACCGAGGATTACTACCGAAGCGTTTTTACAAACAAAAATTGCGTATCGAATTCACATCGACCCCTAGATTGACATTCGGCATCTCTGCCCCACCCCACCCATTACCCTCGGTGTATGCCAAGCATTCTTCCGGGTAACGGCGTTATCTGCACCTACAACGGGTTCACGTTCGACCCGGCGTGGACAGAAACCCTTTCGTGTGTCATCTCTCCGAAGCAAGATCGAGCACGGCGAACGATCACCCATGTCGTTTACTCGATCCGACTCCGCACGAAGATCACCTCGACTTACCCTGCTACCACCGATGCCACGCTCGACGATGCCCGTCAACGGCTGACCACACAAGGTCAAGACCTCTACTTCCAAGATCGGGGATG
>VYLT01000049.1_pt1 | contig 27078 bp, 13 predicted proteins | sample 5114261 | NCBI WGS metagenome assembly VYLT01 (sample SAMN12291815, study PRJNA351875) | freshwater metagenome | isolation source: freshwater lake | place: USA: Michigan, Little Long Lake | collected 2011-07-12 | reverse complement strand
AGTGGGAGTTGGGGCGGGTGTCGGTTCGGGGGCTTTCAGCGTGGGAGCTGCGACCAGTTGCTCTGTTGGAGCAGGGGTCGAGGCAGGGGCAGGGGTCGGAGTGACCACCGTTGCTGCGACCGTTCCTTCGAGCGTGACGTCATCGACCTCGGTACCGTCTACCCTCTGACGCATCAGCAAGTATATCTGCGTGGCAGCCGTCCAGAAGTAACTGTAGCTGAAACCGATGACCATGAGGAACATCAGCACGACCCAGAAGCTGACCATCCCGGCGCCCGTGTGGTTGTACCATGTGTAATCTTTGATGTACTTGTCGGCCAATTCTGGATCGAGATACTCGCCATCGTCGTTGATTGCAATCGGGCTACCCGCAAGGAGAACCTGTTTCCAGCCGAGGGATTCTGGAGCGTAGATAAACAGATATTCGGGGGTACGTTCGCCCAAGAAGGGGAACTTCGACACACCCCACTTGGCAAAATAAGCCGAGAGCGAGCCGACGGTCACAACGAACAACGTCAATACCGCACCGTAAAGGATCGCAACGAACGAATACCAAAGGTAGTGCCACGGCGATTCGAACACATAGCTATAGGTTCGGGACACGGCATCGAAAGTATCGGTCCCTTCAGTACTCAAGGTGGTGTACATCATTGGGTAACCAACGAGACCCAACAGCACGAGGGTCAGCACAACCCCGCCGATTAACGGGAGCCACCAGAACAGACCGGAGATGAAAATATCACCAACGCCGGGAATCCAGTGGAGTAAACCGAAGATCACACAGCACAGGACGATGAACGCAATGATTCCCAAAGGAACGATTGGCGAGAGTAAGTAAGAGAAGTAGCGATCTTTCACCCATTTCACCGAACCGCGAAGACCGCCCCCTTCTTTATTTGAAAGCGACAAGGCTGCCATTCGTGTGATAACCCCACCGAAGAAGCCCCAAACGGCGACAAGCCAAAGAATCAACGAGATCAAGTAAACGACCACACCGGAACCGGCTCGTTCATCGAATAGGTAATAAACGGGGGTGAAAAACTTGAGCAAGGGTTCAATCAAGTTGGGTAATTGGTTGGAAGCAAACCACGAAAGAACTTCGCCCCGTTGCTCTCCCGAACCGGAGACAATCGTGCGGGTCATCAAGAAAGGATTTGGTCCGCGATTCTCGACCCACGGCATTTGACGATATTTACCGCCGAAGCCCTTCGCAAGGTCGGCGTTGCGTTTGCGAGGGTCTTTATTCTTTTCTTGGTACCAAGACGAATAGGCAACCGAGGCTTCTTTATTAGCACGTTCGGTCGGGCCTGCGAGTTCGTACCACAAAGCCCAAGATGCCATTCGTTTGGAGTGAATGGTCTTAACCTTGTCCGAGGCAATGGCGTCGGCTGTGGTCATCTGGCGTGTTTTGAGTTCTTCACCACTGAGTTTTTTGTAGCTTTCGAGTTTTTCGCGTTCTTCGTACTTGAAGATTTCGTCGTTAGAAAGCTCCTTGAACGCTGCAATCTTCGAGTCGTTGATCGAAGGTGGAGTGTTCCCTGCTACGCCATAATAAAAGATGACCGAGATGAGCCACCAGCCGAGAGCGGTCAGTAGAAGCCCGACAGCGGCCACCAATAATTTCAACGGGTCGAGCGCAATGGTGAAGGTTCGGAACAGATCTTTCCACGAGCCTTTCTTCTGAGCGCCGATCTCACGCGGGTTGGTTTCCCCTGCCATGAAGTATCCTCTTGCAATAGTGTGACTTGCTTCAACAGTTCAATGAATCCCTTTTTATACTTAGGGAAGGGAGTTTGGCAATCCGGTCGGGAATCGGGAATCGGGAATCGGGGTTCGGGGAAGGCAAAAACCGACAGAGTGCGCCCTTTCAATCGCAAGTCCCATCGTATCGCGACTATGGCGTAACCCGTCAACGATCGAACTCCGGTGAGGTTTTTTCACGATCCACGATCCACGCCACACGATTCAAGATTTGAAGAAGCCCGCAATCACATCGGTTACGCGATCTTGTTGCTGTTCCGTTATTTCAGGGAACATCGGCAGGGCGCACACTTCTGATGCTGCCTTTTCGGAGATAGGATAATCGCCGGTTTTGTTGCCGAGGAATTGGAGGCACTCTTGTTGGTGTAAGCACAATGGATAGTAAATTTCGCAGCCGATCTGGTTTTCTTTCAGGTGGGCAACAAGGGCATCGCGTCGATTGTCTCCGATACGAATGACGTATTGATTCCAAACGTGTCGCATGTTGGGCATTTCTTTAGGACGAGTGAGGAATTGATCGAGGTTCTTGGTCTGGATCAACCCGTCGTAACGCTTGGCAGCTTCTTGGCGTCCCTTTGTCCATTTGTCAAGATAGGTCAGTTTTACCCGTAAGATCGCGGCGTGCAGGGCATCGAGACGGGCATTCCAACCGAGATACTTGTGATAGTATTTCGTTTCGGAACCATGTACCCGCAGGGCTTTCATCTTGGCAGCGTAGGTCGGGTTATTCGTGACCGTCATCCCTGCATCGCCGTAGGTTCCGAGATTCTTACTGGGGTAGAAGCTCAAGCACGACATATCCCCGAGTAGCCCCGAACGCACGCCATGATACTCCGCTCCGATGGACTGGGCCGCATCTTCGATAATCACCAGATTGTGCATCTTGGCAATCTCTTGAATGGGTTTCATGTCCGCACATTGCCCAAACAGATGGACGGGCATAATCGCTTTAGTCCGAGGGGTAATTCGTTCTTCGATCTTTTTGGGGTCGATGTTAAAGGTCACCGGATCGATATCGGCAAAGATCGGTTTCAGACCGGCTCGAACGGTACTGCCTGCCGTCGCAAAAAAGGTGAAAGGTGGCAGAATGATTTCGTCGTCGGGTTCGGCATCAAGGGCCAGCACTGCGAGCAAAATCGCATCCGTACCCGACGCACACCCTATCGCAAATTGAGTATGACAATACGCGGCAACCTCCGTTTCGAGGGCAGCCACTTCCGGCCCCATAATGGCTTGACACGATTCCAACACCCGACAGACAACCTTTTCGATTTCGGGTTTGAGATAGGCGTACTGACCAACCAAATCAACAAGGGGTACTGCTTGACCTGCCACTACTTCAACTCCCGTTGCAAAATGAACCAAACTTCCAGAAACGGGCACACATACAAGATCGTAGGGATTCCTGTCAATTCGGGAATCTTTTGTCGGGGTTCGGGGTTCGGGATTCGGGCATCGGGAAAGCCAGGAGTCACGTCAAGTCCGCGAAGTATCGCCCCGCCCCCACGCGCCAAACGCTTCGCATTTAGCTTGGGATAGGCGGGGCTACGCACGACGGGCTATCGCCCTCAGCATTTTTTTGCTTTTGTCTTTTTCCGTGTTTTTCCGTGACTCATTCTTCTTGTCTTCGCTGTCAACTAAAATTTTGGTCCGCGTCCCGAACGCACTTCGGCTTCCCATTCGCTTTCCATTGGCCACGACAGGGCACAGGTTCCAAAGTCCGTCATGTATTGATATTCGCTGAGGCGTGTGATTGCCTTTTGAATGATGCTGTTATCTCGACGGAACACGGGTCCGTGTGAGGGGAGCAAGAATTCGGAATCGTCGTCCAGAATTCGTTTGAGTGACCGGATAAAGTCGGGGAGCTTCGAGCCGTGGTGGGCATCAATCACCCCAACGCAGGAATCCTTGTAGATGTTGTCGCCACTAAAAAGTAGGTTCCCCATCTTGAATGCAAGCTGGCCGGGAGTGTGTCCGGGTGTGTGCCATGCTTGCAGTTGGAGTTCGCCGACTTGGATAATATCGCCATCGTTAATAAGTTGATCGACCTTCACTTCGGGCATATCGTTCTGGATATTCTGAGCGGTGATCGTCGCATAAGTCTCGATCTCGTCACCCCTTTCAAGAGGAGGAACGGTGAGAGGATGAGCCAGAATTTTCGTTTTGAGCCTTGTTTTGGCCCGTTTGAGTCCCTGCACATGGTCGGCATCGGCATGGGTTGCGATGATGCCCTTGCACTTGGAAAGGGGAAAGTCCATTTGACGAATGAGTTCAATAATCTCATCGACGACCTTTTCGTAGCCAATGTCGATGAGCAGATATTCCGACCCCCCATCAATGAGATACACATTCACCCCAATGAGTTGCCCAAGTTGGTGATTGATTTCAATGACGTGAGGAAAAATGTACTTCCTGCGAATCATAACCCTTCCTAAATACTCAAGGGGTAAGCCGCAGACGCCACCGTCTGGGCAATCCCGCCCCACTTTATCATACAGGTTCGAGTCCAAAAATGCAAAGCCGGTTCACTTCTTCGCCGGAAGCTTTACCTCAAATAACGAAATCGTGTCCGTGCCGTCGATGACAGCGAGAACTTTTTCGTTGGGGGAGAGACTCAAACGGTGGAAGGAGGGTTGTTTGAGTTGGTGGCGGTAGATCACTTTTTTGGTTTCGATGTCCAGTACGATCAGGTTGTCTTTCTTGCGATCAAGACTCGAACAGAAGGCAAAGCGTTTGTCTTTGGTGATTTCCAAATCATTGACGGTGAAATCAAACTTCGCATCGATTAGGGTCATTTTGTCGGGTTGGGTCGCGTCCAAAAGGTGGATGCTCCCCGCATCTGTGCCAATCAGGAAATGGGTGTCATCAACAGCGACCACGCGAGAAGCTGGTGCAGGGAGTTTGATCGAAACGGCTTGATTTTTTTCGGGTCGCACAAGCCAATGTGTATACTCGTCGGGGATGTCCTTTTCGGGTATCTCGGCGTAGAGAAAGGTCATCGAACCAAATTCGCATGCCCGTTTGCGTAACTCGTGAGTGCTTCCTTTGTTGTTGGCAGACACGGTTTTTGTCGCGAATGCACCTGTTTCCGGTTCAAATTTCTTGAAGTTGAACTTGATCTTCCCATCTTCGCGGGCGACCTCTGGCCACATATATTTACCCGTGTGGCTCAAATAGAAGCCGTCGCCGTTTGCGGTTAGTTTCCCCTTTTTCTTCGGGATAGCACCCGGTCGGAGATCGGCGTGGCGGAAGCCGTCGAGCGTTGAGGAAACCCAGATATACTCGCCGTATTGGAAAAGGGGTTTGTCCGACCAACCGAGCTTTAATTCGTAACCGATCTGGACCTTATCCGTTTTAAGGTCGATCCGAACTAGCTTTCCAGAACCAAGAGATTCTGATAAAGCGATGATCGTTGAATCTTCAGGGAAGAGGACATCGGCAAGGGGATAGTTTTTGCCACCCAATTCCTTTTGAGTTTCCTCATCAAGTGTAATGCCTTTTTGAAAGGTTAGCAGATCGTCTGCACACGATGCCGAAACCACGCACAGCAGGAAAAGGATGCCGAGTAGCGAGACCTTCTGAAAGCGGAACATAAGGCTCCCCCAAAAAATGAGTTCAACCGAAGTTGGGAAAGCGTTAGTTTAGCAGGTGCAGGTTGTGTTGCGCACTTGTTTCAATCCGTGCGGACGTTATCCAATCCGAGGGCCGACCGGTGTGGGTGTTGGGTGGATGATCGGGTTATAGGGCGAGATTTTCTTGAACTCGCGTTGCGGCGGGTTGATCTTTTGTTGAGTGGGTCCGTAATTGTTTCGCAGGTCAGGGAGACGTTCGGGCGGTTGCACTGAAGGCACACCCGGATCGCCAATGCGACTCGGTTTTTCAAGCGAAACGTCAATCACACGAGGACGACCGGGAACCGCAATGGGTTCCGCACGATCTGGACCATCGACCGAAACTAGCCGAGGAACGGGGCCAACCTCGACATCCGTAGGAGCGTCACTCGCAGGGGTAGTAGGCATTCCCAAACGAGCGGGCGTCCCTTCGATGGGTGGCGCAATTAGCCACGCTGGACCCGAAGAGGCATCGATTACGTCGCCCTGTTTCGAGAGCTTTAACCACAATGCGCCCGTCGGTTTCCAGACGTCCTCGGCCCACAAGGTCGATGCCGTCAGAACCAGTGCGATAGCACCGATACGTTTCATGGTCGAAGCTCTCCCAAGACAAACGAGGGTGTACGAAAATTCCCCTGTATCAAGGTTATCGGCATTTAACCCCTACAACCGATAGAAATTCTCTGGATAGTGGATAGTTGATACTTTCGGTTCGGAGCTATTCTGGTGAGTTAGTTGCAAGGTTCGCAGGCCGATCGTGTAACTCAGCCCATTCGAGAAAAATAAAGGTTTTCCGGAAAACCCACCCCCTCTTCCAATCTTGGGAGAGGGGGTGGGCGCACTCAATAAACCCTAGGTTTTCTCCTACTTTTAACCTACCAAACCCTCCTTGCATCAAACTACCCAAATTAGCTCCGAACCGTGAGTTGATAGTTGACAGTGAAGACAAAGGGGTTTGTAGCCGAACCTTGCGACTACAAACCCCTTTGCTTTTTTGGTTTTGAAACTGTCAAATGTCCACTATCAACTGTCAACTACCCTTAATATCGCCAAATTAAATCAAACGTCATGCGGAAGGCGTTGAGGTCGCGTGTGCCGATGAGGGGAAATTCTGCGGCGACGCCGAATTGAATTTCTTCGGTGAGCATGAAACGGGCACCGGCAGCGATACTCAAATAATCGCGACCCGATACACTGGCGCCGACGTTGGCAAGGTCGGCTCCTTCAAATCCGAGGAAAGGTCGTTCCTTCCCGCCGGAGGTGTAGTGAAACCAAGTCAACTCTACAAGAGGGAAGATTCGATGCTGGTCTTGCCAGTCGAGGTCTAAGTGCAAGGTGTTGTAAAGAAAATCGCTTCGAGCGTCGCTTGTCCCAAACGAATAACCGACCGTATTCAACAAGCCGAAGTTCCCATACGGCGTTCGTTCAAGACGGGTAGCGTAGGTGAAGTAGGGAACCAACGAAAGCGAGCCGGTATCTTGGAAGAATGCTGCTCCACCTATCGGAAGCTGAAACGTCAACCCGAAGGCCGCAACGGTGTGATCTTCCACGTCTCGAAGGAAGGTGAACTTTGGTCCAAGCCACAGTTCGGTAAATACGGTCGAAGAGGGTAAACCAGAATCGCGTCCGGGGTTCACGTTGATACCCCCGAGCTTATTCATCACGACTGAAAAACGGTCGCTGAACGCTATCCGTGCTTGTCCGCCAAAGAAGCTGAGGTTACCGCCCCGATAGTAATACTGCTTATCGGGTATCCGTTGATAGATAAAGATCGGTCGAATCTCTGTCAAAGATCGAGGGTCTTCGGCGTAGAACGGATTGGTCACGGGTGATGCCATCCTTCGGAATCGTCGTTCGCCTCGAAAATCCCACTCGTCGGAATCGTTATCACGATCATCGAAATCTCGGTCTCTATCTCGGTCACGACGACGAAAGAAAGGATCGTCGGGATCGCAATCCCGATCTCGGTCGCGATCATTATTTCGGCCCGGTCCCCAATAGGGGTCGTCGATATCGCGTGAACGTGGGGGCGGGCGTCGGTCGTAATCGTAATCGCGATTGCTTGGCGGAAGGGGTCGGCGTCCTTCTCGGTCGCGGTCGTAGTCGTAATCGCGGTCACGGTCGAACAGCATTCCGAGGAAGCTATTTTTACGCTCTTTTTCTGAAGCTGGTCGGTCCCATTTATCTTCGATTGGTCCGCCTGCCGGTTTCACCGCACCCGAACGCGAAGGCCGTTCCGTATCTCGGTCGGGATTTTTCTCAAAGCCGGTCGATTTCAACGGGGTAATCGGTCCTAATCGAGCAGCCGGTGCAGGTGTGCTTGGGTCATCGAGGTCACGCGGAGCCGAACGCGATTCCGTTTTCTCGGTAGGAAGTGGGCCAAGCCGAGCCGTTTGGGTCATCCCCACAGTCGGCAAACCGACAAGCAGCGACAGACAAATACCGAATGTCTGATGATACTTCACGTTTCAGCCCCCACAACGCATTTTTCTTAGGTCTCACAAGAGTCCGCTTTTACGAACTCTACCGATCTTGAGGGTTTTTTCCAATTCTTGGGAATCGTGTTCAGAAGGTGTTGTGAACCCCACTTGAACCCAATAAGCTGGAAAAATATCCCGTCTGTAGCGTCTGTAGCGAATCTGTTGATTGTCTGCTAGACCAATCTTTCGGATATGGACTTGGTTTCCCCCTCAGTTTATCTGTATTGCATAATTGATGTAATTCACCAACATGATAGAATTTCTCTAAACTACCTAACGGGAAGGGGTAGGGTGCGAGTGTGAAGAAGTTACTCATCGCCAGTCAAAAATCAGGGGTCGGCAAAACCACCTCCGCAGTCAGCCTTGCAACCGCAGCGGCCCTGACCGGTGTACGCACCCTTTTGATCGATGCCGATCCTTTGAATTGCATCGGTGCCAGTTTGAATCTCGAAGAGCATCTCCCGGCACCGGGTTTACGCGGAATCGGTGTCGAATCCGATGCTCCTCTCTGGCAAAATGTCGTCCCCGGTCTCGATGTCACAAGCCCTTATGCCGACCCCAATAATCCGATTCACACCCTCGACGAGTTTTTGGTCCTTCTGCACGAAGCCCCTGCCTTTCGACGTTACGAATTGGTGATCTTCGATACCCCGAATTTTTTGGGTGGCTCGCAACTGCGAAACCTCATTCGAGTTTCCGACGAAATCATTCTAGTGATACGGGCAGAACCGCTTGCGTTCCAAGCGATCCCGACCTTCACCAAAATCGTCAAGGGTGTTCAGGAAGAAGGGGCATCGGCTCACTTCCGAGGGTTGTTGCTCACACTGCCACCGAATGAACCTTTGGGCGGAGCTTGGGAAACCGAACTGCGACGCATTTTCGTCACCCAAATGCTTCCCCATGTCGTTCCGCACGATCCCTCGGTTCAAGACGCACTCAATGCACGCAAACCGTTACTCGTCTTCCGACCAACAACGATTGCTGCTCGCCAGTATACCAAACTCGCACAGCATTTGGGCCTTGCCTCGACTGAAACCGACACCGTCGATTTATTCAATACGCCCCCCGGTGGGCTTCCTCGTTTGCCCGAATTGCAACGGCTCGACGAAGTTTCCAAGAGCAGCCTTTCGGGTGATGATGTCCGTCAGATGATCGGTCAACCGATTCCCGAGATTATGGAATCGTTAAGCTCGATCATGCGTCAGAGCATTGCGAAAAAAGGCCCCGAACATCAAGACACAGACCGGATGCGACCTGTCATGGTAACCGCACCAGAAACTGGTCCCGAAAACGATTCTGATTCAAACGTCTATGTCGGGCCGATCCCGCAGGCATTATCTTCTTTTGACCCTCGATTGATTCCTCAAAAACCGGAACCCAAAATGAATCCAACCCCTGAAAAGTCACTTCGCGGACACACCGGAGATGTGACCTGCGTTGCTTTCAGCCCCGATGGTTTAACGATAGCGACCGCCAGTTGGGACAAGACCGTCAAGCTCTGGAACGCCACACTCGGCCAAGAGCGTCTGACCCTTCGTGGTCACGGCGGGGTCGTTTCGTCGATAGCATTTGTTTCGGGGCAAGATTGGCTTGCTACAGGAAGTTGGGATAAGACCATTCGCCTTTGGCAGGTCAGTGATGGTAAACCGGGTATCGTCCTTTCCGGACATGCAGGGGTTGTTACTGCGGTCGCCTTTGGCCCGAACGGAGAGTTCCTTGTTTCTGGTGGGTGGGATCGCTCGATCCGCATTTGGGATGTAAAAACCGGTAACACTCTTTCGGTACTCGAAGGCCATTCTCGCATGGTCACTTCGGTTGCAGTCTCGCATGATGGCAAGTGGATTGCATCGGGTTCGTGGGATAAGACCGCACGGCTTTGGCCGCGCTTGGGTGGCAAGCCGATTATCTTGACAGGTCACACGGGTGATGTCTCGGCTGTGGCTTTCTCGCCGAACGGCTCTTTGCTGGCAACCTCTTCGCTCGACCACTCTGTGCGTTTGTGGGACGTGGCTCGCGGACAAGAAATGGCTCTGTTACGCTCACACGGTGGCGAAGTAACCAGCGTTGCTTTCTCCCCGAACGGGCGTTGGTTAGCCTCGACAGGATGGGATAAGACCGTTAAAATTTGGGACGTTTCAACCGGTCAAGTGAAGCTCTCGCTCGTTGGGCATTCCAGCGTTGTGACTTGTGTGAATTTCTCGCCCGACGGAAAGCACCTCGCGAGTAGCAGCCTCGACCGTAGCGTGCGTGTGTGGGATGTGGAAGCAGGACGTGAGGCATCAGCGTTATCGGTTCAAGTGAACAACGATTCGCGACCCAATGCCAGCTTTAACCCGCGAGAGACACCCTCGAAAACCGGACCAAGTATCGAAGAGATCAATGCCCAATTACTGACCTCGACCAAACAAACCCCGGCTAATCAACCTCGCCCGAATCTGTCAGGCGAATTGGGGTCAACAATTCCCAAAATTATTAGCGATGGGCAAGTAGACCTTTCAACACCGCCGCTGACCCCGTTGCTTTCGGATATCTTCCCTACGATTGGGGGGAAATCAACGATCATGGGTGTCCCAAGCCAAGCTCCCACGATCAAAACCGGACCGATAATTCCCGACCTCGGCGACCTTCCCGAAGTCACAGGAGGGGGCATCGTTATCAATCCCCCAAGCGTACCGACGATTTCTCAGCCAATTGCGTCAGAAATTAAGGTCGAACCGAGTTTGAAAATTACCGATCTCGATGTTCCCGAAGTGGAAGTGAAAGCCCCAGAGATCAAGGTACCAGAGATTTGGATTCCCAAAGTGGAGATCAAAACCCCAGAAATTAAGGTTCCCGAAGTTAAGCTCCCCACCGTGAAAGCTCCCGAAGTGAAAATCACGGGGCCAAAGTTTCAAATGCCGAAACTCGAAGGGAACATGCACCTTTTCACAACACCGCCTGAACTAAAACTCACCGATCTACCTGTTCCCGATCTGAAGGTTCCTGAGATCAAAGTACCCGAGCTTCCGTCGGTTGAGATCAAAGCTCCTGAGATAAAAATTCCAGAAATCAAAGCTCCGGAAATCACGGCTCCCAAAGTCGAATTCCCGACAGTGAAGCTCCCAGACGTAACGCTTCCCGAAATGAAATCGCCCGGCTTCAAGCTGCCTGAAATCAAAGCTCCGGAAATCACGATTCCTAAAGTGGAAGTACCGAAGATTGAAGAGCCGAAGATTGAAGTACCCAAGATTGAACTTCCAAAAGTGGAGCTTCCCAAAGTGGAACTCCCCGAGATGGAAGTACCCAAAGTCGAGATTCCGAAAATCGGGTCGGTAGAAGTCGAACTCCCGAAGGTCTCGTTCTCCAAAATCGAAGTCCCCGAAATCGAAGTCCTTGCCCCGACCGTTCCCGAAATCGTTCTTCCGAAAGTCGAAATTCCGAAGGTAGATATTGCCAGTGTCGAACTCCCCAAGATCGAAGTTCCCGAAGTGAAAGTGCCGACGGTCTCGCTGCCGAACCCGTTGTCGGATATCGAACTTCCCGACATTCTCAAAACCCCGAAACTCGAAGCTCCAAAGGTCGAACTTCCCAAGATCGAACTCCCGAAAGTGGAAGTCCCAACCGTCAAGATTCCCGATCTCAAACTTCCCTCGTTGGAAGTTCCCAAAATCGATGTGCCAAAGGTAGAAGTTCCCAAAATCGAAATCACGGCACCCAAGATTGAGGTTCCCAAGATTGAAGTACCGAAGATTGAAGCCCCCAAAGTAGAAATCAACACCCCCAAAGTGGAACTTCCACCCGTTGGGAAGCCCGAAATCAAACTTCCTTATCTCGAAGTTCCAAAGGTCGAAGTTCCCAAAGTCGAAATCCCCGACGTGAAAATCCCTGCGGTCGATATGAGTATTCCTGAGATCGTCACCGAGGCCCCGAAGAAAACGCCTCTGAAACTTCCTGATATGCGTTTGGGTAAGGGGAACGGGACACCCTCGAAACTATCGAGCGCCAGCATCCCCCGACCCGATCTCACTAAAGGTCTCGAAACAAAGCTCCCCGATTCCTTTGGCCTGCCAGTCGATACCGAAGAGGAAGAAGCAGGAACGATTGATTTTGGGTTTATTCCGGCTCCGCAGCCGAAGGCAGGTCTCACGCAGACCTCACCGGCTGCGAATTTGGCGTTACCGATCCCCCCTGAGCATACCTCTAAACCCGAACCGATACCCATGACCACACCCACAAAGGTCAATCCGATGAGTACCAACGAACCCAAACCGATTCTCGCCCCAACACCCGCTCCCGCTCCTGCAAAACCCGGATCGGGCTTGTTGACCAAAACGCCGACCCGTCTCACCGAAGTGCCAACACGCGGCTCAGCCTTTAGTGCAATGTCGTACTCGAACGATGGTAGCAATATCGCAGTCGCACGGGGCGATTCTACCGTTCTGATTTTCTCTGTTGTGACTGGGGAGCTGCTGCAACCGTTGCGAGGTCACGCAGGTGATGTTCACGGCACGGCATTCTCGCCAGATGGACGACTTGTTGCAACCGTTGGAGCAGACACGACAATCCGCATTTGGGAACTGGCAACAGGGGCCGAAATTCGCCGATTGAGCGGCCATTTGGCCCAAGTCGTTTCGGTGGCTTTCTCGCCAGATGGGACACGCCTTGCGACTTCCAGTTGGGATAAGACTATCAAGATTTGGGATTGGAAATCTTCTTTCGAGACCAAGACCTTGACTGGTCACACCGACGGGATTGCCTCGATTGCATTTTCAAGCGATGGCATAGCCCTTGTCTCAGGTGGTGAAGATGGCACCGTTCGGGTTTGGGATCTGCAATCAGGTAAAGAACGTTTGAACTTGCGAGGATCGTCACGCGAAATCTGCGATGTGGCTTTCTCGCCTGAAAACGACCGCGTTGCCTCTGCGGGTGGTGAAGGGGTTCTCAAGGTGTGGGATGTGGCAACGGGTGAAGAAACCTTGAGCATCGTTGCTCATTCCCGTGTGACTTCCTCAGTCGGGTTCAGCCCCGATAGTTCGATGCTTGTCTCCGGTGGTTGGGACCATCTCGTACGAGTTTGGAACGCAACCAACGGCCAACCGATCCAACTCCTTCGCGGTCACAAAGCCGAAGTGACTGGGGTGACCTTTAGTGCCGACGGTAAGGCCGTTATCTCGAGTGGTTGGGATCGCACGTTACGATTCTGGGATATTTACACGGGTGTGCAAACCTCGACCCTTTCGGACGACGGCCTCAAGCCAACCGAAATTGCGGTTGCCAAAGGTCTGCGTATGACCCCCCCACCAATGCCACGCCCCATGACGCCAATAACACAAACCCCGCCCCCGATGAGCAAACCCCAAAAGCCGACCATAACCCCGTTGCCGATTCCTCCGGTACCGACGGCGACCCCGCTTCCGACTCTGGCCCCCCCTGCGGTTCCGACGATTGCTGTTTCAACCGGTCCGACAACCAACGTCAAGGCCAACGAATCGAGCATGCCGACCACGCAAACGATTCCGATTACGCCTATCAACACGGTTTCACCCGCCGACTTCGAGAAACCGTTTATCGAGATTCAGCAACCTCCCCATATCCCTGCGGTTTACACTCCGCCACCGTTGCCTGCAAATAACCTCTCGATCGCAAAGGCTCCGCTTGTGATACTTTCGGTTGGTGGCGATACGGGTGTTCACGCTTGGAATCTGGAAAATCGGACCGAACGCGGAGTCTACTCGGGGCATGATCGCGAAATTACCACAATCGCTGCAAGCCTTGACGGTCAACTTTTGGTGACGGGTTCCAACGACGAGACGGCCCGACTTTGGCATCCGACCTCTGGCGAACATTACCACACCCTACGCGGACACACTGCGGAAATTACTGCCGTTGCTGTCTCCGCCGGCGCTCACCTCGTAGCAACTGCTTCGATGGATATGAGCGTGAAGGTGTGGGATACCTCTTCGGCTTATTCGACCGCAACTTTGACGGGACATCGTGGTGAAGTGATGGCTCTTGCGTTCGGACCCGATGGACGCACCCTTGCAACCGGAAGCCGAGATAGCATCGTGAAACTTTGGGATGCCACAACCAGCGACGAAATCGGCATACTTCGCGGACATACCAAACTTGTCAAGGCGTTAGCTTTCACCCGCGAAGGTTCGCGTCTGGTGAGTGGCTCGTGGGATTATTCGCTCCGGATTTGGGATTTGACAACCGGTGCATGTACGCAAACCCTAACGGGTCACACCGGCGCAATTAGTGCCGTCGTTGTGTTGCCTGATAATCAACGAATGCTCTCGGCGAGTTGGGATAAAACCCTACGCCTTTGGGATTTGCAAACGGGCCTTTGCCTGCGAGTCTTAGAAGGGCATAGCGACCGAGTGAGTTCGATTGCGATCTCGAACGATGGAAATGTGATCTTGTCCAGCAGTTGGGACGGGTCCATCGCAAAATGGAACTTGCAGACCGGAACCCACGAATCGCTCCACACCGGAACACAACGAGTTCAAGCCGTCGTGTTAGCTCCAATGGTCGCAAGCCCCGTGCGAACCCGCGTCTAACGTGTGCGATAACTTAAAACCCTGTTTTTCTAGCCCCCACCCACTATTTCTTTCTCATCCACTCGGACACGTTGAATCGAAATCGCTTTGCCGGTTTGGTCGTCCAATTCTAATAGAGAGCCATTCAGACGAACATCTCCGGTTGCGACATCGAACGGGATGGGGACGAAGGTAATGGCATGGGTTAAGACTCGTTCGGTCATGCGACCGAGGACGCCGTCGTGTGGGCCGCACATGCCCACGTCGCATTGGAAGGCGGTTCCTTCCGGTGAGATTTGCTCGTCGGCAGTGGGGACGTGGGTATGTGTTCCCAACACCGCAGAGACACGCCCGTTCAAGTGTCGAAACATCAGATATTTATCGGCAGTGGCTTCAGCATGAATATCGACGAGGATGCACTTGACAGGGGTCGGAATCAGTGGAAGTACGCGGTCGATTGCTTGAAAGGGACAATCGACGTGTCGCATAAATGTGCGACCCATCACCGAGACGATTGCAAGGAAATTATCGTTGCCAATCGGCAGAATGCCGAATGATGCCCCCGGCGCTTCATCAGGGTAGTTGGCGGGTTTGACGATGCAAGTATTCTCTTGCAAGGTCTTAATAATATCCGATTTCTTGTAAATGTGGTCGCCCAAAGTGATGCCATCGACGCCCGCTTGTTTGAGTTGCCGGTACAAAGATGGCGTAAGCCCTGAGCCGTTGTAAGCGTTCTCGGCATTGACAACAACGGCATCGAGTGCCCACTTCTTCCGCAAGAGGGGGACGGCGTTTCTCACAAGGGTCATCCCCGGAGTGCCGACAATATCACCTAGAAATAAAACACGCACGCAGTTACTTCTCAGCTTTCTTGGAGAGTTCGTCCAGTTCCTTTAACGTAAATCGAACCGATAGAATATATGGGGGTTCCCCTTTCGTCCAATGCCCGTAGGTCGTGGTGACGAATGTGCCATCGGGCAGAAGTTCGACTCCGGGATAGGCACAATCCCAACGGTTATGATTATCCTTGAACCGCAGGCGATATTGGCCGGACTTACCTTTGACGAGATCGTCATACGTCCCAACCCAACCGATCCAATCCCCTTCCGAAGGGGAGGTATTCCCTTTTTTGATTGCATCGCGGAACGAGATGAACAATCGGCCATCGGGTGCATATTTTGCGGTGTGGCGGTCACCCGTGAGACTTGGCGGAAGTTCTTTGGGTTCAGTAAAGGTCTTCCCCTCGTCGTTACTAAAGATGATATGAGATTCTGCAACCCGTTTGTTTTCACGCAACAGCACAGCAAGCTGTTTCCCGTCCGGTGAACGTATCGCCCCCGGCTCGCACAGGTGAACCTTATCCGAAACGAATATCTTTTCGGGGACTTTCCAAGTCAATCCCCCATCTTCCGAAAGGGATTTGTAAAGGGTAAAGGTCTGCGTTGGTTTGCCCCCTTTCGTGAAAGCTCGCCCGTCGTCGTGGAAAAGGGCCATGTAGTGACCTGCACCTGTTTTGAGTTCCACAACGGATGCCATTGTTACGATCCCACCCCAATCGCCAACAGCCTTTAACTCCGACCACGACTTGCCATCGTCTTCGCTCACTGAAAGTCGGACGGGGTACATTCCGCTAAAGAGTATCAGGCGTTTTTTACCCTTCGCATCGACCACACGATGAATCGTTGGCGTTTCAAGGGAAGTCTCCCAACTCTTGGGCGTGGGCAATCGATCCGACCAAGTCTTTCCGCCGTCTTCACTCTTCTTCAACAGGATCGCCCCTTTGCCATGCCCCTTCGGATAGACACAAATGATCGTCTTACCATTTTCAAGAAGTACGGTCGTCGGATGCCCAAGATATTGACCCTTCTCCCGATCTACGACGACTTGACGTGCCGAATCGGAATCGAGGTCAATGTATTTCGGCTCCGCAGCAAAAACTGCAACGGGGAACGCCAACAAGATTAGGGGAAGTCGTTTCATCATCGTTCGAGGGTTGAGAGAGATGGTGTTACGATATGGAAAATGGTGAATACAAAAGACAAAAGTAAAACACATAGACACAAAGGGAAGGCAAATTCAAAGACCTTATTTTCTGGTTATTCCCGTAATGCGCCTAACCCTTGCTTGAAGAGCGGGCGAGTCGCACTATGGGCTTTGAGGTGTTTTTTCCTGACCCCCGGCGTTACTTCGCCATCGGCTTCAACTCCTTGATCTTCTCCGAAGGCAGTGCCTCATCGAAGACAAGTGTTCTTCCGAGTAATCCCCGATAGTAGCTGTCGTGGAAGTAGAAAATCTCGGTACCCACAACGAGCGAGTAAGATTGCGAAAGGACGGGGCCGATGGCTTTGCTTTCGCCGTTGCCGACGGGTTTGCCATCCAGATAAAGTTGAATCTTCCATTTGCCGTCTTTGGTGGGTTCGCCCGTTACGGCTACTTGATACCACTTGTCGGCATCGAGTTTGGTTTCCCCTGCGTCGATCCGGTCGTTGACGTTGATAGCTGCCTGCAACTTGTACGGGGCTGATTCTCCAATTAACCTCAGAATCACTTTTCGACCTCCCATTCCGACGATATCCCCTCCGGTCTTGTGTGTGCTGTTACCCATTTTGGCTGCGGGTTTAATCCAACTCACAATCGTGAAGGCTTTCATATCGAAGCTACCGCCGTGAAAACCCGCTAACCCTGCGGGGATATTCTTACGATCTTTATATGCCTCATTGCGATAGTAGCGAAGGTCGAGGGTTCCCCCTTCGGGGTAGGTGCGCTTGGCATCTTTTTTATCCGCGAATTTCAGGGCAGGGATTTTATCATCGATTGTCCATTCCAGATTCGCCAGTTGCAACGGGCCAAACGGACCCTGTGCAAAATCAAGCGAATACAACCCACGCCCCTCAGTCATCCGGTAATCGGCGATTGCGCCTTTGGGCGATTCGGGGAATTTTGCGGGTGTGGCGTTCGCATTTTCGGTGATTCCTTCGGGTAACGGATCGGTCGCTTTCAATGGGGTAAAATTCACGTCGGTATAGAAGGCGTCACCCGTTCCGCTATTTCCAAAACCGAGCGTGATTGAATTTGTTCCAACGGGTATTTCAAAAACGAAGCCTGTATTCTTCCATGCGAACGAATCGGCTCCGGTGTAATGGGTGAAGGACTTTAACGGCTTATTCGCCTTATCCGAAAGGGTGAGTTCCACCCGTCCCCCTTGCCCGAAAAGGTTATCGCCTTTGGCTCGCAGTTGCAGGGCGTAGCGACCCGTTGGCATTACTTCTGGCGTGGGAAGGCGAGCGGCGGCGAATGCTTGTGGGCCTAACTTGATCGCAAAGCCCGAACGGGTTTGGGCATCCTTTGCATGTTCGTAGGTGGGTCGTTGGTTGTGGCCTGTCATAAACGGGACGTTGCCGTATTGCCACGTTTCGTTCAAAGGGGTGTACTTGCTGAAATTGATTTTCGGCCACTCGGCGAAGATGTAATGCCGGTTTGGATCGAGTGTCGGAGATTCGGTGGAACGAGCGTCGCGGAACATCTTGGCAGCCTCTTCCGCAGGGTAGCCCGTGTAGCGAAACTTCACGCGAATAGGTTCACCCGTTTTCAAAAACTCTTGCGGGAATGAGACCCCCGTATCGTAAAACGCGGCGCAAACTGCCGTATTCAAGCCTCGTTTTCCTGCGTCTTTGATTTGGTATTCCACGGCAGGGCAGACCGGAACTGGGTCGAAGTGACGGCCATGCCACACCCGCACCCCTTCGCTTGTTTCGAGATCATTTTGCGGGCCGGGATCAACAGGCGTAACGGGTCGCCGATTGAGTTTGCCGTCTTTCGTGCGATAAACCAGATACTGCCAATTGAACGGGTCGAGCGGAGTGTGATGTTCAAAATCAAAACCGTACTTGAACAAGAACGGATCACCTGCTTTGACTTCGAGCGAACTTTCGATGTCGTAGGTATAGGTATTTCGCGTGGCATCCCAACCGATGGTCATGGTCGAGTTTGTCTCGAACCGCTTTTTCTGATGCTCACCCGTCCAAGTAAGTTTTAGCTCCTTTCCGCTACCCGTTACTTTGACGTTTTTGGTATTGTTAGTGGCTTCGGGATAAGCCCCTTGACATTGCACATCCCAATGACTGTTGAAATTTAACAACGGCCGCACACCCGGACGAAGTTTCACGCAGTTGAAGGTACTGGCAGTTTCAACGGGGACAATCATAATCGGCTCTTGCCCGTCGAAAATCCAATCACGTCCGCCAATCCATTTTCGGGCGGAGAAATTCGGTTCATGCTTGAGAGTAGATTCGGCCTTTTGGGGTTCAAGTTTATTCAGGCTCACGTTAGAGAAATCGACTTTGGCTCCACCATTCGCACCAATACCCGTTCGTTTGATTGTCAAAGGTTTCTCGCTATCGATAAAGTGAAACAACTCTTTGTTATCGACCAAGACCGAAATGCGATTCCCGTTCCAACGCACCCCTACAAAAACTGGCGTATCTTTTTTGACGGGGTAGGGGACACTGCGAACGTAACCCCCTGCCGGAAATTTGACCAGCGAAACTTCTCCGAGTGATGCCGAAAAATTCACACGATAGCCGGAACCTTCGTCGGCTTGGAGCAAAAGGCCCGCATCCCAACCGCCATCATCGACAAGTTTATTAGGCCATGCCGTCCACGTTTCGCCGAAGTATCTTTTGTCCTTTCCCAGCTCTTTGATTTCGACGGTTGCCGATAATTCCCCATCGGTAAAGGGTAATTCCGACCCGATCAGGAACGACCACGAATTTGCCGTGAGAGTTGCTTTATCCTTTTCAAGCGTGGCCCCTTTCCAAATGCTTGGGAATGCCGTCCACTCCAAGAGTTTCACGTTCTCAGCAGCACTCAGGGTTTGAATAAAACAAAAAGGGAGGAGAAAAAGGAAACGCATGAGGGAACCCCACAAAGGAGAGGAGGAGGGTCAAGGGTGGGCAATGGTCATGCTACATCGTGAAAGTGAGTTAGTCAATGCTCATCGGATCGGGAACGGGAATGGGGAACGCTCCACCGGGAATCGGGAGAGCAAAGCCCGGCGCACCCTCAACACCCTCGACGTTCATCATCTCGTAAACATCGTTCGCACCATGAAGTTTAAGCAGAGTTTTCGTTGTGATCGGTGTTCCAACGAGTTTCTTCCATTTCGCTTTTTGATCGTCGGTAAGAACCTTGTCGATACCAGTTTGCACCTTCTTGAGTTTGGCCTCGGTTTCCTTGATCTGATCATCGCTTAGTTCAACCCCGCCGATCCCAAGCACTTCGTTGGAAGGAAGTTGAGTCTTGGGGTCGTTGAGGATTTCTTCGATCTTGTCTTCTTGTTCCGCAGTCAAACCCAAAGCACGAATCACGTGGCGGTCTAAGTAGGCTTGCGGGCCAGCTGCAAGCAGTTGGAGTTGTTTCAGGCGTTTGAGTTGTTCGGGTTTAAGAAGGTCAATCGCTTTTTTATCGAACGATTTGCTGGCCTTTGCGTAAATCTCCATTGGGTTGACAACGACATTAATTTGAATGGCTCCGCCGCCTGGAGGTACCGCAGGGATAATCCCCGGACCTGCTTTGTTCATCTCGTTTTGGAATTCGGTGTTTGCTTGTTCCTTTGCTTTTGTGCGAAGCTCGTCAAGAGATTTCTTTTGTTTATCGTCAAGTTTGAGTTCGGTTTGGACGTCTTCGTTTTTAAGAGTCGCAATAAGCCTTTGCGCCTTCACACGCTCCAACGGATCGGTACTAGCGACCGCAGGCACGGGGGCAGCCACAATCGTCGGTTGATAGGAACCGATGCCAACCATTAACGAGGCAGCCGTGATAACCGCAGCCCCGACAAACAGACGAATCTTAGATAGTAACATTGTTTTCGTCACCTCAGAAAGCAATCCTTCAAGGGCAGGGGAGACCATTTCTCCCGTGCTTGATGTCAATAAAGTTTTTTGAATCAGTGAGCTTGGCACTTTCGCCTGAGCCACACGGGCAATCCAATCCAGCGCCACAAGCGCACCTGCTACACGAACACCGCGACGGGTAAGCCGATCTGCAAGCATTTGCCTTGCCCGGTGTAGGCGACTGGCAACCGTGCCAATCGGCCAACCAAGTTCGGTGGCAGCCGTTGCGAGTGTTTGTTCGCGTAGCCCGCAATGGAGAATCGGAAGGCGATATTTTTCGGGAAGTTTGTCAAGCTCCTCGAAAAGAAGCGTGTTCTCTTCCGATGTTTCTGTTTTGGTTGGGGCATCGTGTATAGCGAGTTCGGTAAAGCGGGCAACATAGGTTTCCATGCGTGAATTCCGTATTGTCTTCGCCAAAATTTTACGCGATGCCAGTTGAGCAACCCCCACCATCCATGCCGTCAACCGTGACCGAGGATTAACCGAACTCGCCTTGCGAAACAAGACCGTAAAAGAGATTTGGAAGGCATCTTCGGCGTCCGGACCGTCACGAAGAATCCCCCGACAAACTCCCCACACGGTAGGTGCAAGGCGGTGAACCAATTCTGCAAAGGCCGTGCGATCATCGTGATCGACAAACCGACCCAGAAGATCGCTATCAGAGTGGTCAATCAAACCAATTCCACGAACTTCCCGAAACAACGCAGCGAGGGCACTGGAACGACTCACGTTCACGCTCCTAAAAACAAGGTCAAACTCACTGTTCAAACATACCTCTCCCGCAGCCGTTGGGTTTTATCCTAAATTGTAAAAAGAAAAGGGAAAATTTTAGAGAGGGGCTACTTCTTCGGTGTCGCTACCGGCCACATTTCCACGAAGGCTCGTTTGGCGTATTTCTCGTATTTCGCGGTGAGTTCTTTGACCTTTTCGGGGTTTTCTTTGGCGAGGTTGGTCGCTTCGACCCGATCTTTGGAAAGGTCGTAGAGTTCCCATGCTGAATTATGTTTGGCGACCAATTTCCAATCACCCGCTCGGACGGCTCGGTTTCCTTCGTGTTCCCAATAAATCGCATCTCGGTCGATGGGTTTATTCGCAAACGCAGGAACCAAACTTTTACCTTCTAAAGGTGTAGCTTCTTTGGGATAGGTCGCCCCCGAAAGTTCAACGCAGGTTGCGGCAATATCGATCAAGTGTCCGGGGTGGTTTCGTAATTCTCCTTGCGATTTTATTCCTGCGGGCCAGTGGGCGATTAACGGTGTGCTAATTCCTCCTTCGTGAACCCAGTGCTTGTACTCGCGCAATGGGGTGTTACTCACAGTTGCCCAACCTTTCCCGTAGGCGATGTAGGTATCTTCGGGACCGGGAAAAACCTTCGGCCCCATTCGGATCGGGAACCCGTCGCGGGTTTGTTTCGGTGTGCTTCCTGCCGCCGCGAATTCTTCTGGCTTCATCGCAGGGAAGGTAGGCTTATCGGGACGTTCAATGTTTGGATGGTTTTTGTTTCCAGTACGCCCTTGAAGTTCGGCACAGCCGCCGTTGTCCTGCAAATAGAGGATAAGTGTATTCTCAAGTTGGTTTGTCCGTTTGAGTTCCGCAAGAATTTTACCGATCCCTTGATCCATACGGTCAATCATCGCGGCGTAAACTTCCATGCACGCAGATTCCCATTTCTGGTCGCTGACTTTGTCCCAATCGACGGTTAAAGGTGACATCGGTTGCTTCGGGTCGATCAAACCAAGTTTCGATGCTTTTTCAAAACGGGCCTTGCGGATCGGTTCGTATCCCTTGTCGTATTTACCTTTGTACTTGGCAATATCTTCGGGGAGTGCGTGCATCGGCCAATGAGCAGCCGTGTAAGCAACGTACATGAAGAAAGGTTTCTTGTTGTGGCTCTTGTCGTGGTCGGTCAGAAACTTCACAGCATGGTCTGAAATGGCATCGGTGTAGTAATACTTTTTGGGTTCGTATTCCTTATCGGCATAGGGGGAGATCATGGTGTTATCACGAACCAACGACGAGGGATCGTAGAAGCTACCCGCTCCGTGAATGGTTCCGTAAAAGCGATCAAATCCCCGTTGCAAAGGCCAGTTGTGTTTGGGGCCATCGGTTGCGGTATGCCGAGTGACGTGCCACTTGCCAACGGCATACGTCCGATACCCAACAGGGTGCAACACTTCTGCAATCGTGCGACACGACTTATTCAGGTTCCCTGTATAACCCGGTTTTCCGTCGTCGCTCATCATGTGACCAATCCCAGCTTGATGAGGATACAACCCCGTAAGCAAACTCGCTCGGGTCGGACAACAACGAGCCGTGTTATAGAACTGAGTGAAACGTACCCCGTTTTTGGCAAGGGTGTCTAAATTGGGTGTATTGATCTCGGACCCGTAGCAGCCCAAGTCTGAAAAGCCCATATCGTCAGAAAGAATCACGATGATATTCGGGGCCGGTTTTTCAATCGCCCCTACCCGTTGCTGTTCCATCCAAAAGAGTGAAACGAAAACAACCAGCAAGAATTTTAGGAATCGCATGAACCACACTCGGAAAGGTGAGGCGATCTGTTGTCCGGTAATGATATGGAACTACTGCTACGGTTGCTTGACTCTATCAACCCTCGGTAGCTTCGGGTGGTTTGGTTAAAAGTCCCTCTTTAGTTGCAGTGTCCTTCTCCCCTTTGCCGTCTTTTTCACCTTTGATTTGATCGTAGGAAGCAATCAGGAGTTCGCCGAGTTCTGCGATTTGGTAGTGATTTTCGAGGTTGACTTGAACCCAAGTCGCTTGTGGTTGAATCGTTCGCTTGGGGGCGAGGGCTGCGGTTTTATCGAGCGACAACGGAACCCAAATACATGGTATCTTGCGATCCAAATATAATCGAACGAAGACCCAAGTGCGTTTTTCGGCGAGGTGAACTTTGAAATAGGCAACAGAATCTTCGTAGGCTATAGGGCGCGCCGGCCCCAGCAGATTTTTTATGATCTCGAAGCTGGCAAGCTCTTCGGGTGTGGTGATGATCTTGCCCCCTTCGGGTTTTGCGTCGGGTTTCTCCGGCTGTGGGGTTGGCTCGGTCAAAGCTGCGGTGAGGGTTCGTTGTCGGGCCCATTCGTTAATAGCCCCCGCAACCATTGGCTTCCAACTCTCGACAACCGCTTGTGTGAGGTTTCGTGCTTCGAGGTTTTGGATTGCGAGCTTGGTAAATTCACTGGAAGGTTCAAGCAATCGTTCCAACTCTGAAACAAGCAGGTTTTGCGCCCGTTGTCGTTGTGCGAGTGCCCGAATGAGTTCGGCGTTGAATTGTGCCTTCTGGAGTAGGGTAATCACATCTTGAGGCGGGTTGGAATCGGCAATCACGTCCCACTTGGCAAATGGTTCGCGATCCATCACGTTGGGATTCACGACATCGGTAAAGAATCGCCACTGAGCGCCATTGGTGAGGATACCGAGTTTCACCGAAGGCTCTTTAGCGAAGTAATCCGCTAACTGTTCGTCGTAGCCTGTCAGTTTTTTACCGACCTCTTTGGCTTCGACAAAAAAGGCGAATGAGCCATTATTGAGAAAGGCCCAATCGATTGGTTTTGCAGATCGTTCTTTCCCAAAATCGGCACGATACTCGGGAATGCACTCGCGTGGGTCGGTGAGGTCGTAGCCGAGCATTGTGAAAAAAGGCCCAATCAGGCTTTGTTTTGTTGCTTGTTCGTTTCCGCGAACGTGTTCGGATAAATCTTTAACGCGCTTAACATAGGCTTCGATAGACTCTTTGAGGTTGGACATCGGTGATGGCTCCCGGTGGGTTGGAACTCGTTGGACTGAAATAGGTTATGGATAATCTAATTACCCAAGTCTAACCGTGTCAAAGGCTTTTTTGTGTTTGACGATAAAAATGCCAAAGTAGGTAGTTGGGATTGGTTGGGGGATCAATCGTCGGATAATGTGTGTGCAACCAACTTTGATACCGTGAGAGTGCGTGACACAGCAGTCGGCGACTATTTTGCTGGCGTGGGCGGTTCGATTTTTACCCATTTGTGGCGGGTTGTGAAAAGGTCTTGAAAAATAAACAGAATCGACAAAGGAGCCAGCACAGCCATTACGAAGAAAATCGCGCCTTCTTTTGGGCCGACTAGCAGCTCTTCTTTCTGGATTGATTCTCTGATAAGGGCTACTGCAAAAATAATCCCCAATACCGAGCTAATTGAGCAGGGCAGCAAATACAGAAGCAAACGGATTTTCGTCCGGTCTGTTCCGAGAAGTTTTTTACACTTGTTGCATTGGCATTTCGACTTTTCATCAAGAATAGAAGGTTTCCCTCTTTTGCTCAAGGTATCGCTGTTGCAATGTGGGCAACAGGTTTTGAAAAGTTTCGGTTTTGGTCCAGAAGGTTTTTTTCCTCTGGATTCGATGGAGGAACGTAGGGAATCATGGGCGTTGCTCTACTGCTTCGGTGCTTCCTTTGGTTGCTCTTTGGCGGGTTCCTTCGGGAGCTTCTCCAGACGCTCTTGGGCGATCTTAGCCCACGGCGAGGAGGCGTAATCCTTTATCACTTTCTGCAAGAGCTTTTCGGCTTGTTCGACCTTTTTATCTTCGACGTAGGTGCGAGCGGCTTCGGTGAGGGCTGCGGCACTGAGTTCGGGGAAATCGAATGTGGTCGGAACAATCAGGAAATTCGAGATGGCGTCGCCGTAACGTTTTGCGGAGAGGTGACATTGGCCGATTTGCAAGTGAGCTTTGGCAGCGAGTTCGTTCGATGTACCATTGCAGACGGCTTGATAGGCTTGGATGGCTTCGTCGAATTTACCCGCTTTTTGCGATGCCCACCCCATACCGTAACGGGCATCGTGAACCCACGGACTATTCCCGTATCGCTGGGTGCAAATCTCGCAGGCTTGACGTGATTCGGCCCATTTTTCGAGCATGGCATAGGCGTGTCCTAAACGCAACATTGCTCGGTCGCTCACACCGGGGATATTATGAAATTCGCCTTTGTCTTTAATCAAGATGAGATAGGTCACTGCACCGGCAGCGTCGTTCTTGGCAATCAAGACTTCACCGGCACGATACAAGGCTTGGCCTCGGTGTTGTGATTTTTCGTTATCGGCAACGGGTTTGAGTTGAGCAAGTGCGGCATCAAGGTCCTTCTTGGCGTAGTAGCACGCACCTAAACGTACGCGAATTCGATCCAACAATTCTGGCGAGGGGAGCTTGTCACCACGCGGTTCTACGTCGTTGGCTTCCTTGAGAACTTTGATGGCATCGTCGTATTTTTCTCGATCCATCAGCAGTTCGGACCATTCAAAACGGGCATCAACCGAAAGTAATGTCTCGTTAAATGATCGGACTTGCTTTTCGTAGATTTCGAGTATCCGTTTTTCCGAAGGGGTGATCGGAACCATGACCTTTGTGATTTCGGGCAGAATCACCGGAGGAGCTTTGCCGGTCGGGTGTTTCTTATCGGCTTCGGCTTGGAGTTTCACTTGTAGGTCCGTCCGAACCTTTTCGCGTGCATCGTTAAATTCCCAATCGGCAACAAAACGATGTGCCCATGCTGCTTCGTAGAACATTCGCTCACGGGCATCAGAGTTTGGCACATGTTCGGCCAGTTGCGATGCTCGTGTTTCGAGTTGGTTGCCCGTGTCGGCCATTGCAGCATAAACAGCTTTGAGATTATTCAGGGCAGGGGTGCGCTGTTCGGGCTTCTGGGCTTTGTTGAGTTCTTGCCATGCCACTTCGACTTGCTTGCGTGTTTCTTGGATACGACATTGACCCGCCCGTAAAAATGCTTCGGCAGTCAACGGCTTATTGTTGAACACCGTTGCGACCGATTCAAGGGTTTGACGAGCCTCGGCGAATTTACCCCATTCTTGCAGACAGACCCCGTGTTGATACCGGAGCAGGCCCACCACTTCAGGTGATTTTTGCAAACCGGGTTCGTGGCGTTTGCGAGCTTCGTCAAGAACCTTCGACCCCTCTTCCGCACGTCCTTGTTCCCGTAACAGTGTTCCGAGATAGACCATTGCATAAGGGGCGGCATCCGACTTATTCAGGGGGTCTTGAATGAATTTTCGCATCTCGTTGGCAGCCCCACCACGATCCCCTTGCAGGGCCATGACTTTGGCGCGTTCGAGAATAGCATTGGTTGCGGCAGGCTCTTTCGGGAATTGCTTCATCAAATTCTCGAAGGTCTGCCGAGCGGTTTGCAGCACCTGTCCACGTTCTTGCGCTTCTTTGATGAACGATCCGCGACGAGTTTGCGAGGTTCCCAGTTTGAGCATTGCTTCGGGGACTTCAGGGGCTTTGGGATTCCCGCTAATGAAACTTTCGAGTTGCGTGCAAACGATTTCGAGATTCCCCAAAAGCTCACGCACTTGGGTCGCCCCTTTCACTTCAGCAGGACATTTTCGCAACAGGCAATCGGCATGGAGATAGCTTGCATAAGCAAGTTCGCCAGAACGATCACCCGCCGGAATTTTCTCTAACTGCTCTTGGGCTTTATCGAGTTCACCTTTCTTGAAGAGACACATCGCTAACCCGTAACGGGCAAGGTGCTGACGTTCAAACTCGGCCTCTTTGCTGGTGATACTTTCGTAGCGTTTTTGGGCCTCGTCGTAATTCTTCTTAGCATCGGCACTGATCCCGTTATCTCGTTTTTCGATGGCAAGAGCGCCTTGATAAGCATTCTCGGCATAGCGGAAGAGAACTGTAAGACGTAGAGGACTTTCGGGATAGAGTTCGATAAACTTACGGGCTTGTTCGTCAGAGCGTTGGAAGTTCCCCGCAAGGTGCAATGCCGTGACCCAGCGTTGATGAGTTTCTTCTTGGCGTGAGG
>VYLT01000056.1_pt1 | contig 27180 bp, 21 predicted proteins | sample 5114261 | NCBI WGS metagenome assembly VYLT01 (sample SAMN12291815, study PRJNA351875) | freshwater metagenome | isolation source: freshwater lake | place: USA: Michigan, Little Long Lake | collected 2011-07-12 | reverse complement strand
AGCATGGACGGGCGACTTCCACCCGCCGTGCAAACAATGTGGGTATCCAATCTCGATACTCTCGGGATGAACACCAACGGTTGGAACGACACCACGCCAATGGGACCAAACTGGGCCGTACTGATTCTGGCTTTCATCGAACAAGACAACCTCGCTAACCTCGGTCAAGCGAATCTTTGGCGTAGCTCCGGTGGGACCAACAATAGTTGGATCAATGTTCGCGGTACTAAAATCAAAACGTATCTTTGTCCCGCCGATTCGGGTGCAGATACCCAGTTCAACGGTTGGAATAACTCGGCTTGGGTCTCAGGTGTGGGAGCCAGCCTCTCCGGTTGGGCTCGCGGAAACTATGCAATCAACGGGGGACCGGCATCTCTTTACGGTTCGTGGATGTTCAACGGGGGTATCTCAGGCAGCAACTCCGGAGTCAGCGCTTCGGGTGTGACGTGGCCGACTGATCGAATCGACGGCGCAGGGATGACCCTTGCTACGATTCCGGACGGAACCTCGAACACGATCCTCGTTCAAGAAATTCGTATTGGTGTCGATACTAACGACCGTCGCGGGTCGTGGGCGCTTGGTCAACCCGGTGCGAGTATCGCTGGTGGTGGTGGCGTCGGTGACTGCGGTGGACCAAACGACGGTCCCAACTCCAAGTACGCTTATTGCGACGACATCTACATGCCAAACCATTGGGGTAACGTTGGTATGGGGGCATGGAACGGTTGCTCGAACGGACAAGCTCAATCTCGTAGCCGTCACACCGGCGGTGTGCAAGCTCTCATGGGTGACGGCTCGGTCCGATTCATCCGCGATTCCATTACTATGGTCAACTGGTGTATCCTCCAAGCTGCCAACGATGGCTTGGTCCCACCTGCTAACTAACCACAACAACCGCTTCTTTGAAGCACGAAAGGCGACCGAAAAACGGTCGCCTTTTTGTTTGAACCTACCCACTTTCAACGAAGAATAAAGCTGGATTTGAAAGAGTGATACACTGTTTCCGGTAAATGGAGTTGAGTCTCTGCCTCTTTTGATTGGCAAAGTCCTACCGCTCTCCGTTCGATGAATGTTGCGGGAAGCCCTTCATAAATTTAGTTCTTGGGACCGTATTGAAGATTGAAACGGATAACATCACAAGAGATTTGAGCGATGGGGCTTCGGTTAATGTGTCGGTCGGATCGAATTACTTCTTGCCAGCTTCTTCGATGAGCTTTTCGACGGCTTTTTCCATCTCTTCGCCACGAAGACCCTTGTGACGAATCACGCCTTTGGCATCGATAATGTAAATGGTCGGGAAGAAACGGATGTTCCAGTTCTTGAGGATACCGTCTTTGGTCTCCCCCTCCCACCAGTGAACCCACGGCATTTTCTCTTTTTCAAGGAATTTTTCGAGGGTGTCTTTCTTCTTGTCGGCGCTGAGGCTAATCAGCACGAAAGGTTTGTCCTTGAGTTTGGTGACCATTTCGCGTTCGTGCGGGATCATCGCACGGCATGGGCCACACCAAGTTGCCCAAATATCGAGAACAACGACTTTGCCTTTGTAATCTTCGAGCTTGACGGCTTTCCCTTCGAGGCTGTTGCTAACGGTTGCAGGTGCGGTGCTCCCAACTGCCAGATTTTTGAGTTCAAACAGCGACCCTTTGACTTGTTCTTTGACTGTGAGGTCATCAATTTTCTCGTCGCCAAATTCTTTTTCGGCCTTTTCGTAGGCTTTGATAGCGGCTTCGCGTGCTTCCTTGTCGCCTTTTTCGTCGGCGAGAGTGGCGTTGATACCTCCGCTTGCTAAAAGTGCCATTGCCTTGATTGTCTTGCTATCGTTCAATTCGATAATCTTCTCAAGCAGGGGCACCGTTTCTTTGGTACCGGCTTGACTTGCATAACCGACGAATAACTTGATCTTGTCGGTTTTAGCAAAGTTATCGAGCAAAAGTTTGGTCAACTTGTTGTCTCGCATGTCCAACCCGAAATAGGCAAAGGCAATTGCTTCGAGAGCAACATCGTCCTTTGAATTTTCGGCAAACAAGGCGTCGAGGTCTTTTTGAAACTCGGTCGGTTTAGGCTTGAATTTCTCGGCATCTTTCTTGGCTTCTGGTGTCTTCGCTTCCGAAAAGGCTTTGGCGTAGGCGTTCCGTGCCGAGACAAATTTCTCGATTAGGTTTTCGAGTTTCTCGGTCCGTTGTTTCGTTGGGTCGTCTTTCTTATTTTCGTTCTGGCTTTGTGCCGTCCCCGTAAGTAACAGGGTTGCCAAACCCAAGCTCAAAAGTCCAAACAGTCGATACATAGTCACTCCATATCGGGTGAGAGGGTAAACAGAATCTCCCATTATAGACGTTTCTGGGTCGATAACTTATCAAATTACCTTGTTCTTTTCCGGTCACTTTTTAACTTAAACGAAGAGAAGTGTAATTCCCTTTGTTTCAGGAGAAACATGGCTGTTCTTATTCAAGCAATTAGCGCCCGAGAAATCCTTGACAGTCGCGGAAACCCGACGGTCGAAGTCGATGTGGTTTTAAGTAACGGGGTACGCGGACGGGCTGCCGTTCCCAGCGGGGCCAGCACCGGCGCTCACGAAGCGGTCGAACTGCGTGACGGTGACAAGCACCGTTACTTGGGCAAGGGGACTCTCAAAGCCGTCGCCAACGTCAAAGATCGCATTGCTCCGGCCCTGATTGGTCACGATGTCCTCAATCAAGTTGCCCTCGACCATGCCATGTTACACCTCGATGGTACCCATAACAAAAGCGTATTGGGTGCGAATGCGATTTTGGGGGTAAGCATGGCTTGCGCTCACGCAGCTGCGGCAACCCTTCGCCTTCCGCTCTATCGTTACATGGGTGGCACGAACGCCAAAGTTCTGCCGATTCCGTTGATGAATATTTTGAATGGCGGAAAGCACGCCGATAACACCATCGACTTCCAAGAATTTATGATTATGCCCGTCGGTGCCCCCTCTTTCCGTGAGGGGTTACGCATGGGGGCCGAGGTGTTCCATAGCCTCAAGAAAGTGCTGCACGACAGGAACCTAAACACCGCCGTCGGCGACGAAGGGGGATTTGCCCCGAATATCGCCTCTGCCGATGCTGCCCTCGAAATCCTTGCCATTGCTGTTGAAAAAGCGGGTTACAAACTCAAAGATCACATCGTTTTTGCTCTCGACGCTGCCTGCACCGAACTCTTTGAAGAGGCCAAACAAAAAGGCAAGACCGGCTATTGCTTCTTCAAGAGCGACCCGAATCGTGTGGTTAGCTCCGACGAGATGGTCGATCTTTGGAAAGGTCTTTGTGCCAAGTGGCCGATCCGTTCTATTGAAGACGGTCTCTCGGAAGACGATTGGGACGGCTGGAAGAAAATCACCGCATCCATCGGTAGCACCACTCAACTTGTGGGCGACGACCTTTACGTGACCAACGTGAAACGACTCCGCGAAGGGATCGAAAAGCATTGCGGGAATTCGATCTTGGTCAAGGTGAACCAAATCGGCTCACTGACCGAAACCCTCGACGCCATCGAACTCGCCAAACGCAACAAATTCACGACGATCATCAGCCACCGTTCCGGCGAAACCGAAGACACAACGATTGCCGATATCGCCGTCGCCACAAACGCAGGCCAAATCAAAACCGGTTCCGCCAGCCGAACCGACCGCATCGCCAAATATAACCAACTCCTCCGCATCGAAGAGGAATTGGGATCGTTTGCGCAGTACGGCTTGAGTTAATGAGAACAGGGGACAGCAATCATGCCCGGTGAGATCATTCTTGGATCGTTGCGGTATCGGTTTGGACCTGTCAGTGCCGATCTCGAAGAGACTATGATTTCAGAGGGGTTTGAAGACTTTGGAGAAATTGTTACGCCGTTGATTAGAGCGGGTGTTTGTACGGTACCTGAAATTCCTCTCGGTTCGTGGTTTTTGGCTCGGTTAGCTTATCTGGCCTGTGGTTCGATTGGTTTAGCACGAAAGGTTCAAGTTGATGGTGTTGATATCGAACTTGACATTGTTGTTTCCCGACTTGCTGTGGATTGGGTAACGGAGGCTGCTCAAAATGGGCAAGGATTGCTGTTTGATACCGGAGAGTTTTCACCCCCACCCAGAACTGATACTGATTTAGCGGTTCTGAACTTTTCCTTCGGAATAGGCGATCTTCTCGCACTTGCAGTTCGCCTTACAGAGTGCGATCTTAACGAGATTAGCGAGACTTTGTGCAACGCACTTTTAGCGGCGCCCAATAAACTCGAACGGTGTCGCGTTTTGATGTTCGATCTTGATTGGCTCGACAATCCCGACGACTACGAACCTACTCCGAATGAAAATTCGAGGAACGAATACGGGTGGGACGGTAAAGAATTGTTAGGCAAGAATAACATCCGCTTGATTCGACTTTGAAAACAAGGCCAAATTCGCCATAGCCTTCCTGTTATGTCCCTTCTGGGCATTCGGTTGCTTGTTGGGGGGGGCGTAGACTACCAATAGATATGGGTGCCTTTTCTGGGATAAATTTCATGGGCGAGTTATTGGATCGGCGTGAGGTGCGGATACGTCGGATGTTCGACGGGATTGCGGGGCAGTATGATTTTCTCAATCACTTGCTCAGTTTGAACATCGATAAACGCTGGCGTAAGACCGTTACTAAATTGGTGCCGATTGAATCGGGGCCGTTGCTCGATCTCTGCACGGGGACGGGTGACCTTGCCTTTGAATATGATCGGGCAACGGGTGGCAAAATCTCGATTGTCGGAGCCGATTTTTCGCCCCGTATGCTCGAAAGGGCCGTCATCAAAAACGCTAAGCCTACGATCAATCCGCGTATCCAATTCGTCGAAGCCGACGCCCAGCAGCTTCCCTTTGCAAGCGATACGTTCGAGGTCGCTACGATCTCTTTTGGTTTGCGTAACGTCACCGATCCCGATCAAGGTTTGCGAGAAATGACCCGCGTAGTTCGGTCAGGCGGACGGGTTGCGGTGCTGGAATTCTCGAAGCCGAGGCATCGCCTTTTAGGGAAGATGTATCAGGGTTATTTCAAATATGTCCTACCCCGAATCGGGCAAGCCTTTTCCAAAAGCGACGAACAAGCCTACAACTATCTCCCCGCAAGCGTCATGGAATTTCCCGACGGCGAAGCCCTCGCCCAACGGATGCGAGCAGTGGGTCTAACCAACGTCTGGTTCCGCCCGCTCACCTTTGGAATTGCGACTCTTTATGTCGGCACGAAGGTGTAAACGTGAGAAAAGACAAGTGTAAGAATAGGACAATTTTGTCGGGGGATTCACATAGTCCGCCTAGCCCGCTCTGCGAGCAAGGGCTAGGCTACACGGGTGCGCCCTCGCGGGCTTTTGTCTCGAAGACTCGACCGAGCGAAAACAAAAAATGCCTTGTTTTACCGAGCGAAGTGACGGTTAAAGCCCGAAAGGGCGCACCCGAATAGCCTAGCCCTTGCTCGCAGAGCGGGCTAGGCGGGCTGACTGGACTTGAGAAAGAAATCTCAAAACCCACACCTTCTTGGCGTCTTTGCGGTTTACTTCTGTCCTCTGCTTTCTTCTCATACCATATCCTTTCGCCTTTTGAGGAGACATCGATGCGATTTTGGATCATTGCGATGGTTCTGCTAACCGGTTCGATTGCGACGGCTGCCGAGCCAAGACCTATGAAAGTGACCGATCTTTTTTCCTTCAAACGGGTGGGCGAACCACAACTCAGCCCCGATGGAACAAAGGTTGTTTATCAAGTCACGACTGTGAGTTTGGAGGAGAATAAGAGTTTCACCAATCTCTATCTCGTCGATATGAACGAGAAAGCGATACCCCTTCAACTAACTACGACCACGAAAAAAGATAGCCATCCGCGATGGTCTCCCGATGGTAAGAAGATTCTTTTTGAATCGACCCGTTCGGGTTCACCGCAACTTTGGGTTCTTGATCTGGCGGTCGGCGGTGAGGCGAAACAACTCACGAATATCAGCACGGGTGCAGCAAACGGGATTTGGTCACCCGATGGCAAACAGGTAGCGTTTGTATCGTCGGTTCACCCAGAATTCTCCGAGTTAGCTTTTGAAGAAGCCGACAAAAAGAACGCCGAGAAGGATGCTGCTGCCGAGAAAAGCCCAGTCAAAGCGAAGGTCTTTACCAAGCTCTTTTATCGCCATTGGGCCGAGTACACCGAAGATAAACGCGGACACCTTTTTGTGATAGGGGCCGATGGCAAAGGTTGCCGAAACGTCACACCGGGAGATCGCGATGCCTACCCGAATAGCTCGACGTTTAGCGTGGGCGATGATTTCACTTTCACCCCTGATAGCAAGAGTTTGGTCTTCGCTGCATCGCCCGTTGAAAACGAAGCATGGAGTACCGATTACAATTTGTGCCGTGTGAGTATCGATAACAAATCGACTAAATGGGAAACGCTGACGGGTGACAACAAGGCTGCGGATAACTCCCCTCGTTTTAGTCTCGATGGGAAGAAGATTGCGTGGCGTGCCCAGAAGAAGGCCGGATACGAAGCCGACAAATGGGATATTCTCGTTGCCGATTGCGACGAGACGGGCACGATCAAAGGGAAGATCACAAACGCAACTGAATCGATTGACGTCTCCGTGAATGAATTTATCTGGTACATGGACGGGTTTGTCTTCACGGCAGATCAAAATGGATCGACGCCGATTTTCCGCGTTGCACAACAGAAAGAAGGTTGGAAATCGGTACCGATTTTTCAACCAAAGGAAGGGGCCAATAGCTCCCTTTCGACGAGTATGCGAGCTTCACCCGATAATCCCAAGGGTGGTTCTGCCCCACTTGTTTTCTCGAATGCCAAGATGAATCATCCTGCCGAGGTCTTTACAAGCGAAGTGAATCTGAGCAAAGCCAACGCCGACCTTTTGAAGGAATTATCACTCGCACGCCCTGAGAGTCTTTCGGTCGATGTGGAAGGTAAAGTAAAAATGCAAATGTGGCTTCTCAAACCGCCGGGTTTCGATCCGAAGAAAAAGTGGCCCGTCGTGTACTTGGTTCACGGTGGACCGCAAAGTGCGTGGGAAGATGCGTGGAGCTTCCGTTGGAATCCGCAAGCATGGGCAGCACGGGGATACGTTGTCGTGATGCCGAATCCTCGCGGTTCAACGGGTTTTGGGCAAAAATTCTGCGATGAAATCACCGGCGATTGGGGTGGAAAGTGCTATCGCGATTTGGTCGCAGGTCTCGATGCCGTCGAGAAACTCCCCTACGTCGATAAAGATCGCATCGCTTCTGCGGGAGCCAGTTTCGGCGGGTATATGATGAATTGGTTTGCGGTGAACGATATTTCCAAACGCTTCAAAACCCTCATCACGCATTGCTCGGTTTGGAACTTCGATAGCATGTGGGGAACGACTGACGAACTCTGGTTCGACGAGTACGAACACGGTGGACTTCCGTGGGAAAAGCCCGAAAAGTACCGCGAGTTTTCACCCCATGCCAAAGCGGGTAAACTCAAGGAATTCAAAACCCCGATGCTGATTATCCACAACGATCTCGACTTCCGTTGCCCGATTGGTCAAGGGCACGAATTGTTCACGGCATTGCAACGCCAAAAAGTCCCCTCTCGTTTTGTGAACTTCCCCGACGAAGGGCACTGGGTCCTTAAACCAAAGAACTCCGAGAAGTGGCATAACGAGGTCTTCACATGGCTTGAGAAGTACGTCACACCCGGCGGAAAATAATGCGAGAATAGGTACGGGTAAAGCAATAACCCATGCCACCAAGATCGCGAGAAAGGCAGATGTTTTTTCTTTTGTTAGACTGGTGGGCAGCAATACTCTCGGTTTACTTCACGAAACGGTAAATCCCTTTGCCCGTTGGGGTCACCGTGAGGAAATAGACTTCGCCGTCTTCGGTTTCGCCAAATGAGATTACGGGTTTTTGCGGGTCTTTGATGGGGCGATTTTCGGTCACACGTTTTTGCTTCTCGTCGTACTTCAAGGCCCACAATCTTGACGTAACATAGTCGGCATAGAGGTAATAGCCTTCGAGTTCCGGAAGGGCTTTTCCGCGATAGACACTGCCACCCGTGATCGATTTACCGATGTTGTGGTCGTATTCCCAAATAGGGTCGATCATGTCTTTGTTTTGGCTTACACCTTTATCGCCAAACGGGTGGAACGATTCCCGTTTGTTCCAGCCGTAGTTGCCACCTTGTTCGATGAGGTTGATTTCCTCGAACAAGTTTTGGCCCACATCGGCAGCCCAAAGGAGTTTGGTTTTGGGGTCGAAACTCATTCGCCAAATGTTGCGAATCCCGTAAGCCCAAATTTCTCCGCGAGCCTCTTTCTTGCCGACGAAAGGGTTATCTTTCGGGATGGCATAGTTCTTCCCTTCATCCTTTTTATCGATGTCGATACGAAGAATTTTGCCGTAGAGCGTGTTCAGGTTCTGGCCGTTTTCTTGCGGATCGTTCCCCATCCCGCCATCACCATGTACCACATACAAATACCCGTCGGGACCAAAGGCAATGGTTCCCCCGTCGTGGTTCCAAAACAGCCTATTTTCGTAACGAAGGATTTGCTCTTCCGAGGCAGGGTCGAGTTTGGAAGGATCGTCTTTCTTCAGTTTGAATCGGGAAACGACATTCACTTTGTTCTCTTTCTTGGGGGTGTAGAAAACAAAGACTTCGCCGTTGGTCTTAAACTTCGGATGGAATGCGATACCTAACAATCCTTCTTCGTTCGTGTTATCGTTGTACTTTACCCGATCCGTAATATCGAGGAAGATTTTCGTATTCTTGGCCTTTTGGTTGTTCTCAAAAACGTGAATCGTCCCTTGTTGAATACCCACAAATACCCGATTGCTTCCGTCACCTGCGTGGGTCAGCACAATCGGTCGTAACGGAATGACTTTACCGGAAGCGGGTTCGGGGCTCCAACCTTCCCATTCGAGATCGGGGAAAGCGAATTCGGTTTTCAAAGCAAGTTCAGAATGATTCACTTCGTAACCGGGAATTTGAATCGGAATCTGAGTGAGCGTTCCCCCTTTCATGTCGGGAACGAGCAAGAATTGCCCTGTCGGGTCGAGGCAGGTATCGGCAGCCGATTTGAAACCTTCAGCAACGAGAATCGGTTTCAAACCGGGTCGGGGAATCCCGTAGACTTTCCCCGTTTTCCAACTGGTGATAAACAGTTGCCCGTAAGGGTCCCACGTCAGACCGTCGGCCCCGTCCATCCCCTCTGCGATTTTCTCGAAGCTACTATCGGCGAGTTTGATTCGATAAAGGTTCCCGTTGCCAAAATCGGCGAGAAGCAAAAAAGATTTGCCGTCCATTGCCAACCCGTTCGGGGTGTGCAGACCGACCAGCTTTTTCTCGTCAATCAACAGTTCTACCTTGGGTTCAACCTTTGGCATGGGCGGACCAAACTTACCCTTTGGAAAAAAGGGCATCACCACACGAAAAACCTTTCCGCCTGATCCTTTTTTGTCACCCGAATCACTTACGAAGATCGTGCCGGTTTCGGGATCGATTGCCACATCGTTGAGGAATTGGGGAGCAACAGGGAACTTCGTTGCATCGACGATCACCTCGGCCTTTGCAGGCTTGGCAAAGATGTCGATTCGCAAGAGTTTGGTTTTGTCTGCGACGTAAAGGAAGTTCATAAAGAACGCAATTCCCTTTGGATCGTCAAGCCCTTCAACAAAGGGAACAGCTTTCCCGTCTTCGATGCGGACAATCGAACCGTCACCGTCTTTTTCGCCGTTGATGATCGAGAGGTAGATTTTCTTATCGGGGCCAATTGCCACCGATTCGGGATTCACCATCCCCGAAAGTATTGGTTTGGGAAGCTCCGCCGCAAGTAACGGAGTACTCGCAACAAGCAAAAGTAGAAGTATACGCATGAGGTCGATCCTATGACAAAAAGCGTGCAGTGTGAGCAAAGTCTATAGTAAAAAAATCAACGAAGCCGAGTAGGGCTATCCGTCAGGAAGTCCGACGATATCGAGGAAAAGAATTACGTTTGGAGGTATTATTTGAAGGTGATTTGAATGGGATCGAGTTCCGATTTTCCAAGCGTGACAGTCGATTTAAGCCCCGAGAGCTTGGGGGAGGCGAAATTGCCGAGCATTTCCTTTCCGTCGGAATCGCTATCGTCCCCCTCTTGCTTGGGAGCTTTCCAAGAAACCCCAACGAGATATTCACCCGCAGCTACGCCGTCGTTTTGCTTGTACGTCGTGAGTTGAAAAGTACCATCGGCTTGAACAACCCCTGATGCGGAGGGCGTACTTTCGGTTACACCTGCAACGGGTAGAAAAATCACCGTGGCGCCTTGTGGGATTGTGCCATTCACTTGGACCGAACCTTTGACGGGTTGGACCTTCGCTTGCTTCGGGTTACTACCGCAACCGATGACAAGACTCGACACCAGAAAAAACAACATCGTTCGCATAGGGGTCTGATTCTCAGGAGAGTTAGTTTTCGGTGTTCACTTCGCCATTCGCACGGGTCACTAACGCCGCAAGCGTTCCGATGCTAATCGACTTTCGGAGGTAGCGCACCGAACCGTCGCCCATACCGATATTGGCACCGTTGGTGTGGAAGGCATAAACTTCGTTGCGGTTGTTGCAGTTCACAGCACAAGGGCCGCCTTGCGTGAAACCGTCGGCAGAAAATCCGTGCAAGGAGAATTGCCCTTCATCGTCGGCCCACGGGGCACCCGAAGTCGTGTTGGTTTGGGCTCGCCCCATGATGTACACTTGAGGGCGTCCAGCGTCTTCCACAAACAAAAGGGTGTTGGTCGTTCCATCAGAAATTGCTGCGATAGAAAGCCCTTCGTTGTTGGCCAGCATACCCCCTCGGGTTCCATCGGTAATCGTGAAGGGAATCAAACCCAATGTGTATGCACAGGTTCCGGTGATTTCCACGTTATTCATTACGTTGTAATCCGAGACAGCAGCGCTCACAATGATGCCGAACGTATCGGTCCGGTTAGCATTGGGTGTCGAGGGACATTGGAAGGTCTTCACGCGAGTTTGGTAAAAAGGTTGGTTGGCAACGTGGCTCCAATTTCGTCGGTTTACGCTGTCCGAACCGGGACCCGTGCCGAGAACGAATCGGTTGGCAAGGTTATCTTGTTCGATGTAGGGGAGCAAAAAGACAAACGTAGAGCGGTTGCTGTTTCCGAAAAGGCCGCGCCCTGCGGTGTTACTAATTTTTCCGGGTGGAAGAAACCCGTTGGCCGATTCGTAGTTGAGCGTGGCGATTGCCAGTTGGTGGAGGTTATTCGAGCAGGTGCTGCGGTTGGCAGCTTCGCGAACTTTTTGAACGGCTGGGAGCAGAAGCCCAATCAGGATTGCGATAATCGCAATCACCACTAACAGTTCAATAAGTGTGAAACCCTTGCGGATAAAACGATTCGATAACATTCGTGTCCCCGACATGCTTTGAGAATGAGAAGGAGAGATTATCTGCAATGGAGTGGAATGGTTGAAGATGAAAGTGAGAAAAGTCTAATGAATTCATGGAAGATTCTTGTTTTCCTCACACGATTCTTGCAAAAGTGGTTCATTCAAGAGGATTCCCCAGAACGGGGACAAGATGACTTTACTTTCGACCAACCCGAGAGCATTTTTAGTTTCCTCGCTGTGAGAGAATTACCCAAAGAAATCGGCAACACCGATTTCTAAAATGCTCTTACGAGAGGTGATCGTGCTACTTCGTGGCAAAGGCTTCTTTGAGGAGTTTCTGTAAGGCTTCCCACGATTTCTTGTCGGCTTCTTCGTTGTAAGCGATGCCTGCAAGTTTCTTTTCGTCGATCCCTTTGACGGTGAAGCTATGCACGGCACCCGCGTAGGACTCGAATTGGAGTTTCACTTTGGCAGCTTCGAGACCATCTTTGAAGGCTTTGATGTCCTTATCCATGATGAATTTATCGTCGGCACCGTGACAGACCAAGACTTTGGCTTTGATGGCTTTGGCTTCTTCTTCACTTGGTGTGGGTAACCCTGCGTGGAACGTGCCGACGGCTTTCAGATCGGCCCCCGTGTAGGCGAGTTGTAATGCGGTCGATCCGCCGAAGCAATAGCCGATTGCAGCAATCTTCGTGTTATCGACGTTCTCTTGTGAGGTCAACACTTTGAGACCGGCTGAAGCTCGCCCTTGCCACGTCTTGATATTTTTACGGACAAGGGTTGCCATTTCGCTTGCTTCTTTGGGATGTTCGGTCGTTTTTCCATCGCCGTACATATCGACACAGAAGGCCACATAGCCAAGCTCTGCGAGCATATCGGCCCGTTTCTTGGCGTAGTCGTTCAAGCCCCACCACTCATGTACAACCAGCACGGCAGGGAGTTTCCCTTTCGCCTCTTTGGGTGCGACAAGGTAGCCCTTGAGCTTCGTGCCGTCGAATTCGTATTCAATGGTTTTGCCCGCAGCTTGTGTCATGGTTGCTCCAAGTGTGAGCGTCAGAAGGGTAAAAAACAATCTCATGTCGATCCTCATGTTGATGGGCGAACTTCGTCCTTTTTGGGCGAGGCTCAGAATAGGGAAAACCCCTCACTTGGAAAGGTACCCCCAAACTCAACCAAGCTATACACAGACGGGGGTAAAACCTTTCCGAACCGGTTGTGATTTTTTTCTTTCGTATCACGGGTTCCCTATCCTATCAATACAAGGGTCTCTTCTTCTCCCGAGAGTAGTTATGTCAACGAACCATCGCAGCAGTTTGGATGTCGTCCAAAGTTATTTTACCGAAGCCGTTAAGGTCTTGAATATCGATAGGGGGGTAGCTTCCCTCATTTGGAGTACCGACCGCGAGATACGGGTTGAGATTCCCCTTGTGCGTGACAATGGCGAATTAGAGGTCTTTGTTGGCTATCGTGTGCAGCACAATAATGCACGCGGACCTTACAAAGGTGGCTTGCGTTATCACCCCAGTGTCGATGCTGCCGAGGTGACAGCACTTGCAGCCTTGATGACCTTCAAGACGGCTCTTGTGGATGTTCCTTTTGGTGGAGCTAAGGGGGGCATTGCGATTGACCCGAAGAAGTTTTCGGCGTTTGAACTCGAACGAATTACCCGTCGCTTTACTAACGGAATTCAACCGATCATTGGTGTTTACGAGGATATTCCGGCACCCGATGTCAACACCAATCCGCAAATCATGGCTTGGTTTATGGACGAGTATAGCCGTGAGAATGGCTATTCACCCGCAATCGTAACAGGTAAACCGATCCCCGTCGGAGGATCGCAAGGACGCAACGAAGCAACTGGGCTTGGGGTTGCCATCACCGCCGAGCAATTGTGCAAAGCCCTGAAGCAAGACATCAAAGGGAAGACTGTTGTCATTCAAGGTTTTGGAAACGTCGGCTCGCACGCGGCCCGTTGCCTTTCGGAACGTGGAGCAATTATCACGGGTATCAGCGACGTGGGGGGCGGAAAGTTTTCTGCAAAAGGAATCGATCTCGCCAGAGCAACGCAGGTTCAAGCGGCCGAAGGGAGTCTCAAAAACCTTCCCGATTGCGACACTCTGACAAACGCCGAACTTTTAGAAAAGCCCTGCGATATCCTTGTGCCTGCTGCACTTGATAGCGTGCTGACGGGTGAAAATGCGGGTCGGATTCAGGCGAAAATGATTGTCGAAGGGGCTAACGCTCCGACAACCGACGAAGCCGACGTGATTTTCGATCAACGCAAAATTCCCGTTGTCCCCGACATTCTTGCGAATGCCGGAGGGGTGACCGCAAGTTATTTTGAATGGGTACAGAACTTACAGCAATTCTCATGGACACTCGAAGAGGTCCGCCAACGCTTGCAAGTGAAGATGATTGCGGCCTTTGAAGCGACATGGGAAATGGCCCAGAAGCACAAGACCTCATTGCGAAAAGCAGCGTACTTGCTTGCAGTGCAACGGGTCGCCGACGCCACAATCTTGCGAGGGTATCATTGAGAAAGTAGGATGGGACAATCGCTCAGATCAGATTCAAGCAAGAATGGGATGGGCGAGAAGGGCGAAACTAAACGGATCACTTTCGAGAACCGTTTATCATGGGATGTTAGTTAAACCATCATTTGGCATGACGTAGTTGTACATGGCTTGGGTTCCGCTTGCAGAGTAGGGGATGCTCTTCACCGAGCCGTCTCCTGAGAGGAACAACACCCCGCCGGCGTACGGACCACCCCAGCTACCACCACCACATCCGCCCACACGGTCACGAAACAGAGCGTTGTACGATTCGCAACCCGCTCCGGTTCCTTGCCAGCTGTAAGCCCGTCCCGTTCCGCCGTAGCTTCCTGCGGCGATACTTTCGTCCCAGTTGTTTCCTGTGCGTGTTGCGTACTGAGCAGGGAACATTGCTTTGGTTCCGATGAACAGCGTATTGGAAGAACCATCGGGAATCGTTGAAACAGTAAAGCCACTATTGGGGTTTGTCCAAGCAGAACGCCAAGACCATCCCGATCCGGCCCCTGCAAAGACGGTGAGGTTCACTGCGTAATCCGTTGCCGCCCCTTGTACGTTGACGGCTGCAAAGCCTGTTCCACCACGAGCCGGATCAAGGTAGGTTTTTACCGGTACGTTGTACTGGAAGTTGTTGAACAGGTTTTCTTGTTCGATGTAAGGCAGGATTTTGAAAAACACGGAAGCGCGGGGTTCGTTTGTCGAGACGAAATAGTACCCCCAATCGCCGTCGTTAGGCAATGCGCCTTGTGCGCTTTCGTAGTTGTGAAGAGCAACGCCGAGTTGTTTGAGGTTGTTGCTTGAACGGGCACGGTTGGCAGCTTCGCGAACCTTTTGGACTGCGGGTAACAGCAGACCGATGAGAATGGCGATAATCGCAATTACCACCAAAAGCTCGATGAGGGTAAAGCCTTTTCGGCTTATCCCCTGTTTTTGAGAGAGGTCAGAACGCATACAGACTCCGGTGAGGAATAATGAAGGAGAGGAGTGAGAAACACCAAACCCTAATATCGTGGGTGCAGAGATGAATGACAAAGGATAAACGCATTATTCGCGAGTTCTTCAGCGACTTCGCAAAGACATCTTATTTTTGTGGAATTCGAGTTGGTTCCGAGAAGGGACTACGCCAAATCAACACAAACTTAGCCGTCGTGGTGCGATCAATCCATTCGGGGGTTTCCGAAATTAAGCGAACAGAGTTTCAGGTGGTAATCGAAAGAAAAATCAAAAGGGATGGGCCAGAAAAAATCTTACCAGTTGCCACCGAGGACTTCACCACCGTTTGCGGTGCAAGCGGCTTGCCAGGTGGCTTGGGGTATGCTGCTTCGAACAGTGCGAACGCTGGCATCGCCCATCAGAACTTGAGCACCGCCTGAAGCGAACCCGTTGAAGGTGTAAGGATCGGCTGCGTTCAAACGAGGTTTGGCTTGCGGAGGAGGAGAGTAGTAGTTCCATTGGTTAATGAAGGGTTCGTACCAGCCGTAACCAGCAACCCAAGCCATGTTATATGCCCAGTTTGGACGAGCGTATCGTTCACCGATGATCACCGTGTTCGAGGTTCCGTCTGGGAAGCCTGCGCCGAGGCTTGTATCTCGTTGGAAGCCGAAGCACCAGTTGTTAAGCCATTGTCCGAGAGCAGCATTGTTTGCGGCATAGCTCATTAACCACCAGCCACCGTCTTGCAACATCGGGTCGCCCGGTGCGTAGAAGGCTTTCGGGGGGGTGCGAGCGGCGTTTCGGTCCCACGCATTCCAACCGGTATTCCAGTCAAAACCATTTCGCCAGAGGTTGTCTTGTTCCATGTAAGGAAGAATGTGATACGACCAGGGGCCGTGTTGTGCTGGCTTGGAATTGCTCCAAGTGCCAACATCCCATCCCGGTTCGGGAAAACGACCCATTGCGGGAGGCATCCGACCAACGCTACTTTCGGCGTTGTGCATGGCGGTCCCCATTTGTTTGAGGTTGTTTCCGCTCGATGCTTTGTTCGCAGCTTCGCGAACCTTTTGGACTGCGGGTAACAATAACCCGATGAGGATGGCGATAATCGCAATTACCACCAAAAGCTCAATCAGGGTAAACCCTTTTCGGCTTGTTCCCTGTTTTTGGGAAAGGTATGAACGCATGTTCACTCCAATAAAACAATGAAGAGTTGATGACTAATGAGTCACCGCTGCTATGATAGCGGAGGTTTAGAGTAGAATCGATGCAGAAAAGTTCATAAACAGATCGTTTTTGTTCATAATTCCACTTTTTGTCTCTTCTTCTATGAAAAACTTACACAGAAAGTCGAAAAAAGCGTTCTTGGTGGCTCTCAGGTTTTCACGGATGTTCACTTTCTATGTCTGAAAAGTCAAATTTGCGATCCTGCTCTGAACGGATCGACAAGGGATTTTCTGAAAATCGAACCTTGAGGGGGATCGCTTGGGTTTCCCACTCTCTTGACCATTCGTAAAATTTGCCTCCTCAAGTGATAATGTCCCTATGGGGAAAAAACCGAAAAAGGTTATAGAATAAAAAGATGCAGCCGAGGGCTACCCCAACCCGTCTGCGCAACACTCACTTGACCGAACTTTGTCTATACCAATGGCCAGCGAGTCTAAACCAACACCGAATGACGCCGATACCGTTTACAGCCGGGGCGTCGCTTTTCTGGACCAACGCAAGTGGAGCGAAGCCGTTACGGAGTTTTCCGAAGCGATTCGCCTGCGACCCGATGTGGCGTCCGGCTATCGTTCCCGTTCGCGTGCCTACGCCGAGTTGGGAAACTATCCCCGTGCGATTGCCGATCTCGACCAAGTCATCCGGATGCAACCCGATGACCTCGAATCTTTGTTCATTCGGGCACAATTCCTTTTGAAGCAAAAGCAATACGATGAAGCTCTTTCCGATTGCATTAAAGCTCTGCAAAAGGATAACGGGCGTGCCGACTTCTACGGCCTTCGCGGACGTATTCAGGATGCTCGCGGAAATTCCGAAGCCGCCGAAGCCGACCTTTCCAAAGCCCTTTCGCTCGATCCGGAAAACGCTGCCGAGTATCTTATCCATCGGGGCGACCTTCGCCTGAAACTCGATCAACAAGAGGAAGCTCTTGAAGATTTGAATAAGGCCCTCGAGATTCGGCCCGATGATGCCAACGCCTATTCGATTCGCGCTCGACTGTATTGGGCACGTCGCGAACTTGAGCTGGCCCTGAACGATTTTGAACGAGCCATGCAACTCGACCCGACTTGGACTTGGCCGATCAACGGGCGTGGGCTTGTGCTGCACGATCAAGGGAAGTATTCCGAAGCCCTCGAATCGTTCGAGACTTCCTTGAAACTCAACCCCGATCAAGCACCCGCGCATGAGTACAAAGCCAATGCCTTGTTCAAACTCGGTCGCAAGGCAGAAGCTCTGACCGAGATTACCGAAGCAATTCGCAAGAACTCGAACTCGATGAGGTTGTTCAATCGTCGAGCGATGTACTACTACTACAATCGCGAATTCACAAAGGCAATTCGAGATCATACCGAAGCCTTGAAACGCGAACCTAACGACGCGGCTACCTACAATTACCTCGGCTGGGTCTGGTCTACTGCACCCGATCCGAATGTGCGCAACGGTCGGCGGGCGCTCGAATGTGCAACCCGTGCATGCGAGTTGACCGAGTGGGAATCGCCGGGATACATCGACACGTTAGCGGCAGCCCACGCAGAATTGGGTCAGTTTAACGAAGCAATCCGATGGGAAGAAAAAGCCATCAACCTTGCGAAGGATGACAAAGCCCGTTCGCTCTATTCCGGACGGGCCGAGCAATATCGCAACAAGAAACCCCTCCGAGTCGATCCCGACCACGAAGACGACTAATCACGGCTTCAAAAATAATCGGCTCGTAATCATTTCCGTCAGCAACGATTGTACCCCGTACTTCGAGGGTTTGGCCCGTTGCAGTATCCCGTCTACTTCGCCTCGATCCGTAAATAATACGGGTGTGCCGGTTCCGTACGTCACCAAGTGACCCACGAAGGCACGGGCAAGGGCTTCTTCGTTGGATGCTAGTAGCTCGCGGAGTTCGGCGATATTCTTGAAGGCTTTGCCATCGGGTAATTGTCCCGCACAATCGACTGTGTTGGCAAGCTGGTACGAGACACCGTTATTATTGACGATCTTCTTCACCGGCTCTTTGCCTGATCCGCCCCGTACCCGATACTTTTCGCGGTATTCGCCGATTACGTCGAAACTTTCGAGGGCAAAGCCGTAGGGGTCCATCTTGATATGGCAGCTTGCACAAACGGCGTTCTTTTTGTGTTTCTCTAACTGTTCTCGAATCGTCGTTGCGCCGCGAGTGTCGGGTTCGATACTCCCGACATCCGGCGGGGGAGGGGTTGGCGTAATGCCTAAAATCTTCTCCATCACGAAGGCCCCACGCGGAACGGGTGAGGTTGTTGTGCCGTTGGCCGTGACCTTCAAGATACTCGCTTGGGTGAGAAAACCTCCTCGCAAAGAATCTTTCGGCAGTTTGACCTTCTGGATATCGTAACCGGTCACCCCTTGAATACCGTAGTGACGGGCAAGAGGTTCGTTGATCGTGAGGAAGTCCGATTTTACGAAATGGGTTACGCTCAGATTATTCTTGAGAAGCTCCGTGAAATAGGCACGGGTTTCCATACCCATCGATTCTTGCAGATAGGGCATAAACTCGGGGTAGAGTTGTCGATCCGGTGGGTTGGCTTCGAGTTCGCGGAGGCGTAACCATTGACCGGTAAAGTTCTCAAGAAAGCGTGCCGATTTCGGGTCTTTGAGCAAGCGTGCAACTTGACCACGAAGAACATCGGGCTTCGAGAGTTCCCCCTTCTCGGCAAAGGCAAATAATTCTGGATCGGGTGGGCCAGACCAGAGAAGGTAACTCAAACGCGATGCCAAAGAAAACTCGCTGTTACTGGCTTTCAGAAGCATAAAATCGGGCGAGACAAGGGCAGCCCGATAAGCAGCCTTTAACGCATCCTGAAAATGGTCACCCGCCTTGCGACGATCAGAAGCAATCTTCGTATAGGTGTTCACTTCTTCTTGGGTAACAGGTCGTCGAAACGCCTTTGGCAAAAAGGCTTTTACAAGTCGTTCGCTATCCTTTTCGGGATCAGCACTGACGACGTGAACAGGCTTGCGATTCCTGCCGTTTTCGCCGTAAGGGTCTTTCGGAATCGTACCATGATTTCCCTTCGGCCACTTCTGCTGGGTGGGCATCGGTACGCCACTTTCTTTGGTCCATTCTTGAACGGGTAAATCGCCAAACAAAGTCTTCTGGCTCTTGGGTGGCCATTGCTCGAAGATCGGCCCTTCAAACTCAATCCACTCGATAGCGATTCCCGGAGCAGGGTGATTTGGCCCGTCACGTTCGGGAGTTGGTTTGAAGTCACGGACGTTCTCGCACGAGGCAAAGATGATTCGCAAATAATTGTCCGACCCGTGAATGTGACCTTCGTGGCGTCGCAAGTGCATATCGAACTCGGCAACACCGGCTTTATTTGCAGGAACCCCTTTGGTTCCGAAGTGCAAGCCGGAGTTATGCACCCCCACACCAATTGCCCCGCTCCGATCCGTTGCAACGACCTTCTTCCCGTCCCACGCAAAGCTATATCCCGACACCCGGAGTTTGTGCAACCCAGTGACAACGGGCGAAAGTGCCGTGAGCGAGAAACGAAAATCGGCATCCTCGTGACGATAGAACCCTATCGCCGTGGCTTTCGGTTCGTCATCCTTTACGGTGTATTTAATCACTTCAAAGGTAGGATCACGATCAAGCCCAATGAGTGGGACGATATTCTTTTGACCCCCAATGTTTGCAAGTGCTCCTTCGATCTCTTTCCCGTTGTGGCGAACCCCATCCCATGGACGATAACGGTATTTCACGGTTTCGGGTTTTTCGGTGAACGCCGGAAGAGCCTCATTCAAGGCAAAATCGACCGCTGCGAGATATGTTTCCATATGCACGAACGAGAAATCTAACGCCTCGGTCGAACGATCAAACCCATGAGCTTTCCCATCGGCAGGCAGGTCTTGGGTTAATCGCAAACCCGGAAGGTCAAACAAATCGCGTAGGGTGTTCTCAAACTCAATCCGGTTCATGCGACGGGTGTGCATGCGTCCATTTTTTTCAAGTTGCGTTTGTTCGGTCTTTTGCAATTCTTGTTTAATCTGGTTCAGGAACGCTTTCTTGGTTTCGGCATCGGGTTGCGTTTCGTCTTTGGGGGGCATTTCACCGGAGTGAACACGGTCGAACACTTTGGCCCAACGAGCAAAGTGTTCGGGTTTGGTGTTATCGTACTTCAGGTCCGCAAGGTTAAAGCCACCTTTCGCACCCGCCCCTGTGTGGCAATTCGCACACGATGCCTTCAGGAAAGAGGCCGGTAAAATGGGATCATTTTTCGGCTCGGCAGCGATGCTATTCACCTGCCAACGACCGAGGAAAACGACCATCGACAGCATCGCTAAGAAGAATAAGAAAGGCCGCATTCTCGCTCGCAGAGGATAAAGGATCAAGGGCAGGTAGGTCTATACTAGCATAGCCGAAGGTCGAAAGAGAGGGAAGAGGGAAGCGTGGAGAGTCGAGGGGTGTGGCAACGGATTCGGGTGTTTTTCTGGAAAGGTCGTAAAGTGTCGGTACTCCGGCCACTAACGTGGGCCGGCTCGCTGACGTTTCCGACTTCGGTAATCTTTGGGGTAAACCAGTAATCTCAGCGAGCCGGGGCGTTAGCGACCGGAGTTCTTCGCTTACAAACCACCCTAAACCCTTGCTACACCCTTGCCATACCGCAAGCCATACCCCATCGCAAAAGCTCGGCTTGTCTGGATTTCCTAATCGCTGTATCATCCCAGATGAGGATATTTTAGCGATGCGCAATTTTATACGAGTTCTCCGTTTGTCGATGGCCTACAAGGGACGAATCCTGATTTCGTTCTTGTGTGCGCTGGTGGCAGCTGTCCTTTGGGGTACGAATTTCTCGGCAGTCTATCCCATCTTAGAACTGCTTGGCTCGAAGCAGAACCTTCAACAGTGGATCGATTCCAAACAAGCCGCAGTCGAAATCGAAATTGATGCCCGTGAACGAGAATTGGCGGAGATCAAAAAACGGGAAGCCAACGTTGATAGTATGCCTGCGGGACCTGAAAAGGAAGAAGCCGAACGTGAGGTCTCCAAAAGCTATAAGCACGTAGAAGGAAAATTAGCTTCGGCCCGAGATCGATCTTGGCGCTATCAACAGTTGAAGCACTACGTCATCCGGCATTTACCGTCAGATCGTTTCAACACCCTTGCGTTAATTCTGCTGACGATTGTGTTGGCCGTGTTCATCAAAGGGATATTTGAGTTTATTCAAGAATATCTCGTCGGGATTGTAACCACTCGCACGGCATTCGACCTGCGAAACCTCTTCTTCCGGCAGACCATTCACCAAGACCTCCGGCAGATAAACGAAGGGGGATCGGCCGAATTAATGAGCCGATTTACGAACGATGTGGAAGTGATTGCCAACGGCCTGAAGATTCTTTACGGACGGGTCGTTGGCGAACCTTTGCGAGCACTTGTCTGCGTCGGGATTGCATTCTGGATTAACTGGCAGTTGACGTTGACCTTTATTTGCGTCGTTCCGTTGGCAGTCGCAGTGATGACCACTGCCAGCAAGAAGATGAAGAAAGCCAGCCGACGACTCTTAGACCGTATGGGTAGCATTTACAAATTGCTGCAAGAGACCTTTCGCGGAATGCGGGTTGTTAAATCGTATAACATGGAATCCTACGAACGTCGTCGATTTCACGAAACAACCAAAGACTACATGAAGCGTTCGCAAAAGGTGGTCTTTATCGATGCCATTACCAGTCCGATTGTCGAAACGATTGGCGTTGCTGCGGTGATGCTGGCCCTTCTTGCCGGAGCGTATCTGGTTCTTTCAGGAGAGCGCCGAATCCTCGGCACAAACTTTACTTCGCAACCGATGGAACTTGGCAGCCTCCTTTGGCTTTACGCCCAGTTGATTGGCATGGCCGACCCCGTGCGGAAACTGTCGAGCGTTTACACCAAACTGCAAAGCGCTGCTGCGGCTGCGGACCGTTGCTATGCCATGATGGACCGTGTTCCGCAAGTCACCCAAAACACCGATAATCAGGCTGTACCGAAACACTGCCAAACGATTGAATTCCAAAACGTCTGCTTCTCGTACACACCCGATAAACAAGTGCTTACGAATATCTGTTTTGTGGCAAGGTCGGGGGAAACCATTGGTATTGTCGGGGCAAACGGAAGCGGTAAATCGACCCTGTTGAATTTGTTGCCGAGGTTTTACGACCCCGATCACGGTTCCATTTTTATCGATGGGATCAACATACGCGATGCCAATCTTCGCAGCGTTCGCAAGCAAATTGGTATCGTTACGCAAGAGCCGATTTTGTTTGATGACACGATCTACGCAAACATTCTCTATGGGCGTCGCAATGCCAGCGAAGACGAAGTTTTCGAGGCAGCGAAAAAAGCCTTTGCTCACGATTTCATTATGAAACTACCGAAGGGGTATCAAACACCCGTTGGCGAAGTGGGAAGCAGTCTTTCTGGAGGGGAACGTCAACGGGTTGCCCTTGCCCGTGCGATTTTGCGTGACCCGCAAATCCTGATTCTCGACGAGTTTTCCAGTGCTATCGATCCGGCTTCCGATGCTCTGATACACGAAGCATTACGGGACTTCAAGAAAGGTCGCACAACCTTTTTCATCACCCACAAAATGCACACCCTCGACCTTGCCGACCGAATCATCGTTCTCGATCAACACCAACTTGTCGCTATCGGCACTTACAAGGAACTTCTCGAAAAATGCGAAGTCTTCCGCGATCTGGTCAACGTGCAAGGCCCGCTCCGATTAGCAAGTTAGAGCGTTCGCCCCAACTATTTTCCACTCGAACGATATTCGATCTTCCGTGCGAGATTTAAGCAAGGGCGTTCGACCACGACGTAGAACACCAACGCTGCAACGATACTCACACCAATCGCAGCAAACCACATCGGGATAATAATCCATTCGGGTTGTGCTTGCAGTTTCTTGTCTATCGTGTAAAGGAATCTCAGACCTATCACGGCATGGATCAGGTAAATACTGTACGAGTATTTGCCAACAAATCGCAGAAATCGTACTGCCCACCAATCGGGGAGCCGAACGCCCTGACAGATCGGAACGAGTGCCATTGCCGTGATAAGGGCAGCATAGGTCCGCGAAAGATTGGTGTACACAAGCATGACGACCAACATGAGCAGCAACAAGAAAAAAGGAACCTGTGCAAATTTGTTTCGCACGGCCCAATAGAGGGTCATTCCCAACGATAAAAAGAACGAATAGGTTGTCACTTTGAAAGGGGCGTTGAACACATGGAGCGACCCCTCACCCGTACTCGGTCGATCCCCTGCCACGCTCGAACGAGACATGATCCAGATACCCGCAGCCACACCCGCAACGAAGGTGAGTAATGCCATCCATCGCATGAGACGGTCGGCGTTGATTTTACCGTTTTCGCGGAAAAACAAGCCTGATATTGCAAAGAGTGCCAACCACATCAGGTAGAATTGTTCGAGAGTGACCATCGACCAATAGCCCGGTGCAGCACTTTCGAGTTTAAAGAAATCTTCGGTAAAGGTCATCCATGCGAGGACCATTCGCCCTGTGGGGGGACCGGCTTCTGTTGTGGTTTCGGGATGCTCGACGTGGGCAGGCCACTTATTCACAAAATAGTCTTGCTTCGACGTTGCCCCGTTCAGGTCAAAGGCCCGACCCGATACATACGGCAACCAGTGATTCGCTGTCGCAAGCATCACCGCTATCCAATACGGGATGACTAAACGAAAGAACCTGCGGATGAGATAAGCTCGAACGGAGACAGTTTCGCCGGCTCGGGGGCGTAGGTTGTGGGCTAACAGCAACCCTGCAAGGACAAAGAAACTTTCGACCCCGAAACGAAGATTCCAAACGGCGTAGTCGATCCAATCGCCCGCCAGCCGAACGGCCCGATCTCGAAAGACCATTTGGAAAAAGTGAACTGAGGCCAACGAAAGGCAAACGATACCACGAATGGCATCAACATCGAACCGATCCGGATTCGTCTTGGGTGAGGTAGCGGGATTTGCAACCGGTTCGGCAGATTGGTCCATGAGCATCGTCGGGGTTCGGGAATCAGGAGTCAGTGATTTCCTTCGTTTTGGCAGTCGCGGTGGTGTCGATTTGGCCTTCGTAGCTCTTCAGAAGGTCTTGGACCTTTTCTTTTCCGTTCTTCACATCGTCTTCGGTTAGCCCGCCATCTTTCTCGGCGGTTTCGAGGTGTTTGTTGCTATCCCGACGAATGTTTCGGCACGAGACTTTGGCAGCTTCGGCAAGCTCTTTGACTTTCTTGCTGAGTTTGGTTCGCTGGTCGCCGGACATGGCAGGGATTTTGAGTCGGATGACTTTGCCATCGTTATCCGGTGCCAAACCGAGGTCGCTGGAACGAATCGCTTTTTCGATTTCCTTCAAGTCGGGGGCGTTGAAGGGTTTAATCATCAGCGATTGCGAATCGGGAGTCGATACGGTCGCAATTTGCTTAATGGGTGTCGGCGACCCGTAGTAATCGACGCGAATGGCATCGAGCAGAGCAGGGGTTGCCCGTCCGGTTCGTAAGCCACGCAATTCATTTTTAAGCACGTCGAGAGCTTTTTCCATACGCTCGCGTGCATCTTTTAGTTCTTTATCAACACTCATAACGCACCATCAAAAAACAGAGAATCGGGTTAGAATTCTTACCTCCCCTATGATATGAAACCAATCAACACGGTTCACGACAATTTGCCAAGAGGCCCAATCTGGGCTTCCAAACAAAGGGTTGTCGGTACTATCCGCTCTGGGTTCGATTGCTATCATTTCTTTTCAACACGATTCCCTAACTTTGAGGATAGCTTTCATGTCCGCCAGTGCCGATGCCCGTTTGACCGAACTAAAACTCGTTCTGCCACCCGTTCCCAAACCGATGGCGAAATATAAGCCCGTTGTCCGGTTGGGGAATGCTTTGTATGTGTCCGGTCATGGTCCCTTGAAAGAAGATAAAAGTCTGATTACGGGGAAAGTCGGAAGTGACCTTACACTCGAACAGGGTAAGCAAGCGGCTCGCCAAGTTGGGCTTGCAATCCTCTCGACCCTGAAAGCTCAATTGGGCAGCCTCGATAAAATCGTTCGCCTTGTGAAAACTCTCGGCATGGTGAACTCGACCGCCGATTTTAAGGATCATCCGCAAGTCATCAACGGCTTTTCGGAATTGATGGCCGATGTCTTCGGTGAAGATGCGGGCGTCGGGGCACGTTCTGCGGTCGGAATGGGTTCGCTCCCCGGCGATATCTCTGTCGAGATCGAGTGCATTTTTGAAGTAAAGGACTAAGCAACCTACTTTTTCAAATCGGCCTTTCGGGGTCTCGCACACGTTTGAGCTTCTCGTCTTTGCTGGGCCGTGCAGCGCTACTGTCTCCGTGCAAACCTTCCTTTGTCTCGATGGTCAGAGCCTTCGGTGCAACGATAACCAGTTTGATCGATGCCCCTCCCTCTTTGGTGGAAAATTCTCCAAAGGTCGCCAGAGTGATACTCTTTTCTTCCGTGAGGGTTGCAACACCAAAATGCTTTCGGGTTTTGGCGATGTCCATCGGCTCTGGGGGACGCCCGAAAAAGCCCTGAGTCTTTTTGACGTAAACTTGCACCTTCGTCCCTTCGCCTTCGGAAATCACCTCGGCTCCTTGCGGGACGTAGAGCGTGGTGAGCTTACCCATATCGAGTGTCCCGACATCGTAAGCACTCCCATTCTGGACCTTGCCCATTGCTTTCCCCAAGACGATACTCTTATCTTCTTTCGGCGGGTCTTTCTCGTCAGCCAACAGGGTACAAGCACCCGCGACCAAACCAACCAACACGAATAAACGAAACATTGTGATAACTCCTATTTCTTCGGGGTGGCGAATTTCCAGTTGCGGTCGAAAAGCCCGCTTTCGACGATCTCGAAACGGGCGGGTTCCTTGTCGGTTTTCATCGGCTTTACAAGGGCATAGTCACCGAGACGGGGATAAAGCAGAGCGTTCGTCCCCTTGAAGTCGGCTTCGTGGAAGGTATGCCCACTATTGATAACCACATAATGCCCTTGCCTGTTCGGGTAGATCAACATCGGTAGATGCGTTTTGGCATCGTGGGCTTTTCCTTTCCAAGTGATCTCTTTTTCGGTCCATTGGAAAGGAAGTTCTGGCAATACCTTTGCGATTATGGGGTTGGTGCTAGGGGTGCCGAATAGAATCACGTTCGACTTAGCGAACAAAGCCGAGGGGTCTTTCACGTCGGCAGCTTTCATCGTGGGGAGTTTTCCTCGCATCCATTTTTCCCATTCCCCTTTGAATCGTTGATATTGCAGCATGGCAGGCGAGTCTTCCGCATCGGTCCCAATCACGCAAACGAAGTTCCCCATAAAGGCATGGTCAATCGGACCGGTGAGAACCTCACCCGTTGCAGTCACCCCCTTGTACGACCCCTTTGGCAATCCGCCGATAGTCCATTTGCCATCGATCTTGCTGAAGGTAATGCTTCCCGCTTCGGGTTTGAGTTCCCCGAACTTGGTGCTATCAATCGTGACTTGGTTGGGTTGCGACCCCTTTTGAATCGGAAGGGTAATTTTGAAGGATGCCACATTCTTTGTCTTGATACCGTAAGCAGACCCGTCGAAGTTTCCTTTTACGCTCGCTTGTTCGTACTCTTGCTCAAGGGATAAGATACGCAACCAATACGCCTCGCCGTTGATAGCGCTGAACGTGCTGAACGCAATCTCCTTCGGGTATTCGGGCTTGCCTTTACCTTCGCCCAGATACTTCGCAAGCTCGATCTCGGTTTTGGCCTTCCATGCGGCGGGGAATTGGTGTTCGAGACCCGGTGCAATGATGTGTGTCATCCGTTCCGAAAGGCCAAGCTCTTTCACACGGGCTTCGATATTATCGGCAGCTTTTTTCTGCCCGTCTTTCTCACCACTGTAAGCAACGATAGGAATGTTGAAGGCATTTTCGGCGTAGTTAATCGCATCGTAAATGCGAAGGGTTTCTTCAACGGGTGACGGTAACTTTGCAGGCAACCCGCCGATGTAACCGTGAGTGACTGTGAAGCCCGCACCCGGTTGCATAACCGCCGCAAACGAAGGGCGTCGCAAGCCGATGTGCCAAGTCCCTGCGCCACCCATCGAAAACCCGCGTAGGACAATCTGGTTA
>VYLT01000048.1_pt1 | contig 27260 bp, 18 predicted proteins | sample 5114261 | NCBI WGS metagenome assembly VYLT01 (sample SAMN12291815, study PRJNA351875) | freshwater metagenome | isolation source: freshwater lake | place: USA: Michigan, Little Long Lake | collected 2011-07-12 | reverse complement strand
GAAGCGAGCCGGGAACGCCGGGGCCGAAGACCCCGGCTAAGAGAAAACGCCCCGTTGGGGCTACGGACACTCGGACGAAAATCCGTTGAGTTTTGGATGTTAGCCGGTTGAGATGGGAAGTCGATGTTTTAGCCCCAACGGGGCGTTTTCTCTTAGCCGGGGTCTTCGGCCCCGGTGTGAGTGCAAGGCGTTTTCTCTTAGCCGGGGTCTTTGGCCCCGGTGTTTTGTTTGCTGTTTGTAGGTCTCGAACTTTGAGGGAAATGTTGTGGCGAAAGATGATAGTGACAATCCGCGTCGATTCTTTGACCCCAAGGTCATTGCACGGATTTCCCGTTTAGACCTGCGTGCCCAAAAAGTGGTCGAAGGGTTTATCACCGGTCAACACCGAAGCCCCTTCTTCGGTTACTCGGTCGAGTTTGCCCAACACCGCGAGTACGTTCGGGGTGACGATATTCGTCACTTGGATTGGAAAGTCTGGTCCAAAACCGACCGCTTTTATATCAAGCAATACGAAGCCGAAACCAACCTGCGGGCAACCGTTGTCGTTGACGTTTCCGAGTCGATGCACTACGGTCGCGGTGCGCTCAATAAATACAACTACGCTTGTACTGCGGGGGCTTGCCTTGCCTACCTCGCAACCAAGCAACAAGACTCGGTCGGGTTGGTGACATTCGATGAAGAGATTCGCAAAATGTTGCCTGCCCGTCAATCCCAATTGCACTTGGAAGAAATCGCCAACGCAATGCACGTTTCGACCCCGAAAGCAAAAACCGACCCGTTGAACATCTTCCGCAAAATTGCCGAAGCATCGCCACAACGGGGGATGATTATTATTTTCTCCGACCTGTTGTGCGACCGCGAGCCGTTGTTCAAAGGTCTGCAAATGCTCCGTCAACGTCGCCACGACGTGATGGTCTTCCACATTCTCGATGAGGATGAAGTGACCTTCCCCTTTGCCGGAACCACGAAGTTCATCGGCATGGAAGAAATGCCCGACCTGTTGTGCGACCCGCGAGCCTTGCGAGAAGCCTACTTAGAAGAACTGGAAATTTACCTGTCGGAAGTTCGTCGCGGTTGTGCCAAACTGGGGATCGACTATACCCTTGTTCGGACCGATGACTACATGGATGCGATTCTGGCGAAGTTCCTGTTCATGCGTATGGCCGTCCGCAGTGGTGGCAGTGCAGCACCGAAGTAACACGGTAGCAAAATAATAACAATAACCCCTAGACCTAAATTCAAAGAATCAACGACAGTAGCCCGAATGTCGAATAGCTGGAATACGACGGAAATATGAGCGCTTTGTTTACCAACCCGTTTGCCATGTTACTTGGCGGTCTTTTGATCGCCTCGCCGATTATCATTCACTTGATCAATCGGGTTCGTTTCAAGAAGATTCGCTGGGCCGCCATGGAGTTCCTGCTCAAAGCCCAAAAGCGGACCCGTCGCAAGATGATTATCGAACAACTGTTACTGTTGTTCCTGCGATGCTTGCTCATGGTTTTGGCCGGTTTCCTGATGGCTCGCTTCCTCGGCTGCGATAACAAGGGAGATGGCACGGGTGGGGGCTTGCCAACATATCACGTTGTTTTGATTGACGATACCTTGAGTATGTCCGACTTGCAACGGGGCGAAGATGGCCAAGTGAAAGAAGTCATCAACGAGATCAAGGGCTTTATTCCAGACAAACTGGTCAAGAAATTAGCCCTTGCTCCGACCGTTCAAGAATTGGAAATCATTCGCCTTTCTGATCTGGGTGCAAGCCGTCCCTTCGGACGGGTTGGCAGTACCACTTACGATGACGTGAATGCCTATCTCGCCAACGTGAAATCGACCCCACGACACGATACCCTACTCAAAGGGCTTGACGCTGCCGAAGCCATTTTCAACGACAAGAACCAATACCGCAAAGTGTTGCACGTCGTTGGTGACTTCCGAAGTTCCGATTGGGGTGGCACTCAACAAGAAGTCCTCCGCGAGCGATTCAAGAAATTGCAGGGCGAAAAATCGGGTAACAGTAGCGCCAAGAATATCGAAGTTCACTTGATCGATCTTGCAAGCCCTTCGCGTGCAGGTTCGACCGGTAAACCTGTTGCCAACGATAACCTTTCGATCATCGGTGTGCGACCTGCCTCGCGTGTGGTCCCCAAAGATCGACCGATTGAAATTCAAGTCGAAGTCCGCAACTTCTCGAAGGCCGACCGAACTAACGTCAACGTGCATATGTATGTCAACGGAACCGAACGCCTCGACGGGTTGGTAAACGTGCCAAAGATTCCTGCCAACGATACCGTCGTTGTGCGAGTATACTTGGCCCTCGAACAAACTGCCGACGAGAAACCCGAAACCGACGAAGACCAACTCAAGAAGTTCTCGGTCATCACGGCTCGACTCGATGGCGAACCCAACGGCCTCAACGGGGATAACGCCCGCTATGCCGTTGTCGAAGTGCAAAAGAAAGTCCCTGTGCTGATTATCGACGGTTCGCCAGGTGACCGCAACCGCCCCGACGCCGAAAGCTACTTCATCCGCACTGCGTTCCGCACGTCGGACCTAAGCGGCTACGAAGTCCAAGTCAAAGGTCCGACCGACCTTGATACGCTCAATCTCAAAGCCTATTCTGCCGTGTACATCTGCGATACCCCCAAGTTCTCACCCGTTGCCGTGCGTAATCTCGAAGATTATGCTGCAAGCGGTGGCGGAGTGGCGTTCTTCATGGGGCCGACAATTAAGTCGAACGACCTCACGGATACTTACGATAAACTGCTCTTCAAAGAAGGCAAGGGTATCTTCCCCGTACTGATCGACAAAGACCGCCCCTACTCGGGGATCGCTCTGGATCAACCTGAAGATGAACGAAAGCGGATCAAGCGAGAGCGTAACTTTGAAAACTTCAACGAGAAGCTCTTGATTCCTCGCACGATGCGAACGCACCCCGCGCTCGGCGGGTTGTACCGCGACCTTCGTGGCAACGCCATCAGCGAACAAGAATACGACCGCTTCTTGAAGTTCGTAATCTTGGATCGTTGGTTCACCTACAAGCCGTTTAAGACAACCGAAACCAACGCCTCGCAACCCGACATTCTGATGTACACCGAAAACCTTCGCTCGAAAGAAAGCTATGCCCCTTCGGTGAATTCAGCAAGCGACGAGATTTTGAAAATCGTTGCGAATAACCCGAAATTCGAGAAGTACAAGACCGTCGTAAGCCGTATGGCCGTCGATCTACGAAATAAAGTGGCTTCGACCGAACCGGTTTACGTTCTCAAGGACGAATTGGATCGTATCCTTGAAGAGGAAGGGGATAAATCGAAAGGACTGCCGAACATGAAAGAGTTCTGGCAAATCCCCGAAGTTGTCGGCTTACGTCAAACGCTCGAAAAACTCCGCGACGATATTGCTCGTGGAGACCCGATCTATGTGAGCAAGACCTTCGGCAAAGGTCGTGTGGTGGCTTGGCTTTCGAGTGCCGGTTCTTCGTGGAACGACCATTCGAGCTTCGGCCGAACTTACTTCCCGATTCTGGTGCAAGAACTTCACAACTACCTTGTCGGAGCCGGAAGCGAATTCGACTTCTTCGTGGGTGGAAACATCCCTTTCAGCTTCGACCAAAAGACCTACGATTCGAAGGTCAAGCAACTGTTCTACACCGAAGACGAACGGGGTAAATCGCTCCCGAAGATCAATCAGGGCGAACTTTCGATGGTCCCCGAAGAAAAGTCGGGCCTGTATAATCACCAAATTGCAGACACCAAAACGCCGGGCGTGTATTTTGTGAAGGCAACCGAACGAATTGTACCCGACCCGATGAAGGGGGGTGAAATCGTCCTCCGAAGCGATTGGCGAGCCGTTGCAGTCAACGTCGATGCTCTCAACGAAGGGAACCTCGACCGAGCCGCAACCGAAGACATCGAGCAAATCACCGCCGCCAAGCTCCACGAAGCCAGCGACGATAGCTACCTCGATGCGTTAGTCACCAAGAAACGCGACTGGTCTGAAGGACCTTGGATTTACTTGATCTTTATCTTGGTGCTGGTGTTCGAGCAATTCATGGCAGTGCGATTGAGCTTCCACCTCGGCCCCAAGGATAGCGAAGCCCCTGCTGTGGGCGCTGTGCAAGGGGCAGCTGCCCTCGGTTGAGATTGAGAAAAGTGGTTTTTGTAAGTGTTTTGGTTACGTTATCACTCCCCTCACTAACGTTCGGGGCTCGTGGCTTTTTTGGGTTGTTCCCGAAGAATACCGAAACCGAAAAGACCACGAGCCGGGAGCGTTAGCGACCGGAGCAAACGACCCAGAAACAGAACAACGAAACAGAGTATCGAAATAGAACGCGATTGGTTTGGCCGAAACGAAATTCAAAGTTGAGCGAGTACGATGAACGAGAATAATACACCGAACGTTACCGAAACCGAATTTATCTGGCGTCGGATTGTCGAGACCGTCAAAGTCGGCGGTTTTGAAATCAACGGCGGGTGGTGGTTGGCCGTCCTGATTCCCGTTTTGATCTTGGCTTTCCTTTTCGTCGTGCTGATGTATCGCAAAGATATGCGCTCGGTCGGCTTCAAATGGGCAGGCCCTTTGGCATTACTCCGCCTTTCGGTCTATGCCATTCTTGCTTACGTCTTCCTTATGCCCGCCAAACAGACCTTCGAGAAGGTCGAAAAACGTTCACGGGTGTTGGTTGTTCTCGATATTTCGGACTCGATGCGGATCAACGAATCGGGCCAGAAAACAACCGGTCGCGTCAACCATCGTCTCAATCAGGTTCTTGATTATTTGAATGATGATAGCGTCGCGTTCCTCGGCCGATTGGTCGAAAAGAACCCCGTGTTCGTCTATCGTCTCGGTAGCCGTCTCGATGAAGAGTATCAACTGTTCGAGCGAGAATACAAAGACACGGATATCAACCGAATCGCTGCCAACCCTGACTCAGAAACCGACAAGATCAACGAGACCAAGTTCAGCGATGTTACCAAGCGGTACATTGAAGAAAGTCGTACTCGCGGAGAGAGCGTAAACCCGAACGAAATCAAAGATACCGAAGTCAACAAGAAGTATAAGCAATGGCTCGCCCGTCAGGTGAAACCCGTTTACCGTCTTCCGAATAAAAACGGTGGCGCGACTTCGGTTGACGGCGAACGCTGGAACCAACCCGCATGGGAAGGCTTTGCGAACTACAACTTCAAATTGTGGCTGACACGGGGTATCTCGGAAGAAGGTCAAAAATACCTCACGGAATCTTCCGCATGGGATAAAGCGGCCCCCGGCAATGCCGATTGGGCACGCAAGTGGCTCGAAACCAAAGAAGAAGAAGCGATCCCCGGTCCGATCCTGTCGGCTGGCGAATTTGTGGAAGGCCAACAAGGTGGACCGACCCCGTTGCAAAAAGACCTTGCCCAACTTCGTATCTACCGCGAACGCCTCAAAACCCGAATCGATCTTGTCTCCACAATTGCCGACGGAACCAACGTCCCCGGTTCGGTCAACGATGTGTTAAGCCGTGAAACCGGTCAGATGGTGCAAGGGGTGATCGTTATTTCCGACGGTCGCTCTACAAGCGACGTGACCTCGCCTCTTGCCGACCTCAAAGTAAAATCGAAACGTGAAAACATCCCCGTCTTTACAGTGGTTGTGGGTGGTGATCTCAAGCCCAAGAAATCGGTGCTGATTACCGACGTGCTCGCCCCAGAGGTGACTACCCCAGACGACCCGTTCCGCATCACGGTTGAAATCGATGGTCCCGGCCAAGTCGGTTCCGAAATCCCAACCGAATTGTTTGTCCGTATCCCCGGTCTTCAAGAAGAGTGGATACCGATTAAACGATTGTTGCCCGATGGCAACGCCGCTCCGAATATCAAGTTCGAGAAAGGCGATCCTCCACATGCTCAAGTCGAGTTTGTGATTGATCCCGAAAAGGTTCCCGAAGAGTTATTGAACAAACCCGGTGCCGATCCGAAAGACCCCAAGAAAGGGCCTGTCTCGTCTGGCAAAAAGGAACTTCGCGAAGGGGAATGGCAAGTGCGTGCTGCCGTGCCGAACCCCAACCCGACCAGCAAAGACGACGAGAAAAAATACTCCGATCCGATTGTTGTGAAAGTCCGCAAGAAACCGGCTCGCGTGTTGATGTTCTGTAACGCACCAAGCCGCGACTTCCAGTTCCTTCTCACGCAGTTAATTCGGGATCAAGCCGACGTCTGCGTGATCGTTCAAAACGAAGGGGGAAGCAAAGGCGAAATCAACTTGCTTGATGATCCGAATCGTCAGTTAGTCAAGTTCCCAGATCGTCTCGTTAAAGAAGAAGACGACCCCAAGAAGACCGACCCGAAAGAAAAGTGGTATAACCTCGCCATCTACGATGTGATTATTGCCTTTGACCCCGATTGGGAACAACTGACCGGCGAACAGATTGGCAAACTCCGAACGTGGGTGGAAATCAATGCCGGTGGCTTGATGTTCATTGCAGGTCCGCAATACACCAAGTTCCTCGGCCGACCCAATGAGAAGATGGGACCACTGTTGGATATTCTCCCCGTTGTCCCCGGCGATCCCGACCTCGATGCTGCCAAACGCGATCCCACGAAGTTCTGGCGTCTCGAGTTCGAGAATCTGGGTGTGAACACCGATTACATGATTATCGATGACAAACTCGCCGAAGTGAAGAGCAACCGCCCCGATGCAGGGTGGGACTTATTCTTCACCGGTCGCGAAGACTACGACGCCAAAGCCACCGTGCGACGAGGCTTCTACGGATGCTTCCCGTTGCGAGAAGTGAAAAAGGCGTCGCGTATTTTGGCCCGATTCACCGACCCCAATTCGATCCGCTTACCCGATGGCACTGCCCCCGCATGGTTGTGCGATATGCCGGTTGGTCGTGGTAAAACGATTTGGCTCGGTTCGGGCGAAACGTGGCGTTTACGTTCCTTCTCAGAAGGTTACTTCGAGCGGTTCTGGACGAAGCTCATCCGTACCCTCGGTTCAGGGGCTTCTAAGAAACAAGGGACGTTAAGCCGTCTGCTGTTCTCGAAGGAAGTTTCTTCCGGAAGCTACTTCCGCCTTCGTGCCCAATTGTTCGACGTGAGCTTGCAACCGTTGGCCAAGACCGCAGAGCCTAAAGCTCGCGTCCGCCCCATCGAGTTAAGCAAGTACGATGCCCGTATCGATGCCATCAAGGACAACACAACCTTGCAACAGGAGAAGGATAAGATTCACGAGAAACTCAAAGCCGAAATCAAGCTGACTCCTCAAAAGAGTGAACCGTGGGAAGGGTACTTTGCTGCCAGTCAAATGCTCCCCGCCGAGAAGTTCCCTCCCGGTGTCTGGACTGTCGAGATCGAAGTCCCCGGTACTTCTGAGGTTCTCAAGAGTAAGTTCGTCATCAAGGAATCGCGACCGGAAATTGATAATGCTCTTCCGGATGTGGCTTCGATGTACGAAATGGCATCGGAACTCAATGCCGTGCTTCCTCGCGTGACCGATAAAGCCGTTGCTGAACGTTTGAGCCGTACCGCAATGTCGGGCAAGGAAGGGAAGAAACTTTGCTTCCGGTTTGAAGAACGCGACAACGTCGAAGAAGAAGGCAAGACCGTTCGCAAGATCGACATTCTTCCGGATGTGATGTTGCAAGAAATCAAGACTCAGCGTAACCGTGCCGGTCTCGAAGACCTCTGGGATAAGGGGCCAAAAGCTCCTCAAGCTGTCGCCAGTTGGTTCGGCGACAAAGAACAAAAGGTCGGTTGGTTCTTGATTATCGCCGCCTTCTTGCTGAGTGCCGAATGGTTGACCCGCAAACTCCTGAAGCTGGCGTAAACGGGTTGCGTGCGATATCACTCCGGTCGCTAACGCTCCCGGCTCGCTGAGTTTTCTGGTGTCGGTAACCTTTGGGAACACCCCAAAAAACTCAGCGAGCCGGAAGCGTAAGCGACCGGAGTAAACTGGAAAGAACAACGTAACTTGCCCACACGCCCAATAGAATTGAAGCATTAACATTAGATTGAGTGATAGATATGGCTACCGGAACTCCCACGACTTACGAATATGTTGACCCAAAGATTGTCCACCCGTTGAGCAAACTGCGAGGATACATCCGCAGTTATGTGACGTTGGATAGTTTCATCACAACGATCCTTTTCTTTGCGTTCTGGTTCTGGGCTGCCGTTGTCATCGACTACGGGGTCTTCCGTATCTTCACCTTCGACTGGGTCGAAGATGCTCCTCGCACACTGCGGACGATTGCCTTGATTGTGGCAGTGGCCCTTGTCATTGCCCTTGTCGCAACACGGCTTGTCCTTCGATTAACCCGTGAGCTAACCCTTTCATCGATGGCCCTTGTTCTCGAAAAACGATTCCCCAAGCAGCTTGGCGACCGACTCATTACCGCGGTGGAACTCTCGGACCTCAAACGGGCCGAATCCTACGGTTACTCGGTCGATATGGTGAAGAACACAATCAACGGCGTGCGTGAAACCGTTGATACACTGCCGATCAAATCCGTCTTCAACTGGAAACGTATTTACACCCGTGTCGGGTTATTCGTGTTCCTGTCGTTTGGCCTTTTCATCTTGGTTGGTGGGGTGGCCTTTGGGATGAACATGGCGACCAAGAAGAACGCTGAAACGGGTGGCCGTGTTTACGGTGCAACCCCCGGCGACTTCGTTCGCGATTTCTCCGATGTGGGTATCTTGCTTGCCAAACGCGACGTTCTTTTGCAGAACGCCCCCTGGCCCCGTCGGGCACACGTCGAAATCGTGAGCCAACCAGCTGCCGAAATTCGTTTCGGTCGCGACCGCCAACAAGAGAAAGTTCGTATCCAAGCCTTTGAACGTGTGATTGCCGATCCCGATATTGCACACGGTTGGCGTCCACTTCGATGGAGCGATGTCAAAGCTATCACCAAGAGCGACCCGCCCGAGTTACCCCTTGCCGTGTTTATGACCGGTACGGAATCGGTCGTTGCTCAAACCAAGACCGCCATCGAGTTCGATAACGATTCGCCCGATTGGCCTGTTGACCGCGTGTTTCATGCCTTCGTGGGTGATACTGCCCAACAAAGTAACGCCAAGTTCGATCCTGCTGTAATCGAAAGCATCAAAACAACGATTGCCAAAGTCGATGAGTTTGCCAACGACGACAGCAATCGCCGTTATGTTCGCAAACTCGCTTTGCCGAGTAACATCAACCTGACTTATGAAACCGTTCGCGGTAGCGATGGAACCGTTCCTCTTTCCTCGGAAGGATACGGGGTCTACGCAGGGATGATTACCGACCTCAAGGAATCTCTGAGCTTCCGCGTCAAAGCCGAAGACTTCTGGACCCCGCGTAAGAAAATCACCATCGTACCGCCTCCAATGATCTCCGAGTTCTACCGCGACGAGAATCAACCGGCTTACCTTTATTACAAACCGGCTTACCAAAATAGTCCCCCCTACATGGTCGATTTATCGAGCATCAAAGGCCGAAAAGTCATGCGTGCCAAGTTGGGTATCTCGTTGACTGGACCTATTTCCCGATTCGAGATTCCGCAAGGGACCGATCTGGAACTTGTGGGTAAGACCGACAAGCCTTTGAAAGAGGCATTGATTATTCCGAAGCCCGGCAAATACCCCGGCGCCAACGAAGGCGAAGAACCCAAGCCCATTAAGATGACGATTGACAAGGACGAGAAAGGGGAGACTCGTGTCTTCCGCTACTCCTTCGCAGAGCAATTTGGTACCCGTGTGGCAACCCCGATTGAGTTCGAGATTTTCATGCGAGATACCGACAACGTAACCAACACCCGTAAGGTACAGATTGTCCCTGATGAAGATAAACCACCGGAAGTCGATATTCAAATTGACGTGATTCGTCGCGTCGGAAGCACTTATCTTTGCACCAACCGTGCCTTGATCCCCTTCACGAAGGAAAGCCGTGCTTCGGATAAACGTGGCCTTTCGGGGCTACGTTACACCTACAGTTACTACGAGTTGGATTCGGCATCGGTCGTGAACAAACGGGCCGAATCTGCTGCCCGCGTGTTGGCAGGAACGCCGATTCTTCCCGGTTTGGGCGATGCGATTACAAAGGCATCTGCGGTGTATGCCTCGGCCCCCGGCGTCGGTGGTGGAAAGGCCACTGTGAAAGGTCAAATCAACGTTTCTGGGTTCGTCGATGCTTATAAGACTCGCCAAGCTCCGTCGAAGGCCGAACTCGACGAAGCCATTCAATCGGGTACCTTGCCCGCATTCCTTGAAGCCATGACGCCGATCTACACCTTCTCGGGCTACGATCCGGAACGGGCCGACCGCGACTATGGCAAGATGGGGTTAGACCTCGCCAAAGAAATCCCCGGTTTGTTCGACAAGAACGAAGATGCTATTCAAAAATCATTCTTCTTCACACTCGATATCGAAGCCCTTGATACCAACGTCGATAACGGTCCTACCGTCGGTCGCAATAAAGAGCAATTCGTTTTCAAGATTGTTTCAGAAGCGGAGCTTCTCGGCGAGATTGCCCGCGAAGAAACTAGCTTGGGTGAAAAACTCGATGACGTTCTCAAACGCCTTCGTGAGATGGATGTGAAGTTGCGACAAACTTTAACCCGTCTTCCGGGTCTTGTGGGAGCCGAGAGCTTCGCAGTCGATCAAGCTCGTTCGGTCGAGTATGTCGAAACGATCCTCAAATGTCGTGACCTGACTGCCGAAGTAAATACCGATTACACTCGGATTTTACGCGAATACCAAGCTAATGCTGTTTCGCGAAAGTTGACCAGCGACCTTGATAGCAAGGTAATTCGTCCATTAGGTAAGGTTCTCGAAAACGATTTCCCCGATTTCGAGAAGACCTACGGGTTACTTCACGATAGTATTCTTGCTGCGAAGAATCCCACGCCGCAAATCTCCGAACCCGTTCCCGTCAAGCTGACCAGTTTGATTGGTAAGATTCAAGCGATTCGTAACAGTATCGGTCAAGGGGTCGATCAAGCGAAACTTGCTCAACAATTGGAAACGATCATTCGTAACCAAGAGGAAATCGATAAGTACATCCGAGACCTCGTTGTGGTGCTTGGCAACCGTGAAAAGTCGATCATCGTCGAAGTTCCAGGGGCTGCAATCACCGTGCAAGCAGGCCAAACGACAACCGTGAAGCTGCGATATGCTATCGGTAGCGTGTACCTCGGAAACTACAAGATCAAGGTGACCAAAGAAGGTGACGTAACCGTCCCTGCCGAGCTTGTCTTTGAGGAAGGTAAAAACACCTTCGATCTTCAAATCAAGGGGGGCGACATCAAGGGTGATTACGTCATCACGCTGACACCCGACATCGGACCCGTCCGCTTTATCAAAGTGATCGTGAAGTAACGACGTAAAAACATCAAGAACAAGCCGGGGTCTTTGGCTCCGGCTTGTTTCGTTTACCCACTACCCATTTTTCTGCAAATCTTGCAAGATAATTCCTCGAACGGTCCGAATATCTCGATAAGGTTTCTTGATTCTTGAAGGAGTTGCATGTCTCCCCCACCCCTGCCGAATGACTCGAACAGCCCCCCACCGATTCCCAATTCTTCGGCGACGCCTCCGCCGATACCCGTTAGTGCTGCCGTCGAAGTCGAAACGCCACAGCCCGTAACAGGGGCGCCTGCTCCGCCGACGGGGCGTAAATTCCCGTGCCGTCAATGTGGTGCCCGTATCGAGTTCGACCCAAAGGCACGGGGGTTGAAGTGCCCCTATTGTGCATTCGTCGAAGTCATCCCCGAAGCCGACGACGAGCAGAAAGCCACCGTCAAAGAATACGATCTCGAAGAGTACTTGAGAACGCAAGAGGAGCGGGGATCGATCAAAGTTCAAGCCGACGTTTCTGAAGTGCGTTGCACGGGTTGCGGTGCCGTCGTGGTGTTTTCCGACAAGGTCCAAGCCGATAGCTGCGTTTATTGTGGCACACACTTGGAGAATAAACCGCAACGGGCCGAAAACCTCGTTCAGCCGGAATCATTACTCCCGTTCCAAGTTTCGGATCGCGACGCTCGGCAGATATTCTTGAAATGGATCAACGGTCTTTGGTTTGCCCCGACCGAGTTGAAGAAGCTGGCGACCCTCGGCCGTTTCTCAAGCGTCTATGCTCCGTATTGGACCTACGACTCGATGACCTACACTCGCTACACCGGCGAACGGGGCGACAACTACACCGAGACCGAATACTATCGAGACGCCAACGGCAACCGGCAAAGCCGAACCGTTACCAAAACCCGTTGGCATCGCGTATCGGGTGAGGTGCAGCACTTCTTCGATGACGTGCTTATCCCCGGTTCCAAAACCCTTCCACAAAAACTGGTCCGAAAACTGACCCCGTGGGACCTGAAGAACGTCGAACCGTTCCAAGACGGGTTTCTCAGTGGTCACACGGCGGAACGCTATTCCGTCAGTTTGGTCGAAGGGTTTACCGACGCCAAAGGGGTTATGGAAGATTACATCACGGGGCTGATTCGGAGCGACATCGGCGGGGATCATCAACGTATTCACACGCGCAATACTCGCTACGTTGGAGTGACCTTCAAGCACACCCTGTTACCCACATGGGTTGCCAATTATCGCTATCGTGAAAAGGTCTTCCAAGTGTTGGTGAATGGCGAAAGTGGAAAGCTCGCAGGCGAACGACCGTGGAGCATTCTCAAGATCATTCGTTTGATTGTGATTATCCTGATAGCCGTCGGGCTACTGGTCTGGGGTATCTCTGCAATCGCGGGTAACAAGAAGGGGAACGGCTCGCAAGGACAGCAGATCCAGCAACCAGCCCCACCAACCAAAAAGGGGAAATAGGAAAAGGTTCGTTACTACTTCGCTTTTTCGCGGTCGAAGGTGATCGTTCCTGTTGAATCGCTCATCGTTAGCAGGTCGCCTTCGATGGTGATTTTTTCGAGGTGTTTCTTTTGTTTGCCGTCGGTGGGTTGGTCGAAGTCCATCGTGACATTATCGCCCGAGCCGAGCGAGTAGCTTCCTTTTTGTTCGAGAATTCCACCCGTCGAGAAAACGAATTTACCGTCGCTGGTGAATTCGAGCTTCAGAATACCGGCGGGTAATTTTTGACCTTTGACGGTAGCTTCGCGTGAAACCCACTTGGTTCCTTCGATCTTGCCTTTGTTGTTGGAACAACCGGTCAGAGGAACTAAAATGAGTGCAGCGAGCAGGACAGGGAGCATCCGAGAAATACGCATGGGTTCATCCTAAATAGGGGGTGAAAAACTCCTTTTCATCCTAGCAGAATGCCCCACGACCCACAACCGGTAAGCCCCCGTATTCCGGAAAAGATTTCCGATCAAGCCGATTGTGCCAAAGGTCTGTTTATCCCGCTCAATCTGGAGAATGTCGGTATTTATGCAAATTTGTGAAACTATTGAAGCAACCCGCAAGGCTGTGGGGGTGGCCCGTCATGCTGGTAAGAAAATCGGATTCGTGCCAACAATGGGGGCCCTCCATGCAGGACATGCGATCCTGATACGCCGAGCGAAAAGCGAATGCGATTTTGTGGTTGTCTCCATTTTTGTCAACCCGACACAATTTGGACCAAACGAAGATTTCGCCCGTTATCCCCGCACATTCGAGGCCGATCAAGCCCTCTGTGCTGCAATGGGTACCGATGCGATTTTCTACCCGACACCCGAACTGATGTACCCGAAAGGTTATCAAACCTATGTCGAAGTGTTGGAAATCACCAAAATTCTCGACGGGGCTAGTCGTCCGGGTCACTTTCGCGGGGTCTCCACTGTGGTGACAAAACTCTTTAACATCGTTACGCCAGACGTGGCTTATTTTGGTCAAAAGGACGCCCAACAATGTCGGGTGATTCAACGAATGGTCCAAGACCTCGATATGCCTCTTGCAATTCAAATTGTCGAAACGGTACGCGAAGCCGATGGCCTTGCGATGAGTTCACGCAATCGCTATCTCGACCCGCAACAACGCCACAATGCGACCGCCCTCTATCAGACGCTCATCTGGGTAAAAGAGCAAATAGCGTCGGGTGAACGCAACGCCTTGCATCTTGAAAAAGAGATGGCAGAACGAATTGCAAACACCCCCGGCACACGCCTTGATTATGCCCAGATACTTGATTACGAAGCCTTTGAATCGATCGAGTTAATCGAACGCAAAGTATTGGTCGCTCTTGCGGTGTACTTCGATAAAACACGGTTGATCGATAACTTCATTATCGACGTGTGAGCTTGTGGATTTGTAATATCCGGTGCCTATCAATAGTATGCCCATCCAACGTGAGGAAACACCATGACGACGCTACCACCCCTTCTCGAAAAATGGCAAACCCTCTTCAAAAGGATGGGGCCGGAAATGGTTCTCAACCTCGACGATCTTTACGACCCCAACGTGAAGTTTGAAGACCCTATGCACAAGGTCGAAGGTCGCGCCGCCCTGTTGGAATACTTCAAGAAGCTGAATGCTCAACTCATCTACGCCGACTTCGAGTTCGGCACACCCATTTACAACGACAACGCCGCCGCCATTTCGTGGACGATGACGATGGCCCTCAAAAAGCCCAAGCAAGTCATCCTGATACCGGGTATCTCGCACATTACCTTCGACACCCTGATTCTCACGCAACGCGATTACTTCGACGTTGGAGCATCGCTGTACGAGAAACTCCCGATCATGGGACCACTCTTGCGATGGATCAAACGCAAAGTGACCTGAGAGAAAAGACCAACGCCATCAAGTGAAGTGAAAAGGTCCAGAAGAGAAGATGCTTGTGCAATCAGTAGGCCGGTTGCGCGTTTTGAAGTTGCGCCGAAGGTTGCAAGATAATCAGAGCGAAGCTGTTTTCCTTAGCCCACCTGCGCAAGCAGTGGGGCGGAGGCAGCGACTTTTACGTCTTTCCAACCAGCCAAAAATACTCGTAATCTTTTCGATGAAAAATCTAATTATCCCGTAGAAATAAGGGTTTGGTGATTCTTATGGGGTAAAGTTACATCGCTGCCTCCGCCCCACCGCTTGCGCGGGTGGGCTAACGAAGACATCGCTTCGCTCCATTATCCCGAAAGACCTTCTATTCTTGGTTTGACCTTTGTTCGACGAGGGTTCCGAGTGTGTTTGTGGAATCGCGTAACTGGTCGAAGGTTTCGCCGGTGTGTTCGATCACACGAATCTCGGCGGGTGTTGGTTCGGGCATCGGGTTATCGAGTTGGGCAAGGTATTGAGCTACGCGGTTCAATCCTTCCAGCAAACGACCTTCGTCAAGCGTGTAGTTCAACCGGAAGTAGCGTTCGCATTTGGGACCGAATATCTCGCCGGGTTGCACAAGGACCCCCGTATGATCTAACAGGTTTTGGGCAAACGTGCGAGAAGGTTCAATCGTGTCCGGAAGTTCCACCCACATCCACAATCCGCCACCCGGCCACGTTGGTTGTAGCCCCATTGCTTGCAATCGACGCGACACCCACAAACGTCGGTTACTATATTCTTGGGCACGTTCTTCGTGCTGATAGCGGTCGGTATCAAGGATACTTCTTGCCAACGATTGCGGCGCCGACGAGACGAACGGCGAAGAAAGATTTTGAGCAGCAACAACGGGTTCTCGCAAGAGTTCCGGTCCCGCAAACCAGCCTACCCGCAAGCTGGTATGACCTTCTGCCCCTGAAAGCCCCCCTGCAATGCAAAGGCGATTTTGCAAACTCTCGAACGCTCCGAGGGGTGTTCGCAACACCCCATCGTAACGCCAATTCGCAAACGACGCATCGAGATAAACAAGAATATCGTTCTTCTGAATCCAGAACGCGAGTTGCTCCCATTCCTCCGCAGCCCATGTCGCACCCGTCGGGTTGACAGGATCGCACATCACAAGGCATTTCACCCCTTTAAGAGCATTGCGAAGTTGTCCCGAATCGAAACGCACGCTACCTGCTTCGGACCAAACGGGTATCGAACGGATTTTCGCTCGGCGGTGTTCCAGACCCGTCCGGAACAGGGGTGACCCCGGCTCGAAGATGGCAACAGAATCGCCCGCATCAATCCACGCATCGAGAAACGCCCCCCATGCGCCAGAAGCTCCGTGCGTAACAAGCACATGCGATTCACCCGAAAAACCAAAAGCAAATTGGTAGTTGAGACGCTCTGCAATGCGATTGCGTAGTCCCAGATTGCCCAAGTGGTGTTCGCGACCGGTCTCGGTGAAATTCAATCGCAGGCTTTCGCAAGTCGGGGAGGGCATAGCGGAGGCAAGGTCGATTGTCCCCGGTGTGTTTATACTCGCAAAAAGGGCCGGATCGAGAAGCCGATCTAAAGGGGTCGCCAACGTGCGAGCCGAATAACGCGACGCAACCGCTTCCCGATGTTTTAACTCGGCATGTAACTTGGGAAAGTATTTGGTCAGGCGATGACGTACCAAAAACGAACGCCAGAACACGGATTTCATAAGGCAGGTCTCCATACCAAAACGGTATTCTGCCACGAAATGCGTTTTTTCACAAGGTGAAAGTCGTGTTCTGGCGTGTGACGTGATTCGTCTTTCGTGAAGGCAGAAGACAATATGCACTTGTGCTTTGATCTTTTGTCTTCCACGACAGACGAACTACGTCAGATGCGGATATGCGGTTGCCAGCCACAGAGATGGGCCATCACAATTTGGCCACCTTCTTCGAGGTGCTTTTGATCGGAAGGCGAGAGCTTCACTTTGTGGGTAATGGCATGTTCGATTTCGCCCGTGACTTGGTTCTTGGTGACGGTCGAAAATTCGACACACCCCGAATCGCGTAGCAAACGCCAAGTCATGTGGGCGACATCAAGGACGGTCGAGATACTTACGCCCACTTTTTTGATGCGTGAAGGTTCGACCTCGGTACGTTCGCTTGTGTCAGGACTTTCGCTTGCGGCCAGACCCTTTTTTGGATCGGCCGCTTGTGATTTTTTGCGGGCGTTTCTCCCGATTTCTTTGCTCGATCAGGGTCAAGGAATTCTTGAGCCGTTTCGATCAGTTCCGGAGTAACCAGCGATTTTGCAGCCGAAACGACCTGAGAAAGAGTGGAAGATTTCTTTCCTTTCTTTGCAGTTGCGCTTGATTCGGGTCGATCCTTCGTAGTTTCGACGTAAATTTTAGCAGGTTCAAGAACCTCATCGGCAATGAATTTCCTTGCAGTCGTCAGGGCTTTGGATATCTTCGGAGATTTCTTGACCTTCGATGTGATCACCTTCTTGACGGCTTTGGCTTTTTTTACAACCTTTTTAAGGGGAGATTTACCCTTCGATTTTGATTGAGTCATGGCGTAACTCCTTTGAGTAGAATTCAAGATCGTGCCAAAGGGTTATACCTTTTTGGGAAACGGATATTTCACAAATTCGGAGTTCGGGAATCGAGAAAGGCAAAAGACAGAAAGTAAAGTGAGAGCTTTAGTGTTTTTTGTTTTTCTCGGTTCCCGACTCCCGAACCCCGATTCCCGACAAAGCCCTTGAATCGGGATCGGTTCTGTTTAGACTAGCTTCCTCTCTAACTATCTTCGGAGAACTCTCCATGTCGGAATCGATGAATCGTCGTAGTTTCCTAGGCGTATCTGCTGCCAGCCTCGGATACTTTATGACGGCAGATGCAACCTCTGCCGTTCGTGCAGCCGATAGCCCTTCCGAGACCCTTCGCATTGCGGGGATCGGTGTTGGTGGAAAAGGTTCCAGCGACATTTCCCAAGCGGGGAAAATTGGTAACGTCGTCGCTATCTGCGACATCGACGATAACAACCTCAACAACAAAGCCAAAGAGTTCAAGGACGCCAAAAAGTTCTTCGACTTCCGCAAGCTCTACGACGAGATGGAAAAGCAAATCGATGCCGTCGTTGTTTCGACCCCCGACCATACCCACGCACTTGCAAGCGTCATGGGTCTGATTCGCAAGAAGCATGTGTATTGCCAAAAACCCTTAACACACTCGGTGTTTGAAGCCCGTGTGATGCGTGAACTCGCCAAGAAATATGGCGTTTGCACACAAATGGGTAATCAAGGGACCGCAGAAGATGGCCTTCGCAAGGCTGCCGAATTTGTGCAAGCAGGGGGTATCGGCGATGTGAGCCAAGCCCACATCTGGACGAACCGACCCGTATGGCCTCAAGCCGATATCACCAAGCGACCGCCAGAAGCTCCCGTGCCTGCTCATGTGCATTGGGAAGAGTTCCTCGGGCCAGCACCTTTCCGACCCTATGCCGAATATCCGGGCGATGGCAAACGTAAAGGGGCTTATCACGACTTTAACTGGCGTGGCTATTGGGATTTCGGAACGGGTGCATTGGGCGACATGGCGTGCCACACCGCGAATATGGCATTCATGGCCTTGAAGTTGAAATACCCCAAGACCGCCACTGCTGAATCGGCCGTGCTTAACCCCGAAACCTTCCCCGCATGGGCGCACGTTACCCTTGAATTCCCCGAACGCGAGAAGATGGTTCCGGTGACGTGGCATTGGTACGAAGGGAAAAAGGACGGCAAGTTTGTGTTACCCGCAGCCGAATTGGTCAAAGGTGCTGGTAAACGCGAAGACGGCCCCTCGGTCTACTTTGAAGATGGCAAATGGTTCTTCCGCGAAGACCCCAAGAAGGTAGGAACACACGTTTCGAGCGGATCGTTCCTTGTCGGGACAAAGGGCGTTCTCTTCTCACCGAACGACTACGGCGCAGTGGTGTATATCGTCACTCCAGACGGTGTCAAACGCCTCACGGGTAAACCCGAAAAACTCGCCAGCAATGGTCAAGGCGATCAAGGTATGAAAAACGAATGGGCCGCCGCAATCAAAGCCGGTAAACCCGAAGTGGCCTACTCGAACTTCGATTATGCCGGTCTCTTAACCGAATCGGTGTTGCTCGGAAACGTCGCCGTTCGTGCAGGCAAGAAGCTCGATTGGGACGGCGAAAAGCTCCTTGTGACCAACGAGAAAGCCGCCAACGAGTTCCTCAAACGAACCTACCGCAAAGGCTGGGACTTCGTGAAAGAATTGTCTTGATATGAAATGATTTGCCCCAAAGAGAAGAGGGTCCGAGCTTCCTCGGACCCTCTTTTTGCATTTTTGGTCGTCTTTACTCCGGTGGTGGTTCGATTCCTTGCTGACGGATAAATTCCAGAAGACGTTGTACCCGTTGAGCTTCTTGTGCAGCACGTTGAGCTTCTTGCTCAGCACGTTGAGCTTCTTGTTCGGCCCGCGCTTCGGCAAGTTCGGCCCGTTCGCGTTGGATTCTTGCATATTCACGAGTTGGTTGCATCAAACTGCCGTCAGGATTTTCGATCCTGAGTACCGTTCCAGACCAATCCATTCGGATTCCCAAAAGGGGTGATGTCCACTCGGTGAACCCTGTCTGTTCGACTAATTGGTTTCCTTCACGAATAAACACATGCACTTCGGGAATTTCTGTGAAGACCCAGTAATACTCTTGCACACCATAGGTTTCGTACCATTCTCGTTTATCCTCAACTTCGTCGGAAGTATTGCTCTCGGAGTCGATCTCAAACACGACACTTGGGACGACGTTATTTTCTCGATGTTGAGCATACGAGGGGCGGTTTGACCCTCGGTCTTGCGGAACCCCAAAGCAGACCATGACATCGGGTGCAGTCCAGACAAGGTTGTTTCGAGGAATGGGGTACCACGCAAGATCACCAAATACGGCGACCTCGTCTGCTCGTTCGCGGTAGACCATGCGAAGATTATCAACCAACAATGTGATGTAATCAAAATGAATCTGGGATTCTGCCATACGCTCCTCGGGGTGGGCAGGATAATCAATATCCGCAAGTTCCTCGGTTTCGATGTTCCTCATCGCAAGCTCCTTTGAGTTTGGAATTATTATACCCGAATTTGGCGGACGAAATCGAGGTTGGATGTTTCACTGTTGTCAGGAGACCTTGAACAGGAAGGTCTATTCTGAAGATTGAAAGAGTTTTTGAGTTGGTTGCACTTTTGTCGGGGTTGAACTCTGTTCAGAATTCATTACGGGTCTGAAATTGCTCGATCCCTCGGAAAATTAAGGCAAAGTCTGAAGTGTCCGATTGTAGCGATTTTGCGGAGTTTAGGTAGATTTTTGAGAATCCCAATTGGATCGGTTTGACAGGTGCCAGATATATTCTACCGTTTTTGACGTAACCGACTCAGTCATCCAACCCCTCGGATGCACAAAAGTCCCGGTTCATCCGTGCGGTGTTGATGTGAAAGTCAACCTCCTGTTCCGTCGGGTGAGCGAATGTTAGAGCACAAGCGAAACACGCCATCCTAAAGTACATTGGAGTAACCTGCCATGACGACCCGGAAAATTTTGAAATCGACCATTAACTTCCTGAAGAAAGAAGATGGTCCAACGGCTGTTGAATACGCCGTGATGTTAGCCTTGATTATTGTGGTTTGCATTGCTGCAATCACAACCCTCGGCTCGAATGCGAACTCGACGTTTGCCAATGTCAGCTTAAACGCAGCTGCCAAAGGTGGAGCAGCTGTTTCGTCTTGATTTCAATTCTGTGTCGGTTGCACCCCGAACCCGTTAGATGTCCTAACGGGTTCAATTGAGCTTGTATTTATTTAGGTTTTACGCTATGAGCCAAGCAACCGTACCTGCACCTGTATCGATGAACACACCACCCGACGATCTTGGAATCGACCGAGAGTTTCTCCTCTCAATGGCCCGCATTCCGGTCGTTGCCGTGTTTTGGCTTCTCGGCAATTTTCTCACCTACTTCATCTGGAATCAAATCGACGCCGAAAGCTCGCGGTTCTCACCCCTTGCGGTGATTTCTTTCGGAATGCTTCTGGCCGCGTTCATCGACGGTTGGGCCTTCAAGGTTCCCAACTGGTGTACCCTCTCCCTTGTATTAAGCGGTTGGGGTATCGGCCTTTTCCATGACCTTTCGCTTCCCATCGATCAAGGTATCGGCGGAATCGGCTCGTCAATGCTCTGCACACTCATCGGCTTCTTACTCCTCGGGCCACTCCTTGCGATTAGCGGGATGGGTCAAGGTGACGTGAAGATGACAATGGGCTTCGGTGCATGGGTCGGGGCTTACTTCGGTGGACGACTTTCTTTTGAAATTTTGGCGATCTCGTTTTGTATTGGTGCGGTGGTTGGTGGGTTCTTCGGCCTCATTATGATGGTGATCCGTCGTAAGTTCAGCCAGAACGCCAGCAACTTCCGCGAAATTTTCACCGACCTGCGAGTCCTTGTCACGCAAGGGCCTTCGCAAGCAGCAGCACGCGGGCATTCCCGTCGGAGCCGTTGGGACAAACTCCCTTACGGGGTTCCCCTGTGTGTCGGCTTCCTCGGCTACCTCTGGTATCTGTGGATTAACAATCAACTCCCCGGTCAATAAGACCGCAAACCCAAAGATTGAGTTTGAAATTAGTACCCATGAGGGGTTTGACCAAGTCACAAAGGTCAGATCAACGGGGTAAACCTACGGGTTGTAGGGGTCAGATAAACTGGGTAAGTGAGATATTTCGGCGTTAAGTTCGATACGTTCGGAAAAACTGAAGAGTTCGGCATGGTTAGGACGAAATAATCCGTGTGTGCCAGATAGACGTTGTAACCAATACTGTTCTACAGTTTGGAAGAAGCGGCTAGGACACCGTAACCAACCGGATTCTCAAAATCAGACTGGTTTGTGTAACCAGCAAAATGAGAACCTTGAGACATTGAAGAGCCTCGCTGTGAGGTTCAGAATTTTCCCGATAGATCGGGATTGGAAACGGTATCCGGAGAGCGGCACCATGAAGTCCAAAAATATGATTATGCTCGGCGTAGCTGTAGCCTGTGGGCTAGTGGCAGCAATCGCCGTTGCGAAGTTGAGCGCGGGCGGGTCCCGTGTGCAAACGGTTCGAGTCCTTGTCGCACGGGAAGACGTCCCGATTGCCACCAAGCTCGACGAAAAGAAACTAGAGGCATCCTTTGCCTTCATCGAGATGAACAAAGAGACGGTCCCTGCCGATGCAGTCTCCGACATCGAAATGCTCAAAGGGAAAGTGTTAAGCCGAACCCTGAAAGCGGGTAATACCATCGCCCCAAGCGATATCACCGGCGCTAAAGGGATGGAACCTCCCGCAGGTTTCAAACAAATGAGCGTGAAGATTAGCCAGATCGACGCCGTCGCTGGTTTTGCTCTTCCGGGCTCTAAGGTGGACGTGATGTTCGTGGGTAAAACCCCAACGGGCAAAGTGAAAGCCGGTGTGATCCTTCGAGACATGCTCGTTCTCGCGGTGGACACCAAAGACCGACGAACCGAAGGGGACAGCAGTGCTGTTGCTACTCTCAGTTCGGTTTCACTCGCAGTGACGAACAAACACGCTGACCTTCTGGCGAAAGCCGAAGACCTCGGCAAAATTAAGTTGGTGTTGCGAACCACAACCGGTGGTGCTGACTTCTCCGGTAACGACAAAGACAGCGAAAAGACCCTCACCCTTGAAGACCTCATGGGCGAGAAAGACGATGTCGCAACGGGTCCCAAGAAAGAAGACCCCAAGCAAGTGATGCAAGCCTTCTGGGTTGCTAAGAAAGATGCCCCGAAGAACACCCTCTTTACCAAAGAATTGGCCGAAGAGTTCTTCACGAAAAACGAAGCCGTGTCCGCACCCGAAGGGGCCGTTGCTCACCTCGACGAAGTGCTTGGCAAGTATCTGACGAAAGACCTCGACAAAGGACAAACCGCCCTTTTGTCGCACTGGTCGAAAGAACCGGTTACGGAAGCTCCAGTGATGGGGATGGTTCCTCCGAAAGAGACTCCGAAACCGCTTCCCCGACATGAGTTAGTGATTACTCAAGGCGGAGTTCAGAAGAAGATGATCTACGTCGAAGTTGCTGAAGGCAAGTTCAAATATGTCCCCAGCGAACGCGACGCCGACACGATCAAACGTGAAGACAACAAAGACGAAAAGAAGCCCGACTGAGAATAACGATTGGAATGGAATGGGATGGATAGCTTGGATCGGGATGGGAAGCGAATCCCGTCTCGATCTGAGATAGATTAGGACGACAACTTGCCCGGTAGCGAGACCTGCCAATGAAGTATGGAGCTTCATGGGTTTCATAAACGCCGGACGAAACGAGAGGTGAACGGATGCACCATAGACTTAATTGGCGAGCTCTCTTGAAGGCGGGCTTGCTTGTGGCGGGGTTGATCGCAGGCGGAGAAACAACCGCCAACGGGCAAGAAAAGCAACCCCCGATGGCCAAAGCCGACCAAGCTGGCGGCGTTGTGGTTACCATCGGTGGGCAGTCCCGCTTGCAAATGAAGACCAAGAAGCCGATTCGGCGAGCCGACAACGAGAACGACCGCATCGTTCAAGTTCTCGGCGATGCGACTGATCCAACGGTAATCCTCCTCATCGGACGGGCTGCCGGAACCAGTCGAATCGACCTCACCGACGCTGATGGGAACAAGGAAAGCTACACGGTCATCGTTCAACGCGACATGGAAATGTTGCGGAACCTGATTCGGCGAACCGTTCCGAGTGCCTCGGTGGAAGTGACCCCGATTGGCGACAACGGAAACTCGATCATCCTTTCGGGACATGTTGCCCGCGAAGATGACCGCGACGTGATTCGACAGTTAGCTCAAGCGTTGGGCTTAACCGTTGCAGTGAACACTCTTTCAATTGGCGGTGGTGGACACGTTCCTCACGTTCAATTGGATATGACACTTGCGAAAGTGGACCGCTCGAAGGCTCGAAGCCGAGGGGCTAACTTCATCGTCAACGGGACACAGGTTTCAGGTGGGAGCTTGCTGGGTGGTTTAACAACCCCCGGAGCCGGTGCCGCAGCCGCAGCCGGTGGGGGCGCAGTCGGAGTGATTCCTAGTGCTTTGCAAGCAGGAACCTCCAACATTCCGAACTTGGTCGTCGGTGTGATTCCGAGCCAGTTCCAACTGTTGCTCTCGGCATTGCGGACCGAAGGGTTAGCAAAATTAGTCACCGCACCGAGCGTGATTTCTCGGTCCGGTGAGCAAGGTGAAATTTTCGTCGGTTCGCGTGTGCCGGTGGTCAGTGCGACCGCAGGGATCACCGGACCGGGTGTGACTTACGAACAAGTCGGGACGAACTTAATCTTCACCCCGATTGTGTACGGTAACGGCAAGATTCACTTGACCATTCAAGGGCGAGTGCAATCGGTAAGCCAAGCCAACGCCTTGACCACACCGAACGGAACGTCACCCGCATTCGATGAACAACGATTAACGAACTCCATCATCATGGAACCCGGTCAATCGTTCGCCATCGGTGGATTGATTCAGACAACGACGAGTGCTTCGTCCGCTAAGATTCCGTTCCTCGGAGACATCCCTTTTGTGGGGGCGTTCTTCAGTGTGAACACGACCCAAGAATCTGAAACCGAGTTGGTGGTTATTGTGACCCCTCACTTGGTGGATGCTGCCGACCCAAGCCAAATGCCTCGACGGTTGCCCGGTTCCGAAACCCGTAAGCCCGACGACTTCGAGTTCTACCTCGAAACGATGTTGGAAGCTCCTCGCGGAACACGCCAACCGTGGGAAGGCCACAACTACAAGGCGGCGTGGAAGAACGATCCGGTTGGTGCTTACCCCTGTGCTACGCACGGCGGAGCAACCGGCGGTAATTGTGCGACCCCAACGGGTGGAACCGTAACCGGAACCCCCACAGTTGATACCCCGAAGGTTGTGCCCGCCCCGGTAACACCAACCAAGCCCCTGACACGACGACCAAGTATCGACTTGGACTCGGTGCCAGTGAAATCCGAAACAGTGGGTGCGATCCGGAGTAGCCCTCTCTCCCCAAGCGAGAAGCTACCCTCCACTCCAGTTGGTCCGATGGGAATCCCGGCTTTGCCTTCCGATCCTCCCTTCCCGATCAACCCGTCCGAACCGGTGCCGATCACACCGATCTCGGCTAAGAGTCCGGCAGCCAGCGTGCTACCGCCTCTCCCAAGCCCGAAGTAATTCGAGTAAGGGTAAACGAAAATTTGATCGAGCTTGAGGCGGAGTAGATGTTGGGATTTCCCCAACGGCTACTCCGCCTTCTGTCGCGCAGAGGTTAGTATGCACAGAATTGCCATCGTTGACCCTATCGAAGCCTCCCGTGAATCGCTCCGCACGATGCTCTTGGGCGTGGATTTCGTTTGGCTTGAAGCCGAATGTGCCCGCTACGAATACTTTTTCGACGTTATCAATAACTCGACCCCAGACCTGATCCTAATCAACCTTGATGGCGATAAGCACAAAGCCCTTTCGTTGATTAGTCAACTTGCGGTCGAATACCCCCGCATGCCGATTATTACGGTTTCGTCCGATAGCCAAGCCCTGTTGCAGTCGTTGCAGCGAGGGGCCAAGCACTTCCTCACCAATCCACTGACACTCGAAGACCTTGTCGGTTCACTCCGCAAAGGTCTCAACGAATTCTCGGAAGGTTCGCATGGCGATGGTATCCAAGTCGGGCCGAAACTCGGTTCCGCTTCGATCATCACCGTTCTCGGCTCACGCGGAGGGGTCGGCACAACCACTATCGCAGTGAACCTCGCAGCCACGCTTGCTGCCGATCCTGCAAACAACGTCGCCCTTGTGGACCTCGACCTTGCTCTGGGTGATGCCGATATCGCGATTGAACTTCCGGGTGCCGATCACATGAGCTTGGGCGATTTGGCCCGAAATATCGAACGTTTGGATATGAACTATCTCAAACGGGCGCTCATCAAACATCCCGAAACGAATCTTTCGGTTTTGCGCCACCCATTAGAATTGCAAGAAATTAGCGGAATTCACGAAGGTCACGTCGAACGCATTCTAAACTTGTTGCGGATTAGCTATACGCACTTGGTGATCGACCTGAGTAAGGGGTTGTTGCAAACCGACCTCATGGCCCTGCGAATGTCGAACCTGATTTTACTTGTTGCTCAGTTAGAACTGAGTTCCTTGCGAAACGTCGTGCGATTGAACCACACCCTTTCGCAAGAAGGGGAAATGGGTGACGCAATCCGAGTGGTTCTGAACCGTGTCGGTTCCGAACACCAAGAAGACGGAATCACTGCGAAGAAGGCCGAGGAAGTGATTGGAAAAACGATCTTCCATCAAGTTCCCAACGATGCCAAAGCCGTTATGAGCGCCCGTGTGGCAGGTATGCCACTGATTCGCAGTGCCCCGAAATCGAAAGCACACGCCAGCTTCTTAGCGATGACCCAAGCCCTGACGGGTAAGGCTGCCGCCCCAGAAGCTCCCAAGAAACGAGGATGGTTCGGTAATTAGTGGTTAGTTGCTAGTAGCTAGTAGTCAGCAAAGACCTTCACTAACTACCAACTACTAACTACTCACAACAAGATAGGCATCAAGAGAGAAGAATAATGTCGAGACTTCAACAAGGGCTTTCTAAACTGAGCGGTCTTAATACTCCGGGTCAATCTCGAGGGTTAAGCCAAAGTTCGGCTGGTCCTACCAGTGCGGCTGGTAATAAAAACTACGACGAACTCAAGAAGCAAATCCACGCACGCTTGGTCGAACGTCTCGACTTTTCCCGTGTCAAAGACCTTGCCTCCGATGCCCTACGACGTGACATTCGCCGAGTGATCGAACATCTCTGCGATACCGAAAACCCGCTTTTGAACCGGATGGAACGTGAGAAGCTCATCGAAGAGATTCTCGACGAAACACTTGGTTTTGGTCCGCTTGAGCCGTTGCTAAAAGACCCGACCATCTCGGATATCATGGTCAACGGTCCGCAAAAGGTTTACATCGAACGTCGCGGTAAACTCGAAAAGTCCGAAGTGAAGTTCCGCGATAACGATCACTTGCTCCAGATCATCGACCGGATTGTCTCGAAGGTTGGTCGCCGAGTTGACGAAACAACACCCCTTTGCGATGCTCGCCTTCCGGACGGCTCGCGGGTAAACGCGGTTATTCCTCCGATTGCTCTCGACGGCTGTTCGCTGTCGATTCGACGTTTCGGAGCAACCCCGCTTAAACTCGAAGACCTTTTGAACTTCAAAGCCATGTCGCCCGAAATGGCGATGCTGCTTGAAGCCTGCATCAAAGCTCGCTTGAACGTCGTTATTTCTGGAGGTACCGGTTGCGGTAAAACGACCCTCCTCAATACGATGTCGAGCTTTATTCCCAGCGATGAACGGATTGTGACTATCGAAGACGCGGCCGAGTTGCAGTTGCAACAGGATCACGTTGTGCGATTGGAAACCCGTCCACCGAATATCGAAGGCAAAGGGGCCGTGAACACCCGTGACCTTGTCCGAAACGCCTTGCGTATGCGACCAGAGCGAATCATCATCGGGGAGTGTCGGGGCGGTGAAACGCTGGACA